>Ga0207747_1001985_pt1 | contig 12409 bp, 12 predicted proteins | sample HigsolmetaGSP11D_FD_184839 | JGI IMG/M metagenome (GOLD analysis project Ga0207747, IMG submission 184839) | High solid enriched microbial communities from the Joint BioEnergy Institute, USA - SP1-1-D (SPAdes) | ecosystem: Engineered > Bioreactor > SSF (Solid state fermentation) > Aerobic >...
AAATTCTGCAAGTACGCCCAAAAAAGGACAAACAGAATATTTGTAAACCAAAGATACAAAATACCCCAATTTATTTGGGTTTCTTTTAAAACTCTTTTTAATAAAAATCTAATTTTGCAAAACTCTCTACTAAAAAAGAATTGAATGGTTTTCAATTCTTGACATTTATTCAATTATTTCATTATCTCTAAATAGTTTTTCTCAAATTCTTCGATTAGGCATGGTTTAGCGAAATAATATCCTTGGATATAGGGGCAATTTAAACTTAAAAGGAAGTCTAATTCCTCTCTTGTTTCCACCCCTTCTGCAATCACTTCCAAATTCAATTGCTGCGCCACTTTTATCATAGCAGATGTAATGCTAGCGTTTTCGGGATTGTTGGCGATATTTCGAACGAACGACTGGTCGATTTTTACGCCATCCAATCGGAAAGTTTTCAAGTAATTAAAGGAAGAATAGCCTGTACCAAAATCATCGATGTAAATTTTGACGCCCATTTCTTTTAATTCTTTGCACCATTTCTTCGTTGCGCATAATCGAATTTTCTGTAATTTCAATTTCTAACCATTTCCCTTCCAAATCATAATGTTTTAACAACTTTCGGATCCCTTCTGCAAAACCTTGCTTCAGAAAACTCTTTGAAGTTATATTAATGCTCACCGGGATGAGTGAAAAACCGTTTTTTTTCCATACCGCTAATTGCTTGCAAACTTTTTTCATCATCCATTCGCCAATCGGGCCAATTAACCCTGATTCTTCCGCTACGGGAATAAATTTTCCCGGCGGCACTAATCCATACTCTGGATGATTCCAGCGAATAAGGGATTCCGCACCTACTATTTTTAGGATAAACCGCTTGGGCAATGGCGGAATAAGGGAGGACAAAGCTGTTGCCCCATCCATAACAGGAAGCTGCTCCGACAATTTTAAAATGGCTTCCTCGTCTAAAGTTGCCACTTTTGAATCTTCTTCAAAGGGCAGAGATTCATAAATATTCACTTCCGCAGAAACCGTCGGAATGCTCTCTATATATTCCTTATAAATCGACCAAATCAAACTTGCCGCTAAAGTAATACAAGAGATGGCTACAAACCAACATTTCCTTTTCTTTATTGTAAAATAGCGGAATCAAATAGCTATAAACAGCAAATAAAGAACAATAACACAGCATGATAAAAGGAATCTATTCAAAAGTTCCGACGAATAGCGCTATAACCGACACGACAAAGGTGGAAAAATAAAGAATCCCCAAAACAAGCAGGGCAACAAAAATTTTTGCCATCATAAAAAAACCTCCTTCCCATACATTCCTTGCCTAGGAGGTTTTTTCCTTTTTTAGCGTAAAAATCTATAATTCCCCTGTTCCAAAATAACTTGCTTTTCTGCTTTTGCTCCCTTTATAACTACTTCAGTAATCTCATTTTTTTCACCTAAAGTAAAACGGAAATCGCAATTAGGCGCCTTTAGTGTTATGTAGGATGGTGTACTTTCCACAATTTCATGTTGAAATAGCTCGGACCATTCCTTTGCCCACTCTAAATTGATTACCTCGAAAACAATTTCATCGATTGCCAAGTCGCCTTTTGGATGCTTTTGAATTGTTCCATTTTGAACTAAGTCTTTGTATCGCTCTTCATCTGAACCGTCCCATTGAATGAGAAACGGAAAATCAAAGGGCATCTCGTTTTTTCCAAAATGAAGCAATGTCCATGTCAAAACGCTTCCATCCGGCCGAACCCTTGAAAAAGAATCTGGCCCAATCACTTCATAGCCTTTCTCACGAAGCTTTTCCGCATCCTTTTCAATGCTATTAGTTCTTAAAGCAATTCTCGTCAATCCTAGTTGTTCATTACGTTTTTTATAGGAAGCATGCAATGTATACGGAACTTTTGCCGATTTCTCCAAGAGATGTTGGTCAAACACACCAATAAATTCGATATAGGAAAGACCAAAGTAACAAAGGGAATTGTACGTTCCCCACACTTCATGTTTTCCGCCTTCCACTGTATGTAGACCAAGCTCTCTTGTTTTTTCAACCATGGCTTTTGGCTCTTTGACAAAATGCACGATATGATCAAGCAAATACATCTAATCCCACCTCTAGTTTTCCGTTGTTGCTGCTATTTCATGAACGTCCGATAATGTTTCATCCCAATCCTTTCCTACATCTACCCACCCCTTAGCGTAAGAATATTCAAACAATTCATCGCAAGTTAATTCAATAGCGGAATTGATGCTGCCGCATGCAGGAAATACCGTTGAAAAACGTTTTAGGGAAATATCTAAATATACATCTAAATCATGGGCCAAACCAAAAGGACAAACGCCTCCAATCACATGCCCCGTAAAATGTTCGACTTCTTCCGCACTTAACATTTTTGCTTTCACGCCGAATGTGGCTTTAAATTTTTTATTATCAATTTTTGCATCTCCTGCAGCCACTACTAAAAAGGCGTTTCCGTCTTTATCTTTAAAGGATAAAGTTTTTGCAATTCTTGCGGGAATCACATTTAATGCAAGGGCTGCCTGTTCAACGGTTGCGCTGATTTCTTCATATTCCAATATATCTTGTTCACGGTTAAATTTTTTAAAGTGTTCTTTTACACTTTCTAATGACATAACCCATCCATCCTCCAATTCCTATAAAACATATTTGAATAATTTTTATTATATAGAAAGAAAAGACTAGTCAAACTAGTCTTTCATTACCAATTCATTTTATACTCTTTCAGCCAAAATTTCCAATAATTTTCTTGCTGTTTGTTCTTTCCCTTGCACTTCGATGACATCTCCAGATGCGGAAAGTATATAATGCATCACATCGCCATATAAAGATTGGGAACTATTGGCGACCATAAAATCTGCATTCGATTGTTCCATACGCAACTTAGCCCGTTCAAGTAAATAGCCAACATCCTCCGTTGCCTCAAGCTTAAAGCCGACAAGGGTAGTTTCCGAATCCCAGCCTTTGATTTGCCCTAAAATTTTTGGCGCCTTTTTAAAATGGATAATTGGTGGTTCATCAGAAGACATTTTCCCTGTTTCTGTGATTAGATTTCCATTTTGATCATACACCTTGTCCACCAGCCAGTCAGAACCGGCTGCAGCCATAATGACAATGTCGATTTTTTCCTTTTGTAAAATTTCTTTTATTTTTTCTCCTAAATCCACAATTCCTTCAAAACCGACAAGTCGCATGGATTCTTTATGTTCAGGGAGTTTGGTGAAATATCCATGCAAATAAATCACATCCGCTCCCATGGAAAATGCCGTTTCCGCCAAAAAGCAGCCCATCGTTCCTTTTGAAAGATTCGTATGTCCCCGAACCCGATCCCATTTTTCTAGGGTTCCTCCACTAGCAATGAGCACTTTTTTTCCTTTTAATGTTTTCACAGCTATCACCTATCATTTATCAGTCGTTATAGCTTAAGTTTACTGAACTTTATTCCATTTTTCATTAGTTAAATCTAAAATTCTCTATTTCAATAAACTATTCACAAAACACTCAACCAAAAATAAAAAAGCAGCTCCTTATCGGAAGCTGCTCAACCTATGGTAACCAACCGTGTAATTTAATGCTCAGAGGAAATCAATAGTAGAAATTTGATATATATAAAAGAGAGCATTAATATTACAATAAGAATAATATCATTATTTTATTATATAATCAAATGGTAAATGGTACTAAAGTTCCATTTTATTCTTTTTCTTGGATTTTCAATAATTCATTTCCTAAAAATTGCAGCTGCTCCCCAATGGAACATTGTTCTATGCAAAAGCGGTGCGCTCCCGCTTTCCCTCTCGTTTGTCGCAAGTCTTTTTTTATCGGACAATCGATGCAAAAGGTATCAATCAGTTCATCTATATCTTTAATAACAGCACTTTTATTCACAAACCCCGTTCCCCCTTTTTTTCGTTTCTATATTTTACTATCGATATTTTTTATTTGTCAAAGCGCATATCATCATTTTCCTGTTTTCAATATTATAATCCATGCAAAGTATTTCACAAAAATTCGAATCAATACAAAAAAGCAGAAGTTCCTATGGCTTCATAAGAACTTCTGCCTTGAAGATTATTTAAATAATGGTACTCGCCATTCTTGTTCAAGCTCTTTAACTTCCTTTTCACCAATGAGGTGAAGGGTCATTTCATCAGGAACTTTTTTCAAAGCATCCGGACTCATTATAATGGAATATTGGAAACGTCCTTGTTCATCTTTTTCATCTGATACGGATTCACTTTTGCTCGTAATCTCATGCATTTTTCCTTCTTTGTCTTCAATTACCCAATCTACTAAATGAGGTGATTTTGGAGCAACAAATCCAGACATTTCAATTTCCACATTTTTCTTTGAATTCACCTTAACGGATTTAATCGTTAATTCATACCCTTTATATTTAAATGTTTTTGGCAACTCATCTGGTTTAAATGTAATCGAGAAATCCGAGAACTTCGGCATATAAATCGTATCTAATACGAAATATAACTGTCCTTCATTTTTTTGCGGTGTAAAGGAGTCAATTTTACTTATCGGTGCGAAATTATTAGGGTTTCCTTCAAATCGGCCGCTGCCGCTGAGCATATTTTTTGAAACCGGATGTCCTTTGTCTTCCTCTGCATAAACATTTTCATACCCAAGTATATTTCCATTGCTATCTTCTATGCGATAACCAATGGATAAATAATCATACAAAAATGATTGGACAATCTTTCTGCCAAACTTTTTTTCCTTCTCTTTCATTTGTTGTTTCAGTTTTTCTTTTGCTTCATCTGTATAGCCAATTGTATAGTAAATATCAGTTGTGGAAGTGGAAGAATTTACTTTATTTAAACGAAGATTGGCTCCTTCCATTTCAACCGATGTATCTAAATTCGCCACTTTTTGATGGCCAAAAGCGGTAGTTAAATCGACTGGAATCTCCATTTTCCAATGGCCATCTTTCCCCGCAAGATGATTTAGTTCAATTTGAATCGTTCCTTTTTTATATGGCTCATCAATGTCTACTAATGAAAATTCAAAAACTCCATATTCCTCATCATATGATCCCCAGCTCATTGAAAGGTTTTCCATCACTTTGTTATGTTCATCGATTAGCTTGAAGGAGTCTGGATTTAAATCAACATATGGATCCAACGTTTTCCCATTCTTGTTTGTTACACGATAAGAAAGAGCAATTCTTGAAGTATCGGCAATTAAATCTTCAACGTAAAGGGTAATTCCTTGATCGGTTACGGAACGATTGACAGGTGTGGCAATATCTGTATCAGCCGCTATTTGCAATCCTTCATCCACTCTGTCGCTTGTAAAGATTCCGCCTAAGAGCTTTGCAAAGCCCGGATTTACCGATAACATAATTCCCCCTGCAAGAAGCACGCTTGCCGCCGTTCCAAATACCCATTTCAACGGACGGTGTTTTTTTCTTTTGTAAGGCTGCAACTCTTCAACCATTTTTTCTGCAAAATCATCCGGCAGCATTGGCGATTTCAATGTTTCTCCTAAAAATTCATTTTCCTTAATCAAAAATTCAATTTGTTGCGCACAATACGGACAAGAATGAAGGTGCCGTTCCAACGTTGCTTTTTCTTCATCATCAAGAAAACCTTCCACATAATCAAGCAGTTTATCCTCTTTCGGACACACCATACAGAACCCCTCCTTCTTGTACATTTTTTCGTAATTTCTTTTTTGCCCGGTACAACTTGTTGCGAACATCCATGATGGAAATGCCTAAAGCATCGCTGATTTCCGCATAGCTAAGATCGTTTGTGTAGCGCAAAAGCAAAATGATTCGCTCCTCTTCCGGCAAAGTTGACAACATTTTCTCCCGCTCCCGGCTTTTTTCGTTTTGCAATAACACAACTTCTGGTGTTTCATTGCTTTGGATGATTGCTTCTTCCATTTGTTCTGTTTGAATCCGTTTTTTGCGCAGTTCATCAATGCAGTGGTTAATGGCAATACGATACAACCAGCTTTTAAAAGGTCCTTTTTGATCGTACTTTGGAAGCCGTTCGTACACTTTAATAAATACTTCTTGAAGCATATCTTCTGCCGTCTGCGGATTTTTGGTCATGCGCAAAATCGTGGCATACAAGGGATTTTTATATTGATTGATGATGTGAATATATGCCCTTTTATCCCCTGCCAAAATTTGACGGATATAACGAAGTTCCTCATCCATGTTATTCCTCCTTTCCTTTTCACCTAATAAAACGAGAGTGGATATGAAAAAATCTCACTAGATGAAAAAATTTTTAAATGGAGACAAAAAATTGAATTTATTAATACTTTCCTCACGCGTATTTCTATAATTTCGCTATAATAGAATTGAAAAATATTTTATATTTGGGGGAAATATGTTAGAAGTTTATATCGATGGTGCCTCAAGCGGAAATCCCGGTCCAAGCGGAATCGGATTATTTATAAAAGGAGAAGGGCATTCCATTCAAATCGGAGAATTTATTGGCGATACGAATAATCATGTCGCCGAATTTATCGCTTTAATCCGCGGGTTGGAAGAAGCAAAAAAACTAGGAACGTCTTTCGTCTCTGTCCGCTCCGATTCAAAAATTGTCGTCAACTCTGTGGAAAAGAGATATGTAAAAAATGAAGTGTTCAAACCATATTTGGAAACCGCTTTAAAACTAGTAGAAGAATTTGAGCTGTTTTTTATTAAATGGATTCCAGAACAGCAAAATAAAGCAGCAGATCAGCTTGCGCGGCAAGCAATTCGAAAAGGAAAATAAAAATAATGGGATTCTTCTTATGTGAGAATCCCATTATTATCTTTCAGTTTGTTTCTTTGCTCTACTTTATTTAATAGAGCGCCAATGGCTCCTGAAAAACCGCAATCATTTAAAAAGACGGGCGTATGTTTTTTCAAAATGGTATAATTCGCAATAACTTCTTTCAAGTGTTCATTATTTGTTAATGTAGAACCAATGTAAATGATCGTTTCGGAATTTTTCATATCCGCATATTGGATACTTAATGTCGTAATGACTTCCCCGACTAGCGCTTGAATCGTTGCAAGCAAATCTGGAATCGGATATGAAGTGTGATTCAAAAGGTTGACTTTTCCAAAATTGCTTGCCGTCAAATGCCCTTCAATCGGAGGTTCCATACCTTCAAAAATATCCTTTACAAATAAGTCAATGAATTCCCGTTTCCCTTGTTTAGCAATTTTTGTAATTTCTTTAAAGTCTGAGAGCCCCGTCATAATAGTAGAAAGCCCAGTCAAGGTGCCTCCACCGATACCTGTCCCTCCGACGCGCACATGGGTGTCATTTTCCATATAATGGATACTTGTACCCGTCCCTACATTGGTAATGATGCTTTTTTGAATGTCATGGCCTTCTTTTTTTAATAAGTATTTTACACCCTTAATCGTAGCATCAAACTCCACCACATAATCAATGGATTTATTCATCTTAATCTTGGATAATAATTGTTCTGTGCGTCCGCCCGTAATCCCGATTTCTTCTATTTCAGGAAGCGATTCAATCCATTCCTTTACCAAGGTTAAATCTTTTGAAGGGAACATTTTAAATTGAAATTCATTTTGATCATCTAAAAAAGCGACTTTCGTTAAAGTGCCTCCTGCATCAATGCCTATCGTATTTCTCATAAACTTTCTCCTTTTATTGATTCCCTCTCTACACTTTAACGGGATTAATTTGTTATTGCAATATTTTTTAAAAATTTTAGTAAAATTCAAAACAGAAAATCATTATAGCAAAATTATATATTTTTTATTAATAAAATTAAACTTTTACCGCTTCCTTTGCAAATAAATTTCTTCTTTTAAACTCCTTAATTAGTTTGTGTCTATATCTGAATAATAATTTATATAAATTTTTTTCATATGTGTGCAAAGGCTGGCCATTCATAGTAAAGTGGCTAACGGCATCTTGATTCATCAATAAATTTTGCAATGTCATTACTTCCGTTTTCGGCATTACACATTGGTGCAGGCGGCTGATGCGGGAAATTTGTTTTAAGCCGGAACGAGTAATCAGCACTTTATTTTCCATATCTTTAACAACTGTATGCAAAAAATGGGCCAATTCTTCATTTGGCAATATTTCATGGAATTCCGTTTTGAAAATGCTGCCGTCCTCTTGAACAATTTCCTTTTCTTTTTTGATGCAGAATAACGATTTATGTATGGAATTAATGGAATGGATGCTGATATTGGAAGGGAATACTTCACCTGTAACATAGGTTAAATAAACTTCCAATTCTTCCTCTCCATGATGCACTTCGCTTAACATTAGGGCAAATTGATTAGTCTTTTGTTTTTCAATGATTTTATGCCCTTCTGCAGCTTTAAATATATGATATAAGGTAAGGGCATCTTGCAATGCCCGATGTTGCTTTGATGTTTCCACTTCAAATTTTTCCATTAATTCGCTTAAACTTGGCTGAACTTTTAGTTGATTTTCAATCATATATTTTTGTTGAAAATCAACTATCGGATATATAAAACGACGTTGGATTCGATTGCGAAAAAGTTCTTCTTCTAATACTTTTCGGTCAAATTCGCCAAATGTAACAAAAATTGTATCTCCCCTGCTCCATTCTTTAAACTGCATAATAACTTCTTTAAAGGAAGGAGCAAGAAACAAATCTTCCGTGTGAATGCCTGTCAGTTCTTGAATTCGGGCATTTAATTTTTTAAATTTATAGGGCTGAATTAATTCAGAAAAGTACTCTACCTCATCATTCGGCATCCATTTTACAGCCCCAATTTCTATAATATGTTGTTTTCCGCGGACCATAGCCGCCTCTATATCTAAAAAAATATATGTTTCCTTCCTCACAAATGAATCCACCTTTTTCTATCAAACTATTCCCTCCCATTGTAACGAAAAGTCGAAAGAAAAACACGCAAATTTTCATAAAAATATTGCTCATCTTTGTTAATCTTTTGAGGGGTATAATTCATTTATCTTGTCTAAAATAAAATTAGAAGTTTTATTTTTCTTTTTGGGAAAATTCATGTAGGATTAAATAGAAAGGTAATGATCGGAGGATTATTTGTCATATGAACAAAAAAACACTCGAAAAAGATGCTATGCGAGTTTTAAAAGAAACAAGCCGCACTTTTTATATACCAATTACATTTTTAAAGAAAGATTTAAAAACAGCTGTCGCAAATGCTTATTTAATCATGCGCGCATTAGATGAAATTGAAGATAATGAACATCCGGAAGTCACGAATAAAATCAAATATTCCCTTTTAATGGAAGCAAGTGAATTGCTGAAAGAGGAAACTTTTAATAATGAAAAATATTTGCAGTTGTTAGAACCGGTGAAACCATACATGCCGGAAGTAACGATGCGCATGAACGACTGGATTTCCCTACTGCCAGCTGGATCTGAAAAAATTGTGTGCGATGCTGCCAGTGAAATGGCCTTTGGCATGGCAAAGTGGGCAAAAGCCAATTGGGACATTCGCACGAAAGAAGATTTAGATGATTATACATATTATGTAGCCGGGCTTGTTGGGGTCATGCTTTCAGATTTATGGGAATGGGACAGCCAAGTGAAAACAGATCGGGAATTAGCCATTGGATACGGTAGAGGCTTGCAAGCGGTCAATATTTTGCGAAATCAGCATGAAGATTTCGAAACGCGCGGTGTCAGTTTCATTCCGGAAGGCTGGTCAAGGGAAGATTTATTCCATTATACAGAGGAAAACTTGCAAAAAGCCGATCGTTATATGGAGAATATTACGAAACGTTCCATTTTATTGTTCTGCCGATTGCCTCTTGCCCTTGCCCACAAAACACTAAATGCTTTAAAAGAAGGAAAAGAAAAAGTCAGCCGCAGTGAAGTAGAAGAAACGGTGAAAGAAATATTGGCAGATTAAAAAAAGCTTGCTCAAAAGCGGGAGTTTCCCTTGCTTTTGGACAAGCTTCATTTTTTATCTATTTAAATAGATTTCCCTTTGTTCTTTAGGCACCATATTGCCCCCCGTACCCCACACAATGTGAGTAGCCTGGCTGAATCGGTCCATCAATCCATGCTTTTCTAAATAATCCTTTCTTTCCTTCAACAGTTGAATCGGTCCAAAAAGACTTGCATGACTTGAAGGCTCCATAAAGATTTCTTCTTCACGAACCATTTCCCTTAAACTTTCAAATAAAAATTCATCTTCTACTGTATAGCATCCGCTCAAAATCGGTTCCATTAGCTTCCCTACAAATTTAGATGGCCGTCCAACCGCCAACCCATCCGCCTCAGTACGGTTCGTTAAGCCAATGTCCTTCACGGAAATTTGATCATGGAGTCCGGTCATCATGCCTAAAAGCATGCACGGAGACTGAGTCGGCTCGCCGAAAAAAATATGGACATTTTCTTTATAAAGTGCCTTTAAGCCATATGCAACGCCTCCAGGTCCGCCACCGACACCACAAGGCAAATAAACAAACAACGGATGTTCTTGATTTACTGGAATTTTATAGTCTTCCAACTGTTTTTTGAGTCGAAGGGCGCCAACTGCATAGCCGCTAAACAAATCAATTGAATTTTCATCATCTACAAAATGGCACATCGGATCTTTTTCAGCCTGTTTTCTTCCTTCTTCAACAGCCAAACTATAATCGGATTCATATTCAATCACTTGAACACCCTTTTCCCGAAGCAGCTGCTTTTTCCATTCCTTTGCATCCATCGACATATGCACCGTTGTTTGAAAGCCTAGTTTTGCGGCCATGATGCCAATGCTTAAACCTAAATTACCCGTTGAACCGACTGCGATTTTATATTGGCTAAAAAGTTCTTTAAAAGCTTTGTCCGCAAATTTGGAATAATCATCTGTTTCTTGAATGAATCCATGCTTCATGGCAATTTGTTCTGCCAATTTTAATACTTCATAGATGCCGCCGCGCGCTTTAATGGAACCTGAAATCGGCAATTCGTGATCGCATTTTAATAGAAGTTTTCCAAAGAGCGGCTTATCGGTATATTTCTCGATGAATGATTGCATCTTTGGAATTTCAATCAATTTTGATTCGATGATTCCTTGTAATTTTTTCGTTTCCGGAAACACTAACTGTATATATGCACTAAATCTTTGCAATCGCTTTTCAGCATTCAATACATCCTGAAAGGAAAAGGAATGATTTTCCGGTAATTCATCAGTTTTATTCGGATTTATCCATAAAACCGGCTTTGAAACCTTTAAATTATCCATGATTTCTTGTTCTTTTTCCGAAAGTTGGAGCTGTAATTCAAGCATTTTCATTCTCCTTTTTGCATTTATCGATCGTTCACAAATTTGTCGAAATTTTATTTCAAAGTCTAAATTATTTTTCTCTGTTCGTTTTTTCGGTCCTTTCGTTTTTCCTCCGGCGCGACGAAATTTTGCATTTTCATGCCGGATAAATAGCATTTGTTCGATGTTTTCGTCTGTAAATTCTTTTCCATTTTGATTCAAAACAAAAGCTCCTTTAGCTAAACACATGGCAGCGAGTCCATAGTCTTGTGTGATGACAATATCAAATTTTGAAACCGCATTCACTATAGCAAAATCAACGGAATCCCTTCCCTCTGACACTTGAATTGTTATTGCATTCTCTCTTTCGATGATATGGGAAGTATCGCAAAACAAGAATGGTTTTATCTCATATTGATATGAAACAAATACAGCAATATCAACGACTGGGCACGCATCTGCATCGATTAGAACGGATATTATATGCCTTCACCCTCTCACTAAAATTTGGTAAAAAATATTATATTTAAATAATTTTATTTTACAATATCTTACTTTTTATTTTCCTTAAGGAAAATTTTAATGATTGAATTGTTAGAAAAATCGTAATAACATTTTCTCATAAGATTTCTAGGGGGGAAAACAACAGTGACAACATTAGTTAAAAACCAAAGCAATGCAAAAGAGTATATCGATTCTGTTTACAATCAATTAAAAAGCAAATATGCTTATCAACCAGAATTTTTACAAGCAGTAGAAGAGGTATTCTCTACATTAGTACCAGTATTTGAACAACATCCTGAATTCATCGAACACAACATTCTTTCTCGTATTGCTGAACCAGACCGCATCATCAGCTTCCGTGTAACTTGGCAAGATGATCAAAACCGTGTGCATGTAAACAAAGGTTATCGTGTTCAATTCAATAATGTAATTGGACCATACAAAGGCGGACTTCGTTTCCATCCATCCGTAAACGAATCCATCATGAAATTCTTAGCCTTTGAACAAATTTTCAAAAACGCATTGACAGGACAGCCAATCGGTGGTGCAAAAGGCGGTTCCGACTTTGACCCTAAAGGAAAATCCGATGCGGAAATTATGCGTTTCTGCCAAGCATTTATGACTGAATTATACCGTCATATCGGTCCTGATGTCGATGTTCCTGCCGGAGATATCGGTGTAGG
>Ga0207747_1001987_pt1 | contig 12401 bp, 16 predicted proteins | sample HigsolmetaGSP11D_FD_184839 | JGI IMG/M metagenome (GOLD analysis project Ga0207747, IMG submission 184839) | High solid enriched microbial communities from the Joint BioEnergy Institute, USA - SP1-1-D (SPAdes) | ecosystem: Engineered > Bioreactor > SSF (Solid state fermentation) > Aerobic >...
AGCGCGTCCAACTCCTCAGTCCACGAGCGCACCGTCTTTCGATCCACCGTCTGTGGCACCACATCCTCCTTCGTTAAAGGGAACATGATGCCAGACCATCCTATACTATCTACAACTGTAGTACTAGCATTTCTTTAAGCTTTTAGCTGGTCGTTGGTTGATCGTTCGGGGACTCTCCGCGGGGTGCTCCCGAGGAGATCTGGTACGGTACCATTGTCGTCGTCGAGCACTGCGAGGCGGGAGGCGAGGGTGAAGGTTCTGATCAGCGGCTCTACAGGGCTCGTGGGGTCTTCTCTGGTATCTGAGCTTGAGGCTGGGGGACATGAGGTGATGCGTCTGAGCCGGTCGCGGCCTTCTTCGGAGGACACGATCCGCTGGGACCCCGATGCGGGCAGGATCGACGTCTCGCGGCTCGAGGGGGTGGAGGTGGTCGTGCACCTCGCCGGTGAGAGCATCATGGGCTACTGGACGCAGGCCAAGAAGCGCCGCATCCGGGAGAGCCGGGTGCGCGGGACGCGCCTGCTGGCCGAGAGCGTCGCCGGGTTGCGTAGTAGGCCTCGGGTGATGGTCTCGATCTCGGCGAGCGGCTACTACGGGGATCGGGGGAACGAACTGCTGACCGAGGAGAGCGGGCCCGGCGAGGGTTTTCTCGCCGGGGTTTGCCGGGAATGGGAGGCCGCCGCCGACCCGGCGCGGGAGGCCGGGATCCGGGTCGTACACCCCCGGCTCGGGATCGTGCTCTCCGCGAAGGGCGGGGCACTCGGGGCCACCCTGCCCATCTTCAGGCTCGGGCTGGGCGGCAGGATAGGCTCGGGCAGGCAGTACTGGAGCTGGGTGGCCGTCGAGGACGTGGTGGGGGCGATCATCCACTGTCTGAAGACCGACTCAATCGAGGGGCCGGTCAACGTCGCCGCCCCCGAAGCTGTGACCAACGCCGAGTACACGCGGGTTCTGTCGCGGGTGCTGGGGCGTCCGGCGCTCTTCCCGCTTCCGGCGTTCGCGGCCCGCGCCGTGCTCGGGGAGATGGCCGACGAACTTTTGCTCGCGAGTGCCCGCATGGAGCCCGCGAAGCTGAAGGAGAGCGGCTACCGCTTCCGTTACCCGGAGCTCGAGGGGGCGCTGAGGCACCTGCTCGGGGATCGGGCCCGTTAGTTAGTTCGTCGTGCGCAGACGGATAGCAATATCCGTTCGTGGAGCCCGGGAGAGCTATCTGATGAGGGCTCTCTGGCGCCACCCTGGAGCAGGGATGCGCGATTCCCGGGATGAGCTTCCCCGGCAGCGGCGGGTACGGCATGCCTCGGGTGCTGCGGTCCGCTGCCGTGGATCCCGAGGAGGACATCGGGATCTACGTGGAGCCTCGTCTGGATACGCCACGGTGACCCGGGTGGGCGGCTCTCTAGTCCAGGATCTCGACGCGGAAGCCTGCCTCCTGCAAAAGACGCCGCGCCGGAGGAGCGGATTTCGAGTCCACGGTGAGGACGAGGGCGGCTCGCGAGGTATTCGAGTGGCGGACGTAGAGATCCAGGATGTTTATGTTGTTCCTGCCGAGCAGCGTCGTGACCTCGGCGAAGACCCCGGGGCGGTTCTCCACCGGCACGGATATCTCGACGTTCTTGCCGCTCCTCTCGATCAGGATGCCGCCGAGCGCTTCGTAGGCTTCCCGCGCCTCGCGGAAGCGGCGTTCGATCACCTCGCGGTTCGAGATCTCGCTGCCTATCTGAGCCATCGCCCCGGCGAAGCGGCCCAGTACCTCCCCCAGGGCCGGGGCGTTCTCGGCCAGGATGTCGGCCCATAGAGAGGGGTTCGAAGACCCCACGCGGGTGAGATCCCGGAAGGAGGGCCCGGCGAACGAGAGCGCCTCCGGGGAGATGTCCGAGGCCACCCTGAGCAGCGCGACCGCCATCAGGTGCGGCAGGTGCGAGAGCGCCGCCATCAGCAGGTCGTGCTTGTCTGCCTCCACCGCGGTGGGCGTCGCGCCGAGGCTCCTGACGAAACCCGAGACCTCCCGGTAGTCGTCCGGGTCGGTCCGTTCGGTCGGCGTGAGAAAGTAACGGGCGCCCTCGAAGAGGTCGGCCCGGGCGTTGTCGACGCCGGCGAGCTGGCTGCCGTTCATCGGGTGTCCGCCGACGAAGCGCAGCCCCAACCTCTCCGCCTCCCGCACTATGCCGGCCTTGGTGCTCGCCACGTCGGTCATGAGTGCTCCGGCGGGCGAGAGGTCTTTCAGGAGCGTGACTATCTGAGAGATGGGGGCGGCGAGGACGATGAGGTCTGCCTCGCGTGCCTCCTTGAGCGTCGAGGGGCGGTCTATCGCACCGAGGGCGGCGGCCTTCTCCAGCACGCCGGGCCGGTCCACCCCGATCACCTCCCAGTCCCCCCTGCTGCGGGCGGCGAGACCGATGGAGCCTCCGATCAGGCCGACCCCGACCACGGCGAGCGTGCGGCGCACCCTACCTCCCCGCGAACGCGGAGATCACGCGGTCGTTCTCCGTCGAGTTCCCTATGGTGATGCGGCTCCAGCCCGGATACCCGAGCGCCTCGCCCTCCCGCACCAAGACCCCGGCCCTGCGGAAGACCGCCGGCTCTATCTTCGCCAGCACGAAGTTGGCCTGCGAGGGGACGTACTCCACGCCGGCCTCATCGAGCGCCCGCTGCAGCCGTGTACGCTCCTCGATCACGAACGAAGCACGCTTGGCGATGCGTTCGGGGGCGCGCATCGAAGCCGCCGCGGCGACCTGGGCGGCCAGGTTCACGCTGAAGGGGAAACGGACCCGCTCGGCGTAGTCTGCGATCTCCCGGGGGGCCAGACCGTAACCCACCCTGAGGGCCGCGAGGCCGTGCACCTTCGAGAAGGTGCGCACGCAGACCACGCTCTGCGTGGAGAGCGCCAGCTCGTGCGAACCCGGGTACGACGGGTCGTCGACGAACTCGTAGTAGGCCTCGTCCAGGATCAGCAGGACGTCTTCCGGCAGCCCGTCCGCGATGGCCCGCACCTCTTCCAGCTTCAGGTGTGTACCGGTCGGGTTGTTCGGGTTACAGAGGATCACGGCCCGGGTCTTCGGGGTCAGCGCGGCGAGCAGGGCGTCAGGGTCCACGGCGTGGTCCGCCCGCAGCGGCACCCTGCGCGCCTCGAGCCCGACGATGCGGGCTATCGTCGCGTAGAGGCTGAAAGAGGGCCACGGGAAGACCACCTCCCCCGGCCGCTCGACGAGCTGCAGCAGGTTCAGGAGCACCTCGCTCGATCCGTTGCCCACCACCACGTTCTCCGGGCGTATGCCGGCGTTGGCCCCGGAGATGGCCTCGCGCAGGGCGGCGGCGTGGCGGTCCGGGTAGCGGTTGAGGCGGGGCAGGGCCTCGCTGATGGCGGCCTCCGCCTCCGGGAGCGGTCCGAAAGAGAGCTCGTTGGCGGTGAGCTTCACGTAATCGCCCTCGCCGCGTTCGGCTTTTGCCTCGTGCGAGATCCACGGCGGGTTGTAGGGCTTGAGGAGGTCGAGCTCTCTTCTGAACTTCAACTTGCGGGGCTCCTTGTTCTCGAAAGGTTGCTTGACGTATCCAGGTATAACAGACTAGTCTCTCGGGGGAAGGCTTGCAACGGCCTCTCCTTGTCCGGAGGGTCGCAGGCGGATACAATCGCAGACTCATGGAGAGAATCTTGGATGCGAACGAGAGGATAAGCTCTCTCCGGGAGAGGGTGGACGAGGTGGACGAGGAGCTCGTCCATCTTCTCAACGAGAGGGCCCGGCTCGTGCAGGAGCTGGCCGAGCACAAGCTGGAGGCAGGAATACCGCTCTTCGATCCCAGGCGCGAGGAGGAGATCCTGCGGAGGGTCGTCGAGATAAACGAGGGGCCCATCTACGACTCCTCAATGCGCGACATCTTCGAGCTGATCATGCACAGGATCAGGGACATCGAGCTTCAGAGGCGCGGGGAGTAGCGGATGGAGGTAAGAGAGAGCACCGGGGTGCAGGCCCGGACGAACAACGGGATGATAAGACCGCAGAGCTTCAGGGTGGTCGCGGGCCCCTGCACGGTGGAGAGCTACGAGCAGTTCGAGGCTTCGGCGAGGGCCGTCAAGGAGGCGGGTTTCTCCTACGTGAGGGGTGGGGCCTTCAAGCCCCGCACGTCCCCCTACTCCTTCCAGGGCCTCGGCGTGGAGGGGCTGAGGATAATGTCCGAGGTGGCGGGGGATCTCGGGCTCAAGGTGGTGACCGAGATCATGGACCCCGCCGACATAGACGTGGTGATGGAGCACGCCCAGATCCTGCAGATAGGCACCCGCAACATGCACAACTTCTCGCTTTTGAAGCGGGTCGGTTCGGCGATAAAAGGCTCGAAAGAGCACGGGGTGATCCTGAAGAGGGGGTTCGCCGCGACCGTCGAGGAGTGGCTGCTTGCGGCCGAGTACGTAACCTCCTCCGGCGGGGACAACGTCGTCCTGTGCGAGAGGGGGATAAGGACGTTCGAGCCCTCGACCCGCTTCACGCTCGATCTGTCCGCCGTGATAGTGGCCAAGCGGCTCTCCGAGCTTCCGGTCATCGTGGACCCCTCGCACGCGGCCGGGAGGAGGGATCTGGTCGTGCCCCTGAGCAAGGCGGCCGTGGCCGCGGAGGCCGATGGTCTTCTGGTCGAGTCGCACCACGAGCCCAGGGAGGCGCTGTGCGACGGGGAGCAGGCCCTTCCCGTCGAGGATCTTATGACGCTCAGGGAGACGCTCTCCCCCTTCGCCTCGGCGATGGGCAGGCAGGTAATCTAGACCCCACGGAAAGGTGAGCTGACCTGAGGACCGCCCTCATCGCGATCGTCTCCGCCGTCTTGGGTGGGGTCGTCGCCGCGCTCGTCGTGCTGCAGGTCGGTCCGGGTGGACGGACCGGCGACGTGACCATAAACCAGGCCCCCGCTCCACGGGTGAGCGTCGTGAGCTCCGGAAGAGGGTCGGCCTCTTCCATCGCAGCCATGGTCTACCACCGCGACGGACCGGGGGTAGTGAGCATAGACGTGGTCTCCGGGTCCGGCACCGCCGGGGGATCGGGCTTCGTGCTGGACAAAAACGGCCACATAATCACCAACCAGCACGTCGTCGAAGGGGCGAAGGATATCTCGGTCGAGTTCGCGAGCGGGATGCGCCGCAGCGCGGAGGTCGTGGGCTCCGACCCTTCCACGGACATAGCGCTCCTCAAGGTGGACGCCCCGAAGAGCATGCTCAAGCCGCTCACGCTCGGTGATTCGAGCGCGGTGAAGGTAGGGGACCCGGTAGTGGCGATCGGCAACCCGCTCAACGTCGGGATCAGCGTCACCAGCGGGATAATAAGCGGGCTGGACCGTTCGATCCGGGCTCCCAACAACTACACCATAAGCGGCGCCCTGCAGACCGACGCCCCGATAAACCCGGGGAACTCCGGCGGGCCACTCATCGACGCGAGCGGCAACGTGATCGGGGTGAACGCCCAGATAGCAACCGAGACCGGCAGCTACGAGGGGATCGGGTTCGCCATCCCGATCGACACCGTCAAGAGCGTCGTGGAGCAGCTCGTGACGAAGGGTCAGGTCCGGCACGGCTACCTGGGCGTGAAGATGTACGGGCTCGGGATCGGCGAGATCTCGGCCTATACGGGCATGTCTGCCCAGAGGCTCTCCGAAAGGTACGGGTTGCCGGACCACGGTGCCATAGTCGCGGGCGTGACGAAGGATGGGCCGGCGCAGAGGGCCGGGATAAGAGGGGCCGGGAAGAAGAGGGTGAACGTGGGCGGGATCCCGGTCCCGCTCGGCGACGTCATCACCAGCGTCGACGGACGGCGCGTCTCGGGCCCCGACGGCGTGATCTCGGCGGTTAACGCCGGGAAGCCGGGCGATCGGCTGCGTCTCGAAGTAGTGACGCCGGGCAAGGCACCGAGGGAGGTGACCGTGAGGCTCGGGGTGCAGCCCGGCAGAACATCCTCCCACTAGAGGATTTTGCCTGCGGGGTCGCTTGGTGGTAGAGTCTTGCCTTGCCGCCATCCTTGGCGGCGTGTCGTAGGGTTGCTCCGGGAGGCGGCCGTTCTCCTTGCGGCCTCATCCGGGAGCTGGTGTGAGTTTCGTGGAGGTATCGTGGCGCGCGGCAGAGTGAAGTGGTTCTCGGATGAGAAGGGATACGGCTTCATCGAGAACGAGGATGGCGGGGAGGATCTCTTCGTCCACTACTCCGAGATAGTGGGCGAAGGCTTCAAGACGCTCGAAGAGGGTGCCCTCGTCGAGTTCGAGGTGGTCGAAGGCCGCAGGGGCAAGATGCAGGCCTCGAAAGTCGAGGTAGTAGGCTAGCGCCGCGGCTGGGAACGGAGTGGACGATCCCCGCCCGCCCGCCCCGGAGGACGACCTCAAGCGACGCGCCGGCTACCGGGCGGTCGAGGAGTTCGTCCGGAGCGGGATGGCCGTCGGGCTCGGGACCGGAAGCACCGCATCCTGGGCCATAAGGAGGGTGGGCGAGCTGTTGCGCGAGGGGGTCCTGGAGGACGTCGTGTGCGTCCCGACCTCCGAGCGCACCGCAGAGGCTGCGAGGGCACTCGGTATCCCGCTCGCCACGCTCGCCGAGGCCCGTCCCCGGGTCACCATAGACGGGGCGGACGAGATCTCCCCCGACCTCTCCGCGATAAAGGGGCGTGGCGGGGCGCTCCTGCGGGAGAAAATAGTCGCCTTCGCGAGCGAGAGCTTCGTGCTCGTCGCCGACGAGACCAAGCCGGTGGAGAGGCTGGGAGAGGGGGTGGTCCCGGTCGAGGTCGAACCCTTCGGGTGGCAGGCCACCCTGCGGGCGCTCTCCGCGCTCGGGTGTGAGGCCTCCCTGCGGAGGGCTGAGGGGTCGGATGACCCCTTCGTCACCGATGGAGGTCACTACACCGTCGACTGCCTCTTCCCGCCGATAGAAGACCCGGCCGCGCTGGAAAGGGAGATAAAGCACGTGCCGGGGGCTCTGGAATGCGGGCTGTTCGTCGGGATGGCCGAGGCGGCGGTGGTGGCCCGCTCCTCCGGGGAGGTCGAGATAATGGAACGGAGAGGGAGCTAGCCCGCCCCGAACCCCGCGCGCAAGCCCGCACGGTGGGGCCGCTCCTTCTCCACGACGAGCTTGTATATGGAATCGAGCTCGACGTAGACCACCGCCTTCTCCCTGCCGACCAGAGCTCGAAGGTAGCCGTCCTCCAGGGAGAGATCGTCGAGCTTGTCGTTCTCGATCGTGAAGGTGTCCCTGCGGTCCCAGACGACCAGGTCGTGGCCGGCCTCTCTGGCTTCCTTCAAGGCTTTCTCTATCAGGTTTTTATCCATGGTACTCTTGAAACCCCCGTTCTGTGGAACGTGCTCTCAAGCAGGACCTATTCTACCCGGGATAGGGTTCGGCGGACGGCTGCGAACCGGGTAGACTTTATCGGCCGGAGTTGAAGACCATCTTGAAGGACATAGAGGAGTTCGACCGGGCGCTCTTCGGGGCTATCTTCCGCCTCAAGTGGGCGCCACTGACCCGTCTGCTGCGTCTGTTCACCCTGCTCGGCACCGCGGGGTTCCTGTGGGGGATGCTGGCCGCCGTGGCCTTCATATTCGGCGGGTTCAGGCTCTCGCACCTGCTCGTCCCCTGGGGGGCGGTGGCGATCTCCTGGACGTGCGCCGAGGGCTCCAAGCACCTCTTCAACCGCACCCGGCCCTACATCAGCGATACCGGGATCGCCCCCCTGATAAAGACCCCGAGCTCGAGCTCCTTCCCCTCCGGGCACTCGGCGACGGCGGCTGCAGGGGCGATAACCCTCTCGTTTGCCTACCCGGCTTTCGCTCCGGCCTTCGTCGCGGCCGGGTTTCTGGTCGCGCTCTCCCGGGTCTACCTGGGGGTGCACTACCCCTTCGACGTCGCCGCCGGGCTTCTCATAGGCTCGGTGGTGGCGGCCGCTCTGCTGATGCTCGCGTGAGATCCGGTGGGATCTGGTACAAAAGAGACGTGAAGGTGCAGCGCTACCATACGCTCGGGGCGGTGGCCTCCGACCTTCAGGCTCTCGCATCTCTGGTGCACGACCTCGAAGGGCTGTTCGTGGGGGAGCCCGTGGTGCTGGCGCGCCGACGGGACCTCGAAGTGGTGAGGCTCACACTGCCTGGCTGTCGGGTTCTTCCCATCGAGGCCGGTATCTCGCGCAGGCAGTGGATAGAGCTCGGCAGCGTGTACTTCACGTGCACGACGGTCGACGCGGCCGTGGCGCCGGTCAACCTGCTGGTCGGGGTGGGGCTGCAGATTCTGGTCACGCTGGGTTTCGCGGCGGGCATCATCCTCTACCGCCGCCGGTCCCATCTGCGCGAGAGGGTGCTCGGGATGGGGCTCCCGGAGGAGTTCGCCCTCCGGTGGGCAGGGGAGATGGAGGATGGGGGCTTCGCCCTGATCCTGGTGACGGTCCTGCAGGAGAAGCTCGAGGTGGCCGAGGAGGCCTTCCTCGGTCGGTCTGTGCGCTCCCCGCTCGCCGTGGACCGCAGGCTCGTTCTCTGAGGAGGAATGGATCCGTGATAGTGAGAGAGAAGGATGGCGGGTATCTCCTCATCGGCCAGCACGAGCACGCGCTGGCCTCGGGACGGTTCGCCCGGCACTGGGGTTGGGAACCGAGGCCCTCGTCCTCCACGGTCTACGCCATCGCCAACCACGACGTGGGATGGCGCGAGCTCGACCGCCGGGTGCTCTGGAACGAGGAGGGCCGGCCGTACTCCTTCGTCGACTACCCGATAGAGCCCAAGCTGGAGGGTTACCGGCAGGGGATAGGTCTGGTCGAGGACGAGGACCCCTACGCCGGGCTGCTCTGCAGCATGCACTACGCCTCCTTCTTCCGGCATCCGAAGACCGAGCCGGAGGCACGTTTCCTTGAGGAGGAGCTTTCCCGGCAGGAGCGCCTGCGCCGGGTCTTGCCAGAGGAAGCGCTCGAGACCGTCGAGCACGACTTCCGCCTCTTGCAGCTCTGCGACGACCTCTCGCTCTTCATCTGCCTCAACGACGCTGGTCGCAACGACCATCCCTGGTACCGGGGCGGGTTCTCGTTCATGGGCCGGAGGCTCGAGCCGATCTGGGAGGGGGAGGGGATCCGGATCTCCCCCAACCCCTTCACGGAGGACTTCGAGATCTCCATCCCCTGGCGGATGGTGGGCGAGGGAGGGGACCCCGAGGAGGAGGGGGAGATCCGCGTCGAGATAAAAGGCAGTGGAGGATAATATACTCTCGTCGTTCGGGTTTCGAGAAGAGAGCGATCTAGAAAGAGCATGATGAGAGAAACGTCCTACGATTTCTTCAAGAGGCTGCTCGCCGCGCCGGGGCCCAGCGGGGCCGAGGGGGCAGCAGCCGGGATCTGGCGCGAGGAGGCCTCCGGCTTCGCCGAGGTGCGCGGCGACAGGATGGGCAACTCCTTCGCCACGCTGAACCCGGGTGGTTCGCCGCGGGTGATGCTGAGCGGACACATCGACGAGATCGGGCTCATGGTCACCCACATCGACGAGAAGGGCCTCATCCGCTTCATCGGCGTCGGTGGGTGGGACCCGCAGGTCCTCGTCGGGCAGCGGGTGCGCCTCATGGGGCGTGGCGGCGAGGTCCTCGGCGTCATCGGCAAGAAGGCCATCCACCTCATGGACGCCGAGGAGCGCAAGAAGGTCTCCGAGATAAAGAGCCTCTGGATAGACATCGGGGCCAGAGACAGAGAGGAGGCGGAGAAGCGGGTCCGCGTCGGCGACGTGGGGGTCCTCGACCAGGAGCTCGTCGAGCTCGCGAACGGCAGGATAGCCGCCCGCTCGGTCGACAACCGGGTGGGGGCCTTCGTGGTTCTCGAGGCGCTCCGGCTCCTCTCCGAGGCGGATGGCCTCGCAGCCGAGGTCGTGGCCGTGGCGAGCGTGCAGGAGGAGATCGGGCTCAACGGCGCCCGGGCCGCGGCCTTCGGGCTCGACCCGGACGCGGCGATAGCCGTGGACGTCGCGCACGCGACCGACATCCCCGGCGTCTCGGAGAACGAGGAGGGCGAGCACGCTTTGGGTAGCGGCCCGGTGATCTCCCGCGCCTCCGCGCTGAGCCCGTTCGTCACCGAGGGGCTCATCTCCGCCGCCGAGAGGGAGGGCATCCCGTACACCCTCGCCGGGGACTCCCGGCGCACCGGCACCGACGCTGACGCGATCCACTTCGCGCGGGCGGGGATCGCGACCGGGCTCGTCTCCTGTCCCAACCGCTACATGCACTCCCCGAACGAGATCGTCGACCTCGAGGACGTCGAGCGCTGCGCGCGCGTGATCGCGGCGTACATCAGGGACCTGGAGAAGGGGACGGACTTCACGCGCTAGAAGGGTTCGCTTGAAGCGGCGGGCCGCGGCGGCTAAGCTACCCGGATATGGCAGAGAAGACGCTCTTCCAGAAGATAATGGACCGGGAGATACCGGGCGACATCCTCTACGAGGACGATCGCTGCATCGCCCTGCGCGACATCAACCCGCAGGCCCCGACGCACGTGCTCGTCGTCCCCCGCAAGGTCATCCCCTCCCTGGACGACCTGACGGAGGAGGATGAACCCATAGTCGGGCATCTGTTCACGGTGGCGAAGGAGGTCGCGGCCCGGGAGGGGCTTGAGAACGGCTGGCGCGCGGTGATCAACTGCGGTCCCGACGCGAACCAGACCATAGACCACCTTCACCTGCACGTGATCGGGGGGCGCAGGATGGGCTGGCCGCCGGGGTGAGAGACCTCGGGCTAAAGCTCCGCGGGCTTTCTGACGACTACGGGGATGTGTCCCTGTAGTCGTTTTTCGAAAGGAGGCCCGCAGACCTTGTCCGCGCGCCCGTTCTCTCTCACCGCAGCCCTCGCTTTCCTCGCTGCCTGCCTCGTGACCCTCGCGGCGTTCTCTCAGAACGTCGGGGCCAAGACCACGGGAGCCAAAGTGAGGAGGTGCTCCGGCGGCAAGATCACGCTCAGCCGCTACGAGGCCGGGGTATTCTGGCGACAGAACCGCATCCGGGCCGAGCACGGCCTCAGGCGGCTCTGCGTGAACCCCATTCTGGAGCGCGCTGCCCGAGCTCACTCGCGCGAGATGCTGCAGAAGCAGTACTTCTCGCACGACTCCTACGACGGGCAGAGCTTTTACGAGCGTCTGATCTCCTTTGGATATACCCCGAACGGGTACCGTTACTGGGCCGTGGGGGAGAACATCGCCTGGGGCAGCGGTTCCTACGGCCGTCCGGCGCACATCATGAACGCCTGGATGCACAGCCCGGAGCACCGGGCCAATATCCTGAACGGCGACTACCGGGAGGTAGGGATAGGTGTGTCCCGCGGGACCTTCGCGGGGTACAGGGGCGCCTCCATCTATACCGTGGACTTCGGCGTCCGCGAGCGTTGACCGGAGTGTGAAAGATCTAACCGAAGCTCCCCGGGGGCGGTAAAGGTCTGGCCCCCTCCTACCGATAACCAGCGTGTCGAGGCGAGATGGCCGCGCGGCGAGGAGAACGTACCGTTCGCGCGGATCTCATCTCCCGGAGAAGGAGGGGACGAGAATGAGATCTTCCGGAAGAACGGAGGGTGCCTTGTCCCGGACCATGGACCGCGGGGAGTTCTTGAAGGTCGGCGGCGGTCTGGCCGGGGGCGCGGCGTTGCTCGGCGTCGCTCCCGCGACCTATGCCCGGGTCGAGGTGTCGTCGTCGTTGGAGCATGAGTTCAACCGGGCGGCGCAGAGATACAGAATCCCGGTCGAGCTGCTTTTGGCGATGGGCTACGTCAACACCCACTGGGAGATGCCCCCCGCCAGCCTCTGTTCCTACCGCAGGGGGGACCCGGAGAGGCGGGGCGCTTTCGGCATCATGGCGCTCGTGCAGAACCCCGGGGCGAACACCCTGGGTACGGCTTCGAGGCTCACCGGCATCCCGGAGCACCGGCTCAAAACCGATCGCTTCTTCAACATCCTCGGCGGGGCGGCGCTGCTCGCCTCCTCCCAGGGCAGCGCGAGACCCGCAACCCTCGCCGGCTGGTACGGAGCCGTCTCCGGGAGGGGAGGGCACGGCCCGAAGTACGAGGCTGTCTCGGGTGTGGGGGGTGGGGACCTTTACGCGGCGCAGGTCCTCCAGACCCTGAGAAAAGGGGCCTCAAGACGTACCAGCGGCGGGGAACGGATCGTCCTGCGGGCGCGGGAGATCTCGTAATGGGTGCGGACTACCCCTACGCAGGCTACTACCCCGCGAGCACGGCGAACTACACCCCCGCAAACCGCCCCACCGACTACTCAATAGACATGGTCATAATCCACGTCACCCAGGGCTCCTGGTCGGCCACGATAAACTGGTTCGAAAACCCCGCAGCCCAGTCCTCGGCCCACTACGTGGTGCGCTCCTCCGACGGCTACATAGGACAGTCGGTTCTCGAGAAGGACATCGCCTGGCACGCGGGCAACTGG
>Ga0207747_1002000_pt1 | contig 12319 bp, 16 predicted proteins | sample HigsolmetaGSP11D_FD_184839 | JGI IMG/M metagenome (GOLD analysis project Ga0207747, IMG submission 184839) | High solid enriched microbial communities from the Joint BioEnergy Institute, USA - SP1-1-D (SPAdes) | ecosystem: Engineered > Bioreactor > SSF (Solid state fermentation) > Aerobic >...
TATTAAACGAGGGAAAAAACCTATATTTCTAAGTGTTATGAAAAGTCTAACTTTAATTGCAGTATTAAATGCAACACTTTTCGAAAACCTTTTAAGGATCTAAGCTTTGTTTAGTGTTACTGGATGATTACATAGGCAATTTTACATGGAGGGGTAGGCATGATAGCCTTGTAGGCATAATCAGCTCTCTTTCAGCTGGCTTCCTAGCTGGGAATCATGCCTGCTGGGGGCCACTGAAAAACCATTCAAAATAAGTTCTCGTTGCTGGACTTCTTGCTCAAATAACTTTAGTAAAAATTCCTGCATCGTATCGGCTTTTACCATTTGATAATTTCGAGGAATCCAACTCAGCTTTAAACGATTAGCGTATTCTTTCATTTGTACGTCCATCATTGGTCACCTCCTACTATGCTGAACAATTGATTGTAATGTTCTAGTCCACGAGAGGCTTTGGGCATTTTAGGTATATCAATGGTTGGTTGAATGGGTTCGATGATCCATCTTCCATTAATTAACAGATAGAATACATGTTTAATAGATTGCACACCTGGATGACCGTGATTATTAATGCATTTGTTGAGATCTCAAAATTATGTTCTTTTAGTAACACCGCAAGAAGGTGTAATGCTTCTTTCTTTTCTCCAACGGTACAGTTTGAAAAATATTCCTGCCATTCTGTTGGCATTTGATTATAAAAACCAGTATATTTTAATGCCCTTGGTCTTTTTGCTATTAAATTAAGATAGGATTGCCATTTCATTGATTTTTGTTTTTACCATACAAGCGATTGTGTTTTATAATCACTTCATTTTCCTCTGTCAAGATCGTAATCTTGTTATATGAGATTTTTGCCAAAACTTTTTGTTTGGCAAACCGTGGTGAAGTAGAATAAAGATTATGATCTACATGTATGAAGCCGTATTTATCTGCTTTTACTTCTTCATAACGAACACATTCATACTCTTTTGCCGGCAATTGAAGAAAGTGTTCTCTGTCTTCTTTGTAGAGTTCTTAAATCAGCGTTTCTTTTTGATAATATAGACGATTCCAATCATTTTCAGCAATCTCCCAGAGACCATCATTAAATGATTCCAAATCAGTGATAGTCAAGGCAGGAAGTAAAAATTTGTTCCACATATATATCACTTAGATTCCACATTACCTTTTTCATTTCCACTAGCTGGATTACAAAATTCACATTCAAAACCATAGTGTAGGACAAAACGTTTAAATTCTTCGGTAAGCTCTCTTTCACCATTTGGAAGAACCTTTTTTATCGCAGGTGACAAGCTGTCGAAACGAATGATTTTCGGAACTTCTCCCATATGATAAAAGATTCTCTTCATGCCTTCAAGAAAGCATTCTCTATTTTGTGAAGGAAATACTTGAAAGTAAAACGCATTGCTATTGGGAAAAGAAAGAACCAGAATTGATAAATCTACTTTCTTACCCATATATACAAATGGAGCTTCCCCAAAATCAATTTGTGCTGTCCCCGGTTTAGCTTCTAAAGGTAGAGCTGCTTCCTCACTTTGTTACTGTATTTCTTTTTTTCCTATTGGACACATATATTCTAACGGAGCGATCAGAACCTGTGAAATTATATTGCTCTACGAGAAGTTCATACATTCTTTTAGCTGTTCTTCTATATTTTTTCTTGATTTTTAAGTCTTCCTTAATCCACTGATCTAATATTGGTTTTACTGGATCCATAACTCTAGTTTTTCTTTTCTGTTTGTTTCTCTTAGGTCTAAAGTCTTCCATATCTAAATATTTTTTACGGTTCTTGAATCATGGTTAACCCGTTCAGATATCAAGAAAAACGAGCACTTTAAAACTTATTTTCTTTTTTGTTGTGTAAAAATTTTTAGTGCTTGTATATAGTTTTCTTTAATACCTTGTGTAGCAATTGAAACATAATCTTCAAAAAACAACTTTGGCGTTTTAATATTACGTTTAATAACGGCTGCACCAGCTCGATTCGCATAAGTATAATAATTGATCTTTGTTATCCCATTACGTATCGCTTCTAAATAATCAACTTCATTTAAACCTGATCCTCCATGCATAACTAGAGGAACATTAGTAACTTCATAAATGTCTTTAATTCTTCTTAAATCTAAATTAGGCTCTTTAAGGTAGATACCATGAACTGTTCCGAATGCAATCGCTAAACAATCTACATTGGTTTCTTCAACGAATTTTTTTGCCAAAATTGGATCAGTATAGATATCATCAGTTTTTCCTACAAGATCATCATCAGGTTCCCGTCCTTCTCCCCCACCCAGTGAAGAAGTGAATACATGACCGAGTTCAGCTTCCACACTTACATCATGGCTATGAGCAAGTTTGACAACCTCTTTAGTTTTCTCAACATTTGTTTCAAAATCACAATCCGAGGCATCAATCATAACGGATGTAAAACCTATTTCAATTGCTTTTCTTATAGCTTCAATACTTTTTCCGTGATCTAAATGAACAACTACTGGCACTCTACTCCTTTTGGCGTAATCGATCATTATCGGACCAATTTCTTCCAAAGAGATTAAATTATCATGGCCTTCTGCGTGTTGAAGGATAACAGGCACATCTAAATCTTCTGCTGCTCGAATAGCAGCTCGAATCATTTCTAAATTAGGTGTATTAAATGCAGCTACTGCATATTCATTTTTTCTTGCTTCATTAAGTACCTCTTTAAGTTTAGCTAACATATTTATTTCCACCCTTCGTACTGTCCAGTTCATCAATTATTTTTTTTGCTAATGACTGCATCGTTTTGTATGGCATAGAGTCAACTTGAATTGGGTTCGGAATCAACCAAATACTTCTTGAAAGGTTATTGTTAAATGTAAGCTGGATTTCAATCGTACCAACCATCTTTTCTTTTTTGTCAATTTCTTTTAGTTGCTGTTCCAAATTTACCTTGTATTCGACCAATTCATCAAAATCATAATATTCTGGTTCCAAAGTGGTACGAGTATACTTTGTATGATTGGGTAAACATATTTTTTTGTTATTGTCATCAAACAAAATAAGCCGGTTGATTGCTCGTGTTGTTTCAAATTCTCTTGAAAAGTGATTGGTTGTTCGTTGCTCGTATATCTCAATTAACTCAGCCTTCGTCTTTTGTGTGATGGTTTGAGAAAAACTCACACTAACAACTTCATAGCATTCTTTACAAACATGACCTTCTAGACATTTAAATTTGATCCATTTTAATGGCTTTTGGCAAATTAAACATTGCTTCATCTCTTAGCTCTCCTTTGTCGCGAATTTAATCATTAATTCAGAAAGTGCAAGATATTTTTTATATCTTTGTTCATACTCATTTGCGATACTTTCTGATGGATCAACCATTTGAACTTCTGCATCATTCAAGTTCAAATGACCTTCTACACCCATAACTGCTAAAGCAACCGCTCCATGAACAGCACCTTGAGCACTCTTCACACGTCTGATTGGTGTATTTAAGATATTCGCAAATATTTGAACCCAAAGTTCGCTTTTAGCGCCACCGCCAACTATTGTAAAGTATTTGGGCTTTTCTTCGTTTCTCATTAGTTCATATAAGTGCCGAATACCGAAAGCTAATCCCTCTAATACCGCCAAATACATCTCTTCTCTAGTTGTTTCTAAACTTAATCCTACAAATGCACCTCGCAAATCAGGATGAGCATAAATCGTTTTTTCTCCACTTAAATGTGGAAAGAATAAAACTTCGTTTTTTCCAAGAAGTTCAGTAGAAATATTGTTTTGTTCTTCTGTAAATTGATTGGTATGTAATATCTTATTCATCCACCAACTGTTTACCTTCGCTCCTGCTTGAATAGTACCTTGTGTAATAATTGTGTTGTCGTTTTTTTGAATTTTTGCAACAACATTTTTCCCAGTTTCTTTTAATTGATGATGGCTATTCGGTATGACAACCACCCCGGAAGTTCCCAATGAAATCAAAGGTTGATTCTCTTCAAAGCATCCTGCTGCTATTGCAGATGCAACATTATCCCCTGTTCCAGCAACAACAGGTATATCTCTATCTAAGTTAAATCGTTTACACAAGTCCTCACTTAAATTCCCTAAAATTTTTGATGAATAATTAATTTTTGGAAAAATATTTTTATTAAAACCAAAAAGTTCTTGCACCTCTTTGGACCACTCATCGTGATTCAAATCATAGAGAGATGAGGTCGATGAATCACAATAATCTGTCGAATAAATACCAGTAAGCTTCAATACTAAATAATCTTTTGCGATTAATATTTTATTTATACTTTCAAAGTTATCTGGTTCATTTTCTTTGACCCATAATAAATTTGCTAATGGACTACCAGTAGACACAATTTTTGCTATATGTGCAGTTTTTGACGATTCTAGTAGCTTCTCCCTGATTTTAGGAATCATCTTTTTTGTACGTGCATCATTCCACATAATGGCTGGACGAATAGAATGACCGTGTTTATCTACAAACACGGTCGTATGCATCTGTCCTGTAATCCCAATCCCTGCAACATCATGAGAATCAATGTGTTGAAAGGTTTCTTCCAAACCTTTCAACACGATCTCATACCAGGTATCAGGATGGATTTCTGTCCAATCTTTATGAGGAGTAAGATATTCATACATGTACTGTACATCATAAACGACATTCATTCGATTATCCATTGTAGATAACTTAATTGAGGTTGTTCCAATATCTATGCCAATATACGTTTTTTTCATTTCTTTACCCCTTATACTTTAATTAAATGTAATAATTGTTTTTAAAGTTTCTGGGCGGAGTGCATATTCGAACGCTTCCACTGCATTTGTATAATCAAATGTTTTATCAATTAACGGTGTAATATCTACGATTCCTTTAGCAATCAATTGCACAGAACGATAGAATGTATCGATTGTTGGACTAACGGTTCCTGTAATTAATTTTTCATGCGAATGCACTGCTCCCATATCAGTAGGAACTGGAACATTAGGATGCATGGAACTAAACATAAATGTTTGTCCGCCTTTTCCTGTAAAATCAAGTGCTTGTTTAGCTAAAACTGGAAGTGCAGTTGTGTTGAATACTACTTCGGCACCTCTTCCTTCTGTCTGCTCTTTAACAAACGAAACAGGATCACCTTTCGTTGGGTCAAAGGTCACATCTGCACCAAGTTCTTCGGCTAATTTGCGTCTTGCTTCCTTTGGTTCACTGACTAAAACTCTCGTTCCTTTTAATTTAGCTAAGATGACATGGAGCAATCCCATCACGCCGCCACCCATGATTAGTACGTCTTGACCGTACATTAAGTTAGCCCTCTCCACACTATTCACAACACATGCTAAAGGTTCTGTAAATGAACTATGAATATATGGTACTTCTTTTGGATATTTGTATAAATCTTTACTTTTTACTGCAATATACTGCGCCATCCCAAAGAAACCGGATAACCCATCTAGATTTTGAAAAACTGTAGAAGTATAAATTTCTTCACACAGATTTTCTCGCCCGATTTTACAATAATGACATTCCCCACAGTAAGGAATAATGTATTTCACGACATGATCGCCAATTTGGAAGTATTTCGGATTAACTTCTGATCCTACTTCAACGATTTCTCCACTGAACTCATGTCCACCTACTCTCGGATAACTCCACTTTGTATCACCCATATAATCTCTCAAGTCATTTGTACAAAGACCAATTGCACGTACCTTCATCAATACTTCATCAGATTTGATTTTAGGAGTAGGTAATTCTTGAATCTCAATTTTTTTTACCCCTGTTTCTACTATAGCTTTCATGTAAACATCTCCAATTTATTAAGATAGAATACCAAACAAACCACCTAAGACCCCGACTACCACGATCAAACCGATAACTTTAAGAGAAGTCCATCCACGTTTCATTAACCAGTAAATCAATAAAGTAAATCCAAATGGTAGAATGTTTGGAATTACGGCATCCAAGAATTGTTCTTGAATTTTAAAAGTTTGGGTTGAGCTTACGATCTCTAAAGCAACATGCATTTTAACATATGAAGAAATCAAACCACCCATTACCATACAACCCATAACTTCAGCACCCTGCAATACTTTGTTTAAAATACCTTTTTCAAGGAAGTCCATAACGGCGTCAGCACCGGCTCGATAACCAAACATAAATGTTCCATAGCTCATTCCCCAAGCAATTGCAATAATTGCTACCGTATAGATGATTGAGCCCCAAACAGTTCCTTTTAAAGTTAAGTCAATACATATTGCTAATAAAATAGGAATTAATACACCTTGAAAAATTGTATCCCCAATACCAGATAATGGACCCATCAAAGAAGTTTTCAAACTGGTAATAAATTCTCCTGGAATTGGTTTTCCTTTTGCTTTTTGCTCTTCCATCGCAATGATCATCCCAATAATTACCGCACCAAACTCGATATGAACATTAAAAAATTCAATTTCTCGTTTCATCATTTCTTTTTTCTTCTCTGGATCATCCTTATATAGTCGCTTAGATATTGGAACAAATACATGTGCTACAGCTTGCCCCATCATTCGTTCATAGTTATAGCATGTTTGTGGAAGGTTCTCCCAGATCAACCAAGAACGAAACAAATCCTTTTTATGAATCAAGCTTTCTTCAACTTCATTAGCCATAAATTTCGTCCTCCTTTAAATTACTATTTCCTTTTAATTGCATATAGATAAGAGCAGAAAGACCAGCGATAATACCTAAAGGCAACAAGTCTAAATCTGAATAAGCCGCTAAGATAAATCCCATGAACAAGAATACTTTGGCATCCCCTTTAAAGATGTACTGCAAAGTGATCGCTACCCCTAAAGCTGGCAGCATACCACCAATAACCGTAAAGATAGTTAATGTTGTTCCACTTAATGTTTCAATAAATCCTGAAATATAACTTGCACCAAAATATGCTGCTAGAGCACATGGGATAACTGTAATTAATGCCGTCAACGCTTGTGGATACAAAACATTTGCTCGCCAAATTTTGTTATATTCTCCGTTCTCAATATAACGATCTGCTACGTGAACAAAGATTGATCCAAATGTCATTCTTCCATACCATACAATAGTTCCCAATAATCCGATTGGAACTGCCACTGATAAAGCTGTTTGTGCATCTAATCCGCCAGTAATAGCGAAAGCAGTACCTAAAATTCCCGCTAAAGCCATATCTGCTGGCATAGAACCACCTGCCGAAATAAATCCTAGATACACTAAGTTGATTGAAGCTCCTGTCATTGCACCCGTAAGCGGATCACCTAAAATGATACCTGTAATCAATCCACACACTAAAGGTCTTTGCAAAGACCATAAACCAACAAACGGTAAATTTCCTATTGCTAAGAAATAAATTACCCCACATAGAATTGCTTGTATGACTGTCATATTTTTTCCTCCTTAACTTTTAAAGTAAGTTTGTGATTTCAATTAATCTTTGTTCTGGTACTAATTGATAGAATACGTGAATACCTTTATCAACAAGTTTTCTGATTGCCTCTACTTCTTCTTCGTCACAAGCAACGTTTTTGATGAATGTTTTTCTTTCACCACGAATTCCCATTCCTCCAAGATTCACTTGCGGTAATTGAATGCCTCCTTCTGCTAGTTTTAAATAGGCAACCGGCGATTTTGTTAAAATCAACACACGTTCTTTCTCATTAAATGGTTTACTCAAATCTTGAATCGCTTCTTCAACTGTGAAGGCATCTACTTTAACTTTTGAAGGTGCTAACGCCTTCAAAACTCTTTTTTGGAATGGATCAATCGCAACAACATCATCTACAATAACAATATGATTGATATTGTAAGTAGGTACCCAAGCTGTCACTACCTCTCCGTGAATTAATCGATCATCTACACGTGCAAATATAATATTTTTCATTTTTCATTTCCCCTTTAATCTTCTAATTTCTTTTCTAAATAATCGTTTACATCAATAAATGTTTCTGGTGCTTGTTCGATCAACTTGGCACAAATAGCTTCTTTCGTATTTTCTTTATTCATTCGCAACATTAACGCTTCCAATAATAAAGGTAAATTCATCCCTGTAATATGTCTAATTGGATACTGTCCCATCAAGTCAACGACCGCATTGAACGGACTACCACTGAATAAATCTGTAAAACAGATAATTTCTTGGTCTTTTACTTCTTCTATAACTGCTTTAATTTTATCTTTTAACTCTCCAATGTCATCGGTAGAATATAAACTGAATGCGCTCACATTTTCTTGTTCTCCAATAATCATCTGTGCACTTCCTAAAATACTCTTGGCTAGATCACCATGCGATACTAGAATATAATGCATTTCTAATTCCTCCAAACATTAAATATATTCTTCTAGTAAGAGTGCTAATTCTTTTTTAAAATTGTCAAAAGTTGGGTTTTTACTTAGATTATCAACAAAACTACTTTCTTGGATTATCTTTGATAAATAGTTCCAAAGTTGAAAAACTTTTGCATTATTTTTTTCTATAGCAACTAACATAACCAACCGTACTTTATTCTTATCCGAGTCCCAAGTTACATCATTTTTCAATAAAACTACTGAAACAAACGTATCCACAGATATTGGATTAATTGGATGTGGTAATGCAATCTCATTTCCAAAGTAACTACTTCCTAACTCTTCCCTTAAAAATACTGCTTCTTGTAATTCATTTACCTTTTCTTTTACTTTATCCCGCGATATTGAACATAATTTTTTTATTACTTCTTCCTTACTATGTAAATTTCCAAAGTAAAATCGATTCTGATGAAACAGATCGATAATTTCAAATTTATCCTTAAATCCATCAATTGCTAACTTTATCTTCGAATATTCAGATCCACTTGGAAAGAAACTTATTTGGATAGCTCCTACTTTTTCTGCAAATTCAGTTTGTTCTGTGGTAAATATGACATCATAGTCCTCAATATTTATGGATGAAATTTCATGAACGTTCAAAAGAGTTAATACTGAGATCTCTTTTGAAAACCATGTGGCAAAACGTTGTCTCAATAAAACACTCTCACTTCTTTTTAAACTTGTGATAATCAAAATCCGTTGTTTTCCAGAAATATCGTTATATTTATCAATAAATTGATTAAAGTAGATTGCTAAATAAGCAATTTCCCCCTCATCCACTTTTTTTTTTGTTTTTCTTTGAAGCAATAAACACATATATGCTGCAATATCGAAAGCTAATGGAAAAGATTGTTTGATTTGATCTAACATTTGATTCTCATTCTGAATATTGTAATCAATTCTAGTTAATAAAGGTATCAGATGTAACGCTAGTGATATCCGTAAATCAATTTCTTGACGAAAATCAATATTAAATTTGTCATTAATTTCTTCTAACGCTTCTAGAATGAATGAATTGACTTCTTCTGAGATATAATCATCATTTTCATAATCACTTTTACCTTTAATATAGATTGCTAAGTTTACTACTTCAGCCTTATTGTAATCAAAGTAAAAACGAGCCCTTAACTTACTAAATATTTCTTCCGCTACATCTATTTCTTCCTTAAACCAGCTCAAGGTTTCATTTTCAGAAATATCTTCCTGTATTGAAAAACCACTGTTCATTCTTTCTATTGCCATTTCTATATGAACGATCAGATTTTGAAATAAAGTATCTGAAATATGATAACGATGTTTTAGCAAAACACTTACCACAATTTTTTCAATTTCTTGTCGGGTATATTCTCTCCCTTCAAAATCCTTATGATCTTGATCCGATTCTAAACATCCCAGTTTCAACAGACACTTTCTTTTATCATCTTCTTTTCCGCATATCTTGATACCACTTTTTGAACCTCGTTCAATTGTTAAACGATATTCGCTAAGAACTTTATCTGCCTCATTTAAATCATTAGTGAGTGTAGATGTAGAAACAAATAACTGATTAACTAAAAATTGTCTACTCACAGCTCTTCTTTGATTCAAAAGGAGAATACATAGTTTTCTTATGCGATCTGATTGATTAGATAAATCTTTACCTCTCCTTTCTAAAATCTTATGATAAGTAACTCGATCATGGATTACTAATTTGCTTCCTTTTGAAGCAACAGAAATGATTTCAGCTGCTTTTGTTTCATTGACAAAATTTCTAACCTTTTTAATATCAGATTGAATCGTACGTAGGCTAACACCGAACTTTTTTACTAAATAATCTGAAGTTATAAAAGAAGAACTGTGCTTCTCTAACTCATTTAAAATATTTTGTTGTCGAATGTTTAACACAGATCTCCCCCATTTCTAGTTACATATTAATTTCTTTAATAATCTCTTCTACACGATCTTTAACATTTGAAATAGATTCTTTAGATAATGACATCAAATTAAACTCATTATGATTTTGTTCGTAAGCTTTCCCAAATGTACGGATGAATGCTTGTCTTAAATCCGATCCATAATTTACCTTTATCAAGTTCTTTTCTCTTGCTTTTCTAACTTGATCAAATGGAATCCCTGAACCTCCATGCAAAACTAATGGTACCGAAGAGATAGCGGAAATTTTTTCCAATAATGGAAAATCTAAGTCTGAAGCCAAGTCCATTCCATGCACATTTCCGATTGAGACAGCTAATAAATCACAACCAGTACGTTCAATGAATTCTGCTACATCATCTGGATTTGTTTTAGCATCTTCTTCAGAAACGTGATCATCTTCTTTTCCTTGAATCGTTCCTAATTCTGCTTCTACTGGAATTCCATAGAAATGACAGTATTCAACGGTTCTTCTTACTTCTTGAATGTTTTCTTCAAAAGGAAGATGAGAAGCATCGACCATGATAGATGTAAATCCGGCATCAATACACGCTTTTACATCTTCAAAACTTTTTCCATGATCTAAATGTAAAGAAACAGGTGTGGTAGTATCAGCCATTAATGATTTCACCATATTAGCAATAATTTCAGGATTTGACAGTTTTAAGTTACTTGATGAAATCGCTATATAGCCACCTAGTCCTGTACTTTCAAATCCTTTTATAATTCCACTAGTCAATTCATAGTTAGTGGTGTTAAACGCAGGCAATAAAATCCCTTTTTCTTTTGCATACTCCATTAAGGTGTATCCGTTTACTAATTTCATTGTTTTTCCTCCCTTATTTGTTATCTAAATTATAAAAAATATATTCATTTGTGAAGCACAAACATTTTGCATGATTAATCATGCAATTTTTGTTTTAATAGTAGCTTCTTTACCTTCAGCTCTTACAAATCTATATCTATTTTTACGAGTAATTTTCCTTGTTTTACGTAATCACACACTTCCTTATCGGTTTCAGAAGGTTTTCATTTCAAATCAACTGCATCAATCCCCATATGTATTAAAATTTCTTGTCCATTATCTGTTGTAATTCCTATGCCATGTTTTTGATCAGCAATCATAGATATCTTTCCTGACACTGAACTCTTGATTTCTGAATTAACTGGTTCAACAGCAGCTCCATCCCCCATAATTCCTTAAGCAAAACAGGATCATTTACTTGATGAATTGGAATATACGTCAAATTTACTGGAGATAATATTTTTCCTTTTTTTTTTTGGAAAAACATAAATTAACCTCCTAAATTCAATTGTTAAATATAGTAATATTCAGAATATTATTACCATTGTTACCGCTTGTACAATGATTCCAGTTAAACATAGTAAAAATAAGGCAAAACTCATTTAAAATCTCTTTGTCAAAATGGTCCTTTTTCATTAGTTTTATAATTACCCGGAAATACATTGGAAAGGCGCTTATTTCGGAAAGGTGCTTAATGAAGCACAAGATTATGAGTATGAAAAATTAGTAGCGAGCATGTAATCGATTATCCGCTCCGTCCTACCCGGCTTGCACATTTAAAAAAAATCATGAAGAGTATAATCAAATTGCCTTAATCGGCTTGTGACGATCCTATCAATCAGACGATTCGGAACAGGCCTCCTTGACTATCCACGTTTATCACTATATTCGCGGCTCAATCCTAACTGAGCTCCGGAAGCAAATGCAAAAAGACAACCATGAACAGTAGTCAGATGATGTAGGCTGAAACCAGATTACAAACGCAATAACCGATAACGGAAACGACGAAACTTGGATCCTACAAGAGATAATCAAACAATTACCATTAAAATCATTAACTTGCATTTTATGAAAGGTTGCAAACTAACTGAATTTGCAGAAAGTTTGGCATGGATTACTCAACCGTGAAACTTTGAAGACTGGAAGTTCAGGCAACATTGAATAAGGAGTTAAGGAAGGGATAAACCGTTTGTATACCAGTGTTTGTACAGAGAAAAGGAAGAGCAATGAATAATGATGGAACAGAATAAATTACTGAT
>Ga0207747_1002005_pt1 | contig 12294 bp, 19 predicted proteins | sample HigsolmetaGSP11D_FD_184839 | JGI IMG/M metagenome (GOLD analysis project Ga0207747, IMG submission 184839) | High solid enriched microbial communities from the Joint BioEnergy Institute, USA - SP1-1-D (SPAdes) | ecosystem: Engineered > Bioreactor > SSF (Solid state fermentation) > Aerobic >...
CGACATGATAAAAAGCACAAGGGCAACCTTCCCTTGTGCTTTCTCTCTATATAAGCGGCCCCGAGAGGACTCGAACCTCCGACGCACGGTTTAGGAAACCTAACGGATACCTAAAGCGTCGGAAAGCCATGCGGTAGCCTATACGCTGCCTCATACGGTTTATACACCGTCTATCGTTCGTCTTATTACTTACGTCTATCATAACCGATTATGTTAGCGTAGACAAGTGCGTAATTGTATTTTTTATATGTTAACGTAATATTGACGAATGTTTACATATATCGGAGTTATGACGGGTTGGCTCGTATAATCAGCACGGCGCCACTGGCGCGTGCGGCCGTCATAATCATGGGGGTTGCCTTCCGTTTCGGCCACAGCGTAACCATGCGGTTTTGACGGATGCATAAACTATAATCGTATGCAATAGCGCATGAATGGCGTGGCCTCGTAAATTTTTTCGGTAATAATAACTTATTTATATAGGGATAGCGAATAAATACCGTCTATACAACGCTACATACGCTACCAACGTTAAATACTATCGATCCGCATACGTGTACGCTCCGCAAGAAATTTGCGTATAATACTTGCGCATAATATGAATTATACGTTATAATGGACGTAACAAGAAAACGAGTATCGTCGCCAGTCCTTGATTTTATAACTACGTTACTTTAACGTACGAAAGCGTAACTCGTTTAAAAAGTTGCGTATAATTATTTAACGAGGTGAAACGGAATGAAAACACTGGAATATGTCGAACAATTCAAGGAGGAAGCGTTGGCGGGCAAATCTCCGTTGACTCAAAAAGGCTATGCACATGCGCTAAAAAAGTTTGCGGAATGGCTCGAAGGCACAGGCGGCAACCTTGCCGAATTTAGCCGGTATGACGTGCAGTTATACATACAATACTTGGAGACGGTTGCCAAGCGCAAACCATCCGGAATCAACCGAGACTTTGCCGCCATAAAAGCGCTGGCACGCTGGCAAGGCCGCGAGGAAGTCGTTAAAGATGTACGGAAGGTTAAAGCGCCAAGCATAACGGAGAAGGCCCCGGAATGGCTGGACGACAAAACAGTCCGAAAGATTGTGGCCGAAACTAGCCGCAAGGCCAACAAACGGGATTATGCTATCGTCATGACTTTGCTAGGATGTGGGCTTCGGGTTAGCGAACTGGTGGCGCTTGATCGGGACGATGTGACGATCAGCGATCGCAAAGGTTCGCTAATGGTCCGCAATGGCAAAGGCGGCAAGTCGCGTGTTGTGCCGATACCGGCCAACGTCCGGCATGCGCTAAGTAGTTACCTTGACCAGCGCAATGATAGCCAGCAAGCGTTGTTCCTCTCGAACTTTAACAAGCGTATTAGTGTCCGGTCAGTGCAATCGATGTTGTCAAATTACGGCGTGCATCCGCATCAGCTTCGGCACACTTACGTGAAGAAGCTAGTTGACGCTGGCACTCCGATGGCCACGATCATGAGTCTGACGGGGCATTCAAGCGCTGATATGGTCGCATGGTACAGTATGCCGACGGAAGAAGAGAAACAAAAAACAGTCGAAAATATATTCTAATTGTTCAGTCGGTCATTAATTGGCCGGCTTTTTTGTGGCCGCGTGACCCCAAGATACCCGTTCAGAGCCGCGACTTTGGCCGGGTTTTAACGCGAGCACCAGAAAAAACTCCGGAGCTACACGGTTATAACCCGTTTGCCGCGGGGCCAGCCGGTGGCCGGCGATGCAAATCAACGCCTATCAGCGCGTGGCAGGCGAGGCGATTTTCGAGATAGGCAGACGTTTGAAGCATGTTAAGGAGAACGATTTAGCTCATGGGGAGTGGGAGAGTTGGTTGAGAACGGTAGACATACCGAAAACAACAGCGTGGAATTTAATAAAGGCGGTAGACCAATTCGGTAATGTTCCGACGTCGGAACGTTTGGCGACGAACAAAATATTTGAAATGCTTTCGTTACCGTCTGATATTGACCGCAAAGAGTTTATTGAAAAACCACACACAATACCGTCAACCGGCGAAACCAAAACAGTCGATGAAATGACGGTTCGAGAATTGCGGGAAGTAAAGAAGGCGTTGAAAGAGGCGGAAAAAGCCCGCAGCAGGCATGTTACCCACTGCGCCAACTGCTCGCGTACTTTATGCTGGACGCTCTGTAAGCGCGCAGGACGCCCATACAGACGTTTTAGCGGGTCCTAAGGTATTTAAGCGGTATCATCGTCAAATGCGCTTAAATCGAACGATAAGGGCCTTAGCGCGCGTTACGGGTATGCCACCACCTAATGCTTTGGTTGTTACGACATCAAAACTAAACACCATATGTTTTTTATTGTTTTATTATTTATAACACCACATAACCGCATAAGGGGCGGCCGTCTACCGATCGCCTTCTTTTTCATCCACAATCGTTATGATTTCGTTTATATCGTCGATACCTAGCGCTTCCGCAATTTTTTCGAGTGCTTCTTTCGGGTAGCGTTTTGTTTTGTTATTCACGAGTTCACTTACGGTGCGCTCGGTTAAATTGGCCATTGATGCAAGCTGTTTCTGTTCGATGCCCCTTTCTTTTAGTAATTCTTTTAATCTTACCTCGATAACTTTCATTTGCTGAACCTCGCCATCTTCTTTTTTCTATAATTATACCGGTCAAAAAATAATTACGCAAAATGCAATTTTGTTGTTGACAATTACGTTAAACGGAATTATACTTTAATTACGGTAAACGTAACCAGAAAGGAGCAACAAACTTGCAAAAGATCACGGCGGAAATCAACTTTATGTATTTGCGACAACCAGTAGTGCCACAGCATGGCGTGCTTGAGCTCGGCCCGGACGTTGAACGTCGCGGCATTGAGCAGCTCGCCAACATGACGATTGCACAGATTGGAGGCCGTTAGGATGCTAGCAGCAATATTCTTCGCGGTTATTGGCTCGTTCACGCTCGGCCTGTTTTGCGGCATGAGCAAAGGGGGCGCGCTAAAGTGAAAGCAACCGAATGGGCGGCAACGGCGGCGCAGATGCTCGACACGGAAAGGGTGAACCGGTATGGCAAGCCGCAAGAACCTTAAACATATGGCCTATTATACGCGCAAAGTGGCGGAATACACACGCAGCCGGCGCGATGCCAGGCGGAACAAGTACCGGCATGACCGACTACTACAATACAAAACGGCGCTCAATCGGCGCTTACGGGAGGAATTGAAATGATCGAATTCGCTACAGTACATTCAAAGCCACGGCACGAAGTCACACTGCAAGTTATGTATAAACGCACGGTAGTCGGCTGGTATAACGTCTACAGAGTAGGGACTAGCCGCTGGGTAAATCTCTCTCCGCAAGAATTTAAAAAGTTATTACCTAGTGTTAGTGACAAGGCTCGTTATGGAACGGATGTGATTACAGCAACGCAGGCGATTGAGGTAGGTTTAATTTAAATACCGCTCCGATGATGCTGGCGGTGGTTGGCGACACCGTGAACGGCAACGGCGGAGGGCAAACGGCAAACACACCGGAAGGTTAACGAAATATGCCACGTGGCACAAATTGAGTATGCGAGTACTGATGAACGGCAAACACACCGAAAATTTAACGATAGAAGCACCCGATGATGCGGCAGCGGTTGGCACGCGGAGGGGCACACAATTAAAACGGAGGCGAACGACATGATTAAAGTGATCGACGGCAAACGCTACAATACGGACACGGCCGAGGAGGTGTACAGCCACTATACTGGCCAATACGGCGACTTTGATTACCGCGAACGCACGCTTTACCGCACTAAATCAGGCGCATGGTTTATGTACCATGCAGGTGGAGCGTTAACGGATATGGCGGTTGTTACAAGCGGCAATGACCGCACCGGAAGCGCGACCATTGAGCCGGTAAGCGACGACCAGGCTTACACTTTCCTTGAGCGGCATTCAGCCGACGACGAGGCGCTCGCGGCGCTAGAGCGATACTTTGGCGACCGGGTACAGGACGCGTGATAAGCCGTCCGAGGCGCCGCAAAGCCGGGGCAAAAAGCTGCGGAAAAGTGCCACGGAAGGCCGAAAAATTACGATATACTAAGTAGAGGGGCTAAAATGAACGGATAAGCGGCAACAAAGCCGGGGGCAAACGACCGTCCAGCGGCAACTGGGCGGTTTTTTAAATGTTGCGACGTCACAACATTTGAAATACGACCATGTGGTCGCATTTACCGATAGGCAGAATTCTGCACAACGGGAATACTTTACATTTAGCGAAAAATTGGAATGGGCTAGACGCTTGGAACGAATTGAGAGAGTTAAAGCGGAAGAGAGAATGAAAGCGGGGAAAGCGTTAGACCCTGTGGTCAATTGTCCACAAGGTAAAACTCGTGATATTGTGGCGGAAAAAAGTGGATTTGGTAGTAGTAGTACTTATAGAAGAGCAAAGTATATCGCAGAAAATGCCGACCCCGAAACAATCGCTAAACTAGACGCAGACGAAATCAGCATACACCGAGCGTGGAAGGAAACGAAAGCGAGGATAAATGAAAATTGCGACCAAACTGTATCCGAAATATGCCACGTGGCACAAATTGACCATACGGAGAACTCTGCGGGACAGGAAACTGGAGGAAATCCGAAAGACGTCTTTCGATTCAAGGAAGCCGAGGCGAATAAGTTGCGATACGTCCCCTTTTTTGCACCGGTACGATGGCGCAGAATGCCGTTTGGGACAAAATCACCGTACGATGGTGCAATTTTAACGACGTGCAGGTGCTACTACAGTAGAGGCGGAAAATTTAGCCAAATATGTCCCAGTTTGGGCTACGTGCTAGTCCTACGATAGTAGAGGCGGTAAAAAAAATTCCCGCGAATATGTGACCAAAACGGAAGTTAAATCGAATGTATTTACGAGGAGGAATAAAAAATGAATAACAAAATTGTTGCTGATTTGATAGATGAGGTTCTTTACCGTCTTCAATGGAGGTACTACGAATTTAAGCAAAATCCGAACTATTATGCAGACACTCAACGACCTTACAAAGTTATTGATGATTGGCTTAATGAATATACCGGGAACATAATTGAGGAACAATTCGGAGATGAGTATTTTTACGAAGAAACATATAGTGACATTTTACCAGATATTATACATTATGTAATTTACCGAGAGCCGCCATTTTCTCTTTATGGAGTAAAGGGCGTTGATAAAAGAGCATTGATGTTTAAGGTGGAGTATATAATTCGAGATTTACCAATTGAGAGACTTGAAACACGGTAACATATACGAACTTACTACGAATATCACTTTAGGGGGGCTAAATACGCCCCTTTTTCCGCACCGCACCCGTTGAAGTGGTACGCTGGGCTGTTTGACCGCGGGCCACAATACGGGTTTTCCAAGTTTAATAGTAAAATGAAACGTTTTGGCGCTTTATTGTAATACGTAAAATTTACCAACCTTATCATATCGAAAAAGAAAGGCGGTGTCAAACGATGTATACGCTATTATCCGTTGTTTCTTCGTTGTTCTTTCCGATATAAATATGTATTTCGTACCGAAAAACAACAATTTTGGGAGGTTATTAAATGAAGGAAAAATACAAATGCGTGTTAAGTGTCCGGGTGGCTCGGGAACTCATAGCGAAAAACTATGAACTTGTCGACATCGAGCCGAGTTATCGCTACAAAGGCAAGCTGGTATTTGTCTTTAAAAATACTCCGGAACTTGACGCAGAGTTCGCAAAATTTGAAAGGAAGGATAGATGACCTTGCAATCAGCCGAAAACTATCAGCCAAACTATAAAAAGCAAATCGAAAAGTTTAACGAGTTGTATATCCAAACGCGAAGCAAGTATCTAGTACAATTTCCAAATCGTTACGTCACCATGAACAAGAAACACAGCGAGCGCGTTTTTGCACTAAATGACAGTATGTTGAAAAAGCACCTTGAAGGCTCGTTGACCTACGGAATATTCAACGGTGGCTATTTTAACAAGTTTATCACGTTCGACGTTGACTTTGCCGATCATGCAATGGCGCGATGGGCAACGTTAAAGCTAATCGACGTGTTAGTTAACGAGTTTCATATATTACGCAAAGATATTCACGTCAGCATAAGCGGCAACAAAGGGTACCATGTCGACTTATTTTTTGACAAGCCGTTGCCAGTTGAAAGTGTGCGCCAGTTTTATGACCGAGTGATTGCCGAAGTTGGGCCGTTACAAGGCGGTCAAATCGAGTTTCGCCCGTCATGGATGCAAGGTGTCAAGCTACCACTCGGCGTGCACCAAATAACCGGTCGTCGTTGCTGGTTTTGCGACAATGAAACGCTGGAGCCGATCGAATCGTTTGACTACTTGCTCGATGTGAAACCGATGGACACGTCCGTCATTACCGACCTTGACTTTGGACTGACCGAGGAGCAAACGCAAGAATTTGAGGCGGTTGCAGCCGAAACGAATATTTCGGTCAATGTGCTAGACCAGTCGGCAGCACTACAAAAAGCGCGTCGCATCCTTGAAGCCGGTCGGCGGCTCACCGAAAGTAACACCCGCCATAATACAACGTTCACGCTAGCATGCTTTTTTAACTCGCAAGGATTCGAGCGAGCCGAAGCGGTGGAGGCGATTATGGAAATCTTGCTTGCCACCCCGCGGGAGTATTTCAGCAAGGGCAGCACGCCAGAATTTTGGCTCAAAGAGGCGAAACGATTGGTCGATTATGCATACGACAATGATTTATCGCTCGGCAATTCGGACAAGCCGGTTAAGGTTTACCGGTCGGAAATTTTAGCAATCTTGCAAGCCGGCACGTTCAAACAAAAGCAAATGCTTTTCGCAATGCTCGTCACAAGCAAGCGATATGGTCCGACATTTTACCTTACGACAAGTACCGCAATGAAAATGATCGGCACTAACTCGCGGGAAACGGTGCAAAACGCCATTAAAGCACTCGTAAAAAAAGGCTACGTGGAATATAGGCGGAAAGGTGAAATCGACCGAGCGCGTAGCCTTGAAACGGGTCGTCCGAGATACAAGCCTAACAAATACCGGCTATTACTTGACGAGCCGGCAGCAGACGAGCCGAGCGTTGAAGTAACAAGCGAGAGTTCCGTTGTCGAAGTTGCCCGCCAGTTATGTGACGTTAAAGAGATACGAAAATATGTTAAGCGTTATGAGTACGATCACCGGTGGTGTTAGGGCGGTGTTACTACGTCATTTCTCTATATAAATATGTCTTTATTACCGAAAACCAACAACCAAAACTGCCAAATATCTAGGGGGAAAACAAATGACGAAAACAGCCGAAACAGCTTACAAAAATCCGGGAACCGGAGCCATTGAGTTTGCGCGGCAATATGTCGAAGGATTGACGATAAAAGAGGCGTTGCCGGTCATTGAACGGCTTTTGAAAGGCGAATTACATGATCCGGCCGACAAACGAATCAAACGCTGTGCTTATTGCGGTTATTATTACCGAGACAAAACCCGCCCGAACAATTCAAGAACTTGCTCGCGAGAATGTAAGATCGCCAACGATACCTTAAAACGAGCAAAAAAACGAGCAGATGCAGCGCTATTAAAGCCCATAAAAAAAGAAATGTACACTTATTATGCCTATTGGCTTGAATACCCTTATTACATTAGCGAACATTACATGCTAAGACGCGCACATAACCACGAAAGGCCTTTTACACCGGAAAAACTAGCGCAAATTGACGCAGCAAAACAACGAGGATATAAGCGTAAAGGGTACGCAAGGCCAACAGACGGTAGCGACAAGGTACATGTTCGCGGGTTAAGATATAAACATTCACACGGTGAGGTTACAACAACTCAAATGAAGCGCGACGAAATTGACCAATATCTTATAGGAAAATATGGCGAGAAAAAGTTGAAAGTGGAACGATGGAGAGCCATTCAATTTAGCTGCAGTAAAAAGTGCATATATAGGATAGATAGCCCGAAATCGAACGTGATTTTTTGGGGCTAATAGTAACAATTGTAAACGGGAGGTGTACACGTTGCAAGGTAAGACGTTGAAAAAAATCAGGCTATACTACGGTTTTACGCAGCGAGAGTTAGCAGACAAGCTGGGTATTACGCGAGGTTATTTATCACAATTGGAACGTGGTTTAAAGCCTGTAAGCCTTAGAGTGCAAATTAAACTTGCCAAATATACAACACCTAAGCGGGATTTGATAGACACCCTCGACCAATTAAAAAATTTAACCGAACTAGAAAAATGATAAGCGCCGATGATCGATTTTTGCCGGGCGCAAGGTGTCAAGTTAACTTTAATTATAAGGGGAAGCCAATACTTCCCTATTATCAATCTAACATAATCACAGGGGGATTGTCAAATGGATATGTACCAAAAAATTGAGCGCATCGGCCCAGCGCAATTTGAAGCTGAAATAAAGCTGGTTGATGGCGACGGGAACGAAAAGATCACGTCACAAACATACGAACGTTGTAACTCAATTTATGCCGCCTATAAATCGCTGATTAAAGCGCTAAGGGGGCTGCACGACTGCACGGTTACACTGCAGACAAATCATCATCAGTTATCAGTAGAGTTGTCGGGGGAACGAGCGAAAAATACAACGCTCGCTAACATGCTCGACGATATTATCGCCATAAATAACATCGAAATTAGAAATGGAAAAGGAGAATGATCCGGATGCAGAAAGAAAATGTAAATGCGAATGTACTGGAAAGATTATCGGAACTGCTCGACAAATGTTTAGAATCTGCGGCAAGCATCGAGCGTAAAATGGACGCAGTGATAGGCGGTGAAGCACGATGACAAGGCAGGACAAGCGAATTTGCCGTATTTGCGGCAAGGAAAAGCCGATCGAGCTGTTTGAGCGTGATAAGCGAGTTAAAGGCGGCCGTACAAACCGTTGTAAGGCGTGCAAGACGGCGCTGGACGACCGGGCACATCGAGCTTATCGCGACATTAAAAAGCGCGCACTCAAAGCAGGCGTGCCGATGGAAGTCACGGTGAGTGAGCTGCGGTTGCTTTACGCGGCCCATGACGGCAAATGCATTTATTGCGGCAAAAGCGAGGACGAAGCCGGTTGTCGGCACCACATCGACCACGTAACGCCGTTAAGCCGGGGCGGCACGAATCACATTTCTAATTTAGTGCTCGCTTGTGCATCGTGCAATGCAACGAAAAGAGACAAGCCGCTTGTGTCGTTTTATCTCGATCGCGATCGCGACAAGTTCCCGGAAAAATCGTTTTCAACCGTCGCTTACCTCATCGCGTTGACGGCAGGGCAACCGGTGGACGAGGTGCTAGACGGCTTACTTAACGAGCATGCTTACTATATGCTTGAGTGCCTAGATAAGGAGATGGCGGCTGGTGAGAAACGAGTTACGGCGCCTTGAACCGGGCTGGCTAGGCGGCTGGCTGAACGATATAAAAAAGACTGGCGCATTATGGCCGGTTACTTTAAGTACGATCGGCTTGTTGGCGTGCAATTCAAAATCCCGATTGAGCAGCGCCGTTCAGCTGAGCGAATGTTCGGTATAGCAGAAAATAAGCAAAAACAGGCGATTTAAGCGACTTTTGCCGTTTTGCTTACAATCACCTTCGAAAGAAATTTCAGGCACCTTAAATCGGCTAATTTTAATAGAAATCTGTCAAATACACCGGAAAGCAGGCGGTTTAATGAGTTGGGACCGGGAGAAAAGCGAGCAATGCAAAACGTACTTCGATCGCATGCCGAAGTGGCTTGAAACTTTGATCGAAAGCGACGAATCGTTAGCGCACTTAAAGCGAAAGAAGTACAAGCCTCCTTATCTCACGTTGCAAAAAAGGCGAAAGGGGCGAGGTTATGCTCATCGTTTTAAATCAGCAGATAAAAAGACAGGTAGGCGCGATCACAATGGTTCACCTGATAAACGAAAAAACAGGCGAAATATTGGCGCAGGACTTAACGGTCAAAGCGAGCGACCCGATCAGAGTCGGCAGGCAAGCAATCAACGCAATGCTAATTGAGGCCCCGGGCGCAATGATAAGCGCCGATGAACGATTTTTGCCAGGTGTAAGGTGCCAAATAAAAACGAAAAAGGAGCGATAAATAATGAAAAAGTTTGAACTTTACGAACAATATTTGAAACAAAACGAAGGTATCGCAAAAGCACGAAAGGCTTATGACGAAAAAGTAAAGGCGGCAGAACAAGCGCTTGCTGATGCGAAAGATAAACTTGACGAAATCGTCCTTGCCGAAATAACAACCGGAGCTCAAAAGACGAAAGAAAAAGCTGCGGCGCGTAAGGCGGTTGAGGAAGCAGAAAAAGGCCTTGCTCAAGCGAAGGAAGAACGACAAGCTGCTTATAAATATTTCAGCGGAGCCGGCGGAAGCATTACACGGCCGCAAGTAGTACAAGCCTATCTCAACGAGTACGTACCGTCTGTAAAAGCTGAACATTTGCCAGTTATCCAAGAGCGCATGAAACAAGGAATTGATTTAATATTAAGCGCTTTTTACGACTTTCAACAGCTAAAAAGAGAATACAAGGATATAAGTCGAGAGGTTAAAGAGATTGATAGAGCGGCGGTAAAAAATGGCGAACAAAAAGTAAGTTACGCAATACCTAATCCGTTCGATCGGGTTGTGGATTCGGGCATAAATATTCCCGAGCTAGTCTCGCAACTCGATAAAATTGCAAACGGCGCACAGTTGCCCGACGGCGTTACTTACTACGAAAAACCGTTAAAGGAGGACAAATAATATGAGCATGAAAGAAAAATACGAGGAAATGATGTCAGCATATCAACAAACATTGGAATTGCCGAATTCCGTAACCACAATCGCGGCCGAACTAAAGAAGATGGTAAACGAAGAAATCCAAAAAATTAACAGCGATCCTTTATATTCCGACGAGGGCAAAGCCGTGGAACGTCAAAAGATTAGGGACCATTTTGGCCAACAATTCGTTGAAACAGCTAAAAAACTGCGTGACGACTACGAGAAGGCAGTCGTGAAAGCTAAAGTGAGTGCAGAAGTGCTATTGAACCAAGACCCACCAAAGCCGGATGATATTACACTAAAAACCTTCCAGCGCGAATTAAACGCGCTGAAAATGGACGTAATGCTTTCAACCGATCCGGAAAAGGCGATCCAAGCAATCCGCGAGTTTGCAGATAAGCAGAGCGATCCGTATTTAGCGAAACAGTTGGCCGGAGAATTTGCGGGTTTAGCGTCGAACATTATCACAAGTTCCGGAAATGACCCAAGCGTAAAACTAAAGCTTCGTGAAGCGCTTGACACAATTAATAGCAAGGCGATGACACCGGAGCAAAAGAAAGCTCAAGAAATTGCCAGCTATATGAAGGACGCATGGGGTCGTGATTTATTTAGATCACAATCGCTTGAATTGAACACAATCGAGCAGGCTGTCGGCCAAAAATATGCTCAATACGCTAACAAGCCGCATCTGTTTCCTGCCTCGTCGGGAGAAGATTAAAACAAACGGGCTGCCTTCGGGCGGCTGCGACCGACAATACTGCGTTTAATAACGGAGGTGCATAATGGAGTCGATCGAACTACTTCGGCGCGAAATTAATACCCACCGCGCGGAAATACACCGGGAAAGAGTTGCACGCGGATTGCCGCCGGACCCACCGGCGCCATTTTTACCGATTCCCTTTTCGGCTGTGCTCGCGGAGCAACTTGCGCCTGTTGTGCCGGTACTTGCGAAGTACGCGCAACTTGTGCAGCAGGCCGGCGAAGTGTTGCCGCTTGAAACGGGGAAATTGCAACCGTATGCGGAAATGGCCGAGCTGTTACGCAAGTCAAAGGGCACGTTCCTCCGCGCTTACGGTTTGGCTATTGGCGCAGCTATACGGGATGTAGAAAAGGCGGCCCGCGGAGAGATTAGCGCAAATTCGTTGCCCCGACGGCTGTATCAGTGTTTAAGGTTTACAAAGGGTTTTCGCGCAACTGACGATTTTCGCGATAAAAGCATGCGCGAAGAATACGAAAGACTGAAAAGCGATCGCGTGCTTTTTAAAGCCGAATTAAAAAAGTACCGCGCCCACTACGAATCAATAAAAAATCTATACTACTAGGAGGTTTTAAAATGATTACAACGGACGAACTTAAAGAACGTCTAACACCGCAACAGCTACAGGCGGCCGAGCTGCTGGTCGAAAACGAGTTTGCCGGAAAGGACAAACGCACCCAGGAAGAATTGGCGGCAGAAGTCGGCATCAGCCGAATGCAGCTTTTTAAATGGCGCACGGAAAACGCCGACTTTGCCGAGTATGTGCGACGCAAGGCAGACGCAAAACTGAACG
>Ga0207747_1002006_pt1 | contig 12291 bp, 12 predicted proteins | sample HigsolmetaGSP11D_FD_184839 | JGI IMG/M metagenome (GOLD analysis project Ga0207747, IMG submission 184839) | High solid enriched microbial communities from the Joint BioEnergy Institute, USA - SP1-1-D (SPAdes) | ecosystem: Engineered > Bioreactor > SSF (Solid state fermentation) > Aerobic >...
AGCCCGTGGACGAGTACTTCGCCCGCGAGACCGGCCGCATGATCGTGCGCCAGCCCCTGGAGCTGACCGGCCACTTGGAGTCGTTCGACTTCCACATCAACGTGCACGGCGGCGGCGAAAGCGGCCAGGCTGGTGCGGTGCGCCACGGCATCACCCGCGCGCTGATCGACTACGACGCCTCGCTCAAGCCGGTGCTGTCGCAGGCCGGCCTGGTCACTCGTGACGCCCGCGAGGTCGAGCGCAAGAAAGTCGGTTTCCACAAGGCACGTCGCCGCAAGCAGTTCAGCAAGCGCTGACCCTGCCGCGCCCGCGTCCCGGCGCTGCTGCAGCGCCTGTGGCGACACGAAAAAGCCTTCCTTCGGGAAGGCTTTTTTATTCATCGCCCCGGGGAGGCGCAAAATACTCCTGCGGAATACCTAAATAGAAACAAAGTATTTCGCCTGTGCAGCGCCATGCACTATCTTGAAAACTGCTATCCGGGCAGTTGTCGGCAGCTCACCCGTCATTGCGGGGACGTTCACGACATTGGTGCCGAGGGCACCGTCATGGTGTGCCCGAGCCTGGTATTGAGCGGCTCAGCTATTTTTCGTAGGCTGTTCACAACCGTCCCGCCCTGGTGAACCGTCTACGCGATGAAGGCCTTTTCCCCCTCCCCCCAGGATATTGCCGGCTCGGCCGAGGCGGCCGACGGCGGCGCACGGCCGCTGGGGGACCAGGCTTTCCTGCGCTTGCGCCAGGACATCATTGCCTGCCGCCACGCCCCGGGCAGCATGTTGACCGAGGCGGCTGTCATGCAGGCCTACGGGCTGGGGAAGGCCACCTGTCGCGTCGCCCTGACCCGCCTGGTCCACGAAGGCTGGCTGAAGTCCGTGCCGCGCCATGGCTACCGGGTCGCCGTGGTCACGCTCAAGGACGTCGAGGAAGTGTTCGCGCTGCGCCTGCTGCTGGAGCCCTGCGCCGCGCGCAACGCCGCAGGCCGGGCCAATGTGAAGAAGCTGCGCCTGCTGGAGCACGCCTGCGACGCCAACCGGGTGCCGCGCGATGCGGGCAATCGCCTGGAAGTCTTCCTGGACGCAAACAAGGCGCTGCACCTGGCCATTGCACAGGCCGGCGGCAACGAACGCCTGACCCGCGCCCTGACCCAGCTTCTCGATGAGATGTCCCGCCTGCTGTCGCTGGGTTTCGTCAGGCAGGACGGCTGCGGCCCGGACTGCCAGGCTCACGGCCCGCTCATCGATGCCATCGCCGCCGGCGACGGCAAGCGGGCCGAGCAGCTCGCACGCCGCCACATCGAAGCCGCGCGCGACAGCACCATGGATTGTGTGGTCAGCAGCCTGGCTCGCGCAAGCGCCCCATTGCCCATACCCCTAGACATGGCAGCCCAGAAATGAATGCTTCCCTGCATCCCTCTCCGGCCCCGACGCAGGGCGCCGAGGCCGCGCCGTCCAGCGACTACGCCGTCGATGCCCGCCGCATCAGCAAATGGTTTCCCACTCCGGACGGAGAAAGCCTGCTGGTGCTCAAGGACGTCAGCTTCTCGGTCGAGCGAGGCAAGATCGCTGCCATACTGGGCGCCTCCGGCTGCGGCAAGAGCACCTTGCTGAACATCGTCTCGGGATTGCTGGCGCCCGATCGCGGCGAAGTCTTCCTCAACGGCATCGCTTCGCGCGAATTCCGGCAGTGGCGCTCGATCGCCTACATGTTCCAGGAAGACCGGCTGCTGCCCTGGCGCACAGCCATCGACAACGTGGCTTTCGGCCTGGAGGCGGGCGATATTCCGCGTGCCGAACGCATGAGGCGGGCGCGCGAGACGCTGCAGCTCGTCGGCCTGGAGGGCTTCGAGAACGCCTATCCCTACCAGTTGTCGGGCGGCATGCGCAGCCGCGTCGCCCTGGCCCGCAGCCTGGTCGTCGAGCCCATGCTGCTGCTGATGGACGAGCCCTTCTCCAAGCTCGATCCCATGATCCGATCGCAGATGCACGCCGAACTGCTGCGCATCCAGGCACTCAAGGGCGTGACCGTGGTGTTCGTGACCCATGACGTGGACGAGGCCGTGGTTCTGGCCGACCACGTCACGGTGCTCATGCCGCGGCCCGGCCGGGTCAAGGCCGTGGTCCCCATCGACTTGCCGCGCCCGCGCGAGCAGACCAGGCAGGACGTCATCGAGTACGTGCGCGAGCTGCGCACCATGGTTTGAAGCAAGCGCGCACAACGGAACCCGCCATGAACTCCAATACCTCTATCGCCGGGCAGGCAGCCAACCCGCAGACGCCGCGCAGGCGGCACATGCTTGCCCTGCAGCGGCTCGGGCTGCTGGCGCTGCTGCTGGCCGTCTGGCAGCTGGCGTCCCTGGGCACGCCGGCATTCGTCCTGCCCAGTCCCGCGCGCGTCCTGCAGGCGCTGGTGCGGCTGATCGAGAACGGTACCTTCTTTGCCGATCTCGGCGTCACCCTGGGCCGGGTGGTGGTGGGCTTCGTGCTGGCCGCGCTGACCGCGGCGCCGCTGGGCATCCTGCTGGGCTCCAACCAGCGCATAGGTGAGTTCTTCGAACCCGTGCTGCCGATCATGAACACGGTGTCCTCGGCGATCTGGGCGATCTTCGCCATCATCTGGTTCGGCATTTCCAACGCCACGACCATCTTCGTGGTCTACATGACCGCGATGCCGCTCATCCTGACCAACGTCTGGCAGGGCACCCAGACCGTCAATGCCGAGTACATCGAGCTGGCGCGCACCTTCCGCATGTCGCGCGCCAAGGTCATGCGCAAGATCTACCTGCCCACCATCCTGCCCTATTTCTTTTCCGGCGCGCGCCTGGCCTTCGGCTTCGGCTGGCGCGTCAGCCTGGTGGCCGAAACGCTGGGCTCGAGCAACGGCGTGGGATACCGGCTGCGCCAGGCGGCCGACCTGGTGCAGACCGACCAGGTGTTCGCCTGGACGGTGACGCTGGTGGCCATGATGGCCCTGCTCGAGATGGGCATCCTGAAGCCGCTGGAGAACCACCTGTTCCGCTGGAAAAAGAGCATCGCCAACAACTGAGCCGGGCGGGTCCGCCCGCTTCGGCCAAACCGCCTCCCATGGAGCACATCATGAGCATCGCAGCACACCTGAAGAAGCTGTTTCCCCTCGTCGCGCTGGCGCTGGCCTGCCAGGCGGCGGCGCATGCCCAGCCCGTACGCGTAGGCTACTGGACCAGCGGCGTGAGCCTGGGCTACGGCGCCCTGCTCGAAGGCCGCAAGTTCCTGGAGAACGAAGGGCTGGACGTGCAGTACGTCAAGTTTCCCGACGTCAACGGGCCGACCAAGGCGCTGGCCTCCGGCGCCATCGACTTCGCCTTCGCCAACAGCGCCGCGGGCGCGTTCTCGCTGGCGGCCCAAGGCGTGCCGATCAAGATCGTCCTGGCCACGCAGCTGGCCGAGGTGCAGTTCGTGACCCTGGAGGATTCCGGCATTACCTCGCTGGCCGACCTGGCCGGCAAGAAGGTTGGCATGTCGCCGCCCGGCAGCGCGGTGGCCTCGCTGGCCGCGGCGGTGCTCGAGGCCAACCACGGGCTGAAGCCGGGCACCTTTTCGCTGGTACCGGGCAACGAATCCCGGCTCGCGCAGTTTCTGGTACAGAAGGACGTGGACGCGGCCGCCCTGCGCTCGGTGACCATCGCGCAGCTGCCCGAGGTCAAGCTGCGCAAGCTCAGCTCCTTTGCCCAGGAGTGGCAGGCCATGACCAAGACCGACGGCCTGCCCTATATCGGCGTGGGCGTGGTGCGCAGCGACTACCTGAAGGAGCACCCGGATGCCGTGGCCAAGGTCATCGCCGGCATGCGCAAGGCGCTGGAGTATGGCTCGCAGCATACCGACGAAGTGGCGCAGCTGCTGGAGAAGACCGCCAACATGCCGCCGGCCGATGCGCGGGCCTACGCCGGCTTCTGGGACGACATCTACCGCGTGACCATGGAACCGGTGGACATCCAGACGCTGAACCGCATGTTCGAGATCTTCAAGGCGTCCGGCTCGGTGCAGGGAACCCTGCCCGACGATGCCATCGACACCGCACCCTACGAGGCATCCAAGGCGATCAAATAGCGCACCAAAATGGTGTAAGTTCGCTGGTGGTGGCCTCGCACCGCCGCCCGGACGCCTGCAGCGGTAGGCTGGCATCCGGGCGCTTTCTTTTTTAAGGATTCTCCATGCATTTCCGAACCTGCCTACTTGCTGCAGCCATCGCAGTGGCCGCCGGGCCCGCCGTCGCGGCCGACAACGTCACCGTCGCGCTGGCCATCCCGCCTGCGGTCCACGACGGCGCCCCCTATGCGGCAGCCGAGGAGCTGGGCTTCTTCAAGGAAGAAAACCTGGCGGTCAAGACCATCGTGTTCCAAGGCGCGGGCGCGCTGCTGCCGCAGGTCAGCAGCAAGCGCGTCACGTTCGGCTATCCCACTTCCGAGCCGGTGATCTCCAGCTACTTCAACAACAAGGACCTGCTGCCGCTGCGCTACTTCTACAACGGCGTACCGACCAACACCATGGAATTCGCCGTGCTGGCCGATTCGCCCGTCAAGGACCTGGACGACCTCAAGGGCAAGCGCGTAGGCGTCGGGGCGCTGACCTGGGGCACCATCCCCGGCGGGCGGGCCGCGCTGCGCACGGCCGGGCTCACTCCCGGCAAGGACGTCAATTACGTGGCGGTCGGCGCGCTCGCCGCGGGCTTCCAGGCCCTGCGCAGCCGCCAGGTCGATGCGCTGAACTTCAACAGCAGCTGGCACGACATGCTGGAGATGTCCGGCACTCCCATCCGTCGCATTGCCTATCCTGAGGTGTTCCGCGAAACGGCCGGCAACGGCTTCATCGCCCACGTCGATACCTTCCGCGAACAGCCCGAACTCATCGTGCGCTTTGCGCGCGCCTACACCAAGGCGCAGTTCGCCTGCGAAGCCAATCCCGCTTTCTGCGTGGAGGCCTTCTGGCGCGCCTATCCCCAGGCCAAGCCCAACGGCGCGGACCCGGGCAAGGCGCGCGCCGAGGCGGCCGAGCTGCTCAGCCGCCGCCTCAAGCGCGTGCTGTATACGGCAGACGGCAAGCCGCGCGTGCCGGGCTACTTCGATATGGAGGCGATACGCAACGGCATAGCGGCCATGGCCAAGGCCGGCGAGTATCCGAGCGCCGACGTGCCGGTGGAGGAAATCTTCTCCAACCAGTTCATCGACGCCATCAACGATTTCGACAAGGCCGCCGTGCGCGCCAAAGCCGAGGCGGCGCAATGAGCGGACAGCAAGGCCCGCGCGTGCTCGTCGAGCCGCGCGACGACCGCCTGGATGTGCCTCGCCGCATCGTGCTGTCCGGCTTCGGCGCGGGCGAGCTCACGGTAAGCGCCGAGCTGCGCCATCCCGACGGCAGCCTGTGGCGCAGCCAGGCGGTATTCCGGGCCGACGGGCAAGGCAGCGTGGACCTGTCGGCCCAGGCGCCTGTCGCGGGCGATTGGCAGGAGCCGGATGCTATGGCGTTGGTGTGGTCCATGCAGCGCATCGAGCCGCCCGCCGATCCGGCGGCTACCGACGGCGTGGTCCCGCTGACGGTGAGGGTGCGCGCACAGGGCGCCGGGGGCGCCGAGGCGCAGGCCGATTTCGTCCAGCGCTACCTGGCGCCGGGCGTCGCCCGCCGCGAGGTCCGCGACGACGGCCTGGTAGGCACGCTGTTCACGCCGGCCGGCGAGGGGCCGCATCCGGCCATCGTCGTCTTCAACGGTTCCGGCGGGGGCATCCCCGAGCAGCGCGCGGCCTTGTGGGCCGCCCACGGGGTGACGGCCTTCGCGCTGGGCTACTTCAAGGCGCCGGGGCGGCCCGCCCATATATCGGGCACGCCCCTGGAATACTTCGAGCAGGGCCTGCGCTGGGTGCACGACAAGGTACAGCCGCACCGCGGCTTCGTGGCGGTCACCGGTCAGTCGCGCGGCGGCGAGCTTTCCCTGCTGCTGGGCGCGCGCTTCGCGCCGCTGGTCTCGGCCGTGGTGGCCTATGTGCCCAGCTCGATGATCCACGGCTCGCTGCGCGCCGGCCGTCCCGACGAGCCGCGCGACACGCCGGTGTGGACCTGGCGCGGCCAGCCGCTGCCCAATGTGTGGCAGGGCAATCCGCAGGCCGACTGGACGGCCTTCGACGCGCCGGCCGAGCCCGGCCAGCCCATACGCCAGGCGGCCGCCTTCCATAGCGTGCTGCGCAATCCCGATGCGGTGGCCGCCGCGCGCATCCCGGTCGAACAGATCGCCGGCCCGGTCATGCTGATATCGGGCACCGACGACGGCTTCTGGCCGTCCACGCTCTACAGCGAAACCATGGTGCGCGAGCTGTCCGAGGCCGGGCACGCATGGCCTGTCGAGCATGTGCGCTGCGAATCGGCCGGCCACGCCATAGGCATTCCCTACGTGCCCACCACGCTGATCGCCAAGCCCCATCCCGTGGCGGGCGTGGTGCTGACCGGCGGCGGCACGCCGCAGGCCAACGCGCGCGCCAACGAGCAGTCCTGGCGCGCGGCCCTGCGCTTCATCGAGCAGGCCGTGCACGCCCGGGAGGCGCAGCAATGAGCGCCGCAACCCCATCGGACGGCATCCAGGCGGCGGCACCGGCCGCCGCAGGCGCGGCGCTGGACTTTCGCGGCGTGGGCCTGACCTACCAGACCCGTCGCGGCAGCATAGACGCGCTGGCCGACGTAAACGTTTCCATCGCCCCGGGCGAGTTCGTGGCCATCCTCGGCCCCTCGGGCTGCGGCAAATCCACGCTGCTCAAGCTTGCCGCCGGCCTGCTTGCACCCACGTCCGGCGAAGTCAGCCTGGCTGGCGAGCCGGTGCGCGGACCCAGCCCGCGCACCGGCGTGGTTTTCCAGAAGCCCAGCCTGCTGCCCTGGAAGACCGTGCTGGCCAACGTGCTGCTGCCGGCGACCACGCGCAGGCTGCCCGCCGAGGCCTCGCGCCGGCGCGCCGATCGCATGCTGGAACTGGTGGGCCTGTCCGGCTTCGCCCAGAACTACCCCGGCGAGCTGTCCGGCGGGATGCAGCAGCGGGTGGGCATCGCCCGCATGCTGCTGCCCGATCCCGACGTGCTGCTGATGGACGAGCCCTTCGCCGCCCTGGACGCGCTCACGCGCGAGGCTCTGACGCTGGAACTGCAGCGCATCTGGAGCGAGCAGCGCAAGTCCGTGCTGTTCATTACGCACAGCATCCCGGAAGCCGTGTTCCTGGCCGACCGGGTGCTGGTGATGTCGGCCCGCCCTGGACGCATCGTCGAGGAGTTCCGGCCCGAGCTACCCCGCCCGCGCACCCTGGAAACGATGAACGACCCGGTCTTCACGGCCGCATGCCACCATCTCAGACGCCATTTCACCCATGTTCAAGACGTTTAGTCCCACTGCCGTCATCTACCCGCTGATCAGCCTGGCGGTGCTCGTGCTGGCCTGGCACCTGGGCGTGCGCTGGCTGCAGGTGCCGGACTACATCCTGCCCGCTCCAGCGGCGGTGTTCCAGGCGCTGTGGTCGGGCTTTGCCGATGGCTCCATCTGGACGCACATCGGCGCCACGCTGGCCGAGACGCTCTACGGATACGCCATCGGCTGCACGCTGGCCGTGCTGTTCGGGGCGGCGCTCGCCGAATCCCGGACCTTCGAGCGCTTCGTCTACCCACTGCTGATCGGCCTGCAGGCCATGCCCAAGGTCGCGCTGGGTCCCATCATCCTGGTCTGGTTCGGCTTCGGCATGGCCTCCAAGGTGGTCCTGGTCGCGCTGGTGTGCTTTTTCCCGCTCTTCATCAATACCGTCAACGGCATACGGCGCACCGATCCCGACCTCCTGGACGCCTGCCGGGCGTTCTCGGCCTCGCGCGCCTACCTGCTGCTGCACGTCAAGCTGCCGGCGGCGGCGGGAGACATCTTCTCGGGCCTGCAGATCGGCGTGTCGCTGGCGCTGATCGGCGCCGTGGTGGGCGAGTTCCTGTCGGCGCAGCGAGGCCTGGGCTACCTGATCGCATCGGCCTCGGTCAGCATGAGCGTGGCCACTATGTTCGCCGGCGTGATCCTGCTTGCCGTCATCGGCCTGACGGGTTCGCTGCTGATGCGGGCCGTGCACCGCCGCGTCGTGTTCTGGGAAGGCCGGCAGAACGAAGGTCGGTGAGCGCGGGCGCCAGGATCTTGAATCGAAGAAAAATTCTTTTGTTTCCGTTTTAGCAGAAAATTTTTCTATTCGATCCCGAAATAGTCGGTCAATTCACAAGCCATTTTTCAGTGTTCAGCCGCATAATTTCTTCTGGATCCGGTCCGGCCGGGGGCGCTTTTGCGGCCTGGCGGACCGGGCTGCCCGAGCGCTGCAGCATGGCCGCGCCCCGCCCGCACGGGCGGGTTCCGGCCTGCCGGCACCGGCGCTTGCGCACACTGGAGGGAATGGCCATGAACACCGTCGTCGACGATCTCGTGCAATTGCCGCTGAAACTGCCTCTGGCCGATCTGGTGGCCGAGCTGGACGAAGCCTGCGTCCGGCCCATCGCCGAAACCCCGCAGCGCGTGTGCGGGGCGCTGCGGCGCTGCGCGGCCCGCGCCGAGCTGCGCCCGGAGGCGGCACCCCGCCAGGCGGACGAGCGCAGGCCGGGCTATCGCCGCCACATCCTTCACGCCGACCCCGGCGGGCGCTATACCGTGGTCGTGCTGGAATGGGATCCGGGGCAGTTCAGCCCCGTGCATGCCCACCACACATGGTGCGGCTATGCGGTGGTGGGCGGCTGGCTGCGCGAAGACCTGTACGAGTGGGACGCGCGCTCGGACTGCGCGCGGCGCTCGCACAGCGAAGCCCGCATCCCGGGCCAGGCGCAGTTCTCCTTCGCCGGGCACGAGTACATACATAGCCTGGGCAACCCGGGCAGCGCCAAGGCGTATTCGCTGCACTGCTACGCCGTGGACGGCGCGCGCGTGGGCACCCACGTCAACCGGCTGCTGCAGCAAGCCGGCGATCCCGTTTAATCTTGTCCTTTTGGAATCACAACCTGGAGCAATGCATGTCGAAGGCAACCATGAAGGCGCTGGTGCTCAAAGAGCACGGCGGTCTGGATAATCTCGAAGTCGTCGCCGACTACCCGCGGCCCGAAGTCAAACCCGGCCACGTGGTCATACGGGTGCGCGCCTCGTCGTTCAACTACCACGACGTCTTCACGGTGCGCGGCATGCCGGGCATCAAGGTGCCGCTGCCTGTGATCATCGGCCTGGACATGGCCGGCGAGATCGCCGAGGTCGGGCCCGACGTGTCGGGCTGGCGCGAGGGCGACCGCGTGCTGGTCAACCCGCTGAACAAGGCCAAGGGCCTGATGGGCGAGATGCTCGACGGCGGCATGGCCGAATACTGTCTGGTCGATGCCGCGCAGCTCATCCGCATGCCCGCTGACGTCAGCTTCGAGCAGGCGGCATCGCTGCCGGTGGCCTACGGGACCGCCCACCGCATGCTGATCACCCACAACACCGTCAAGGCCGGCGACAAGGTGCTCATCCTGGGCGCCAGCGGCGGCGTGGGCACGGGCTGCGTAATCCTGTCCAAGCTGCTGGGCGCCGAGGTCATCGCCTGCGCCGGTGGGGCCGAGAAGGCCGAGCGCCTGAAGGCCCTGGGCGCCGACCACGTCATCGATTACAAGACCACCGATTTCTCCAAGTGGGCGATCGCCCAGTACGGCAAGCCCCAGCGCCGCTCCTACGAGGGCGGCGTGGACGTGGTGGTCAACTTCACCGGCGGCGATACCTGGGTGCCGTCGCTCAAGTGCATCAAGCGCGGCGGCAAGCTGCTGGTGTGCGGCGCGACCGCCGGCCACGATCCCAAGGAAGACCTGCGCTACATCTGGAGCTTCGAGCTGCAGGTGATAGGGTCCAACAGCTTCTACGACGACAACCTGTCCGGCCTGATGGAACTGATCCAGCAGGGCAAGATGCAGCCCGTGATCGACAAGGTCTTCCCGCTGGACCAGGCCAAGGAGGCGCTGCGCCTGATCCAGGACCGCGAGGTGCTGGGCAAGGTCGTGGTCACGCCCTGAGCGCCGCGCAAGACAGATCAACCCGACATCGACACGGAGCCATACATGCCGGAAACCGGAAAACCCGCCCTGCCCACCAAGGAAGACGTGCAGGCGCGGCTCACTCGCGGGCCCTTCCACCAGTGGCTGGGCATAGAAGTCCAGGACGTGGGCGAGGGCACCATAGAACTCACCGCCAAGTGGCGCGAGGAGTGGGTGGTCAACCCGGATCGCCGCTACACGCACGGCGGCATCCTCGCCGCGCTGGTCGACCTCACCGCCGACTGGGCACTGGTGTCCAAGACGGGCCGCGGCGTGCCCACGGTGGACATGCGCGTGGACTACCACCGCGCGGCCATGCCGGGCGACCTGCGCGCGCGCGGCAAGGTGGTCAAATGGGGCAGCCAGTTCTCGGTGGCCGAGGCCGAGGTGCTCGACGCCGACGGCAAGCTGCTGGCCAGCGGCCGCGGCGTCTACCTGACCACGCCGCCGCAGGCTTGAGCCCGCCGGCGCCGCGCACCGGGCCGTGCCCCGGCGCGGCGCGCCTGCGCGTGCGCAGCGCCGCCTTCGTCCTGCCCGCCTACGCCGAACCGCCATGACCCAGCCTTGCAACCTAGGGGACCTGATCCCGCCCGACATCGCTCCGGAGCGCATCGCCATCATTTCGCTGGACGCGGACATGGCCGAGCGCACCTACACCTACGGCCAGCTCGACGCCACCGCCCGCGCGGTGGCGCGCGGGCTGCTCGCGCGCGGCCTGAAGCGCGGCGACCGCGTGGCCATCCTGGCCGCCAACAGCGGCGATTACCTGGCCGCCTGCTTCGGGATCATGCGCGCCGGCCTGGTGGCCGTGCCGGTCAATTTCAAGTTCCCGCGAGAGCTGATCGACTTCGTGGTGCGCGACAGCGGCGCGGCCCTGGTGTTCTGCGACGCCGAGCGCGAAGCCGCCTGCCCGGCCGGCGTGCCGCACGTCACCTTCGGCAGGCAGGGTCCGGACGGCCTGGACGCGCTGCTGGACCCGGGCGATTTCGAGACCGTCGTGCCGCGGCCCGACGAGCCGGCGATGTTCCTGTATACCTCGGGCTCGACCGGCCGCCCCAAGGGCGTGGTCCTGTCGCACCAGAGCCACCTGTGGGTGGTGCGCACCCGTCTGGCCGAGCGCAGCATCGCCGACGAGCGCTACCTGATCGCGGCGCCCCTCTACCACATGAACGCGCTGGCGCTCAGCCAGCTCGCCTGCGCCGGCGGGGCCAGCATGGTGCTGCTGCCGCAGTTCACGGCGCGCAACTATCTGCTGGCGATCAGCCGCTACCGCTGCACCTGGCTGACCTCGGTGCCGCCCATGATCGCCATGCTCTTCCAGGAAAAGGAGCTGCTGGCGCAAAGCGACCTGTCCTCGGTGCGCAACCTGCGCATGGGGTCGGCACCCGTCAGCGAAAGCCTGCTGGCCAAGATCCACGAACTGCTGCCCGATGCCGCGGTGACCAACGCCTACGGCACCACCGAGGGCGGCCCGGTGGTCTTTGGCAGGCATCCTGACGGCCTGCCCACCCCGCCGCTGTCGGTCGGCTACCCGCATCCCCAGGTGCAGGTCCGGCTGCGCCCGGGGCCGCAGGACCCGCCCGACACCGGGGTGCTGGAGCTGCGCAGCCCCGCCATCATGCTGGGCTATCACAACCGCCCGGACCTGGCGCGGCCCATCACCGGGGACGGCTACTACATCACGGGCGACGTGTTCCGGCGCGACGAGAACGGCTTCTACTATTTCGTGGGCCGGGCCGACGACATGTTCGTCAGCGGCGGCGAGAACATCTTCCCCGGGGAAGTCGAGAAGATGCTCGAGCAGCATCCGGCCGTGCAGCAGGCCTGCGTGGTGCCGGTGGACGACGAAATCAAGGGCCAGAAGCCGGTGGCCTTCCTGGTCGCCGTGCCCGGCGTGCAGCCGCCCGGCGAGGATGAGATCAAGCGCTACGCGCTGGCCCATGCGCCCGCGTACCAGCACCCCCGCCGCGTGTGGTGGCTGGACGCCCTGCCGCTGGCATCGACCAACAAGATCGACCGCAAGCTGCTCAAGGACATGGCGGCGCGGCGCGTCGCCGGCGGGGAGGCGGCCGGCGCCGGATTGGTGCGCACCTGAAAGGAGTGGGATAATCCGCCTTCGTACCCAGGAAGGTGAATCATGGCTCTTGCTCCCAATACGCGCATCAAGGCAGGCATCGTCGGCGGCACCGGCTACACCGGGGTCGAGCTGCTGCGCCTGTTGTCCCAGC
>Ga0207747_1002007_pt1 | contig 12289 bp, 6 predicted proteins | sample HigsolmetaGSP11D_FD_184839 | JGI IMG/M metagenome (GOLD analysis project Ga0207747, IMG submission 184839) | High solid enriched microbial communities from the Joint BioEnergy Institute, USA - SP1-1-D (SPAdes) | ecosystem: Engineered > Bioreactor > SSF (Solid state fermentation) > Aerobic >...
AAAAACGCGTGTGGCCGAGCAGCGCGCAGTCCAGCAAATGATCGATGAGCTTTCCGGCCGGGTAGAGACAGTTGGCTTTCTTCTCGAGATGGAAGTGATCTTCGATCAGGGCATCCAGACCGATGAGTTCCTTGAACCTGGCAAGGAACTGGAAGTTACCGGCTTCCGTGACGGTGTTGTTGTCGAATGTGACCGGTCTCAACTTTTTCAGGATTCTCTTGATTCGGCGACGCTCCGCAAGAATTTCAATTCGGCGTTCGCGGCGTGTTTTTTGTTCTGGCGCATGGTTCGTTGCTTGTGGTACCATGTTGCTAAGGACACTCCCTCTCGTCGGTTATTCAGTGGTGGTTTAACCTTCGACAAGAGGCTTGCAGTGTCCTGTTTATTTTGCGAAAAAATTAGCAGCTTTCTGTGACTGAAAAAACCTGTCACGACGCGGATCTTTCACCTTTTGACATCGGTACTTTCCGATTTCATGTTAAAAAAACGACGGTGACAAATTAAAAAATGTCATTCAATCCGGTCCATTAATTTCACACTTGGTCTGTATAAGACATTATAATTAAGGTACATACAAGCCCCGCCAAGGATGGGATGAAATGAGGAGCTTCCGAAGACTGTGGCAGAGCGTGTTTGTCAAATTTTCCGCATCGTTTCTTTTGGTGGGACTGGTTCCGCTCATCGCCCTCAGCATCTTTTCTTTGCAAACGTTTTCAAGCCATGTGCAGCGGTTTACCGTCAACAATCTGCAGCAAATGTCGCTTTATATGAGTTACAACGTCAACAATTTGTTCTCCGACTACGACGAAATCTCCAAACTGATGTACACCGGTCGGTATGAAGGAGGAACGATCAATACCTGGGTCAGCCAGACGGTCAATGTCAACGAGGAAGAAAAAATCAACAACACGTCGATCGACAGCTTCCTCAAGATTATTGTCAGTAGCGACAAGTATATCCGCTCCGCCTATTTTGTGCGTGCGTCGGACCACAAATTGTACTATCAGACCAAGGAAACCACGGCGTTCACCGCAGAACGGCTGCCGCTCGGAGAATGGATGGCGCCTTTGCATGAGCAGCCGAACCGGCTCGCGATTATTCCGACGCACGACGATCTATATTATCGTGGGACGGCGCGGAAGGTCATCACGTTCGGCCGCAATCTGATTGACATTTCGGGAAACCTTCAGCCTGACCCGAAGATTGTGGGCACGCTGTTTTTCGATGTGGATGTGGCCGCCTTTGACAATTTGTTCAACGGACTAGATTTGGGGGCCAACGGTGAAATCTACGTACTGGATGGGCGTCGGCGCGTCTTCTTCAGCAATACCGGATATGACGAGGACTTCGTTCTGGCGGGGGGAGAGAGCGACCATCATCTGGTTTACCGCGAGTCGGTTCCGTACATCAACGGACAGGTCGTGCTGCGAATTCCCCGCCGGGATCTTTTTGAGCAGCTGACAACGACCCGGTCGGCGGTGTACGTCGCGATCGTGTTCTGCACGCTTGTGATCATGGTGATGGGCATGTGGTTTTCCAAGAGGCTTCTGGCACCGATCCAGAATGTGCTGCAGCACATGCTCAAGGTGGAATCGGGCAATCTGAACACGAAAATCGAGCGGTACGGACGTGACGAAATTGGTCGTCTGGCCCACAGTTTCAACCGGATGGTCGAGCGGCTGAATGAGTTCATCAACGAAGCGTACGTGGCGCAAATCAAGCAAAAACAGGCCGAACTGAACGCGCTGAAAAGCCAGATTCGGCCGCACTATTTGTACAATACACTGGAAGTGATCCGGATGAACGCCGTCTACAAAGACGACGAAGAAGTTGCCGAAATGATCCGGTCGCTGTCCAACCAATTGAAGTATGTGATTGATTACGGGGAAGACTGGGTGACCGTACGCCAGGAATTGGACCACCTGGAAGATTACTTTTACATTATCCGCGTCCGCTATGACAACCGCATTCAACTTCAGGTTCAGGTAAAGGACGAGCGGCTGTTCAATGTCATGATCCTGAAACTGTCCCTGCAGCCGATCGTGGAAAACGCCGTGCAGCACGGGCTTCTTCCGAAGGGTGGTAAGGGTGCGATTGACGTCATGCTGGAGCAACAGGACGATCGGCTTGTCGTAACCGTTCGGGATGACGGCGTCGGAATGGGAGCCGAGAAATTGGCGGAGTTGAAAGCCAATTTGCTTGATGCCCGCACTCCCGCAGCCAAGGTCGGTCTGAAAAATGTGCATGAACGCATCCGGTCGGCATGCGGCAAGCCTTATGGCGTGGACATTGAAAGCAAAATTGGTGTCGGCACCTGCATCCGACTGACGTATCCGGTCCGACATCTTAAAGATACGGCACAAGGAACTTAAAAAACGTCATTTCATCCGCTTTTCTTTAATACTAGTTTTGAATTGTATCCGCAGCGGGGAATGTCCCGGGAGGAGAGGTGAGCCCGATGATCAAGGTGTTGCTGGCTGACGATGAACCCATCATTCTGCGGGGATTGCGCAAGCTGGTGCCATGGGAGCAGATGGGGATGACGATCGTGGGTGAAGTGGAGGACGGCGCCCAACTGGCGTCCATTCTCCTGTCGAATCCCCCCGACATTCTGGTCAGCGACATCCAGATGCCGAATCTGTCGGGAATCGAGGCGATCAAACGGATCAGGGACCTGAACCTCAAGGTCAAGGTGATCTTTATCAGCGCCTACAAGGAGTTTGCCTACGCCCGGGAAGCGGTCTCCTGCGGCGCCCTGGGCTATCTGGTCAAACCGATCGACCGGCGGGAACTGGAAGAGACCCTGCGCAACGCGCAAGCGCAGATCCTGAAGGAACGCGAAGATCATATGATCAAGGAACGGCTCCAGTTCTGGGAAGAACGCAAGCGGCGGGAGATGGTGGAAGAGATGCTGGACCGCCTGCTGGACGGGCGGCCGGTGAGTCTCGGACAGTTCGGCCGGAAGCCGGGAACGGACCGGGAGATTGCGTCGTTCACGGTGGCGGCGATGGAACCGGATCAGCCCGGGAGCGGAACCGGAAGCTGGCGGGAAGATGACAAAAGTCTGGTCGTGTTCGCGGTCCGGAATGTCATTGGCGAGATGACTTCCCGTCTTCCCTCCGTCATGTCGTGTTTCAAGGACGGCCGCTTCTTTTTTGTATTTCTGAACATGGATCCGGACGCCGTGCTGGCTTTTGCCGCGGATGTGCAGCACAAGATCAACACCTATCTGAAGCTGGAAGTGTCGATTGGCATCGGAAGCGCCGTGCGAACGGCCGCGGAGGTGCCGGTCTCCTGCCGGCAGGCCGTTGACGCCGTCCGTTGCAAGTTCTTCCGCGGACTCAACCGGCTGATTCCCTGGGAGCCCGTGAACGGCGACCTGCCGTCGGAGAAGGAACTGTACGAGGATCAGCAGGCCGTTATTCGCGGATTGTCGCATCTGGACTGGGAAGCGGCCAGTATCGCGCTGGACCAGCTTCTTCGGAGCATTGAACGGATGACATACGGCAACAGGGATCTGGCCGTAAACGTCTGCGTCACCTCGCTGTTCCTGTTTGTGCGCGAGCTGAAAAACGCCGGCTACGATCTGGGAGAATGGGACGCCAATCCGACCAACGTGCATACCGATTTCAACCGGTCGGCCACGTACGGGGAACTGCGGTTGAAAATGCGGGAACGGCTTGGCTGCCTGTTCCGGCATCTGCAGAACAGCGCGGGCCATCAGGACAAGCAGCTGATCCGGAAGATCAGGGAATATGTCGAGACGCGGTATATGGACGACATCACCCTGGAATCGGCCGCGTCGCTCGCGTATATGAATCCCTACTATTTCAGCGCCTTTTTCAAGAAGCACATGGGGAAGAATTTCAAGCAGTACGTGACCGAAGTGCGCATGAAAGAGGCGGTGCTGCTGTTGATGCAGACCGATTTGATGGTCTACGAAATCGCGGAGCGCGTCGGCTACCAGAACGCGCGCCATTTCAGCGGTGTGTTCAGAAAGATGTACGGCAAGCTTCCGAACGAATACCGGCAGGCACAGAAAGCGAAATGGAGCGGAACATGATCTTAAGGAACCATCACTTGCGTCTTAAAAAACGTCATTCATGCCCCCTGTCTCCGGTGCTAATCTGAAATCGACAAATTTCAAGGGAGGTCAAGTGATGGCAAAGAGAAATGTGTTGCGCGTGCTCAGCCTGCTGGTGGCCGTTTCACTGGTCCTGGCAGCCTGCGGCGGCGGTAACAGTACGAAAAGCGAGTCGAAAACCAACAACTCCGCTGCCGGTTCAGAGACTTCCGATTCCGGTTCCAATGAGCAGGCTGAACAACCGAAGGAAGTCTCCTTCACCATCGGGTTTGCCACGGGCGACCCGGCGACCAAGCAGGCGATCGAGGACACCATTGACGCCTTTTCCAAAGCCTATCCGCATATCAAGGTCGTGAACGTCAGCGATTCGGCGGCTGCCGCGTCCTATCTGGACTGGCTGAAGACGAAAGACGCCGTCGGCGAGTTCCCGGACCTCGTGGAAATGCGCGACACCAAGGTGTTCGTCGACGCCGGCAAGCTCGCCGAACTGCCGGAAGATTTGCACGGCCTGTTCGCTTCCCTGCCGCAATACAACGGAAAATATTACAACGCGCCCATTACCGGCACCGCGCCGATCGGCATTATCTACAGCAAGAAAGCCTACGCGGACGCGGGCATTACGGAACTGCCCGAAACGTACGACGAGTTTCTGGCGATTCAGGAGAAATTGCAGCAGTCCGGTATCTCCCCGATTGTCGTCGGCGGCAAAGACATCTGGCACATGGGCTTCTGGGTCAACTTCTTCCTGATCAATGAAATCTATGCGCAAGATCCGGACTGGAACTCGAAACGCAACAACGGTCAGGTCAGCTTCACCGACGAGAACGTGGTGCGGGCGATTTCGGACTACAAGGAACTGTTCCGGAAATACGTGGACAAGGGTTGGCTCAGCACCGCCGACAACCAGACGGCTTCGTTCCTGGTTACCGGCAAGGCTGCGCAACTGTATTCCGGGCCGTGGATGTTCACGCAGATTCAGGAGGCCGACCCGAATTTCGAGTTCGGATTCTACGCGATTCCCGAACGCGAAGGTGACGTGAACATCGTCGGTCTGCCCACATTGGCGGGTTGGGCGTTCTCCGCCGAAGCCGCCCGGGATCCGGACAAGCTGGAAGCGATGAAAACCTTCATCCGGTTCTTCTTCGATCCGGAAAATTACAGGGAGTATCTGAAGAAGGTCAGCGGTATTCCGACCACGGCGGCGGACGCGTCGTATGAAGCGGGCGAGCAGATGAAGGAAGTATTCCGACTGATGGCCGACCCGAACGTGACCAAGTCGCTCATGATCAACAACTGGTACGGGGAAAACGCCATACCGCCCCAATTCCGCAACTGGTTCTACAAGCATCTGCAAGAGCTGGTTGCGACCGACGGCGATGTCGCGACCTACATGAAGAAGGCGGACGAGCAATACGACAACGATCTGAAAGCGAATCAGCAATGACGATCGCATGACGAAAGATAACCTCCCGTGCGGAGGTTATCTTTTTCTCAAAGTCTGCACGAGGAGGTCGCGGAGTCTTGCATTGGCACACGAAAAGAAAGCATCCTTGGAAACATTACGCGCTGTGGTTCATTCTTCCGTCCTTCGTCTTTTATACCGCATTCGTCATCCTCCCGACGGTCGGCAGCTCCTATTACAGCCTGACGTCGTGGGATGGCATCAGCTCCAATATCCGCTTTATCGGACTTGAAAATTTCCGGGAGATCTGGTCGAGTTCCCGCGTCCACAACGCCTTTTACAATACGCTGCTGCTTGCGGTTGTGCTGGTCGTGCTGGAAAACATCGTCGCCCTTGCGCTGGCTATGATCGTCGACCAGGTGCGCTGGCTGAGCAAATTATTCCGCAGCATCTTCTACTTGCCGGTGCTGATGAGCGGCATCGTCATGGGGTTCATCTGGGTGATTCTGCTGAACTACAATTTTGGCGTGGTCAACCAACTCCTTGATTTGATCGGATTGTCGGCGTGGAAGCGCGATTGGCTCGGCGACCCCGATTTTGCGATGATTTCGATCATCCTGTCGACTGTATGGAAATCGGCCGGCTATTACATGGTCATCTATCTGGCGGGCCTGCAGGGCATTCCGAAGGAACTGCTGGAAGCGGCGAGCATCGACGGCGCTGGAAGCTGGCAACGATTCCGGCACGTCACGTTCCCTTTGCTGGCCGGCGCCATGACGGTATGCATCATTCTCTCGATGATCAACGCGCTCAAAATCTTCGACCAGATTGCGGTCATGACGGACGGCGGACCCGGCTTTGAGACGGAAACGCTGACCTACATTATTTACAAGGTGGCCTTCGGCGAACTGCGGCAAGGTTTCGGCACCGCACTGGGCATCGTATTGTTCCTGATCATCCTGATCGTTTCGGTCATCCAGGTCAGGGTGCTCCGCGGAAGGGAGGTCGAAATGTAGCATGAGCCGTCAAAAACGTCTGGTTCAGGATGGCATTCTGTTTGTCGTAACGGCAATCTTGGCCGTTGTGTTCTTCTTTCCGATCTTTTTCAACGTCATGTCCGCATTCAAGAGCAACGGCGAAATTCTGCGGGATGCCATCGCGCTGCCGAAAGGTCTGTATCTGGAAAGCTTCAAATACTTGCTGACGGAGACGCGCTATCCGCGGGCGATCGTCAACAGCGTCATCCTGACCGCGCTGTCCATCCTGCTCATGATCGTGGTCATCCCGATGGCTGCGTACGCCATCGGCAGGACGAACAAGCGGTGGACCAACATGATGTACGTTTACTTTCTGCTCGGCATGATGGTGCCGTTTCAGGTGTACATGATCCCGCTGTTCCGGGAACTCAAGATGATCGGCCTGTTCGGTAACCTGGCCGGTCCGGTCGTGATCTACATTTCCGGAGCTGTCGGTTTCGGCGTGTTGCTGTTTACGAGCTTCTTGAAAGGCGTGCCTGTGGAGATTGAAGAGTCCGCCCAGATTGACGGGTGCTCGCGCTTGCGGACGTTCTGGCAGATCGTCTTCCCGCTGCTGGCGCCTTGTACGGCTTCCATGGTCGTGCTCCAGGGGCTGGGCATCTGGAACGACTTCCTGATGCCGATGCTCGTACTTCCGTCCGGACAGGCGAAGACGATGATCGTGGAAATCTACTATTTCGTCGGCGAGTATGTGTCCCGCTGGGATATGATCTTCGCGGGAACGACGATGTCCATTGTGCCGGTATTCGTTGTGTTCCTGTTCCTGCAAAAGTACTTTATCAAGGGAATCGCCACCGGCGCCGTGAAAGGATAACCATGAAGCGGAGAAAACGCAGTCGGGAGGATTTTTCAACATGGCAGACATTCTGAATGAGCAGCAGCGGGCATGGCTGGATGAGGTTTGGGACAAGCTGGAGGCCAAGATGTCCGCTCAATGCGACCGGATCGGGGACAAAATCCCCTATGCGCCGGAAGACGGAAAATATGTCGAGGACAAGGGCGAAACCGACATCTATTGGTGGACAAACGGCTTCTGGCCGGGCATGCTGTGGCAGATGTATCATGCCACGGGTCAAGAGAAATACAAACGAACAGCCGAGGGTGTGGAGGCGAGACTGGACAAGGCGCTGGACGGCTACGTCGGGCTGCACCACGATGTCGGCTTCATGTGGCTGCATACGGCGGTGGCCAACTATCGGCTGACCGGTAACGAAAGATCGAAGGCAAGGGGCCTGCACGCGGCCAATCTGCTGGCCGGGCGGTACAACCCGAGAGGCAGATTCATCCGCGCCTGGAACGACGACTGCACAGGCTGGATCATCGTGGACTGCATGATGAACATCCCGCTGCTGTACTGGGCCGGCGAGACGCTGCGCGATCCAAGGTTCATCAGCATTGCGAAGGATCATGCGGATACGGCGCTCAAGCATATTGTGCGCCCTGACGGATCGTGCAACCACATCGTCATTCTCGACCCGGAAACCGGCGAATTTGTCGACAATCCCGGCGGCCAGGGTTACGCGTCGGGCTCGTCCTGGTCGCGCGGCCAGGCGTGGGCGCTGTACGGGTTCGCGCTCAGCTACAGGCATACGAGGGAAGAGCGGTATTTGAATGCCGCGAAGCAGGTCGCGCACTACTTCATCGCCAACGTATCCGGAACGGATTTTGTGCCGCTGGTCGATTTCCGGGCTCCTGCGGAGCCCGTGATGTACGATGCGACGGCCGGCGTCACCGCCGCCTGCGGCCTGCTGGAGATCGCCGTGGCTGTCGGCGAACTGGAGCGCCCGCTGTATGCAAATGCCGCGGTAAGGATTTTGCAGGCAACAGATCGCAGGTTCTGCAACTGGAACATCGACACGGATTCCATTGTCGCAAATGGCGTGGAGGCGTATCACAGCAACCATGGGGCCGAAGGCAAACCGATCATTTACGGCGATTACTTTTTCCTCGAAGGCGTTCTTCGCTTGCTGGGGCGTTCCTTCAGCATATGGTGATGGATCCGGATGGTGTCAGGCCGGGGACTTGGCCCCGGCCTGACGTCGTTGTTGAAGTTTGAACATCCGTTGATATAAAAAACACTGCACATACAGCTAAAAAATTTTCACTTCCCCCGTGATACATTTAAGATGAGAAAAGTTAACGATCATTCAAGCTTTGGGGGGTGCGCTATGCATGTGCAGTTTTCATGCCGGGAAAATACTTAAGCGCTTTCTTGCGATTGGACTGGTAATGACGGCCTTTCTGGCGACGCCGGTATCCGCTGAAGAAACGTATCAAGTGGAGATTTTAGAGACTAATGGAAACGGCTTTATTCATCCCGGAGTGGGGTTGACCAAGGCCATTTTGGAAAATGCGCGGGCGCAAATTCAAGCGAAGCAGGAACCGTGGTATTCCTATTATCAGGCCATGCTCGTGTCGAATGCCGCTTCGAAAACGGTCGTTTCGAGCAACGCCGACCCGAACGATCCGGCGAAGCCGGCTTCCCGCAGCTTCAACAGCCAGGGCATTAACTCGCGATTCATCAGCGATGGATTGAAAGCGTACACACAAGCCCTGATGTATTACTTTACGGGCGATGAAGTGTATCGCAGAAATGCGATGAACATTATCCGCATCTGGTCGCAGATGGATCCCGGACAATACGTTTATTTCACCGATGCGCATATCCACACGGGCATTCCGCTCAATCGCATGGTGACCGCGGCGGAAATTCTGAGATACACCAGTTATCGGGACCCCGATTTCGCCTGGACGGAAGCGGATACCCGCAACTTCACGGACAATCTCATCAATCCCGTAATCGAAACCTTTCTTCATGACAACAACCATTTCATGAATCAACACCTGTATCCGTTGCTTGGCGCAATAGCGGGCTACATTTTTACGGATAACGCCGAGCGTTTCGAGGAAGCCGTCGAGTGGGCAACGGTAAACCGCACGGCGTTGAACCAGGGATTCAACGGATCGATCCAACGGTTGTTCCGTTTGATTGAAAAGAACGATGCAACCGGGGAATGGCTGGATGAACCGAGGGTTCAGCACATGGAGATGGGGCGCGACCAGGCCCATGCCGCCGGGGATTTGACCAACGCGGCCATTCTGGCGCGCATGTTTTACGCCCAAGGGGTCAAGGTGGATCCCGAGGACGGGACGCTGTCGAACGATCCGGATGCGGTCGGATTCTACGAGTTTCTGGATGACCGAATCTTGAAGGCGGCGGATTATTTCTGGCAGTTCATGCTCGGATATGATACGCCCTGGACGCCGGCTGCCTACTCCATTTTCCCGGACGGAGAAGTGAAGGGCATCTATTACAAGATTTCCGACCTGTACAAAGGGCGCACCAATACCGCGCTGTTCTGGGACATGTATTATTACTACAAATATACAAGGGGCATGGATGTCGAGACGGTTGCTCCTTATTTCCATGAGGCGTTCGTCAAACGCAATCCTTCAAACTACTACTATCGGGGCGTATTGACTCAGGCATGGGAAAGCGTCGACGGCGGCGGAGATTTCTGGCTGTACATTCCGCACGAAGCGGCGGCGGAAGGAGCGGCCTATCTGCCCAAGGAGCAATCTCCTCATTATGTCGAATTGGAGGAACGCTACACCGCTTTCGATGCGCATACAGCCACGGTTGATACGCCGGAAGGTTCGTACGTCGAGTTTCAGGCCGTTCCGGAAGGAAGCAAAATTGCGGTTCACAACCTGGCGTTTGCCAACAGCGATACCCAAAGTCTCGTGGGGCTGAAATTCAAGAGTAACGGTCAAGCGGTGCTGGAGCTGAGCACGGGATTTGACAAGAAGCCGTATCACACCTTGATCCTTCCCGACACCCAAGATGAGTGGAAATATATCGTCTTTGACATGGGTGTCAACACGGTGTCTTACGGGCAGTTGTACGGTGATTTCAGTCTTGTTTACATGAAGGTCAAGGGGAACAACAGCACCGTCGGGATCGACCACTTTTACACCGCAGCGGATCAGTTGACTCCGCCGGTTTTCAATGCCGGCAGCGCCGATGAGACGATCTATGCCTTTGTCGGACCGACACTGCATTTGGACTTTTCCGCATCCGACCCGGATTCGGAAGATGTCGTCCGTTACAGCGGCGCAAATCTGCCGGATGGCGCGGTTCTGGACGAGGCATCGGGGCAATTCGTCTGGACGCCCGACCGGGAAGGGACTTACCGCTTCATCATCGAAGCGTCGGACAGCACTGCGATCTCTGTCAAACAGGTGACCGTCATCGTCGCCCAGGATCGCGCTTCGGCCTTGCAATCCGTCACCGCGCTCCATGATCCGGAGCAACAGTACGAGCGCGAATCGCTGGAAGCATATCTTGACCGCCTGGCCGAGACGAATGATTTGCTGGATCAGGGAAGCGACGAAGCATTTGTCGAGCAGCTGGGGCGGCTGCAAACGGCTGCCAAAGGCCTGCGGTTGTTGACGCCGCTGCTCGAGGACGGGAGCATGGATTACACGACTATTGTTACGTCAACGTTCGGCGATTCAATTTCATTGCTGACCGACAATAATGACAACACGTTCCCGGTCTATTCGCTGGCCCCTGATCTTTACCATATTGTTGATTTCGGGCCGGATTACAAGGTGAGCGCTCAAGCCTTCGGATTTGAAGGCAGAATGAACTTTGATGATCGCATGGCGGGAATTGCGGTGTTTGCGTCAAATGACGGCGTGAACTGGACGAGAATTACCCCCGGTGAAACCGAATATACCAGCGAGATGTCCGTTATTGAAGTTGCGGAGCCTTTCAATCAACAGCAATACCGCTTGTTCAAAATTCACATGATCAATCCGCACCCCGATGCGCTGAGGGGACAGATTCTGAACCTCCTTGAGCTCAGCGAGTTCAGAATATGGGGGCAGCGCCATGAAGTGCTCAACAAGCTGGACAGCGTCAGCATCGGCTCCGATCAAAGCCTGATGGGCAGAATCGTGACGGGAGACACCATCAGACTGACATTTGCCGCCGAAGAAGAGATTTACAATGTCCATGTGCACATTCAAGGCCGGGCTGCCGAGGTTCATACGGAAGATCACAAAACCTTCACCGCTTCCGTCGTTGCGGATGCAACTATGCCCGAGGGGCCAGTCCGCTTTTCCATTGATTATACGACCAGCGACGACCGGCAAGGCGACACGGCCTATTTCACCACGGACGATTCGAGGCTGTTCCTAGCCGATGAAACGAACCTGATCGGCAATGTGTTGGAGGTTGCGAATCTGATCGATTCCACGAACGGCAGACCGGTGTCGGAAACCTTGAAGCAGACCGGATATCTGTTCGACAATAAAGCCGAAACGTTCTCCGATTACCGGTTGAATGGAAGCGGGGCGGGCAGCTACGTTGTATTCGACTTCAAGGAAGCGAACTTCGTCCATTTGACGAAAGTCGAGCTGCTGGCTCGTCAGGACCAGTATTATACGCGCATACGTGGCACCGTCGTCCAGGGCTCGAATGACAACGAAACATGGACCACAATCAGCCCGTCTGCCGTTTCGACGCGGGAATGGCAGCAGTTGGCGATTACGGGAACCGATGCCTATCGCTATATCCGGATCTACAATCCCAACGCATGGTTCGGCAATATGGCCGAGATCCGGCTCCATGGATCTGTGACCGAGACGAGTGGACTGGAAAGTGTATCGATCGGTTCCGAACAATCGATACGCGGCCGAATCACGACAGGCAGCGAGGTCACATTGACCTTCAAGGCGAAAGCCGAAATTCTCGATGTT
>Ga0207747_1002010_pt1 | contig 12277 bp, 8 predicted proteins | sample HigsolmetaGSP11D_FD_184839 | JGI IMG/M metagenome (GOLD analysis project Ga0207747, IMG submission 184839) | High solid enriched microbial communities from the Joint BioEnergy Institute, USA - SP1-1-D (SPAdes) | ecosystem: Engineered > Bioreactor > SSF (Solid state fermentation) > Aerobic >...
GGCTCGGTCTGCGGCTGGTGGCGGGACTGCCGGAAGCGGAGGCGCAGGCCATCGTCGCCGCTCGCCAGGCGCGCAACGGCGCGCCCTTCAGTTCGGTGGAGGATCTGGCCTGGCGCACCGGCTGCGGGCGTAAGGCCCTGGAGGCGCTGGCCGCCGCGGATGCCTTCGCCGGCCTGGGCGCCGACCGCCGGCGCGCCAGTTGGGAGGCGCGTGGCGTGGCGGGCGGCCCGCGGGACCTGCCGCTCTTCGCCATCGCCAGCGGCACGGTGGAGGCGGCGATGGCGGACCAATCCCCGCTGCTTCCGGAGCCCACCGCCGCCCTGCCCGCCCAGTCCGAAGGGGAGGCGGTGGTGGATGACTACCTGGCCACCGGGCTGAGCTTGCGGCAGCACCCGCTGGCGCTGCTGCGGCCACGGCTCGACCAGCTGGGCTGTGCCGATACGCAGCGGCTGAACACGGCGCGTCCGGGATCGTGGCTCTGCCTGGCCGGGCTGGTGTTGATCCGCCAGCGTCCGGGCACGGCGAAGGGCATCGTCTTCCTCACCGTCGAGGACGAACACGGGGCCGGCAATCTCGTCGTCTACCCGGACGTGGCGGCGCGGGACCGGGCGGCGCTGGTCTCGGGCCGCCTGCTGCTGGCGGAGGGCCGGGTGGAGCGGGAGGCGGAGCGCGCCGAGGTCCCCATCATCCACCTCATCGTCCGCCGGCTGACCGACCGCTCCGACCTGCTGGATGGCCTCCTGCAGGAGGGCGGCACGCCGGATGGGGAGAGCCAGGCCGAGAATGGCGACCTCGGCGATGCTGCCAGGACCGAACGCCGCCCGGGACAGGCGGAGCTGGGCGTCCGGCCACCCAAGGCCAGGCTGCCGGCGAGCCGCGACTTCCGTTAGACCCTCGTCAGGATTGCCAGCTGTGATGCTGCGGATAATCGCTGCCGATCCGTTCCAGCGGCTCTGAGCCTCAGGGGATCCGCCGCTTCGTCGCCGCGACGGAGAGCGTGGCCGGGCCGAGGTCGAAGGTGGCCGTCGGCGAGATGTTGCGCGCCATCACCCGGACCGTGTTGTTGCTCCAGGCCGCGGCGTCGAGCTCGATGAAGCGGGTGGAGGAGGCGAGCGCCGCCTGTGCCAGGTCCCCCTGCCGGCAGCCCGGCACGGAGATGTCCTGCAGCTGGGTCGCGCCCGGGGCCAGGTTCGGCAGGTCCCAGGACATCTCCGCGGCGAACTCCCGCTGACCTACCGGCAGCGCCGGGGTGCCGCAGAGGGAGGCCGGCACGTCCTCCGGCAGCCCGAAGAGCCGCAGCGCCTCGAGCTCGATCTGCCCATCGAAGCCGACGATGCCGATCTGGGCATAGGCGACGCTGGGCCCGAGGCGCACCGTCATGCGACGGTTCAGGGAGGCGTCGGCCATCACCGCGCCGCCGGTCCAGGCCTTGGAGGGGCTGTTCCACTGCATGGTGGTGAGCGAGGCAAGGACGTCGCCGGCGATGTTCTCCCGCACGGTCATCGCCGCATCGAAGCAGCGGACGAAGAGGCGTCCGCCATCGGCGCCGCCCACCAGCCAGTGGGCGAGCGCGAACTCCTTCGCCACCGAGGTGTCGACCACGAAGGCGAAGCCCTTCTGCGCATCCAACAGCAGTCCCCGGCTGGTGGCGATGATCCCGTCCAAGCCGTTGAAGGAGAGCCCGGCCAGGGTGGTGGCGCTGGTGGTCGAGGTGGCGACCGCGGCCAGGCCCTCCACCCCGATCTCGGTGGCGCTGTGCCGGAAGGCGGCGGCGCGCACATTCGGCACCGCAGCCACCAGGCGCGGCAGCCGCGACATCGGCGCACGGTGGCGGTTGTAGACCGCATTGCCGCAGCGGGTGGCCGTGGCCGTGTACTCGATCCCGACCTGATAGGTGTTGGCCCAGGCGACCTCGTACTCGCAGTCCTGCGCCGCGCCGGTGTGCCGCGCCACGATCGGCGAGCAGGCCTCCATGCGCAGCGCCCGGCCGATGATCGCCGAGCCGTTGGTCTCGTTCAGGAAGGGGATGGCGACGTTGGGGTCGAGCTGGCGCAGCTCGAAGTTCGGCGCATCAAAGACGTGCCGGTTGTGGTTGTTGTAGGCGTCCGCCGATCCGCGGGAGAACCGCACCCCGTAGCGGTCGAGCGCCGGATTGATGCCGGTCGCCACCGCGAAGTGTCCGCCGTAGTAGCGGACCGAGGTGTTCCAGGCGGTCGCGGTGGCGCAGTGGACGTCGAGGCCGATCTTGTTGTTCAGGAAGCGCCCGAGGAAGAGGGTGGTATCCTCGAAGCCGCGGCCATCGCCAAGGGTGCGCAAACCGATGGCGAAGCCCTCGACCAGGCGGACATCGAGCACGCTGGCATCGAGGTTGCGGGCCAGGATGCCGATGTCGGCTTCGCTCGACCAGTCGGATTGGGTTTTCCGCCGCACCTGCAGGTGCATGTAGAGCTTCTCCCCGTTCCGCACCGTGCCGCCGTCGCCGAGGGCCAGCACTGTGGCCGGCGCCGTGCCGGTGTACTGGATGATGCCGCGCATGATCAGGCCGCGCGCGCCGCCGCCGAGCACCACGCCGGCGGAGACGTTCCAGGTGCCGGGTGGGATCAGCACGAACTTGCCGTCGGCCGCGGCGCGGTCGAAGGCCGCCTGGATGGCCGCGCGATCGTCGGCCACGCCGTCCCCGAGCCCGCCGAAATCGGCGGGCAGCACCATCTCTCGGTCGCGGAGGTATTTTCCGAGCTCGGTCTTGGAGATGTTCTGGTTCAGCACCAGCAGGTCGTCGATGCGGGCGGGCATGGCGCCTCCGGATCAGAGCGCGGTGGCGGAGACGGGGCCGGCGAGCGCCGAGACGTTCCCCTCCGCCGAGACGACGCGGAGCCAGTACCAGCGGGTCTGCCCAGCACTGAGGCCGGTGCGGTCGAAGAACAGGCTGGTCGGCTCGGCCGCGAGCTTGCTGGCGGCGGCCAGGCTGTTCGAGGCGGCCTCGAAGATCTGCAGGCGGACCGCGTCGGCGGGGAAGCTGCCGGAGAGCCGGACGCCGCCGGCGATGCCGGTCGCCGTCGGCGCCGAGACGGTGGCCGGCACCAGGGCCTCGCGCCAGCCGGAGACGGCGCCGCTGCGGGCCACAGCGCGCACCCGGAAGGCGGTTGGCTCGGCGGTGGGGATCGAGGCCGCGGTCGCGCCCTGCCCGGCCCCGTAGCCCTGCCAGGCGGCGACCGAGGCCGGCATGAACTCGACCTCGTAGTTCGCCAGGTGGGCGCTGGCCACGGCCGCCCAGGACACCGCCAGGGCGGCGAAGCTGGTGCCGGTGGGCGTGCCGACCGCGATGCTCGCCGGCGTGGCGATGCGCCCCGGGTTCGGCAGCACCACGGAGGGGCTCTCGCCGGTGGCGCGCTCGTCGACCGCTGGGTTCCAGTCCCACACCGCCGGGTCCTCCTCGGCCAAGGTCAGGTTCACTCCGCCGTCCGGCGCCAGCGACCAGCCGGTGACCCGGGCCGGGAACGGCGCCAGGCGGTCGAGCGCGACCGTCGCCCCTTCCCAGGGGCGCAGCCGCAGGGCGGCGAGGTTGGCCGGGAAGGCGACCTCGCGCTGGCGGCGATTGCGCTCCAGCTCGGCCTTCATGATCCGCTGGACGGTGCTGACCGAGGTGGTGAGCGGGAACTCCATGTCGCGCCAGATCGCCTCGCCCCCGTCCTCGGCGACATAGTTCGAAGCCAGCAGCGGCGGGGCGTCGGTCGGCTGCCAGTTGGCGGCCGGCTCGACATAGACCGCGCGCACCCCGTTGAAGAGGTCGCGCCGCGGCCGGCTGCCCTGGATCGTCACGTCGCCGCGCAGGTCGTCGCTGGTCAGCGTCGCCGCCGGCAGCGCGGGGGCGCCGGCGTGGATGAAGAACCGCCCGCCCGAGACCACCAGGGCGCCGGCCATGGCCGCGACCAGCTTGCGGGTGATGGCGATCTTGCCCTCGCCGAGCGAGACGCGGCCGTTCACCGTATAGCGCTTCTCGTGGACCCCACGACGGGTGCCGACCAGCTCGTCGCAGATGTTGGCCGCGGCGATCAGGGCGGGGATGTCGATGTCGGCCCAGGAGGCCCGCCAGCCGCAGGGCGCGGTCAGGTACCAGGCGAGGCAGAGGGCCGGGTTGTCGGACCACCCCACCTGGCCGGTGCGGGGATCAAGGATGGTATCCGCCCCCTCGACGATGGCGGCGATGTTCGGCGGGCCGGCGGGGAAGGCCTCGGCGGTGAGCTTCAGCCGGACCGCGACGTAGGCTCGGCCCCGGCCGCGGTGCGCGGCGGTCCACTGGCCGCCGGTCTCGGCGATCAGGTTGGCATCGGCCGCCTGGTCGGGCGCGCCGAGGTGGCGGTCGATGCGCACCAGCCCGGCGAAGGAGGCATCGGTCTCGGACTTATCGCCGAGCCAGACCTCGCCGATGGACCGCACGCTGTGCCCGGCCAGCACCACCACGGCGTAGAAGTAGCCGTCCTCCCGCCCCTGGTCGTCGGGAGCCGAGTGCAGGAAGACGATCGGCCCCGAGACCTTGCAGCGGCCGAAGACGATCTGGTGCTCGGTGATGGGCTGGCGGACGGACTGGGTGCGGCCGGCGCCGGGGGCGCTGGCGTCGAAGCCGGTGGTGGCCGGGGTGGTGGGGACGCTCGGCTTCCTGGCCGGGAAGATGGCGCCGCCGACCGCGGTGACGACCAGGGCAGCGCCGGCGCCGACCAGGGCGCCGAGGACGCCGCCGCCGACCGCAGCCGAGGCGACGCCGGAGGCCACGACGGCGATCAGCGGGACGGCGGCGGGCATGAGGACACCTCACGGCATCGCGGCAGGACGGGGGGCAGGTCACGGAAGCGGATCAGCCGCGCTGCCGCGAGGGCTCCGTCAGCCGATCCTCCAGGCGGTGGTGCAAGTGGTGAGCGGCTGACGCACGAGGCCGCGTGGACCGACGAAGGCGGCGCGGCCGCCGTCCACCACCACGCCGAGCCGCTGTGGGTCGCCGGCGAGCACCACGTCGCCGGGCCGGGCGAAGGCGGGTGGAAGGCGCGGGAAGCCGGCGCTGTCGGCCGTGGCCTCGAGGTCGGGCAGGATGCGGAGCCGCGGCCTGGTGCCGGTGACCGCCTCGATCGCGGCCAGGGCGAAGCGGCCGCAGTTCCAGGCGTGGGCGTCGAACGGGCGCGCCTCGGCGGCCGCCAGCAGGGCTGCCAGCCGGCCAGGCCAGTCCGGGCGGCGGGGCATCATACCAATCGCCCTAACGGAGGCTGCTCAGGGCGGGAAGCGGATGGTCAGCGTAGTGTGAGCGTGCGCGCTCGGGACCGAAACGCTGGCAGGTTGGGGAGCAAACGCCACGCGTCCTGGCGCGGCTGCTGCGCGTCCGGGAGGGGCCGGCACCGGCCCCTCCCAAACCCGTCACACCGCCCTGGCGCGGAGCTGACGTGCCGCGGCAACCAAGTTCGCCATGGCCGGCTTCACCTCCGCCCAGCCGCGCGTCTTGCAGCCGCAGTCGGGGTTCAGCCAGAGCCGGCGGCGCGGAATGCGCTCCGCCGCCCGGGCCGCCAGCCGCGCCATCTCCTCGGCCGATGGCACACGTGGCGAGTGGATGTCCCACACGCCCGGCCCGATCTCGTTTGGGTAGTCGAACACCGCGAAGGCATCGAGCAGTTCCATGTTGCTGCGCGCCGTCTCGATCGAGATCACGTCGGCGTCCATCGCCGCGATGCTCTCGATGATGTCGTTGAACTCGGAATAGCACATGTGGGTGTGGATCTGCGTCTCGTCCCGCACCGGGCTCGCCGAGAGGCGGAAGCAGGCGACCGCCCAGCGGAGATAGTCGTCACGGTCTGCCTTGCGCAGCGGCAGGCCTTCGCGGAACGCTGGCTCGTCGATCTGCACGATCGGGATACCGGCGGCTTCCAGGTCCGCCACCTCGTCGCGGATGGCGAGCGCGATCTGGCGGCAGACCGTCTCGCGCGGGATGTCGGTGCGCACAAAGGACCATTGCAGCATGGTCACGGGCCCTGTCAGCATTCCCTTCATCGGCTTGTCGGTGAGCGACTGCGCGTAGGCCGACCAGCGCACCGTCATCGGCTTGGGTCGCGAGACATCAGCCCAGATGATGGGCGGAGCGACGCAGCGGCTGCCGTAGCTCTGCACCCAGCCATGCTTGGTGAAGGCATAGCCGGCAAGCTGCTCGCCGAAATACTTCACCATGTCGTTGCGCTCGAACTCGCCATGGACGAGCACGTCCACGCCGATCTCCTCCTGCCAGCGCACGGCCTCGGCGATCATGCGCTCCATCTCCGCGTCGTAGCCCGTCTTGTCCAGCTCGCCGCGGGCGAGGCGCGCGCGCAGGCTCCGCACCTCGGCGGTCTGCGGCCAGGAGCCGATCGAAGTGACAGGCAACTCCGGTAGGCCGAGCCGAGCCGCCTGCGCCGCCGCCCGCGAAGGATAGGAGCTCGTGCGCCGCTCCATCTCTGGCGTCACCGCGGCGAGCCGCGCGGCCAAGCCCGGGTCGTGCAGCCGCTCATCGGCGCGCGCCTCCGCGAGGGCTCGGTCGCTCTCCTCGAGGGCGGCGGCGACGGCCTTTTCGCCCTCGTCCACGGCGCGGGCGAGGACCGCGACCTCCTTCAGCTTTTCGTTGGCGAAGGCGAGACGGCGCTTCAGCGCGGGGTCGAGCGCGGTCTCCATCGCCAGGCTGTGCGGCACGTGCAGCAGCGAGCAGGAGGGCGCAACCATCAGCCGCTTGCCGAAGCCAGCCGCTTCCGCCGCGCGGAGCTGCGCGAGGGCGGCGCGCAGGTCGGTGCGCCAGACATTGCGCCCATCCACCACACCGAGCGAAAGCCAGCGGTCGCGCGGCAGCGCCTCCAGCACGGCCGGGAGCTGTCCCGGCGCTCGGACCAAGTCCACATGCAGGCCGGCGACTGGCAGAGAGGCGGCGAGTTGCAGATTATCGCGCAGTCCCTCGAAGTAGGTCGTCAGCAGCAGGTTCAGTCCTGGCGCAGCTTCAGCCAGGGCGCGGAAGGCGGTGCGGTAGGCGTCCTCGGCACCCGAGGGCAGGTCGGTGACCAGGCAGGGCTCGTCCACCTGCACCCAGACGGCGCCTGCCTCGGCCAGGAAGCGCAGCGCATCCGCATAGGCCGGCAGCATCGCCGGCAGCAGGTCGAGCGGTCGCGTGCCGTCCTCGGTTTTGGACAGAAGCAGCAGCGAGATGGGGCCGAGAAGCACCGGGCGTGTGCGCGTGCCGTGCTGCAACCCTTCGCGCAGGGCGCGGGTCCAGCGGTCGTCGAGCAGCCGCGGTCGCATGGCGGCCGAGAGGCGCGGGACCACGTAGTGATAGTTGGTGTCGAACCACTTGGTCATCTCGAGAGCCACGGCATCGCCTGGGATGCCGGCCGCGCGCTCCGCCGCGCGGCCGCGCGCAAGAGCGAACATGGTGGCGAGCGATACCGGCCCCTCACCGGACCAGCCGTAGCCGGGCGGCACCAGGCCGAAGGCGCAGACCGTCTCCAGCACGTGGTCGTAGAGGGCGAAGTCGGCCGAAGGGACATGGCTGATCCCGCTGCCCTGCTGGACGGCGCGGGCGCCGGCCCGCAACGCGGCGGCAGTAGATTGCAACTCGGCCTCGCCGAGCTTGCCGGCCCAGAAGGCTTCAAGGGCGGTCTTGAGTTCGCGCTTCGGCCCGATACGCGGGTAGCCGAGATTGGCGGCGATCGTCATCGCAGTCGGTCTCCGTCGCCCGGTGCACCCAGCCCGGCCGTGAGGGTGGCGCGCCCCCGGATGGCCCGGGATGCACGGCGTGGGCAGGTCTCCTGGCTTGCGGGTGCCGGGCTTTCGCCCTTCGCCTCCGGCCCTGCCTTCCCGCTTGCGCAGTGGCGCCCCCGATTGGGGCACAGGCCGGCGGCTTCCCGCCAACAGTTGCTGGGGCAGCAGCCGACTTGGAGCGAAGCCCCGCACGGCCTTCCCTTTTCACCCGCTCGCGCGGGACCCACGTGGCATAAACATATCTTTATAAGGGGGTTTGCTCAAGCTCAGCCGCACCTTTGTGCCCGTTCGGGCCGCGACTTCCCCGCTACGGCGGCGAGTTCAGTCGACTCATCGACGCTCCGGCAGACCGCGTTGAGGAGCCGTAACGAAAAAATGGGGAGAGGCTGCTCCGGATCGCAACCGGCCGATCCGGGCGACGCGTCACCGCGCCGGCAGCTTGATCTCGGCCTCCTGCAGGGCGGGGACGAACTCGAAGAAGCGGTCGCCCGGATACTCGGCCTGCTGGTCGGCATCGGTGTAGCGGCGCACCTCGGCGCGCTCGAGGTCGACGAGGCGGCTCTCGCAGGTGAGCGCGACGCGCGGCTCGGCCCCGTCCACCACCTCCATGGTGTCCATCAGCCCGGCCCAGAGCGGGAACGGGTCGGCGACGAAGGCGCCCTCGGCATCGAGCAGCGCGCCCCAGAGCCGGGCCGGGCGGAGGCGGAAGCCGCGCTCCGCGAGGGCGATATCCACCACCTCCTGCGGCACCGGCGAGAGCGCCAGGGTGAGGCGCACGGCGCGCAGCTCGACCGTCTCCTCGACCTCGGAGATGGCGCCGATCGCGCCCATCCCCTCGAAGACCATGCCGGCCCAGGAGAGCGGCCCGAGCCCGGTCCAGGCGCGGAAGGGGCCGGAGGCGAAGTCGAGCTCGACCAGCACGACGGGGGCGGCGGTCCGGGCGGTGGCGGCCGCGGCGGCGTGCGGGTGCAGGCGCGGCGTGGCGGTGATGCCGTCCATCTACAGGGCCTCCTCCAGGCGGATGCTGATCGATGTGAAGCGGCCGGGGCGGGTTGGATTGGCCGCCTCGTCGTCGGAGACGAGCCGCATCGGCACGGTCGGCTTCGTCAGCACCAGGGGCTCGGCGATCGACGCCGCGGCGCGCAGCGGTGGGGCGATCGGGATGGTGGCGGTCCCCGCGCCGGAGGCGGTCACCGCCTCGGTGGCCATGTAGAGCCGCCCGCCAAGGCCGAGGTAGTCGCCGGCGGCCATGGCGAGCGCATTCGGCCACCAGCCCTGGGTCTGGATGGCGAGTGCGCCGCGCGCGGCGCCGGCCGCGAGCGACGGATTGCCGGAGCCGACCACCAGGCCGGTGCCGTCGGTGAAGAGCGTGGCGTCGGAGAAGGAATACGGACCGGCGGGCACCTGGCCCTGGCTGCGGGGATCGCCGGTGCGGTACTCCCGCCGCCAGTCCCAGATCCGCACCGTGTTCAGCGAGCCGGCGAGCGCCGCCAACAGGCCCTCCAGCAGCCCGGCGCGGGCCGGGCTCAGCGGGTCGAAGCTCGCCTCCGCCACCCAGCGTGCGCCCTCGCGCCGCAGCACCTGGGTCGCGCGGGTGACCGGCGAGACGAAGCGGGTGGTGTTGTGCTGCAGGTAGAAGACCAGCCGCGAGGGGCGCAGCACCTCCGGCCAGGCGTACTCGACCATCGCCGCTACCCCCGCACCGTCTCGTAGGCCGCGCCGCCGCGGCGGATGGCGTCCAGCGTCATGGCCGAGGCCTGGCGGGCGATCTGCCCGGCCAGCAGCCGCAGCCGCGCCTCGACGCCGGCATCGGCCCCGCGGGCGTCGATCGCGATGGAGGTGTTGATGGTGGTGCCGCCCGGCGCCACGCCGTTCGGCAGCACCACGCCCGACTGGCGAGGGACGAACCACTCCGGCCCGCGCTCGCCGACGATGTAGGGCTGCCCGGCGGTGACCGGGCCGCCCTCGGCGCGGAACAGTCCGCCAAGCCAGGAACCGATGCCGCTGAACATGCTGTCGAAGGAGAAGCCGGAGAGCGCGGAGGACACGGCGTTACCGAGCGGCTCGGTGATGGTCTTGCGGGCGATGATCCGGGTGATGTCCTGCAGCAGGCCCTGCAGGACCTTGGACAGCTTCTCACCCTTGACCACCGCATCCTCGAAGGCGCTGCTGAAGCTGAGCCCGAGCTCGCGCACCGTCTCGGAGGTCCGCTCGGCGCCCTCCGCGACCCGCCGCTCGGCCCGCTCGAGGTCCTCCAGGGCCCGCTCCGCCTCGCGCTGGATGGTGGCGTCGGGAACCGGACGGCCGATGCGCTCGGACCGGACCACCAGGTCGGAGAGCCGCGCCATCCGGCGCTGGTAGCGCTCATAGGCGGTCTCATTGTCCTGGATCAGCCGCTCGCGCTCGCGCAGCACCTCGTTCACCTCGCGCTCGGCGTCGCGGTTGTCGCGCTGCGCGGCGGCGACGCGGCGGACGGTGCCTTCGAGGCGGCGCAGCGCCTCGTCGCGCTCGCGGGTGGCGAGTGTCTCCAGGCGCTGGCGCTCGGCGGCGTCGATGGCGCCCGCAGCCTCGGCCTCGCGCAGGCGGCGGACGCGCTCCTCGTATTCCCGGTTGATCCGGAAACGGTCGTCGAGGTCGCGGGTGAGCTCCTGCACCTCCTGCGCCGCCCGGCGCCGGCGGGCATCGGCCGCGGCCTGACCGGCGCGCTCCTGCTCCTCCAGGCGGCGGTTGAGCGACTCCCGCTCGGCGGCGTCGATCTCGGCGAGGATGCCGAAATAGCTGCGGCGGAGTTCCTCGAGGCGCTGGGAGCGATCGACGCCGGCCTGCTGCTCGGCAACGCCGACCAGGCCGGGGCGGAGGCTGCCGCGGCGGACCGGGGCGCGCAGGCTGGCGCGGCCGTCCTGCTCGCTCTCCAGCCGGCCGATCTGCGCCGACAGCGCCTCCGCCTGGCGGCGCAGGCCGGCGAGGCGCTCCTCCTCGCTGCGCAGGCCGGCGCCCTGGCGGACGCTGTCCACCGCGCGCGCCGCGGCCGAGAGGGCGCGGGCCAGCGCTATGGACAGGCCGATGGCGCGGTCGAGCTGGCCGAGGAAGCCCTCGGTCGCCGCCGTCAGCTGCCCGAAGGCGCGGCCGAGCGAAAGCGGCGCGCGGTCGAGCTCCGCGCCGAGCCGCTCGGTGGCGCGCAGCAGCGCCGGGAACACCCGCTCGGCGGTGAGCTTGCCCTCGGAGCCGAGTTTGCGCAGTTCGCCGATGGAGACGCCGAGCTCGCGCGCGAGACCCTCGGCCAGCAGCGGCATGGCCTCGAGGATCGAGCGCAGCTCGTCGCCCTGCAGCACGCCCGAGGCCAGCGCCTGGGCGAGCTGGAGGGTGGCGGAGGAGATCTCCTGGGTGGAGGCGCCGGAGACGATGGCCACCCGCTGCAGCCCGCCGACGAGGCGCACCACCTGGTCGGAGGTGGCGCCGATCTCGCGCGCGGCGATCGAGAAGCGCTGGAAGGCGTCGACGCTCTCGGAGACGGCGACGCCGGTGGAGAGGGCGTTGCGGTAGAGGGCCTCGTAGACCTGCCCGGCGCGCGCGACCGAGCCGGTGGCGTTCTGAAGCCGGGAGAGGCCCTGGGTCAGCGTGTCGCCGGCCTGGACCAGGGCGCGGGCGGCGACGGCCACGCCGGCGATCTGGCTGCCGCGGATGGCGAGGTCGAGCAGTTCGAGCGAGCGCGAGGCCCGCTCGGCGCCGCCCTTGATCTGGTCGAGGGAGCGCTGGCCGGTCTCGCCGACCTCGCGCAGCCCCGCCTTGACCCGGGCGGCGTCGTCCAGCGACAGGCGGACCGAGACGCGGCGGGTGGCGTCGGCCATGTCAGGTGGTCTCCCCCTCGCGGCGGGCGGTGGCGCCCTCGGCCATGCCGATGCGGATGGCAAGCAGCAGTTCGGCGGCGGCCCAGCCGGACGCGCCGAGGTCGCGCGCGGCGGCGAGCGCGCCGCCGATATCGAGGCTCAGCCCGCCCATCGTGGCCTCGGCGCAGGCCGTTCCTGCGGCCCATACGGCGGCGCCCTCGACGCTCGCGGGGGCGTGGGCGGCGTAGGGGCAAAGGGCGCCACAGTCGCGCCCAAGGGCCGCGCAACCGCGGCAGTATTCGGACCCGCGCCCGAAGTGCCAGGCGGCGCGGGCCCTTAGCCGTTTCCCTCGGCGGCCACCGCGGCGACCGGCGCGGTGGCGCGATCCCAGAAGGCGGCGGCGATGTCGTCGAGGTCCATCAGCCGCTCCACCGCCTCGGGCGAGAGCGGCAGCGGCTTGCCGGCGGCGTCGCCCACGCCCTCCCAGGCGGTGACGGCGTGGCGGGCCAGCGCCTTGACGAGGAAGGCGAAGGACAGGCCGCGCGCCATGTCGGGGTCGAGGTCCGGATCGGCGATGCGGATCGCGGCCAGCCGGCGCGAAGCGGCGGCCTGGGCTGCGGCCATCACGGCCGTGGTCACCGGCCGGATCTCGACGCGCACGCCGCGCGGCAGGTCGAGCCAATACGGCTCGGCCG
>Ga0207747_1002012_pt1 | contig 12274 bp, 11 predicted proteins | sample HigsolmetaGSP11D_FD_184839 | JGI IMG/M metagenome (GOLD analysis project Ga0207747, IMG submission 184839) | High solid enriched microbial communities from the Joint BioEnergy Institute, USA - SP1-1-D (SPAdes) | ecosystem: Engineered > Bioreactor > SSF (Solid state fermentation) > Aerobic >...
CTCTGTTGCATATCCTTGCCCAGACACAGATTTTGAAAATGTATAACCAATTTCAACAGTATCTTTCATATCTGTGTACCGAATAGATAAATCGCCAATTACTTTATCGTCCAGTAAGACCGCTAAGCTCAAGGCATTTTCCTTTGTTAATTGATTATTATTTAATTTCTTATCAAATTCCCTTTCTTTATTTTCATGAGTCCATTTATCATGCAAAAGATATTGACATGTTGAGTCATCATTATATATTTCATAAACGTCATTCAGATGATGTTTTTCAAATGGTTTAATCAATAGCCGGTTAGTTTCAATTTTCATTAAATCACCTCTTTAAGACAGGAATATCCATACGAGTAAACGGCACAACTTTTATATTCAATTATGCAACAATCTGGCCCGTTTTTTGAATTGTCAAATTGTATCTCGCGAATGCGATTGTATCAAATTCTTTTATAAATTACCAAACTTAATTTTAAATTATCAAACTTTATTTTAAAGATACACCCAGTCCTTTGCATATCAAGTCTTTCAAAGTTATTGAATATTGAATTCTATGGCAAGATGGTTCAAGAATCTCTTTTGGTGGATCATAGCAATACTGGAACAAATAAATCTATTATAGGGGTTTACAGGTGAACGAAGACTTAATATGCTCCTTCTATATATCTTATTAACTGCGCATATATCACTCCAGTAAAAATATCCTTTTTTGAGAAACCGTTAAACTTATTGGGGTATCGCCAACATTTCGGAAATTTTATACGGTAAGCAAGTTTTGAGGCGAAAAATTGGCTCTTTCTGTACGCTACGGGCGTTCCAAAAAGGGGATAGTTGACACTTTGATTTTGGAAAGTCTTTTCGAGTTCTATTTCATCACACAGTTTAGATAAAAGTTGAGACGGACCTACATGTAAGGTTAATATTTGATCAGATATGAAAATTTCCTCGTTTTCTCCATCGTTTAGATAATCATTCAATTCTATAAAGAAGAGGAAATCCCTTTAAAATATTCAAAAATGTAAAAAATTCACGTGCGAATATGCGATTTTACATATTTTAATTCCATACCCTATATCCTGTTTCAATTCCTCATAGGTAAGATATAAACAAATCAACCACATCGTTAATGTTAGCTTTATTCTATGTTTCAATTCCTCATAGGTAAGATGTAAACAAATTGTACATGCTGAAAATACGTTTTTGCGTAGTGCCGTTTCAATACCTCATAGGTAAGATGTAAACTGCTGCTCATTCACAAATTCGTAAACGATGTATGGGGTTTCAATACCTCATAGGTAAGATGTAAACATAATTTGCAGGATTTTCACCTGCACCGTACCAAATGGTTTCAATACCTCATAGGTAAGATGTAAACAATTTATCGAGGAACAAGGTTTTGACGACATTGACTAGTTTCAATACCTCATAGGTAAGATGTAAACCAAAACAAACGCTACAAAAAGAGTACGAAAATAAACGTTTCAATACCTCATAGGTAAGATGTAAACCGCTTACGCAGGTCCCCCCTTCCACTAGTTCCGCATTGTTTCAATACCTCATAGGTAAGATGTAAACGTAATTCATTGTACGTACGATTAACTGTAGAACGAAGTTTCAATACCTCATAGGTAAGATGTAAACTGGATTACGTTTTAAAGGATGACTTTGACGAAGCTGTTTCAATACCTCATAGGTAAGATGTAAACCTCAACATATCGCGGGAATGAGTGAATACTCTCCAGGGTTTCAATACCTCATAGGTAAGATGTAAACGAATTCGAAACTCAGACATGCTGATTGTTTTAGCGATGTTTCAATACCTCATAGGTAAGATGTAAACCACAAACAATCCTTGATTTAATAAGGTTTTTTGTATTGGTTGTTTTGTGTTAATTATAATAAAAATTTGGCTTTCTAGCAATTATATTTTCCATAAATGCACGTAATCTAGGCATTTTCTATTGATTATTTTTCAAAATAACTTGTCGTCGATCCCCCGGGGTTTGTACGCTACTGGAGATCGACGACAAAAATATGTATTGTCTCTGGGTGACCAAATCCTTCTAATATCCTGTTATTATTAATTGCTCCACCCCCGATTCCGATACCAAAACACTCGTTCTAACTTTTCCATTTGCTTTTTTATATTCTCCATATGTCGCAGCATTTACATCAGTCGTCCATGCGATAGGTACACTGTATCGTTTTTTCATTACACCTAAAAAATTAAAATTATTCTACCCCTTTTTGGGTGTAGTTGTTATAAAACAATATTTCTTTGAATTTTTATTAATATCAATAGGACCAAAAAAGCCAATTCCTATAAAACTCAAATTATGCTTGTCAAAAAATTCAAATACACTTGTTAATGTTTGTTCTGGGGTTGTAGTTCGAATATTAATTTTATCAATTACATCCCCTTTATTATTTCCAACTGCACATACAAATTTTAGTCCCCCCCTGCTTCAATTGATCCTAGCATTTTTATACTCCTCCTGTTGATCGAAAAATTATTTTGAATTAAATAAAATAAAATAAACAGTTTACTCCTTCAAGAAATAAAAACGTTCATTTAATCGAGTAGGAGGGGGTGATTAACCCCTGTTCTCTCACACCACCGTACGTACGGTTCCGTATACGGCGGTTCAATTAAGATATATGACGCAAGAATTCATAACGTTTTTGTAGACTTTTAAGCCATTGGTTACTCCAATAGGAGTTTCCAAGGGTTCTGAGTAATATGGGACTTTTTGAAATTCGCCAATATCCTTTACGACTGTTCCCCCATTCATAGGCTTTCCAATAAGGGACGCCTAACTTTATGAAGTTGCGTATTCTGGTTTTTTCCAACTTTTCCATAAACACATCCGGAGTCTTCGTCGTATCCAACCATCTAATTTTTCAAAGATACTCTTTGTGTTTGCTAATGCAAAATATCCACACCATCCAATTAAATATTGATTCAATTTCTCAATTCGATATTCCATTGGGTGTGTCTTTTCTTGATGTGATTTCTCGTACCTTTTTCTTCATTCGTTTTATACTTTCCCTGGCAATTCGAACTTTTGGCTCTTCTGAAGGTGTAAAACTAAATCCTAGAAATTTTCGTTTCCATGGTCGGTCAACCGCCGATTTCTTCTCGTTGACTTTTAGACGTAGTTTTCCCTCAATAAATCGTTGAACACTAGCCATTGTTTGTTCCCCAACTCGTTTCGACTTCACATAAATATTGCAATCATCGGCATAACGAACAAATTTATGTCCTCTTTTCTCTATTTCTTTATCTAGTTTATCTAGTACAATATTCGAAAGTAGAGGGCTTAGAGGTCCACCTTGCCATCTATAACCATCTCTGATATAGCCTTTTGCTTTCCTAACTGCGTCATGGGCACTTCGACTTGGACGAAATCCATAACTATGTTCGAAGAACTTAGGGTCATATATCCTGGATAATACTTGGGCTATCGTTTGTTGAATCAAACGGTCTATCACGGTTGGAATACCTAATAACCGAACACAGCCGAAAGATTAGGGATTTCGACTCTTCGGACAGGCATTGATTCATAGGTACCCTTGAGAATTGCTTCTTTAACTTCTGATGGTTCAGCTACTTATCACTAAGTAGGTTATGAAGGGTACTTCACGTATCCATCAGACCTCCCCGGTTAAGCGTGCAATCTTTCCTTCCATCTGTCTGCTTCATTTACTCTGTATCACCTTTAGCAGAAAGGACTTTGTTTTGTTACGCAAACTCATCCAATGATACCTAGCCTTATATGAAGTTCGTGTTCCTCAAGACCTTGGTTGCCGCTCGCTTCCTTCAGATTCCGCGTCACCACGGACACCTTTGCGTTAGGCTAACCACTACTTCTGCCTTTGTGGCTCGGGACTTTCACCCTAGAGATTACACCCATGCCGGGCGCACGTAGAAAAGACTGAATCGCTATAGATTCAGTCTTAAACTAGATAAAGTTGGATCATTTTTACTACATTAAAGCTCTAAGGAGGCTTGACCCTACTGAATGAGGCAAGTGTTCGAGATCAATCGTTTCTCCTTTGCAGGATTCAATGTCTTTCTGTCGTTCTATGAATTCTGCTTCTAGAAGACATAAAGTGACAGCACTAGCAGGAGTGGATTTCATAGATTAGCTCTACTGAACAGAGTAATTTTCTTCAATTTAGATATAGCTTAATTGCCGGATAATGAGCTTATAATATGATTTTGTCCGCTGCATGCACACCTTGATTTTGCAGAAATGCTATTTCTTCATTTGTTGGATTTTTAGTAACAATAAGCATGACACTTACGTCATACCCTTCATTTTTAATGTTGTCAAAATCCACCTTAACAATCGGTTGTCCTGCATTAACAGTACTTTCTTGTTTTTCTAAGGCTTTAAAGTATTTACCTTTTAGTTCAACTGTATCTATTCCAATATGAACAAGAAGCTCAATTCCATTATTCATTTTTACTGCATAGGCATGACCTGTTGGATAGATTACTTCTAACACGCCGTTTGCAGGTGCCACTAGAGTTAGTTCTCCAGATAAAGGACGAATTGAAACACTTTGTCCTAACATCTGTTGAGCAAATACAGAATCACTCACTTCTTCAATTGGAAATATTTCCCCATCTACTGGAGCTACTATGTCAGTATCGCTAAATATTTTTGTGTTTTTCTTTCTTGAAAAAAGCATAATTTAAACCTCACTAAAATATTTTAATCTATGAAAATTGAGCAGAGAATTCATTCATAGTAAGATTACTACCAGTTCCTCTAATCCATCTTAAATAAACGATTTCAAATTAAAACTTCATAAATCTATAATTAATTATACACCAAGATCTAATCCATTTGAGGCAATAACTTTCTTATACCAATAGAAGGAATCTTTACGATAACGATTTAACGTTCCTTGCCCTTTATCATCCTTGTCAACATAAATAAACCCATATCGTTTGCTCATTTCACCAGTTGAAGCAGATACAATATCAATACAACCCCACACTAAATATCCATTTACGTCCACTCCATCTTGAATTGCTTCACCAATAGCTGTAATATGCTTTCTTAGATAACTGATTCGATAATCATCATGGACTGTACCATCTTCAAGGACATCTTTTGCACCTAAGCCATTTTCAACAACCATTAATGGAACTCTGTAACGATTATACGTCTCATTTAAGTAATAGCGTAATCCTTCAGGATCAATCTGCCATCCCCATTCAGAGGCTTCAAGATATGGATTCTTTGCCGTAGAGAAAACCGTTTTATTCTTATTCATAATCTCTTTATCAGTAGTTGCACATCCAGACATGTAATAAGAGAAGGAATAAAAATCAACATGACCCGCTTTAAGAAGTTCTTCATCACCAGGTTCTAGATGTAATGTTGCATTTAATCTCTTCAAATAACTTTTGGTAAATGGAGCATATTCTCCTCTCACCATAACATCTCCACAGTAATAGTTGGTCTCTTGTTGTTGTCTCCATGCAGCCATTACGTCGCCTGGTTTACATGTATATGGATACACAACGTTACTAGCAATCATACATCCAAACTTAAAATCAGGGTTTATCTTTCTTCCTTCAAGAACGGTCTTTGCCGAAGCAAGAAATTGATTGTGAATGCCATTAACAATTAGATTTGCTTCTTTCGAGCTCATATCAGCTACATTACCGAAGTTCAATGTTTCTGTCTCAGGCATCATACCAAGTGACATTGTTACACCGGATCCCATTAATGGAGTATTAATTTCATTGAATGTAAGCCAATATTTAACTAGATCCTTATATTCATTCATGATTGTTTTTGTATAATTAACAAAGCAATCGATCGTTCTTCTGTCTTCCCAACCATTCCATTTTTGTGTTAAATGATAAGGGAATTCATAATGTGACATCGTTACTAATGGCTCAATATTATATTCTTTACATAACTCCAATACTTTTCGGTAATGATCTAATCCTAATCTATTTGGAATCTCATCATCACCATTTGGGAATATTCTTGTCCAGTTGATAGACATCCTGTACATTTTGAATCCCATTTCAGCAAATAATTTAATATCTTCTTCATAACGATTGTAATGATCGATAGCATCATGGGAAGGGTACACAGCCTTTGGATCAAATTCCTTTGTAAATCTCCTTGGAGCATCCTTTGTTCCTGCAGTAAAATGGTCTGCGCAAGATTCCCCTTTACCATCTTTCTGCCAAGCACCTTCACATTGGTTCGCAGCTGTAGAGCCCCCCCAAAAAAATCCTTCTGGAAAAATAGTTTCCGTCATTTAATTAATCTCCCTTCTTTTTATGATACATCTTATTGGTACGTCATCAGACATCGATGACTACCAACACAATGCACATGCGCCCTGTCAATTCTTATTAGTCAAGGACGTCAAATCCTTTTTCCTTAAGCTTGTAATCATAACATTCCATGTTTTCACCAAATGTCATATATAATCTATGCTTATATGGCGTTTTGCCTTCATACCATGTACCAAAAACCTGAGACTGTCCATGTTTCTCAATTCTTGGTTTTGGTGTAAAGCCTTTTGATCCCCACTTTCCTTCAAAATGGATTTCTTTCCCACAGAATTTGAAGACAGCATCCTTATAGACACAAGTTCCGTCCTCTACATATGGTAAGTGAATGAAATCCGCCTCCATTGTTACACGATCTGTAATGATTGGAGTTTCACCATCAATAAAGTAGTAAGCAAAGACTTTTCCACAATCTTCTATACTAATTAATGCTTGTTCTCTTCTACCATCTTCACGAATACCCATCATATTCATATAGAAATATCCAAAATTATTGGTAATCCCATCAAATCCTTTTGTTTCTGTTGGGATAAATAGACGATCATGTTCACCAAGCCCCATGACTGGCTTTCCATCTAAAACACCAATAAATGACGCTGCTTGAATAATGGTCGAAACATTGTTATACATTGAACGATGTTCATAAATTGCATTCGGCCATCTTTCCCCTTTGATGCTAAAAAAATCTCCTTCTTTCGCAGTAAAGAAGTCTTCATTAAACGTAAATTCTGACGCTGGTGATTCAGATCCAAATGTATACACACCATCTTTATTTGGATGTTTATGATATGGAGTAATCGCTACTCCGGCCTGTGCAACTTCCTCTTCGTGGTACACAAACTTTTGAGGTGATAAATAATCATCACCTAGTTCAACAAGGTTACCAAATCTAAATTCATTTTTTACCATGTCAGTGTGTCTAATATAAAGGATTGGTTTCTGCGTTACGTCTCCATTTGGAAATATCATCCCGATAACATCTGCTAAAGCCATGTCCGGATGTCCATCAAATTCTGTATCAAAAACCTCTGGTGTTTGTTCAACTAAATCTTTCGTACTTAGTTTGCCAACATTTGCATATAATGCCTGTCCACATGTATTTGTAAATTCAACCGATTTTGCCATTGTAAATCTCCTCCTTATGTTTTTAACCTATTTTAAAAGATTATGCTTCCTCATATTTACCAAAGAAAATAACGTTTAGTGCTCCAAGTATACTTGCGCCCAATGTTACAATAATCCCTAGCACAAGATTTGACATGGAACCTACCGTAAAGAATGGAACTAATGAAAGAAGACTAACTGATGCTAAGAGTGTACACTTCAAATTGAATAAACCTGCAAATAATCCACCAATTAAACATGTAACAATCATTACCGTAATAGAAGACTTAGATCTTAAACATATACCATACAAAGAAGGCTCGGTAATTCCTGCAACTAATCCAGAGATAGCGAAACCAGCAGCCTCACTCTTCTTATTTTTCTTCAGTTTAATGATTGCGCCTAAAGACATGCCATACATTACAAATGAAGAAACAACCATACTTGGGAAAAAGAAATTTTCGTATCCTACTGCTGTTGCTGCTGTTAATGCAGCTACATAAATTGCAACATGCATTCCGAAAAGAACCATTATTGGAACTAATGCTGTAAGAATCATCATAGCAATAATCTTAATTGGTGTTGCTGCATTTCCAAAATACATAAAGATATCACTAAATAACTGTCCAATATATGAACCAATTGGTGCACAAACAGTAAACATAACAACTGCCATTACTGCTATTGTAAGAATAGGAACAATAAGCGGTGAAATTACTTTAGGTATAAACCTGTTAAAGAGTTTCATTACATACTTCAGAATCCAAACACCTAAGATAACGGGTAAGAACTGCTGGCTATAATTAGCTACTGGAACAGGTATTCCAAATATCGAGAATGTATCTACCGTTCCAACCAATACAACGAAATCAGGAACAATGATTAATGCTCCTAAGAACATTCCCCATATAGGATCAACTTTCATTTGTTTTGCTGCTGTGTATCCAACAAATAATGGAAGGAAATAGAATAAAGCTGTAAACAAGAAATTACACATGATATAGAAATCACTTTTATCTGAAATAATATTGAGCATATTTGGTCCAAGTAAAGCACCAATTGTTTTCCAAATTGAAACACCAATTAGTACAGGAATTATTGGCGCCATGGAGTTCATGATGTATGTAATAATGTTATTAAATACTCCCTTAATAGATAAATTGGTCTGTTTTGTCGACTCTTCTTCCAGGTTCTCATTTATTTCTGCCTTTTTAGATAATCCACTGATTTCGCACAGATGATTATATACTGATCCAACATTTGGACCTATGATAACTTGGAACGAGCTTCCTACCTTTTTAATACCAAGAACACCATCTGTCTTCTTTAATCCTGTTTCATCAATCTTACTCAAATCAATCAATTCGAAACGAAGGCGAGTAGCACAATGGAAAACAGATGTAATATTTTCTTTACCTCCAATTTTCTCCAACACTTCTTTTGCAATCTGATTATTTGTATCCATATTATTTATATATCTAATCAGAACGTTACTACGTCCAATTCAGACATATCCTCCTTTTATTTTGATTAATATAATTAATTGATTTGAATATAACTGCGTTTTGGAATTGTTTAGTCTTTATTGTTATTTGGTACTGAGTAAGACCGGCCGAACCTTGCTTTTCCAAATAAGAATGTATCATCCCCTTTTATATCTATTTATCTTGAATAGATTCATCAAAGATCCTGACTAAATGAACCATTAAATATAGCTGGTGTTCTTTACTAACAGTACATTTTAAAACCGAATATAAATATTTAGTAATCTTATCAATCGTCTCCCATACTTGTGGATATTATATGACTAGAGCATCTAATATTTCATTGTCTGCGTTTTTATTTTCAAGAAAGTTCTGCCTTCTCCCTTCAAGCATGTATCTCAAATGCATTACGAATCGATTATAGTAGTAATCATCTTCACTAAATTCAGATTGAAAATCACTGGCTACTATGTCGCAAATATCATTAATGACATTCGTAAATAGATAAGTTTCATGCATTTCATTTAATACTTCTGCATTTACAATATGGAGTGCTATAAAATTTGCTTCAGTTCCATCAAAATCATATTGTAATTTTTCACTTAAACTTTTAACTACTTTTTTAGCTAAATTGTATTCATATGCGCAAAAGTAACATCTATAGCACCTCCTTTTTTTGTAGTTGAAGCACTATATCCTGCATCAGAACATGCACTTATAACAAACAAATGCACATTTAATGAGAAGACTTATCTTCATCTACTTTCTCCCTATTGTTATTGCTGTTTTCTTCATGTTTGTTTCTTATTAATAGTTCAAACTAACATGTTCACTATTTCAGCCTTCCTGTAATGCTCGTAACTCAACTAATGTAAAAAAGTATTTATGGAATTTATCACGCCCTTTCTAAAAACAAACACATTTTAGTACCCTCGCAGCAAAATAACACGATATGTGTTAATAACTATCAAAAAAGGAGATGCCACTTTTCGTGTCATCTATTTAAACAAACTTCATTTCGTGTTATTATATTAGTAGGTGAAAATTATGGAAACTTTCGGCTCACGTCTAAAATTCTTAAGAAAACGTCTAGCACTAACACAAGAGGAACTTGGAAAAATACTTAATGTAAGTACTAGCAGCATTGGCATGTATGAACGCGGCGAAAGAGAGCCTTCTTTTAAAATCTTGATTCATATCGCAGACTATTTTGAAACTTCTACAGACTATTTACTCGGCCATGAAACGGGAAAAAATAATCATTCTTTCCTTCAGTTATCAAAAGAAGAAGAAAATTTATTGGTTTTAAAACAAGAATATCCAGTCTTATTCGAATACATTCAAAAAGCAAGCCCGTCTGAAATTAAAAAAATTACAAGGGTACTAAAAATTATTTTGTAAATGTAAAGTTAGTCTACATTCAATAAATTACCATATTGGTAATATCTACATAATATAGTATCTCTAATTGCTTGTCAATACTTTTTTACCAAATTGGTAATTGCCTTGAGGTGTTTTAATTGAGTACATTAGGAGATCGTTTAATACAACTAAGAAATAAAAAACAACTTAAACAAAATGAAGCTGCCAAATTGATAGGAATTTCTAGTACCAATCTTTCTCGTTATGAAAAAGGGAAAAGAAAACCTGATAAAGAAACTTTATATTTATTGGCTAACTTTTATAATGTTCAGCCTTCCTTCCTTTTATTTGGAGAAGAGAATAACTATTTAGATCTTTTTTCAGATATTACAGAAGAAGAAGCTAAAATGTTAAAGGAATATTTGATAAAAATTAGAGAGGATAAATAGGTTAGTTGTTGATTTTTTAGGCCTTGAAACCAATAATAGTAGAATATTTTTGAAAGAACTTGTAATCCTTTTATTTTTGTGCAACCTTCTAATATTTTTGTTACAATACTCTTAACCCTGAAATATTCATAACCAAATACAATATCCAGTAAAATCTGTTAACTTAGTTGAACATTACGGCTTTTAGATTAGAATTTTAGCCGATTCATCAAAATAACAGGATTTTCAATGGATAACCTCCATATTTTAAGCATACTCCTCACTTGACTGGAAAACCGATTTTTTCAGTTGGGAAAAGCATTCTTTCGGTCATTCCAATTGAATTTTTTGAATTCGATTCAGTACATTCCAAAAGAATTTTTGTTACACAAAACGCGAGTGTGTTTGAAGTAAAGTGATCTGCTTGATTTCACCACTTTACAGGCCACTTTGAACAATCGGGTGCGTATCGTTTCAATCTACTTGGTCTTTTTGTCCTACTGAAAAACAAAGGGTTCGTAGCCAATTGGACAGGTTAAAGCAAAGAGCGTCAACATCATTTTTACTTCGTCCACTTGAAAAGCGTGCCTGTTCATATGATTAAAGTAAAAAACAATTTTTGCTTCCTTGATATAGTTTTACATGGTCCCTCTTTTTTGATAAGCTCGGACGATAGCTTGGGGAGAAACGACTTCAAAATTTGTGACGAAAAAGGAATACGTAAAGAACCGTTCACCTGCCGGACGGATCAATTGAATAATGATCCTTCTTGGTTTTGACCTTGATTTTGCTTGGTAAATCGTATCTTCAAAATAGGTTTTCGCCTCGATTCCATTCCCTTTTCTATAAATCGATTAATGACAAATATTCTGTCAAGCAGGATTCTAGTTGTTCAACCAATTAACTTTTTACTATTTTTTGCTAGACTGTCTTAAAATGTTTGCAATAGTATTTTTAGTTAATTATGAGGAATCCTATTAAGGTAAACATTTCACAATCTTACATCAGCCGATTTGAAAATGAACGTGCAATTCCGATATAGAAATATTGGAAAGTATATTAACTGCTCTAGATACAGACCTTGCTACTTTTTCCTCTTTAGAACTAGAAGAAATGCCTGACGATTTAATTCAACTTTTGAATACTGTAAAAACATTAAGTCCAGAAGCGCGAAGAAAACTAAATGAGTTCTTACTATTAGTGCAAAAAGAATAGAAATAAATATTTAAAGACGTAAATAGACTAAAACAGCCATTAAAATGAATGATTGCTGTTATTTTTATACTTAAGCAAGGGCTGACCCTATGTTTAGTTGACCATATGTATAAGGAAAATATTGTTAGCCAGAAAGTTAATTACTCAACTTTCGCAGACCAAATTAGGTAAATAACCCTTGATATAATTAGGTAAGGCTGAGAACCAATTGCTTAATTGACTTTCGATTAATTTTTTGATCTTTTTGTTTGTTTTTTGTAAGGTATCTTCAAGAATTTCTATTAATTCTTGAAGTGTTATTGCCCAGTCGAGCTCATTGATGCAATAACTTCTTTAAAGGTTGATTTTTC
>Ga0207747_1002015_pt1 | contig 12246 bp, 13 predicted proteins | sample HigsolmetaGSP11D_FD_184839 | JGI IMG/M metagenome (GOLD analysis project Ga0207747, IMG submission 184839) | High solid enriched microbial communities from the Joint BioEnergy Institute, USA - SP1-1-D (SPAdes) | ecosystem: Engineered > Bioreactor > SSF (Solid state fermentation) > Aerobic >...
CCCGCCGGTGAGCGGGCCGCGGTCCCAGCCAGGAGGCAAGGACCGCACCCCGCCCACCGGCTCCAACCTTCCGAAACCAACACAGACTGTCAGATCAAGTCTGAGCTAGAACAGGTGAGCAACTCGCTACCCTCCTCCATCTGGTCCTCGGCAAAGGATCCGACGCCGTAGTTCCGCGCGTAGTCGGGCCGGCCCGCGGCATCGAGCGGCAGCGGCTGGTTCATGACCACCTGCGAGGACTGGCAGCCGCCGATCCCCAGCATCGCCGCAAGAACGAGGCGGTAGGGATACCCGGCCCTTCCGGCTCCGCCGGCCCGCATGCAATCGACTGGTCCAATGCTGCCCGCGATGGCCCGAAGGGCTGAGATGCCGACAGAGCCAATAAGCTTTAGGCTGAAAGGTGAAGACATGGCGTGTCCTCCCGCTTCCGCCACCACGATTGCACCACGGGCGTGATCGGCATCAGCGGCTCTCCTCAGTCGGGATCATCCTAGCGGATCCCGGCGCTCACTCAGGGGACAAGAACCGCAGCTGGAAGCGAATGGACCATTCGGGTCCGAAGTCAGGCCGCGCCACGTTGTAGTAGGCGCCGAGTTGGGCATTCACCGGCTGCTCGCCGATCTTGAAGATCTTTCCGCTGCCGCCGCCAAGCGGCACGGTCCAGCGGTTGCCGCCATGCGCCTCCCAGTTCGCGGTGATGATCGGTGAGGACGTCAGGTACAGGCCGCCGGGGAAGTTGTAGTTCACGAACGGCTGCAGGGTCATGACATTGTAGTTCGTGCGCGGCCCATCGCCACCGACTGCCCAGACGTTGTTCACCAGGGCGCCGAGGAGCCACGGATCTTGGCTTGTGAGTGCGACGAAAGTTGGGACCATGGCGATGTGAACGTCAACGGCAACCGCTACAACCAGATGAATGCGGTCGGCAACTGTATAAACAGCCCGGTCTGGCAGCACGACGTCACCCGTCGGCATGGCATCGTCTACCGGGACGAGAGCGTCCGCACCCGCTTCCGCGGTGCGGAGGCACCGGACCGCAGCGCCGCGCGCGAGGCTTTCCGCGGCCACGTGCAGCAGGTCGGCACCGCGGGTACCGCTGGGCGGCTTCCATGGCGCGGGCGCCCATTTCGGCGGGAGGCATCGGTGATGAGCCCCGAAGGCATGATCCGACCCGGGCTCCCAGGGCTCGTGGGCAAGATCCTGGTCGCGGGCTGCATCGCCCTGACGGTCGCCCCGGGACCGGCCAGGGCCCAGGGCGTGGATGTGCCTGGGGGCGGGACAGCGGCAGAATCAGCCACGCCCGCCCCAGGCCTTCGCCTCGCCCGAGGCCGGCTTCGCGGCGCTGGACGCAGCGGCGCGCAGGACGAGCGCCGCCTGCTCCGCGTGCTGGGCGAGGGGGCGCGCCGCCTGGTCCGCTCCGGCAACCCGGTGCAGGACCGCGCCGCGTTGGAGCGCTTCGCCGTCGCCTATGCGACGAAACATGCGATCCTGCGCCCTGCTCCGGACCGCGCGGTGCTGCAGGTGGGCGAGGATGATTGGCCCCAGCCCATCCCGCTGCGGTGGGGTGCCGATGGGCGCTGGCACTTCGATGTCCGCGCGGGCGAGCAGGAGTTGCTGGACCGTCGCTTCGGCCGCAACGAGCTGGCGGCCATCCAGACGCTGCGCGCTATCGTGGATCCAGAGCGGGACTACGCCCACACGGCCGGGCGGCAAGGGCCCTTCCAGGCCTATGCACGCCGCTTCTTCTCGAGCCCCGGCAGCACGATAGCCTCTACTGGCCGACCGGCGAGGGCGAGCCCGAGAGCCCGCTCGGCCCCCTCGTCACCGCAGCCCGCGCTGGCGGCTACGGCGGCCGTGGCGCGCCGGAGGAACGGCCGCAGCCCTACAATGGCTACCTGTTCCTCATCCTGGAGCGGCAGGGGCCGGCCGCGCCCGGTGGCGCCATGGGCTATGTGGTGAATGGGCGGATGACCGGCGGCTTCGCCGTGCTCGCCTGGCCGGCCCGCCACGGCGATTCCGGCATCATGACCTTCATGATGGACCACCGGGGCGAAGTGTACCAACGCGACCTCGGCCGTGACACGGCCCGCATCGCCCGCGGCATCACCGCCTTCGACCCCGGGCCCGACTAGGACCCAGTGGCCGAGTAGCGAAGTGGCCGATGCCACACGCCCGCGATCAGGCCGTCGGTAGCCCGTCCGCTGAGGCCGGCTCCCGTGGCGGCGGCCCGGCATCATTGGCCCGATCCGCTTCAGGCGCGCCGGCAGCGAGGGGCAGGGGCACGGTCGCCACGACCCGCGCCCGTCCGTACCGGTCTCGATCCGCAGCGTGCCGCCGAGCTGGCGGACGCGGGCGCGCATGCCCAGAATGCCGACGCCGAGCGAGCGCAGCTCCTCCGCGGCATCGCCAGGCACGCCGAAACCTCGGCCATCATCCTCGACGTGGAGTTCCACCACCTCGCCCGCCGCAACGCGCAGGCTCACGCGCATGCCCCGCGCGCCGCTGTGCCGATGCACATTGGCGAAGGCCTCCTGGGCGACGCGGAACAGCGTGACCCCGAGCACAGGCGGGACCACCTCAGGCGGGGCGTCGTCCAGGTCGAGCGTGCAGTCCAGGCCGCTTCGCTTGGCGAAGCCTTCGACATAGGCGGTGAGCGCCACCGCCAGTCCGCACTCGTCGAGCAGGGGCGGGTGCAGCAGGTAGGATAAGGTGCGCACGTCGCGCACCGCCCGCTCGAGCAGTCCCCGTGCTTCGGCCAGAGATGCGGTGCACGCCTCCACCCCGCATCCAGCGGCAGCCAGGTCGAGCCCGACGATCGCCATGGCGAGGTCCTGCACGGTCGTGTCGTGCAGCTCACGGGCAATGCGCCGCCGCTCCTCGTCCTGCAGAGTGAGCAGGCGGCCGGTCATGGCCTTCAGCGCCTCAGCGGAGCGTCGCACCTCGGTGATGTCCTCATGGGCAACCACCAAGCGCAGCCCTGCACCTTCCTCCGAGCGGGTGACGCGGAGCTGGTACCAGCGCTGCTCCTGCGCTGTGGGCTCGGCGCAGGCGTATTCCCGGCGGAACTCCGGGACCTTGCCACGGGCCACGGCGCGGAGGCCGTCGCCGACCCCGCCCGCCTCCGGCGATACCTCCTGCACTGAATCGCAGACTGCAAGGTAGTTCGCCCCCAGCCCGGCGGTGTCGCCCGCTCCCCGGGCCTCGGCGCAACGGCGCCAGGCGGCATTGACCGTGACGATCCTCCCGGTCGCGTCGAGGATGGCAACGTGTGCGGTCAGCGCGTCAAGGCTGGACTGGAGCAGGGCGAGGGAGTCCCGCGCGGCGAGCTCGGCCCGTCGCCGCTCCGTCACGTCCACCGCGACGCCGAGCATGCGTCGTCGCGGGTGGGCGCCGCCCTGCTGCACCACGCGCCCACGGGACGCCATCCAGTGCAGCTCCCCACCGGCCCCTCCCTGGAAGAAGCGGCATTCAACCTCGAACGGGCCTCCTCTCGTCACGGCGGCACGCAGGCGGTCCTCGACTTGGCGGCGATCCTCCGGGTGGATGAGGTCGAGCCAGGCGGCGCGCAGATCCTTCTGCCCCGCCACAGCGAGGTCCAGGCCGAGCAGTGCGCGCATCTCCGGCGACAGGTGCACCGCCCCGGTCGCGAGATCCCAGTCCCAGGTGCCGGCACCCGCGGCGCGCAAGGAGAGGCGCAGCCGCTCCTCGTTCAGCCGTACCGCCTCCTCGACGCGCCGACGCTCGGTGACGTCGCGGCAGGTGCCGAACAGCATCGTCACGCGACCAGTCTCTGGGTCGTGCATTGGCGCGAGGCTGATCTCCAAGTCCCGCCGCCCGCCTGGCAGATCCAGCGTCTCGGTATACCGGATGGGGACGCCGAGTTCGGTGCAGTGCCGGTAGTGCTGTCGGACCGTAGCGGCGACCTCAGCCGGGAGGCACTCCTCCGGCGTCCTGCCGGAGATCGCCGTGTTGGACAGGCCGGTCGCCTGCTTGTGCGCGGGATTCAGCGCCTCGTAGACGAAATCGCCCTTCGGGGTGACCCGCACTATGTGAAGCCCCTCCGGGGAGTACTGCCAGTAGTGGCGAAAGCGGGCTTCCGCCTGCTGCTCACGCTGCCCCGCGTCGGAGGCGATCTGGCGAAGCGCTGTGAGCGCGCGCTCGATGCGGGACCGCAGCCACCAGGCGGCGGTGGCGAATAGCAGCAGCACCGCAGCGGAACCCGCGATCGCGTGCATCGCCTCCTGCAGCGGACGCTGGACTATCCCCAGCGGGACTCCGATGGCCGCCGTCCATTCGGCACTACGGGCTCGCGCGAAGGCGACGAGGACAGGTCTACCAGCGGGACTTGTTCCGACGAACAGGCCTTCGCGGTCCTGACCGCCGAAATGTTGCGTCCACGCGGCGAGGACCTGCGGATCGTCGGACGCGTCGGCCACCCCCGGCTCGGCGACGAGGCTGGCGTTCCGGTCGACCAGCCAACCGCTCCACCCCGAACCCATGGCCTGCTCGAAGATCACCGCGGCGAGCCGTTCCCTGGGCACGATCGTCTGGAGCAGCGCCGGGCGGCGTTCCTCGCCGAGCAGCACGGGGAAGCTGACGGAAACCAAGGGCGTGCCCGTCGCCGGTCCCCGCGCAAGCGGCGTGACATAGGGGACACCGTCCCGGATGGCCTCGCCCGCGGTCCGCGCACCTACCATGCTTCCCAGCGCGCGAAGATCCTCGTCGCGTGGCAGTGTCGTGTCGCCAGCGGGTCGAAGAGTGTTCAGCAGCTGGCCCTCCGCGGCGCGCAGCACGAACCAGGTGCCGGCCGGCGTCGGCGCGCTGGCGAGCTGCGCATGGAGGGCCGGCAGGTCGCCGCGACGGAGTGGCAGGCTGACCGACAGCGCTTCGAGCCGCGCAACGGCGGCGGCCACCTCGCGGTCGGCGGCGTAGGCCATGGAGCGGGCCAGGGCGAGCGCGCGCTCCTCCATCCCCTGCCGCTCATGCCGCGCACGATGGAGCAGGAACGCCGCCATCACCGTGAGCCCGGCCATGATGCAGAGTACTGTCAGTAGCAGGAGGGTGCGGCCGAGGGCGAGGCGCGCCATGCGCGCCCGCGGCGCAGATCTATGCGACCCTGCGGGCGCCTGTCCCGCAGCAGGAGGTGGGCTGTCCAGGGGAGATGCATACATCGCCACCCCCTCTATGTCCGAGATGGATTGCGCGGCATGGTTTCTGCAGCGTGCAACGCTTGCTGCCTTGGGGCGCCAGATGCTCCCTTGAGCGGCAGATGCTCCCTTGAGGCGCCGTGATGTCACGCTCTTGTGTGCCCGGGGCGGAGGCGTCGGCCAGCTGCCCGCCTGCCCACCATCCACGATCGAACCTTCAGGGTGGCAGCAGGGGAGCCGGGATGGTCACGGCTCCCAGCTCGCCCGTGTGGCGCCGCGGGCGTGCCGCAGGGGGCCACCAAGAAGCAACCTGGGCTGCGATGTCTTATCGGATCCTTCTCTCCTTGCGCTCCCCGGGAGGCTCCGGAGTCTGGCAGGCCGACCGTCCAGCCTTCCTGCTGCTCCAGCAGGTGCCGGAGTCCGTGGCGCACCACGTCGTGGTCGTCGGCGAGGAGGATTCGTACCATGGGCACCTCCAGCAGTGCGGGCCGCCTCCTGGGGGGAATATCTCAGGATAGCGCAGACCGAGGGCGGGCTGGATCGGGCTGGACCTGAGATTGGCCAGGGAACGCCCTTAGCCCGCCCTTCTCACCAGGGTGTCGGGATTGGCTGTAGTGGAGCTGGTGATTGGCGGCGCAGAGTGATGTAGCGGGCGTCGGGCGGGGATTTTGCCGATTGAGGATGCGCTGGTCCTCGCTGCGGCTGAGGCAGCGTTGGTTGGAGTGTATGTCGGCTTGCTGTGTCTGGGTCGTCAGGCCGGCACGGCGGTCAATCGGGTATGGGCCAAGGCAAACTCATTCTGGGAGGGGTACACTCGCCCGGCCTTGGAGCGGCTACGCGATGCGGCGGCGGCAGGCCAGGTCGGGCGCCTTGTCCAACGTCTCTGCGATGAAGTCGCGCAGCTCCTGCTGGTCGAAGTACTTCTGGGAAGTACTTCTGGAAGGTGCCGCGCGAGGTGAGACACCCGTCGCCGTAGGGACGGAGCCCGGCCAGGGCTGTCTTCCTGCTATGTCTCGTGGGCGCGGAGCCTGTCGCGGAGGGCGACGATGCGCTCCCTGAGGGCGCTCATCTCGTCGGGATGGTCGAAGGCACGCGTGTGCCAGGTGGGGCGGTGGCGGCAGGCCTCCTCGTAGAGGGCCTTGCCCTGCTCGGTGAGGCTGACGCGGACCTGTCGCTCATCCTCCGGGCAGCGGGTGCGGCGCACCAGGCCGGCCGCCTCGAGGCGCTTCAGCAGCGGGGTCAGGGTGCTGCTGTCGAGGAACAGCTTGTCGCCGATGCTGCCCACGGTCTGCTGGTCCTCGGCCCAGAGCACGACCATGACGAGGTACTGCGGGTAGGTGAGGCCGAGCTTGTCGAGCATGGGCCGGTTCGCCCGCACCACCGCCTGGGCGGCGGAATGGAGGGCGAAGCAGAAGTGCCGGTTGAGGTCGAGGCGGGGGGTGGGCTCTGGCATGGGCGCCTCCTGGGGCGCGGGCTTTGTGTTGGGAAGATATATCGCGCGCTATTTGATCGTCAAGGAGTGAGCGCATGGCTGCCATGCGGCAATTTAGATCGTGAAAGATCGAATGGTGCGATATCTACCGCCCGACGCCACGGACACCCCGTGGCCCAGAGGAGAGTAGCATCTCGCCTCAGGGCCGCAGCAGCGGCTTTATTCGCTCGCTATACGCGAAGGCTGCAAACAACGCCTCCAACCCATCGAGCGGTGCCATAGCATCCACCAGCCGGGCATAGGCCTCCGGCGTTGCACGCAGCAGCATGAGATTCGCCTCATAGTCGCCGATCGGGAAGTGGAAGGAGCGGATCATGAAGAAGTCCTTCCGGCGGATGGCTCGGCTCTCGGCAATGCTCCAGCTGTCGCTTTCGCCGAGCTGCATCACCGCGCCGCGCGGCGCCACGGCCTCGAACGCGAGCTGCCGGGCCGCATCCTTGCCGGCCGCCTCGATCAACAACGGGAAGCGTCGGGCGCGGGCAGCCTCCGGGTCCAGTCCTTCCGCGCTGAGGCTCGCGGCGAAGCTGGCGCGGTAGCCGGACGGCTCCACTACATGCAGCAGTCCGAAGCCGAGCCCGCGCAGCACCAGCAGCATGCCGAGGCCAATCGGTCCGGCGCCGATGACCAGCGCCGGACCTGGCTCCAGCACCCGCAATGCTTGCCGTACGCCATGGGCCGCGGTGCCGATGGTGTCGAGAAGCAGCGGCGCGAGATGATCCGGGATGTCATCGGGTACCGGCAGAAGGCATTGCTCCGGCACGGCGAGCGCCTCGGCATAGCCGCCGGGTCGTTGCCAGCCGACCAGCTCGGCCCGCGGGCAGAGATGCGTGTCGCCCGCCGCGCATTGCTCGCAACATCCACAGAAGGTGGGGATGTAAACCAGAGCCCGCTGCCCGTGCAGGCGATGGCCAGGCGCCTGCACAACCCCCAGAATCTCGTGGCCTAGCGTCAATGGCCAGCCCTGCCGCAGCGGCCGCAAGTCGCTGCCGCAGAGGGCGCAGGCGGTGACACGGAGCGCCACCTCCCCCGCCCTGGGCTCCGGGGGTGGCACCGCCTCGATCGTGATTCGCCCCTCGCCCTGGAACCGTGCCGCCCGCATCATCCCTTGACCGCACCCGCCGCAAGGCCGGCGACCAGTCGGCGCTGGATGAGGAGCGTGAGCAGCAGCGGCGGCGCGGCAATGACGGTCGCCGCCGCCATCAGCGCGCCCCAGTTGGTCACACCCTCGCCGATGAAATTGAAGCTCGCCACGATCGCCGTCTTGGTCTCGAAGCCGGAGAGGACGAGGGCAAAAAGGAAATAATTCCAGGAGAAGACGAAGCAGAGAATGGCAGCGACCACGATGCCGGGCGAGACTACCGGCACCGCAATGCGCAAGAGCGCCTGCACCGGCGTCGCCCCGTCCACTTGCGCGCTCTCGATCAGCTCCCGCGGCATGGCGTCGAAATAGGGCAGCAGAACCCAGACCGCGACCGGCAGGGTGATGACGGCATGGGTCAGGATCAGCGCCCAGTAGCTGCCGACTAGGCCGACTTGCGTGAACATCAGGAACCAGGGCAGCAGGAAGAGCGTGCCTGGCGCCATGCGTGCGAAGAGCGTCGCCGTGGCCGGCCAGGTGATCCGGTGCCAAGCCATGGCGAAGCTGGCCGGTACCGCCAGTACCAGGCCAAGCAGGGTGGATCCCCCGGCAACAATCAGGCTGTTCAGCGTATTCAGCGCGAAATCGGTGCGGCCGAACAGCTCCACGAAATTGTCGAGCGTCGGCGTGAAGATCAGTCTTGGCGGCAGGGCTGCCACCTCGGTGCGCAGCTTGAAGGCCGAGAGCACCACCCAGGCCACGGGGGCGACCAGCACCACCAGCACCAGAGCCACCCGATCCAGCAGCCGCACCGTGGCCTTGCGCAGGCCACCTACCATCGAACCGCCTCCCGGAGCCGCGCGAAGGCCAGCACGCTGCCGAAGACCAGGGAGGAAAGCGTCACCATGATAGCGCTGGCATAGCCGATGTCGAAGAATTCGAAGCCACGCTTGTAGGCCAGGACGTTGAACGTGGTGCTGGCGTAACCGGGCCCGCCGCCGGTGGTGATGTAGATCACGTCGAAGAAGCGCAGCAGGTCCACGCTGCGCAGCACTACCGCCGTGACCAGGGTGGGCGCCAACAGCGGCAGGGTCACGCGGCGGAAGCATTGCCAGCCGGTGGCGCCGTCGATCGCCGCGGACTCGAAGACGTCCTGCGGCAGGGAGAGGCGGCCACCCAGCACGATCAGCGCGACGAAGGGTGCCCATTGCCAGGTATCGATCATTGCCACGGTGAGGATCACCGTTTCCGGATCGGCAAGCCATTGCCGCGGCGGCAGGCCGAGCTGTGCTAGCAGCCAATTGGCAATGCCGAAGCCGGGGCAAGGATAACGATCGCCATCATTCCGACCACCACCGGCGGCAGCATGAAGGGCGAGACCATCACCGTCCGCACCAGCCCGCGCGCCACATCCAGCCGTGCCAGCAGCAGGCCGAGCCAGGTGCCGATGACCAACTGCAATGCCAGCGAGACCAGATAGAGGGTGATGGTTAGTTGGAACCCGTTCCAGAATTGCGGGTCGCCGGCAAGGGTCAGGTAGTTGCCGAGCCCGACGAAGCGCGGCTTGGTCCCGAAGACGAATTCCTCCAGCGAGAGGAAGACGGCATAGCCGAAGGGGAAGACGATCATCGCCGCGGAGAAGAGCAGGGCCGGCCAGAGCATCCAGCGGAAGGACGCCCTGCGGGTCCGGCCACGCCGAGGCTGGACCGCAGCCGGGGCGATGGCCCCGCCTGCAGTCGTGGCTGCGCTCTGACTACTGGAGGCGGGCAAGTTCGGCATCCGCGGCACAGGCCGCATCATGCGTGTTGGCGCGGCCCAGCACCACCTGCTGCACCGCATTGCCGATGATGTCGCGGGCCTCCGGCACCCGGTCCGTAGGACTCTGATAGGTGCCCGTGCCTGTGCGGGCGATGGTGACCAGCGCATCGGCCCAGGCACGGCGGATCGGCTGTGCCTCGGCCCAAGTGCGGAATTCCTGCCCGTTGAAGACACTGGCGCGGGCGGGGCGACACCGGCCAGCACCAGGCGCGTCTGCACCTCCTTGCTGGTGGCCCATTGCAGGAAGGTCCAGGCCGCCGGCTGCTGCCGCGAATGCGCCGAGACGGAGAGGCCCCAGCCGATCACCACCGGCTTGCTGATGCCGGTCTCCCGACCCGGAGGCAGGGGTTTCACGCCGAGATCCTCGGCGCGGTGCGGAAAGCGCATGATGTTGGCGAATTCGTTGCTGCTCTCATGGGTCATGGCGATGCGGCCCTGGCCCAGCAGTTCCACCACCTAGGTGAAGGTGTGGTTCAGCGCGCCCGGCGGGCCGTGGTCCCGCAGCAGGGAGGCATATATCTCAATGCCACGGAGCGTGGCCGGCTGGCAGAGGCCCGGCTTGCCATCCGGGGTGCGGAAATCGCCGCCCAGGTTGTAGACGAAGCCAGCCAGCGCATAGGGGATGGCGCCGCGCAGCCCGCGCGCGTCCCAGGCATGCTGCATGCCGGCCTGGCGCGCCGCATCGCAGGATTTCAGCCGGTCAGCCGCGGTGGGGATGTCCTCCACCGCGCGCGGCTCCTCGATGCCGCAGTTCCGGAAGATGTCGCGGCGCCAGTAGAAGAGCGGACCCTCGATATTGATCGGCAGGCCGATGAACTTGCCGCCGACCGTCTCCGCCTCGCGTAGCGCCTGACCGAAATCCTCGTAATTGAAGTCGGGCGCGGTCTGCGCCGGGTCGTGCAGCAGCGGGGTCAGATCGGCATACCAGCCGGCCCGCTGGAAGACCGCGCCCTCGCGCGTGGGCAGGGACATGAAGACGTCCACATCCGGGCTGCGCGCCTGCATCAGCGTGGTCAGGCGAGCGCGGAACTGCTCCTCGTTGAAGATCTCGAGACGGGTGCGGATGCCGGCGCGGGCGGTGAAATCCGCCACCATCCCGCGCATCGCCTGCGACCAGGGATGGTTGTTGAGCAGCAGGTTGATGGTGACGCCGTTATGATGCCGCCAGTCGAATTGCTGCTGCTGCGCCATGGCGGCCGGTGTCGCGGCACCCAGCAATCCCACCCCGAGAACAGCCGCCAGAAGGGTTCTGCGCATGCGTCCCGTCTCCTCCTCGATCCCCGGCCCTTTGTCGCGGGCCTGTTGGTGTTTCAGTTTGCGCCGTAGCCTCCATCCACCGGGATGGTCACGCCATTGATCAGCGCGGCGGCCGGCGAGGCGAGGAAGAGCGCGGTACCGGCCAACTCCTCCGGCTCGGCCCAACGCCCGATCGGCAAGCGCGCCATGACCCTGGCGTTGAACTCGGGATCCTCCCGGCCGCGGCGGCTGATCTCGGTGTTGATCCAGCCGGGGGCGATGGCGTTCACCCGGATTCCGTCCCCGGCATAGGCCAGGGCGAGAGACTTCGTCAGTGAGACGATGCCGGTCTTGGCCGCGCCATAGGCTGGGATCATCGGGCTGCCGAAATAGGAATAGACCGAGCCAATATGGATGATGCAGCCCGGACGCCTGCGGAGATGCGACCGGAAGGCATTGGCCAGGCGCAGCGCGCCGACCAGGTGAATGTCGAGGATGTCCTTGAACACCTCGACCTTGTGCTCCTCGTGCCGGATCAGACGGCCAGCGCAGTGGATCAGCACATCGCATTGCGGGATGCGCCGCGCCAGCGCCTCCACCGCCGCATCGTCGCGCACATCGAGGCGCTCGAAGCCGATGCCGAGCTCTGCGAGTTCGGGTGGCGGATCCCGCAGGTCAGTGACGGTGGCGGTCGCGCCATGCGCCACGAAGGCGCGGGCGAAGGCGCTGCCGATGCCGCCAGCGCCGCCGGTGATTACGACATGCAGGCCATGCACAGAGAAATTCGGTGGCGCCTTGCGTGGATCACTTGCGGACATGCTTCCCCCCTTCATGTACATCGCGGCGCGATGGAGGCGACGAAATCGCCCTCCTTCGCGATGTCGGCGAGGCCCGGTCCGGTGAGATCGGCAGGCCGGGCGGCTCGTGTGGTCAGCTCCGACAAGGCCCGCAGATAGGGCAGGGCCTCGCTCCGTAGCCGGTCGCAGCCCGCCGCATCCTCCGGCGCGGGCAGGACGGCGGTGGGGACTGGACATTCCAGCTTGAACAGATCCACACCGAATTCCGGCGCAGCGAAGTGGCGTACGCTCTCCAGCACCAGCGCCGCCTGCTTCGCCGCGTCCTCGGCATAGTCGGCGTGATGTGCGGCCTCGCCGGGGAAGGGGTAGACCAGCAGCTCAAGGATGAAGGGAATGTCCAGCGCCGCGCAGTCGCGGCCCACGGCGCGGACATAGGCCTGCTGATGCGCCAGGATCTCCGGCGCGGCGTCCGGCCGGTACCAGCATGCGGCCTCCGCTTTCGATTTCGAACATTGCGGGGCCGCAGGTCACGGGCGACGAAGAATTTCCGGCTGCCGGGCAGGGGAATTGCCCGGGCCCTACCGCGGCGGCGCTGTTGTTCCGCGCAGCATGACCGGCGCCTCGAGTTCCGCGGGCGCCGGCGGTGGCTCCCCTGCGGCGGTGGTGGCGAGGTGGTCC
>Ga0207747_1002016_pt1 | contig 12241 bp, 10 predicted proteins | sample HigsolmetaGSP11D_FD_184839 | JGI IMG/M metagenome (GOLD analysis project Ga0207747, IMG submission 184839) | High solid enriched microbial communities from the Joint BioEnergy Institute, USA - SP1-1-D (SPAdes) | ecosystem: Engineered > Bioreactor > SSF (Solid state fermentation) > Aerobic >...
ACTGCTTGTGCTTCATCGCGTTCTTCACCGTCAGCTTGGCGAAGATCTCCGGCGAGAACGTCGGCAGCTCGTCGAACTCGAAGCTTCCGCCCTCCACCAGCGTATCGCCGATGCGGAAGATGCCCGGATCGAACAAACCGATGATGTCACCCGGATAGGCAACCTCCGTAATGTCGCGGTCCTGCGCGAGGAACTGCTGCGGTTGCGACAGCTTGATCTCCTTGTCATTGCGCACGTGGCGAACCGTCATGCCGCGCGTGAATTTGCCGGAGACGATGCGCAGGAAGGCCAGACGGTCGCGATGCGCCGGGTTCATGTTGGCCTGGATCTTGAACACATAGCCGGAAAATCTCTCCCAGGTCGGATCGATCAGCCCTTCATTGCTCTGCCGCCCCGTTGGCGACGGTGCCAACTGCAGGAAGTTCTCGAGGAATGTCTGCACGCCGAAGTTGTTGATCGCGCTGCCGAAGAATACCGGCGTAAGCTCTCCCCTGGCCACCCGGTCCAGGTCGAACTCTTCACCTGCCACCTCCAGGAGCTCCAGCTCTTCGCGCACTTGATTAAACAGATGCTCTCCTGCAATCTTCTGGATCTTCTCATCATCGAAACCCTGCACTTTCTCTACGGCGATCGTCTGATGATCGTCTCCCTGATACAGCTCCACCTGCACCTTGTGACGGTCATAGACGCCGCACAGGGAGCGGCCCATCCCGATCGGCCAGTTCATCGGATAGGAACGGATGCCCAGCACCTGCTCCAACTCCTCCAGCAGATCGAACGGATCGCGGCCTTCGCGGTCCAGCTTGTTGATGAACGTGAAGATCGGGATGCCACGCTTGCTGCACACCTCGAACAGCTTCTTCGTCTGCGCTTCGACGCCTTTGGCGACGTCGATCAACATGACCGCGCAGTCCGCAGCTGTCAGGGTGCGGTACGTATCCTCGGAGAAATCCTGGTGACCAGGCGTGTCCAGGATGTTCACCTTGTGGCCTTTGTATTCGAATTGCAACACGGAGGACGTTACCGAGATGCCGCGTTGCTTCTCGATTTCCATCCAGTCGGATGTGGCGAACTTGCTTGCTTTTCTGCCTTTGACCGTGCCTGCCAGGCGAATCGCTCCCCCGAACAAAAGCAGCTTCTCCGTAAGTGTTGTCTTCCCCGCGTCCGGGTGAGAGATAATCGCAAACGTCCGTCGCCTGCTTGCTTCTTCTGCGATCTCTTGCGCCAAATCAGGCATGTTCGTTTGATCCTTCCTTCTATCCAAGTGAATTCGTCACTGTATATAAATGCTCAGGACGCATCAGATTCCAGCACCGCTGACGGTCCAGATGACGGAATCTTCCTCCTGCCCTTGCACCGGCCACCACTTGTAGCCGTCACGCGCCAGCAACTGATGCGACTCTTCCGGTCCCCAGCTGCCTGCCGGATAATAGGTCAAGTCGCTTGCGTCCTCATTCCACGCAGCGGCGATTCTGTCGATGAATTTCCAGGCCAGGGACACTTCATCCCAACGGGTGAAGTATGTCGAATCGCCTCTGACGGCATCGAGCAACAGACGCTCGTAGGCTTCCGGCGTATTGTATCCGACTCTGCAGCTCTGGCAGAAATCAACGGCGACCGGCACGACATTCGTAAAGCCGTCTCCGCCCGGATTCTTCGCATTCATCTTGAAGTAGATGCCTTCCATCGGGTTGACGCGGAACACGAGCAGGTTCGGCTCCAGATTGTTATTCTGGGCAAAATACATGCGCTCCGGCACATTCTTGAACTCGATGACGACCTCCGTGCTTTTGGCCGCCAGCCGTTTGCCCGTGCGGATATAGAACGGGACGCCGGCCCAACGGAAATTGTCGACATACAGCTTGGCAGCGAAGAATGTATCGGTAACGGAGGCAGGATTCACTCCAGGTTCCTCACGATAAGCGGGCAGTTCAACACCCTTCTTCGCCCCCTTCACATATTGGCCGCGCACCACATACTTAAGCACATCTTCACGCGATTCGTAGCGGCGCAGCGAACGGAGCACCTTCACCTTCTCGTCGCGGATCGCCTCCGGATGCAGCCTGCTCGGCGGCTCCATCGCGATCATCGTCAGCATTTGCAGCATATGGTTCTGCACCATGTCGCGCAGCGTGCCCGATTTCTCATAGTATGCGCCACGTTCCTCTACGCCTACCGTCTCGCTCATCGTGATCTGCACATTGGCGATGTACTTGTTGTTCCAGAGCGGCTCGAACAAGGCGTTGGAGAAACGAAGCACCTCGATGTTCTGCACCATTTCCTTGCCCAGGTAATGGTCGATCCGGTAGATCTCATCTTCCTGGAATACGCTGGTGATCTCTTCGTTGAGCGAAGCAGCCGAATGTTGATCATAGCCGAATGGCTTCTCGATCACGAGGCGATGCCAACCGGAACTGTCGAGCAGCCCGCCCTGCTTCAGGTTCTCGGCCACAGCACCGAAATGCTCAGGAGCAAGCGCCAGATAGAACAGACGGTTGCCGGCGATCTGGAACTCGCTTTCGATCGTTTCGGTCAGTGCTCTCAGCTGTCTGAAGCCGTCCAGATTGTTGATGTCCAGCGACATATATGTGAAATGCTTCGCGAATTCCGTCCACTCCGCATCCGTAAACTTCTTGTGGCGAGCGAATTCCAGAATCGAATCATGAACATCCTGACGGAATTGCTCGTTGGTCTTAGGTCTGCGCGCCAGGCCGATCACCGCGAAGTTGTCAGCCAGCTTCCCCTCACGATAGAGGCTGAAGATCGCCGGGAACAGTTTGCGCTTGGCCAGGTCTCCCGTTGCCCCGAAGATGAAGAACAAAGCTCCTCCCGTATTGGTATTCCCGTTTGACAGTGGTCCCATATCTCATCACTTTCCTATATGTAATCTGATTTGGTTTAGTTTAGCATATTCGTTGGCAGGATTCCATCTAACTTGATTAAATCTACTGATTTAGTTGGTCTTGATAGCTTGCCCCAATGCTTTATCTGAGAAGCTTGCGAAACACATAACAATTCATCTCGGGAATGTACCCGGCTGGAGAATATCCGAGCTTCGAATAGAAACGCATCGTCTTCACATTCACCGCATCCACGTACAAACGGGCGCTGGTCAGCCCCTTGCGCCGGGCGAGCCGCTCAGCAACCGCCATCAGCGCTGAGCCGATGCCGCGATTCTGATCACGTGCGTCGACCGCCAACAGATCGATGATCAGCTCTCTGGGATCCGAATCTATCATGATGAACCCGCTGATGCGCCCATACTTTCCCACTTTAACAAACGTGTACCGGTTTCGCAACCGAAACAGAACATCCTTGCTGGAAAATCTCGCCCCGGGCAACGTACGTCTCGTGAATGGAAACAACTCCTGGTACACCAGACGAATGATCTGTTCCTTATCCTTGCGATACGATGCCCTTCTGATCACATGAACCCCTCCCCCAGCAACTACCCTAGCATATGGCGACAGAGATTAGCGCGACAGGGCATTTACATGGTGGGAGAATCGATTTATCTCGGCACTTGCTGCTTTCCAGTATTAACATAGTAAAGCACAGACGCGATTATCTGTGCCCTCATGATTGTAGCATATACGAATTCAAAGTTAAAGAACCCTCAATCACTCAGTTAAAATGTTACTAAAGAGGTATCGGTTCACTCACAACGAAATGTTACTGAAGGGATGTGTTTTGAATCGGCATGCCAAAAAACGAAATCCGTGATGACGGAGGCGGTGTCGGCTCTCTTTTGCAAACAATTTTCCACCTAGATCTTTTCGCTTCTTGCAGGCTGATATTCATCCATCCTGGTTCATTTTTCGGTTACCGCCTGTATCTTTCAAAAACCACTTGAGCAGGGGAGGCGCTACGACGGTGGTGATGACAATGACCACAATGATCGTCGTGTATAACTCTGACGGAAGCAGCCCGGTATTCAGGCCCAGCGCCGCAATAATCAGAGCGACTTCACCGCGCGAAACCATTCCCGAGCCGATGGTTAGGGAAGATCTTGTATCGAATCCGGTAATTCTGGCGCCCAATCCCGATCCGATCAGTTTGGATGCAATAGCCAATACGGACAGGATGAGAAGGGGCAGCCATTGTGCAAACAATCCGTCGAACGAAACAGTCAGACCGATGCTGGCAAGAAAGACCGGGACAAATAACGAATAGGCTACGGATTCCATTTTTTTCTCGATCTGCTTCTTGAATTCGGTTCTCGAAATCGCAAGTCCGGTGGCAAAAGCGCCGATAATGCCGGCAACTCCAAAATATTCCGCGGCGAAGGACAGCATCAGACACAAAAACAGGCTCATGCTGAGAACGGGTTCGGTCACCCGCAAAAGGGCAGATTTCCGCAAGACAAATGGAATGCCCTTCCATACCATTACAACCACCAGGAGTATAAATATGATCTTCTTGCCAATCACCCATGCCAGACTGATTTCGCTGGCTGTTAGCAACCCGACCACAATCACAAGACCGAGCACGACCAGAATATCGTCAACAATCGCCGCCCCCAACACGGTCGTGCTTTCCCGGCTGTTCAATTTCCCCAACTCCCGGAACGTTTGCACCGATATGCTCACGGACGTTGCCGAAAGCAGCAATCCGAGAAATATCGCATGGCCATGTTCCATCCCCAGCCATAGCCCGACGATATACCCCCCCGCAAGCGGAAACAGAATTCCTCCCACCGCCACGGCAACAGAGGCATTACGGTTTTCGTTCAATGCTTTCAGGTCAGTCTCCAGGCCAGCCAGAAACATTAACAAAAGGACGCCGATTTGGGCAAAAACCTCTATGATACCCGACTGCTCTACCCAGCCCGCCATGGCCGGTCCAATCAACACGCCTGCCAAAAGCTTTCCCAAAACCGACGGCTGGCCGAAGCGGGAGGCAAGATCTCCTGCAAGTTTGGTGGCGACGAGGATTATGGCCAACTGCAACAGCGCTTCCATGAGATAATTCATCTTATCGCTCCTCTTGTCATCTCCGGGCGAAACTTTTCCTTCAGCCCACGAGAATGTGCAAAAATCATGACCTTCATGTTCTTGATACCTATACCTATTCTGAACAAACCATTCACCCTTCGATTCGTCGCAAAACCGTCGTCCCCCCCTTCAGACCCAAAACAAAAAACAAAAGGAACCCATCGATGACAGGCTCCTCCACATGAAACGGTATTAATTTTTCTATACGTGGCAAAATTATAGGTTACCTACCGTTTAAAGTCAAGGAAGATGAGAAAATCCATTTGCAATCCTCACATCCAGTTTGCAACATCTATATTCCTGTGTCGCGAAACTGCCTGATTCGTTCTGCAATCTCGTCCCGCACGCGACGGAACACCGCCAGTCTTTCTTCCTCCGTCCCCGTTGCCTTGGCGGGATCGTCAAATCCCCAATGCCAGCGGGTCACGTGCGGGGGTGTCATCGGGCATCGGTCGTTGGCATCGCCACAAAGCGTAATCACAACATCTGCTTTGTTTAAAAGCTCGGGATCGATCACATCGGATGTCTGGCCGGAGATGTCAATGCCCACCTCCCGCATGACTTGAACGGCAAACGGATTGAGACCGTGAGCCTCGATTCCCGCACTGTACACGTCAAATCGGTCGCCGAGACAGGTTTTCCCAAACCCTTCGGCGATTTGACTGCGGCAGGAATTGCCCGTGCACAGGAAATAAAGAATCGGTTTTTTCGTCATATGGTCAGCCTCCCTGAGTTGAAAAAAATTTGCGTTGGAAATAAAGCGACAGCTTCACCAGAGCCAGCATGACGGGTACTTCCACCAGCGGGCCGATGACCGCCACAAACGCCGCTCCCGAATGAATGCCGAACACGCCTACCGCCACCGCAATCGCCAGTTCAAAATTGTTGCTCGCGGCGGTAAAGGAAAGCGTCGTGCAGACAGGATAGCCAGCTCCCGCTTTTTTACTGAGCCAAAACGACACCACAAACATAACGACAAAGTAGATGAGTAGCGGGATCGCGACCCTGAGCACATCCACGGGCAGTTCAAGGATGACCTCCCCCTTGAGGGAGAACATGACCACGATGGTGAACAGCAGGGCGACCAGGGTCAGCGGGCTGATTTTCGGAAGGAACACCTGCTCGTACCATGCTTTCCCCTTTGTTTTCACCAGTGCATATCGGGTAACCATTCCCGCAAGGAAGGGAATACCCAGGTAGATCAACACGCTTTTTGCAACCTCGGCCATCGTGATCTCGATGACCATGCTATCCAATCCGAGCCACTGCGGCACAATCGTGACGAACACGAATGCGTAGAACGAATAAAACAACACCTGAAAGATGGAATTGAACGCCACCAGGCCCGCCGCGTACTCCGTGTCCCCTTTGGACAGATCGTTCCAGACGATGACCATGGCGATGCAACGGGCTAGACCGATCAGAATCAAGCCGACCATGTACTCGGGATAGTCCCGCAGGAAAAGGATCGCCAGCACGAACATGAGGATCGGTCCGATCACCCAGTTTTGCACGAGAGACAAGCCCAGCACTTTCACGTTACGGAACACATGACCCAGTTCCTCGTATCGCACTTTCGCCAGCGGCGGGTACATCATCAGGATCAGCCCAATGGCGATGGGAATGGAAGTGGTGCCTACTTGCAGAGCGTTCAAGTTGTCCACCATGTCGGGAAACCGGTAACCGCAACCGACACCAACGGCCATGGCCAAAAAAATCCATGCCGTCAAATAACGATCGAGAAACGAAAGCCTTTTGCTGTTTTGACTGCCCATGCCATCCACTCCTCTTAATCACAGCAAATGTTGACCAACTGCCCCTGTTGTTCCAACTTGTTTAATTCCTCCGACATATCGGGCAACTGCATCAGCCCCAATCCAACCTGCTCCAAGGCTTCTCGTCTCAGGGAGTAAAACACCCACTGCCCTTTGCGGCTCTCCTTGACCAACCCCACCGTTTTCAAACGGCTCAAATGTTTGGAAACTGCAGGTTGGGAGATCTTGAACACAGGAACAAATTCGCAAACGCAACAATCCCGATGATGAAGCATGGCCACCATTTTTAGACGGGTGGGATCGGCCAACGCTTTCAGCATGTCCGCCAACTTTTCGATGTCCACATCCCTTCACCTTTCCTCTTAATAAATTTATCATATAACTATATGGTTATTCAAATGAAACTTGTATGGACATGCAAATGAACGGAACGCTCCGATCCAGTCGTAGAGATCGGATGTTTCTCGGTCCACCATCCATCCCCGGATCACCGCCAAAATCATAAACACCCCGCCATAAGCGGTTTCAGGATTGGTTCATATATCCGGGACGATCTCGTGGAATCGGGCAGCGGCCAATTGAAGGAACTCATCGCAAACCTGAAGAGCTTCATGGATTTAAGCGATTTTATGAATGGCACGATTATGCCGGAGACGCCGAAAAGCGTCGTCCTTTTATCATTACGATATTTATTGAGAAAATGATGACGATGTTGTCAGAATGCTTGCCTGCAAATCATCGCCAATGGCAACAATCACATGCCGGAAAATCTGTGTTCATGTCTGTTTTTGATTATACCACAAGATGGATCAATTGCATCAGGTGCGTGAATCTCGACAGCCAAATTGGTGCGAGATCAGAACCCGATTACTGTACCACCTGCAGCACTGGCAACGACAACAATCCATGGCAGACAACTGGGGACATTTTATGGTTCGCCATTTCCTTGCTTCAGACCGGATTGATCCCTCACCCTGGTCAAATCGGCTTCCACCATCAATCGGATCGTTTCTTCGAAACTTGTTTTCGCTTCCCACCCCAATATGGCTTTGGCTTTTGAGGGATCTCCAAGCAATGTGTCCACCTCGGCCGGCCTGAACAAGGCCGGATCGGTCTCCACATAATCGGCGTAATTCAAGCCGACGCAGTCGAATGCCGTTTTGCACATGTACCGTACGGAAACGGATCTTCCCGTGGCGATCACGAAATCGTCGGGCTCTTTTTGCTGAAGCATCAGCCACATGGCTTCCACGTAGTCTCCGGCAAACCCCCAATCCCGCTTTGCGTCGAGGTTTCCGAGCCGCACTTTGCTTTGGCGTCCGCAAACGATATTGGCGACGGCATGGGTTACTTTTCGTGTGACAAAATGCAAACTTCGCAGCGGAGATTCATGGTTGAACATGATCCCGCTGCAGGCAAACAAACCATGGCTTTCCCGGTAATTTACGGTGATCCAGTGGCCGAACAATTTGGCGACTCCGTAAGGGCTGCGGGGATAAAAGGGCGTTTTTTCGTGTTGTACGGGCTGTTGGACGAATCCGAACATTTCGCTGGAGGAAGCCTGAAATACTTTGCATGGGCACTGGGACAACCGTACCGCTTCCAGCAAGTTCAGAACCCCCATCCCCGTTACGTTGCAGGTCAGGATGGGTTGCTGCCATGAACTGCCGACAAAACTTTGCGCTGCTAGATTATAGATTTCGTCCGGCTTGCAAGTTTTTATCATTTTCAACAAAGAAGAAATGTCGGTCATATCTCCCTGAACGAATCGGATCTGTCCGGTGATTCCCAGAAAATCAAGCCGCCATAAGGAAGATGAGCTGCGCTGAGGAAGCATGCCATAAACATGGTACCCTTTTTTCAACAGAAAATCCGCCAAATAAGCTCCGTCCTGCCCGGTGATTCCCGTAATCAACGCTGTTTTCAATGTCAAATCCCCTCTCTGTGAAGAAGATGATTTTCCAGGTTCGCCCGTTTCATATTTCATGGTTACTTTATTCCGTATACCTGGTTTGGCTTGGGCGAATATCATCATCCACAAGAAAAAAATGTGCTCCGAACGACCGGTTAACAGGTACGCCCGATGCACGGTCGGTCAGCACATTATGAGATCATGCAAGGAGAACCGGATATCCATTTCAATATATCTTCCAATCGCTCCTGCAGCAGCATGTCCTGCTTGTTTAACATCCCAATCGTTTTTTCCAATGATGAGTTCATGTCGATCAATTGTGAGAAATGAACGAATGAAGGTGTGAGAACGGACGTATTCGATACCCCGAGTACCGTCTGCAGTTTCTCCGCTTCCGTGTTGAGCAAGTGCGCCTGAGCCAGTTCTTCCAGCGCGATCGACAACATATTGACGGCAAAATATTGTGATAGCGACTGGATGACGAGGATATTGGAGGCGCCAAAACCTGTGAGAATGGGTCCGTCGGGCGCACTTTGGAATTGAAATTGAAACAGGGATTCATTGACGTACTGCCCGGAAGGAGGAATGGCCGTAACCAGCAGTTGATACTGAATGACGATGGTTTGCCCGGCTGCAACCGTACCCAGGCTCAAATTCGACGGATCGGCACCCGGTTGCGGTACGCCGTCAACGATTACGCTATTTGCAACAAACACGGTGCCTTCCGGCAAGGCATCGAACATGACAACCACATTCGCATCGGCTGTGCCGGTATTGGTCACATTGACCTGATAAGTGATGATATCGCCTACATTGGCTACCGATACATTGGCGCTTTTGAAGGCGTCAAACTTCGGGGCATTCACATCGATTTGCAGGCCCAATCCGTTGATCAGGTAGGCGTCGCCGGTTGTGGTTCCCTGAATGACCGCGCTGGACTGGGAATTGACGAGTTGAGCGGACACATCGATATTGGTGATGTCATAGCCTTGCCGGCGCCCCACGCCGTTGGTGCCCAGCGGGTGGTTCAAGGTGCCGAACGTCCCGGTTGTGTCCAGCGTGCCGTCATCGCCATTGATCTGGGATACGAAAAAATTGTCAATGGGGTTATTAGGGCCCTGGACCGGCGTCAACGTTCCGACAGTCGGTCCGAACAGCAATTGATCCCCAACGCGATTGGAATCTCCTTCCAGCGCACTGACCAACAACCTCCCGCTGACCGCGCCGGAAGCGGGGGTGAAGAAACCGGTTATGACGGCCGGCGTGCTTCCCGATCCAATGCTGACAAACTCACTTGTCACGAATATCGACATATTTCGAATCGGAAGCGTAGGATTTTCATACACGACCATCAGGGTCCATCCGCCGGCGTTTGTCGTATTGTCGATTGCGGAAGTGGTGGCCACGATGCCGCCTACAGTATACGTTCCCGCACCGGCGGCTTGTACAATGGCCGTCACGTCAGCGGAACGGACATATAACGCATTTAATATCGTCGTGGCGGTTGCAGGATCGAACGGGACCGAGAAAACGCCCGCCGGTGTGGTGAACTGTACGTTGTTGTTAATGAATGCGGAAAGATCCTGTCCTGCCACATTGAAACTTCCGGACCACAGCAATTCCGCGTACAGGACGGTGCTCAAGGGCGGTAAATTCAGCACGGCGCTCGAGCCATTCACCTGGAAATTCAACGTTGTGCCGGCGGGGAAATCGTTCACCTGACTCATCAAATTTGGCGTTGCCATGGCGCCGATGGCATCCTGGGTTCCCTGTGTGTTCGTGTTCAAATTTTTGCTCAAGCCGATTGTATTGCCTGTGAACGTAATCGCGCCGTTGATGGTGGCGCTGAACCGGTTGACGATGGCCAAATGTACCATCTCCCTCGTACTTTCCCTTTTCGCAATTATCTTATGACAAGGTTCGATTCGCGGCCCCATTATTTGTCCACAGGCGTGCGCATATATTTATGGTTTCGGCCGATGATTTATTCGTCTCCTTCATTCGTTCCGATGCCCGGCGAATCCATTCTGGATGGAAATCCTCCGCCTGGCACATTTTTGAATGCAACATGGCACCCTGTCCTTTGCGTTTTTCTTGACGGGCAGTCTCAGATGTTCCGTCACATCGATCTTGACCGCACAACAGCCTCCGTCAACCAACCAATCCTATGCGGCTCAACGGATAGAGATGCAGGCACACAACGGCCATCCATGCATATAATGCGATATACATTCGTGACGAACGCCTATAGTGCTGCAAGGGAGGTCAACGGAGATTATGAGTTTGCCAGAAATTCCGGAAGTGAAATTCAGACCCACCATGAAAGAAGTGATTATAGATCTCCTCGAATCGATCGCGCTGGAGGAAATCGCGCTGTCGCATTTGCTGAATGCGGAAGCAGAAAAAATCCAGGCATTTACAGGCAAAAAACTGGATTTCCCCACTTGCCCCTCCAATATGGAAATCGCCAAATTCAACCAGCAAACAAGCAAATTTCTGGAAGTCATCGTCATGAAGGAGTGGCTGCTGCTTCGTAAACTGGAAGATGTTCTGTTCTTGAAAGAGGAGTCCCTGCCATGTTCGATCGAAATGTACGAAGAGGAGTGAACGAAAGGACGTGCGACGGGGAACCGCATGTCTCATCAAGCCTGAAAGCCTATACGGCTTCCTTGTATGAACTGGAGAAGACTTTGTCCGGCCTGATCGATTCCTTCAGTCACTATCTGAGGGCCCTGCACCAAAGAATACAAGATCAGGGCGATCATGCAGAGATAGTGAAGATTCGCTACAGCAGCATGCTTTGTTTGAAATCCATCCTTTGTCTGCAGACACAACTGTTAAAAAAGTATGAAGTGTTGCAGGATGCCGGTTTCCCGATCCATCATCCGCCGGCTGCACCGGTATTCGCCTTCCCGGAGGCCCTCGTCCTGGAAACCTTCCGCATGATATTGTCACATCCGGAGGAGTGGAGGAGAATTCGCCGGATACTCCGGGAAATTAACCGGTACAAGGACAAAAAACAGGAAATTGCCGACAGATGCCCGTTCGTTCCGGCCAGCACAAGACCCTGGCTCAACCCGGCGCTTGTCCGTGACGGACATCGGTAAAAAAAAAAGATGTCCTCGCGAATATTGAGAACATCTTTGCCTTCCTCAATTATATCCCGACGATCGGAAATGACGGGGATATTTGAATCAAGTCCAGGATGTTTTCGAATTTGAATTGAAGCAGCATTTCCTTTTTGATGACATCCTGCAAGGTTCTGCGGACACTCTGATCGACAATCAGCAGATTCGAGATCGTCACGTTTGCCGGCGTCAGCGTGGAGGTGGTCGGGGTCAGGGTCCCCAACACGAATTGCAGTTTCTCCGCCTCCGCGTTCATGATATGCGCCAGGGCCAGTTCTTCCAAAGCAATGGAAGATAACAGCAACCCTGAATCCGTGACCTTGATCCCTTAAAAGTATGAGAAAATTAAAGGGAATGCCCTTGTAGATGGAGAAAAGATAAGATAATGACCGAATCTTACTTTTCACCATTGAGGTGCAATAATGAAAATCC
>Ga0207747_1002018_pt1 | contig 12221 bp, 10 predicted proteins | sample HigsolmetaGSP11D_FD_184839 | JGI IMG/M metagenome (GOLD analysis project Ga0207747, IMG submission 184839) | High solid enriched microbial communities from the Joint BioEnergy Institute, USA - SP1-1-D (SPAdes) | ecosystem: Engineered > Bioreactor > SSF (Solid state fermentation) > Aerobic >...
GTCGAAAGACGTCACGACGGGCGTGATTGACGGCATGATGCGAACACTACGTACCTCAAGACAGAACAGTCCATTAGGCATGGCATTGAAAGGATTGCGCGGATAACTGGAATAGGCCATCGATAGTGGAAGAAAAGAAAATTGAAGCGCTACCAAGATTGGAGCAGGAACATGAATTTCACCAATCTCAGATTTCTGCCCACAATTGCTTGACACACACAGCCAAATTGTGGCGCTTGATTTTTTGTGCCTGTTGTCATATAATTACCTTTGCTTCGCTTAAAATGCGCTCGTGGTCCAATGGATATGACGCAGGCCTCCGGAGCCTGAGATCGAGGTTCAATTCCTCGCGAGCGCGCCATATTACCCCTATACTTAATCTTTATTTTTTTGATCAATGTTTGACCTTTCTTGACCTTTTAGCCGGATTTCGGTATCATAAGAGTACGCAAACCAATCCAGCCGCGCTAGCCGCGGCAAGCCTGATAAAGGGAGGGTATACGATATGACTGGTTTTATCCCAATGGTTGTAGAGCAAACGAATCACGGCGAGAGAGCTTATGACATTTATTCCCGGCTGCTCAAGGATCGCATCATTTTCCTCGGTTCGCCAATCAACGATGCCGTAGCCAACTCGATCATCGCTCAGATGCTGTTCCTGACCGCTGAAGATCCGGAGAAGGACATCAACCTGTACATCAACAGCCCTGGCGGCTCCATCTCTGCCGGCATGGCGATCTATGATACGATGCAATACATCAAACCGGACGTCTCGACCATCTGTGTCGGTATGGCTGCATCGATGGGGGCATTCCTGCTGGCGGCTGGCGCCAAGGGCAAACGTTACGCCCTGCCCAACAGCGAAGTGATGATCCATCAACCGCTCGGCGGAGCGCAAGGCCAGGCCAGCGATATCGAGATCAGCGCTAAGCGCATCCTGAGAATGCGCGACACACTGAACCGCATCCTGTCTGAACGCACGGGACAGCCGCTCGAACGGATCGAGAGAGATACCGACCGCGATTATTTCATGAGCGCTTATGATGCAAAGGCTTATGGCCTCGTGGATCACGTCATCGAGAAAGTGTGACAGAGGAAGCTGCAATGACTTTTAGTCGTTGCGGCTTTTTTGTGCTTGGATGTGATATGAATAAACGCCATAACTCCACAGCGTGAAGATGGCGCTTACACAGGATGAGATTATATAAGAACAAATCATCCGAATTAAGGATTCTCGATTTCTTCCTTGCTGACGAGCGCAACGAGGGCACTTACCGCTTGTTCCGCATCGGCGCCCTCGGCGATGATGTTCACTTCCGTCCCGGAACTGATGGCCAGGCTCATAATCCCCATGATGCTCTTGGCGTTGACTTTCTTCGAATCCTTTTCCACAAATATTTCAGACGAAAATTTATTCGCTTCCTGCACGAAAAGAGCAGCAGGTCGAGCATGGAGTCCTGTTTTTAATTTAACAACGACAGGGCACTTTGCCATACAACCTTTCCCCCTAGAATGTATTTTGTATGCAACAAACGGCATTCTCGCCGTTTTCTTCCGTCATGATGAACAAAAGAGCGTATAGGATGCTTGCTGGATTGGAGAACAAGGTGTTTCTAAAATATTATACCATTATTCCCTTGTTAGCACTAGAACCAATCACCGTTTCCTCGCGTTTTATTAAATATCGTATACGTATTCGCCATCAAGTTGAGATAGTTGCCATGTTCCGAGCATTACTTATTTTAGTCCATTGCGGACTTTGTTCGCAAGTTCGTCCAGTTTGCGCAGGCGATGGTTGACTCCGGACTTGCTGACGCGGCCCTTGAGCATCTCTCCGACTTCCGTCAGGTTCAAATCGGGATGCTGCAGCCGTACGATCGCCACTTCGCGCAGCTTCTCCGGCAATTGGTCAAGCCCGATCTCTTGCTCCAGCAGCTTGATGTTCTCGATCTGCCTCATCGCTGCGCCGATCGTCTTGTTCAGATTGGCGGTTTCACAGTTGACGATGCGGTTCACCGAGTTGCGCATGTCGCGCATGATCCGTACGTCTTCAAACTTGAGCAGCGCCTGATGCGCGCCGATCAGACTGAGAAAATCGATAATCTTCTCGCCTTCCTTCAGATACAGGACGAAGCCCTTCTTGCGCTCGATGCAGCGGGCATTAAGCCCGTACCTGTTGACCAGGCTGCACAGTGCTTCGCAATGCTCCTCATACATGGAGGCGATCTCCAGATGGTAGGAGGAGCCTTCGGGATTGTTGACCGATCCGCCTGCCAGGAAAGCGCCGCGCAGGTAAGCTCTGCGGTCGCACTCCTTGCGGATGAGGCTGGCATCGATGCCGGACTGGAACACGAAGCCCTCCGAGACAATCTTCAGCTCCTTGAGCAGTTCCTCTACTCCCCGCGGCACGCGCACGATATAGACGTTATTCTTCTTCAGGCGCATCTTCTTTCGCACGAGCAGCTCAGCCTGAATGCCGAACTGCCGCTTGATGAGCGTGAAGATCCGTCTCGCGATGGCGGCGTTTTCCGTGGACACATCCAGCACGATCCGCTTGCCGGTGAGCTGCACGGTGCCGATCATGCGGATCAGCGCCGCAAGCTCCGCCCGTTCGCAACAAGCCTGCCCTGCCTCGATCATCGTAAGTTCTTTTTTGGTTTGGGCTGCAAATGACATTCCTGTCACCTCTTCTTCGCTGTCCAGGAATGAACGATCCTTGATATATGCTCGCTCAGCCTCTCCGTATCATGGCGCAGATAAGTGCGATACAGGACGAGCCGATCGGCGATGATCTCTGCGCCGGTCAGGTCAAGCTCCTCCCAATCCACCTGAACCGGCTCCGCGCCTTGCTCCGCGTACTTCTTCAGCACCTCTGGAGAGATCAGTCCGTCGTTCACCAGGATATAGTCGAAGGTAATGTCCGGAACATGCTGGACGATCGCCTTCACATGCATCCCGGCGCTGTAATGATCCGTCTCGCCGGGCTGCGTCATCACGTTGCAGACGAAGATCTTGACCGACTTGGAACGAACGACTGCCGATGCGATGCCTGGCACGATCAGGTTGGGAATGATGCTCGTATACAAACTACCGGGACCGATGATGATCGCGTCCGCCCGTCCGATCGCCTCGACCGCTTCCGCCAGCGGCACCGCGTTTGCCGGCTCGATCCGCACCTTGCGAATCGGCTTGCCGAGCTTCGGGATCTGCGACTCTCCGCGCACCTGGCTGCCGTCCGTGTATTCAGCGATCAGCTCGATCGGCTGAGCGCTCGCCGGCAACACCTGGCCTCTGACAGCCAGCACCTTGCTCAGTTCCTTTACCGCCGTCACAAAATCGCCGGTGATCTCCTTCATCGCGGCGAGGATCAGATTGCCCAGGCTATGCCCCGCGAGGCTCGATCCCTCATGAAACCGGTGCTGCAGCACCTTGGACAACATCGGCTCCACGTCCGCGAGCGCCAGGAGCACGTTGCGGATGTCGCCCGGGGGCGGCATCTGCATCTCCGAACGGAGCACGCCCGAGCTGCCTCCGTCATCCGCCACCGTCACGATCGCCGTAATATCCAGCGGCAGAGTTTTCAGTCCGCGCAGCATGACGGACAGACCGGTCCCTCCTCCGATCACGACTATACGCGGCAAATCCATCTCCCTGGGACCTTTCCCCATGCCTCAACTCTCCCTTTATCGATGATCACGTGCAGCATCGCGATGCGATACCTGGGCTGTCTCAAGTTCTCCGCTGCCGATCATCTTGCAGAGATATTCAGCGATCGCGACCGACCGATGCTTGCCGCCGGTACAACCGATGCCGATGACTACCTGGCTCTTCCCCTCCTTCACATACTGCGGGATAAGGAATTGGATGAGATCCAGCAATTTGGTCAGGAATACTTGCGTTTCATTCCATTTCATCACGTAATCATAAACCTCTTGATCCTGACCGGTCTTCGGCCTGAGATGGTCGATGTAGTGAGGATTCGGCAAGAAACGAACGTCGAATATGAGATCAGCATCTATGGGAATGCCATACTTGAATCCGAAGGATATGATATTCACATTGATCCTGCTGCGGTCTGACTGACTGAAGCGCGAGGTGATCGCCATCTTCAGCTGGGCCGGCTTCATGTTGCTCGTATCGATGACCTGCGTTGCCATGCCCTTGAGCTCCTCCAGCAGCTTGCGCTCCTGCAGGATGCCGTCGAGCGGCGAACCGCTCTTCGCCAGTGGGTGGCGGCGGCGGCTCTCCTTGTATCGCTGGACAAGTACAGAATCCGTCGCATCGAGGAACAGGATTTCATAGCGGATCGTCGTGTTCGCCTGCAGCTCCACCAGCGCCTCATTCAGCGCGGTGAAGAACTCCCTGCCGCGCAGATCGATGACCAGCGCGACTTTCTCGATGTTTCCTCGCGACTGCTCGATCAGCTCCGCAAATTTTGGAATCAGCACCGGAGGAAGATTATCGACGCAGAAATATCCAAGATCCTCCAGGCATTGCACAGCAATCGTCTTGCCCGCACCGGACATCCCTGTGATGATGACCAGATTGGCTGAACCGTGTGCTTGCGTCATGGTATGCAACCTCCTGTCCTGCGGACTCTGTTCAATTCTTGCATACATTATATCAGATCAGGCTGGAGAATGGATTATCCCCTCAGATGCAGGCCTGCTGCTCCGACGACTCCCGCGTTGTTCCCCAGAATGGCAGGGACGATGTCCACACCTTCCTGCATGCTCGGCGGCGTATGCTTCGCGAACGCCTCACGCACCGGTTGGAACAAGATCTCCCCTGCCTTCGCCACACCTCCGCCGATAATGAAACGCTGCGGATTCAGGATAACCGCGAGCGTGCTCATCGTCAGTCCGAGATAATAGCCGGCCCGGCTGACGATCCGATTCGCGACTTCGTCGCCTTCGCGCGCTGCATCCAGCACCGCCTTGGCCGTCACTTCCCCCATCGACAGCATCGTCTTCTCGCCGCGTTCCAGCGCATCAATCGCCATGCGCACGATGCCAGTCGCGGACGATACCGTCTCCACGCAGCCCTTGCGGCCGCAGCCGCACTGGATCGCCTCAAGGTCCGGCACGACGTGGATGTGCCCGAGCTCACCGGCCATGCCGTTGAAGCCTTCATAGATCTTGCCGCCAGCGATGATCCCGCCGCCTACGCCGGTGCCGAGCGTCAGCATGACCAGGTCATCGACGCCTCTGCCGGCTCCAGCCCACGCTTCCCCCAGCGCCGCGATGTTGGCGTCATTGTTGATCTTGATCGGCTTCTGCAAGGTCTCTTCCAGCTTCGAACGTACGGGAACATTCTCCCACTTCAGGTTCGGCGCAAACTTGACGATGCCGTTCTTCATGTCCATGAAGCCAGGGAAGCCAATACCAACGCCCGCAACCTGCTCCCAGGAATATGCGGACTGCTCCACGATCTGCCGGGTATAATCCGCAATATTGCGGAGCACGACCTCAGAACCGCCTTCTGCTTCCGTTGACCCTTCGTACGTCTCCAGCAAGTCTCCGTTCGCATTGCATATGCCCAGCTTAATGGAAGTGCCGCCCACATCGACACCAACATAGATTGATTGTATCATTCCTATCACCCCGACATCCGGTTTAACATGCATTCATTGTACCGTTATACCACGTGTATCATACCAACTATAATCCATGGCCATAGCAAGGTCAAGGCGTGAGCGCCCCCGACGACAAAAGGATCGTCCTGCTGCAAGCAAGACGATCCCCATATCATAACGCTATTGTATCACATCGTTCCGTATCTTGCATGATGGTTTGATTGACTGTCACGATCAGCCCCCGACGATTCACGATTTTTCCCTGCACATATCCCGATATTGTCCTGGAGTGACCCCTTCCTGCTTCTTGAACAGTCGATTGAAATAACTGTGTTGATACCCGACAGTCTCCGCGACCTCGCTGATCTTCATATCCGTGTCACGAAGCAACTCGCGTGCTCTCTCCATGCGGATATTCGTCAGGTAATCGATAAAATTGATCCCCACATATTCCTTGAACATCCTGCTCAGTATAAATGGACTTATCTTCAGTTGGTCCGCGCACCAATCAAGCGAGATATCCGAACCGTAAGAGGCATTCAGCAGCTCGACCGCCTGATCGATCGTCTGGCACATCTGCACATCCTGCTTCTTGAACAACTGGCGAATAAATGGCCGAATCATCTTGCGATCGAACCATTCAGGAAGCTCGTCCGATTCGCGAATCTCCAGAAGTTGCTCGTACAGGTTCGCACCATCATACACTTGTTGAACGTCCAATCCGGACTGCAGCACGACGTGCATCAAACTCCCGAGCAGATGCAGCATCCCCTGTCTGAGCGTCGCTTCATTGGCGCCTGCCTCTGCGTGTGCTTGCACGAAGGCTCGAACCCCGGCAGCCGCTTCTTCAGCGTCACCCATGCGCACGGCATGTATGATCTTCCGTTCCAGATCAAACGGATAATCAAGTGAGCCGTCTCTTCCCGGATCGCTCCACTTCTCGATGTCGATAATCTGGTTGCTCTCGCCTGCCTGACGGAAGCTCGCCGCCAGCTTCGTCTCTTCGAACAAGATTGGAACAGCCTTGAGCGATGTGGTCGTTCGGCTGATGCAGATGACCGCCTGAAGCTTCAAGTACTTCTCGATGGAGCCCAGCAGCTCTTCGCCGACCCTGTATACGATCTCAGCCAACAGCTCCCGCTCCATGCCTGCCGGCATCGAAACGAGCAGGCCGACAGACAGATCGTGAAAATTCACCACCTCGGCCTCAATCGGCTGTGTATCCAGGATTTCTCCGATCAGATTGGCCGCTGCAAATGTAACCAGTCCTTCATCTCCTTCGGAGAACCTGCCCTCCAGCTTGGAGAAGCCCAACAACTGGATGAGCACGATGCAGAACCGTTTATTGCGAGCCTCGCGGCCGAAAGACTCCATCCTGTCCATCAATTCTTCATCCGTATACGAATACAGGTGGCCGTGCATCAGTTGCAGTAAGAAGCCTTCTTTGAGCTTGGGCAACTGATCATCCAGCCGCTGTTGCAGCATCTGACTTTCTCTCGACAGATGATGCCAATGATTCTCGATCAGCTCGAACTCATTTCGCGCAAGCAATCCCGTTCCCGCCCCGGGCTTGACTCCCCCGATCAGCTTCACCAGTCGATCAATGGGTGAGTAGAGCCTTCTGGAGACGATCCAGGAGCCTATTGCCGCTATGAGCAGGACGGCACCGCTCGTTGTCAGTATGATCTTGGATAGAAACGTCACAGGCTTCGTGATGCTGGTTAACGGAGCTGCAGAAGCATAATGCCAGTTGGCGCCCATCCGGTTGAAGCTGCCATGCGTAACGGAATACCGGTTCGCATCCCAATCGATCAGGAAGGTCTCCGCACTCTCCTGCGCTTGAATTTCATCGCGAATAGCCAGATCCAACTCGGACGGCTCGTTTCCGGATGAGGTGGTGAACAACCAATTGTCTCCGGAAGCATCGTACAGGAAAGACGTTCCCTGATTGTATGGAGCCAGTGCCTGGACGAGTCTCAGCACCTTTTCTTTGTCCGGATACATGATCAGCAGGCCGAATGGCTTTGCGCGGCCAAGCCCGGGAATTTTATGAACGAGCTTCACAACACCGTCATCATTTGTCCAATATAAATATTTCTCCCTTGCCAGAAACTCTTGATATTCCACACTCTTCTGCGGAGCCAGCCTGTCGTATCGATCCGTCGTAAACAAAACAGGAAACGGCTCTTCCAGATACAATTCGGCGTGGGATATAAGTGCATTGGACCCTTCCAGGATCAGCAGCGTCTGATAAATATCATAGATTTTTTGATAATCGTAGGCGAAGTTCAACTCCTTCAGACTGTCGGAGAACTGGGGGCTGTATGCCGCATGGGCCATAGCCTGCTCAAGGTACGAAAACTGTTCATCCATCGTTTCTACGGTTTTCATAAATTGCACGTCATGAACCAGCTGCAGCTCGGATTCAATTTGATTCTTGCTCACGATGTAGAGGACCAGACCGATCAATAAGCCTGGCAGGCTGGCGAACAGCAGAAACGTGAACAAACTTTTCCGATAATGTCCTCGAAGCATCTTCCTTCGTCCTCCTTAAGGCTTAAGCCCCCCGCATCGTCCGATGGGAGGGCAACCAAAGTCAACCAAAGCGGTTTATCGATTCTTGTAAGCCTCATTCATTTCAGCAGTGGTTTTCTTGAAGCTCTCATTCGAGTCCAAAGAAGCGACGAACGCGTCCCATGCCTCGATCGGCTCCACGCCGAGGATGATCTTCGTCTTCAGATCCTGAACGGTCTTGTTGAATTCCTGCATGAACGTTGCGCCTGTCTCCGAGTACAGCCCCGTGCCGACATTGGCTACGCTCGTTTTCGCTCTTTCATCCTGAATGCTTGCGTACAGCTCCTGTACGTCTTCCGGGAATGTTCTCTTGACCGTACTTGCGTAAGGATCAGCAACATAGAGGATCTGGTTGAACTCACCAAGTCCGTCTGCAGTCACCTTCTCCGTGTCAATTACGATCTTGCCATCCTGCACGGTATGATGGATGCCTTCGATCCCTTGGCTATGCATCAGGAAGAGATCGTCCTGGCTCCAGCGGTCGAGCGCTGCAAGAATCTTCTTCAGCTTGTCTTCACTCACGCTCTTCGGAATCGCGATGACTCCCGAGAAGCCCGGTCCTTTCGGATTGTAACCGTTCACACTCGTAAGCGGCAACAGGTTCTTCATATCGAAGTTCGGATCGATCTTCTTCAACGCATCATAGTACTCCTGCAGAGCGCCTGACTTCTCGACGATAATGCCGGCTTGGCCAGCTTTAAACATATCCTTGACCTGCGACAGCTTCATCGATGCAAAATCGAGTGGGATTAAGCCTTCAGCATACGCCTGGGCCAACATTACCAATGCTTCTCTCGTTTCCGGAAGAGTGACGACGTGAACCAGCTGCCCATCCTGAAGTTTCCAGTTGCCATAGGCTTGATAGAAGATCCGTTCAAACTCTGCCAGTGTGCTCATGGAGGACCCGTCCACCTGTCCCGCCAGGCCGATCGTATCGTCCTTGCTGTTCTTGTCAGGGTCTTGCGTGGTGAACGCCTTCATCACCTCATACAACTGTTCCGCTGTCTCGGGGACACTCAGCCCGAGATTGTCGAGCCAGTCCTTGCGAACGATGAAGAACGCTTCACCTTCGGACGGACGCGGACGCGGCAGGCCGTAATTCTTGCCGTTGATCTTCGTCATATCCCATGCGATCGGAGCGATTGTCTCCTTCATGTATGAGTACTCGTCGATGTAAGGGGATACATCCCAGAACGCGCCTTGCTCCGCTGCTCTGCGAAACACCGGGTCGAACGGATCTGTCACCAGGATGAGATCCGGAATATCCCCTGATGCCAGTGTTACATTAAACTTTTCCTTGTAGTTGTTCGCGGAGACCCATTGAATATCCAGCTTCGTATTGGTCGCTTCCTCAATCTTCAGCTTCACCGCGTTATCGCTTGCAGGTGGTGTCGCGCCGAAGAAATGAACCATGATGCGAATTTCTGTCGGCGGCTCATCGGCCGATGGTGAACCTTGCTGGGAGTTTGAAGATGCATTCGGCGCATTTCCCTGCTGTGACCCGCCGGAGATTGAGTTGCTGCCGCCTCCGCATGCGGACAGCAGAGCTGCGAGCAACAGCACGACTGCCAGCAGCAGCGATGAACTTCTTTTACCCCTTTTTCCTTCTCGAATCATCTGCAGATTCCTCCTTGTCTATCTTTAAATTTATATGATACGGCTCCGCAAGGGAACCGGTATCAACCTTTAATCGAACCAACCATAGCCCCTTTGGCGAAGTGCTTCTGCAAGAACGGATATACTACGATGATCGGCGCGATGGCGATCACGACAGCGGCCATCTTGAGCGTCTCGCTCGGAGGCGGCTGGATGAGCGGATCGACATCGCCAAGGCTGCTGCCGGATGCGTCGATCAGCATGTTCTGCAGGAGCACCTGGATCGGCCACTTATCCGGATCGTTCAGATAGAGCAGAGCATTGAAAAATTGATTCCAATAGCCAACTGCGAAGAACAACCCGAAGGCAGCAAGCGCGGGAAGTGACAGCGGCAGCACGATTCGGAAGAAGGCGGTCATATCGTTGCAGCCGTCTATGGCGGCAGCCTCATCGAGCTCCTCCGGAAGGCTGTCATAGAAGCCACGCATTAGTATGACATACCAGCCGCTTGTCAGGGACGATAAGATAACGGACCAGAGGCTGTTGATCAGATGCAGCTCACGAATCAGGATGTAATGCGGGATGATCCCCGGGCTGAACAGGATCGTGAACAGGATGAGCAGTTGGAACGTGCGGCGTCCGTATATTCTTCTGCGGGACAGGGCATAAGCCAGAGCGGAAGTCACAATCAAGCTGCAAGCTGTCCCGACGGTTGCCAGAAACAGACTGACGCCAAGGGCCTTCGGGAACGCTGAGGTCGAGAGCAGGTAACGGTACGAGGCCAGGGACCACTCCTCCGGGAACAACACCAGGGGCTTCCGGATATATTCGATAGGGGCGGTGAATGAGACAACGACCACATAATAGATGGGAAATGCGGTGATAAGCGTGATAAGCCCGAGGGCTATAGCATTACCGATTCTGAACATGCGATCTCCCAGCGAATTGGATATCATCGATGAACCTCTCCTTCGTTTATCAATACACGCCTTCTTCGCCTATTCGCTTGGCCAGCTTGTTGGCGATCAGGACAAGCGCCAGACCGACGAAAGACTTGAATATGCCGACCGCCGTACTGTAGCTGAACTGTCCTTGCTGCACTCCAACCCGGTATACATACGTATCGAATACCTCGGCTACTTCGGACACCGCTCCGTTGTACATCAGGAACACCTGCTCGAATCCGACCTCCAGGATGTCCCCGAGCCGCAGGATGAGGAGGATGACAATGACGTTTCGAATCGCCGGCAAGGTAATGTGCCACATCTGCCGCAGTCTGCTCGCCCCGTCTATACGCGCCGCTTCGTACAGCTGGGGATTGACACCGGCGATGGCTGCCAGGAAGATAATCGTTCCCCAGCCGCATTCCTTCCAGATACGCTGGATGGTCAACATGATCCAGAACCAGTCGGGATTGGTCAGGAAGTCCATACGGTTAAAGCCCAGGGCATCCAGAGCCAGATTGACCATACCGTTGGCACGTGAGAACATCACGAACGTCAGACTGGCGATAATCACCCATGACAGGAAATGCGGCAAGTAGATGATCGACTGGACCGTCCGTTTGTAAATTTCATTGCGCAGCTCGTTCAACATGAGCGACAGGATGATCGGCAGCGGGAAAAAGAAGAACAAGCTCATCAGGCTGATCCCCATCGTATTGCGGAACAACATCATAAAATCCGGATTCGTGAATAATCGCTCGAAATGAGCCAAGCCGACCCATGCGCTGCCTTTCATTCCGACATACGGCGAGTAATCCTGAAAGGCGATCAATATCCCCCACATGGGCAAATATTTGAATATAAGAAAATACAAGAGCCCCGGAAGAGCCAGCATATACAGATACTTGTCTTTGCGCAGGCTTCTCCCAATCTTCTGCATGACGGTCCTCGGCTTCACGGGACTGCCTGTTTGCATGGGCATTGATTTTTCCATGATTGTCACGGCCTTTCTCTTCGCTCTGCATTTATTTCTGTTGTCTCCAAGCCTAAGGTCACGATCGTTTTCCTGCAATCAAACATTCTTGCGGAGAGGTATTTTGCCGATTGATTTTCTTTGCAGCCCTTGACTATTCTTGCGAGCCGCTCTGCTGTCAGGGGTTTCGGGCATAAAAATAAGAACGCCGTTATCAGGTAACGAACGTTCTTTCATTTGACTGTGCCTGCTATTCGGATATGGATATGTAATCAGGATAAGCTGCGACAAGGAGACAGGAGCATACCCATTCAGAATTCCATTTAATCGAACCTTGATCGAAGTCATCCATGCGCAGCAGAATGGAAAAAGGCCACCCGCATGGATGGCCTCCAGTAAAGAAACAGGTGATGTGTCGGCTTATAGTGTCTGGCTCCAGTCCTGCGTCGCGCTTCCCTCGAGGAAACGTTCGCAGTCCAGCGCCGCCATGCAGCCGCTGCCCGCTGCGGTAATCGCCTGTCTGTATCGGCTGTCCTGCACGTCGCCGCAAGCGAAGATG
>Ga0207747_1002028_pt1 | contig 12163 bp, 12 predicted proteins | sample HigsolmetaGSP11D_FD_184839 | JGI IMG/M metagenome (GOLD analysis project Ga0207747, IMG submission 184839) | High solid enriched microbial communities from the Joint BioEnergy Institute, USA - SP1-1-D (SPAdes) | ecosystem: Engineered > Bioreactor > SSF (Solid state fermentation) > Aerobic >...
CCCGCCACAGTTGTGCTCATCGGGCGGAGGAGCTTCTCGCAATCCTTGCAGCGCTGCGCGGCGCCGGTCCAGTCAGGGAGAATGCCGCATGAGGATTGCCTTCTATGGGTCGAGCCTGCTGTCCTCCTACTGGAACGGCGCTGCGACTTATTACAGAGGCATGTTGGCCGATCTCGCCCGGCGCGGCCACCGCATCGCCTTCTATGAGCCTGACGCCTTCGACCGCCAGCAGCACCGCGACATCGAGCCTCCGAACTGGGCGGAGGTTCAGGTTTGGCCAGCCACCGATTTGGGGCTGCGCCAGGTGATTGCCGAGGCCGCAAGCGCGGATGTGGTGGTGAAGGCCAGCGGCGTCGGCGTCTATGACCGGGAGTTGCTGGAAGGCGTGATGGCCGCCGCGCATCCGGAGGCGATTCGCATCTTCTGGGATGTGGATGCGCCGGCCACATTGGCCGAATTGGGTGCCGCCCCGGACCATCCTTTGCGTCGCGTGCTGCCAGGGCTGGACCTTGTCCTTACCTACGGCGGCGGCCCGCCCGTGGTCGAGGCCTATGAGGGATTCGGCGCGCGCCGTTGCGTGCCTGTCTATAACGCGCTCGATGCTGCGACGCACCATCCCGTGCCGCCTGATCCGCACTTCGCAGCCGATCTGTCCTTCCTCGGCAACCGTCTGCCGGATCGTGAGGTGCGGGTCGAGGAATTCTTCCTCCGCCCCGCTACCATGCTGCCGGATCAGCGCTTCCTGATCGGCGGCAATGGCTGGAGGGACAAGCCGATGCCACCCAATGTCCGGCATCTCGGTCATGTCTATACGCGCGACCACAATGCCTTCAACACCTCCTCCCTCGCTGTGCTGAACATCGCGCGGGACAGCATGGCGGCGGTAGGCTACTCGCCGGCGACGCGGGTCTTTGAGGCAGCGGGCGCTGGCGCCTGCCTCATTACCGATGCCTGGATCGGGTTGGATCTCTTCCTGAGGGACGGGAAGGAGGTTCTGGTGGTCCGCGATGGCAATGATGTGATGCAGCACCTGCGCGACCTGACTCCGGAACGCGCACGGGCGATCGGCGAGGCGGCACGCGCCCGCATCCTGGCCGAACACACCTACTCCCGTCGCGGTGCTGCCGTGGATGCCCTGCTGCGGGAAGAGGCAGCGCGCAAGCGGGAAAGGAGCGCGGCGTGAGTCCCCCGCCCATGCGTATCGTCGTGCTCGGCCTCAGCCTTTCCTCCTCCTGGGGCAATGGACATGCCACGACCTACCGGGCCTTGCTGAACGCTTTCGCGGCGCGCGGCCATTCCGTGCTGTTCCTGGAACGCGAGATGCCCTGGTATGCTGCCAACCGGGACCTGGGGGACCCGCCCTATTGCCGGCTGCAAGTTTACCGCGACCTCCGCGGGCTTAATGCCTGGCGCCATGTGATCGCGGATGCGGATGCGGTGATCCTCGGCTCATACGTGCCGGACGGCGTCGCAGTGGGCCGGATGGTACAGCGGGTGGCGCGCGGCATCACCGCCTTCTACGATATCGACACGCCGGTCACACTGGCCAAGCTGGAGCGGGCTGACCATGAGTATCTCTGCCCGGCGCTGATCCCGGGCTACGACCTGTATCTCTCTTTCACTGGCGGGCCGCTGCTGGAGGAGGTGATGCGCCGCTATGGTTCCCCAGCGGCACGGGTCCTCTACTGCTCGGTGGATCAGGTAGCGTATCGTCCGCTCAATGTGCCGCAGCGCTGGGACCTCAGCTATATAGGCACCTACAGCCCGGACCGGCAGCCTGCCCTGGAACGCCTTCTGCTGGAGCCGGCGCGACGGGCCCCGCATCTGCATTTCGCCGTGGCCGGGCCGCTTTATCCCGATGGCATTGCCTGGCCGGCGAATGTGGAGCGGCTGGAGCATGTGGCGCCCGCCGATCACTCCGCCTTCTACGCCGCCAGCCGCTTCACCCTGAACATCACCCGTGCCGACATGATCCGCGCCGGCTACAGCCCCAGCGTTCGGCTGTTCGAGGCGGCAGCCTGCGCCACCCCGGTCATCTCCGACTGCTGGAACGGCATAGACACCCTCTTCCAGCCCGGGAAGGAAATCCTGCTGGCGCAGAGCACGGAGGATGTGCTGGAGGCGCTGCTCCACTACCCCGAGCCGCGCAGGCAGGCCATCGCCGCCGCGGCGCAGCGTCGCGTGCTGACGGAGCATACGGCAGGCCACCGCGCGGCGGAGCTCGAACGGCATCTCCGCGCCGCCATGGCGCGGCGCGCCGCGACGAAGTGGACGCATCGGCTGGCGCCAGCCGAACAGGGACAGAGGGCAGGGGAGGTCGCGGTCTCGTAAGGCACGGTGGACGCTAATTCATCCTTGTTGACTGCTACCTGCGGCGGAAGGGGGAGGCGCATCTGAGCACCCTCGGCGAAGCGAGGGCCACGGGCGTGAACGGAGACGCGCTGCACCATGCACAGCGGCATCCCATACTATCTCCGCTACGAGACGATGCCCAGCTCCCGCGCCTTGATCTGTAAGGCGAGCACCTTCGAGAAGATGCGGCACTGCGCCAGCCCGCCTGCATGGAACCACAACCCCTTCTGCCCGGTGGGCCGCCACATTCCTTGGAGTTCCCCTTCCTCGTCGAAACCCCAGACGGGACCGATGCGCTCGCCGACCTCATCGCCGAGGATCCGCCGCGCCGCCGCCGCCTGGCCTTCGTAGCCGGTAGCCAGCACGATCAGGTCGGCAGGCTTCACCGTACCGTCCTTCATCACCGCGCCCTCGGGGCCGAAGCGCTCGATATCGCTGAACTGGATCAACCCGACGCGCCCGTCGATGATCATCTCGGAGCAGCCCGCGTTGAAATAGTAGCCGCCGCCACGGCTCTGATACATGATCTGCCAGCCGGTTCCGTCCTCCCCGAAGGTCAGGCGGAAGCCCCGCTGCTCCAGACCCTCCAGCAGCTCCCTGTCTGCCACGCGGTTCCTCGCCGTCATGAGCTGGTGCGACCGGCGATAGACCGGGAAGGGGAAGGAGGTGGCGAGCAGGTCGCAGTCCTCGAAGGGGATGTCCTCGTCGTAGAGCGCGTAGGGCGCTTGCGCCTCCTTCAGGCTCACCACCAGGGTCGGTCGGCGCTGGATCAGCGTCACCTCCGCCGCCCCGGAGACGCAGAGGTCCTGCGCGACGTCATGGCCCGAGGTGCCGGTGCCCAGCACCAGCGCGCGCTTGCCTTTCCAGTCCAATCCGCTGCCATAGCTGCCGGAGTGCCGCACCGTGCCGCGGAATTCCTTCAGGCCGGGCAGATCCGGCATGATCGGCATGGTGCTGACGCCGTTGGCGAAGACGATGTGGCGCGGCCGCATCCGCCGCTCGGTGCCGTCGCCGCGCCTCAACACTGTATCCCAGCACTGCGCTGCCTCATCCCAGGTGCCGGCGACAAGCTCCGTTTGCGTCCAGACGTTGAGCTCCATGGCCTCGGCATAGATTTCGAGCCAGTTGGCCAGCATGTCCTTCGGGATGAAGACCGGCCAGGAGCGTGGGAAGGGCATGTAAGGCAGGTGATTGACCCGCGTCTCGTTGTGCAGCGTCAGCGCATGGTAGCGGTGGCGCCAACTGTCGCCGATCCGCGCCTCCCGTTCCACGACGAGCGTGTCCACGCCGAGCAGAGTCAGCCGCGCTGCGACGGACAGTCCGGCCTGGGCCGCGCCCACCACCAGCACCGCGGGGTCGCGGTCGGCATAGGCGCGAGCCTTGTTGCGTCGGTCGAGCCAGTTCTCCCCGCCAAAATTCCGCTTCCAGTCCACATCCTGCCAGCGTTTGCCATTGGCCGGATCCTCGTGGCCGCGGATCTCGTCGAGCGAGGTCATGAGCGTCCAGGCGCGTGGCGCCCCCGCCTCGGAGACCAGGCGCACCACCCCGTTGCAGGGACCAACCGAGGTCTCGAAGGTGAAGATCGCCTCGATGGCCCTGGTGCCGGCACGCTCAACGTACCGCGGTGGCGTGCGGCCGGCAGCAAGTGCCAGCCGGTGTGGCGCCATGCGCGCCAGGGACGGCACCATCCGCTTCGCGATGGCAGTGGCGCCGGAGGTCGTGCGCAGATTCCAGGTGAAGGCGAGGATATCGCGCCAGTGGCATTCCTCGGCGAAAAGCATCGCGATGCGTGTGGCCTCGCCGGAGGCCAGGGCGGCCTCGAAATCGGCGAGCCATGCCTTGGCGGCAGCCTCCGCCGAAATCCCGGTCAGGATACCATCCATGGACCGTTTTCCTCCGAATTTCCTGCCACCGCCGTGGCAAGGATGCTTTGGTCGGATGCTAACCGTCACCCACAGGTGCGGCAAGCAGCTACCGGGATGGACCGATCAACCTCAAGGCTCCGGCCATAACGGTGGTTGCCATTGAGCAAGAAGATGTGGCCCAAGCCCGCGCTCGAAGGCATCGCCGCCATGGACCGGGCGCTTTCGATCCTCTCCGTCTTCTACAAGGGGGATGAGGCAGTCTCATTGGCTGAACTGGTTGGCAGGACAGGTGAGAGCGCGTCCTTCTCCATCCGACACGGCGGCCAGCGGCTTTGTCTGTGAGTGGAGAGGGCGCCGGATCCAGTGCGTGGTGTGCGCCCGTTGTGTCGCCCAGCGGAATGGGCGCCGCCGCGCGGAAGATCGGGATACCATGACAGCTAGTCGCCCGTGAACTATGCGGTTTTCAGGCGGCCAGGGCTCGTGGCTGAGGGGCTGGACGGGTCTGGCGGGGGCCACGAGCAGGCTGAGCAGGAACGCGAGAAGCGGCGCCAGCCAGGCCCGGAGCAGACGGAGGTTGTGGCCCGCGGCGGCGAGGATAAGGTTGGTGGCGTCGCCCTCCGCGCCGAGCAGGAAGTTGCGGCCGAGATGGCCGTCGCTCTTCATGTGGCCGATGACCGGCTCGATGGCGTTTCGGCGCCGCCGTTCGCGGCGGATGGTTGGGGTGAGGCCGCGCTTCTGGCCGGAGAGGATGACGCGGGCGCGGTCGGCATCATGGCCGCGATAGCCGCGATCGACATAGGCGCGCTCGATTTCGACGCCGGTGATGCGCTCGGTCTGGGTGATCTGGGCGGCAAGGGTGTGGCCATCATAGGGATTGCCCGGCAGGCTTCTGGCGCCGAGCACGAACTGCCCGCCGGGGGCGAGGGCATTGGTCGTGGCAATTGAGACTTTCCCCCCGAACTCGAAATGAGCATGCGCCTTGCCCTTGCCGATGCACTCCACTTCGGACGCGTGCAGCGAGTACAGCTTGTCCGGGCCGCGGTCCTCGCGGCGTTGCCGCAGCCGCCGCCGAACGAGCTCGAGCGGCCCGGCGAAGGCGGCCTTGGCCGTCGGATTGCCGGCGATCTTGCGGCCGATGTCGCGGAACAGGCGTCCCAGCCAGGTTCGCAGCTGCCGAACCTGCCGCTCGGCCTGACGCGGGCGCCCGGAGTACATCAGCTTGGCGGCTTCGCGCTTCGCCCGCCTTGCCACCCGCAGGTAGGATTGGCGCAGCCGGATCCCGTGGCCCCGGGCCAGACGGACCAGGATCTCGATGCCGCGGTGTAAGAGTTTGCTGTCGGTCGGATGCGTCACTGCCTTCGGCTGGACGGTGGTATCGATGGTGACGCGCCGAAAGTGCTTCTCCTCGACCGCGCCGCCGCGTTGCGCCGCGGCCAGGCTCTCGGCCAGCAGCAGGTCCAGCCGCTCCGGCCCGATCCGCCGGCGCCAGCGCGTCATCGAGGAGCGGTCCAGCGGCAGGGCGTGCTGAAAGTACGTCTCGCCGCAGAACAGCTGCACATACGGGCTGTCGAGGTATCGCGCACAGATGGCCTCGTCGGACAGCCCGTCCATGTGCCTCAGCAGGTGCAGGCCGACCATGAGGCGTGTCGGTAGGCCAGGACGACCACTCGCTTCGGTGTAGAGCGGTCCGAACGCGGCCACGAACCGGCCCCAGTCGATCAGCTTCGCCAGGCGCACCAGCGGATGCCGCGGGTCCACCAGGTTCTCCAGCCGGGCGCGGAAGAGGTCCTCCTGCGGCTCGGCCTTGGGCTGCTTGGGGCGCATCGGCGGCCTCCCTGCCGGGTGCCGCCGAGCGAATCACGTGCCATCCGGCCTCGCAACGCACAGGTCAGTTTGCAAGGGTCTGCCCCTCGATGCAGGGCAAACCTGCAAAACCGAATACTTCCCAAGCGCCCAAAAACCGCAGAACTCTGCCACTCTCAGCCCATTTCACGGCTGACAAGCTAGTGCAGCGGGCCAGCGGGAAACTCGCGGCGATCGCCGTAGCGCACGTATCATCGCACCCGGCCATCCGGAGACCGACCACCCCGTTCAGGTCGCCAGCATGCAGACCCTGGCCCGCCGTCTGGAGGCCGCGCGCCGTGCAGCGCCGACCTGATCGTGCTGGACGAGGCCCACCATGCTGTCGCAGGACAGTGGACGCAGGTGTTGGCGGCCTACCCGCAGGCCCGCCTCCTTGGCGTCACGGCGACGCCGGAGCGTCTCGACGGCCGCGGCCTCGGCGTGCAAAATTGAAGGTTACCCCAGACTGGGACAGGCCTCCTGATGTTCCAGATCAACTGGGGCGGACGTCGCGGCCTCCCACCGGGCAAATGGCCCAAACCGGCTACAGTGCACCGGTGGCACCCAGGATGGCCTCAATCCCAAAATCAACCCGCGCCAGCGCTGCCGCGAGCTTCTGTAGCTTGTAGCCACTGAGGTAAACACTTGCGGTGACGCCCAGTTGTGCATGGCCAAGGACTGCGGAAACTACGCTGGTGTCTGCATCCGTATTGAACAACCGCGTCGCCAGCGTGTGCCGCAGGGCATGAAAATCTGCACCCGGACGGTAAAAGCCGATTTTGCGGCGGTACTCTGTAAATTCCTTACTGTAGTAGTATCCGAGCCGGCCATCAGGGCCTGTTGGCTCGATCTCTGGGAAAAGCCGTGGCGCGCCCTTACGCCGCAGCTCCGCGACGTAATCGAAGAAACCGAGGCGTATCAGCGCCGGGTGCAACGGTACACGGCGGCGACTGAACTCCGACTTGACGCGGAAATCGGGCTCTTCCGCAGGAAGCGTGGTCATGCTGCGAGGAGCACGCGACGCCGGAGGAGGTCGAAGCTGCCGCGTCCGAAGGTTTGTCGCTTCAGCATCTTCAGCTTGCCTACCTGCCCCTCCGTTTGTCCGCTGCTCCATGAGGTGGTGAGTGCGGCTCTCACGGCCGCACCGTCCTGCTGCAGACCGGCGGTGAAGGTGGTGACGGCCGCCACGCCGCTGCTCTTGGCCTCCCGGAGCCAGCCTTCGAGAGTGCTGATCGGTGCTCCGCACCGCGCCTTCGTGCCGACGCCGCAGCCACGCACGAGGTCGGTGAACCGGCGGACCAGCCCGGCGACGGTGGCCGCTTCGCCGCTGCGGCCTTCTACCTCTTGCGCACCGGCTGCCAGTGGCGGGCATTGCCACATGAGTATCCGCCCTGGCCGACGGTCTATTACCATTTCAGCCAATGGCGGCGCTCCGGCATCTGGGAGCAGGTCAACGCCAAGCTGCGCGAGCGGCACCGTGCGGCGATCGGCCGCAATCGTCAGCCGTCGGCGGCCATCATCGATAGCCAGTCCGTGCGCACCACCGAAGTCGGCGGGCCGCGCGGCTATGATGGCGGCAAGAAGATCTCGGGCCGCAAGCGCCAGGTGTTGGTCGACACCCAAGGCAACCTGCTGAAAGCCAAGGTGCACCCGGCCGATATCCATGACCGGCGCGGCGCCGAATTGCTGCTCGAGGGCCTGGCGGCGCAGTTCTCGGATATCGCCCTGCTCTGGGCTGACAGCGCCTACCAGGGGCTGAAGGCCTGGCTGCGCGGCAAACGCCGTACCGGCCTTCTGCAGAAGGCCGGTACGGCGCAGCCCCAGGCCGAGACGGAGTGAACCAACCGGGGGGGCCAGTTCCGGATGCTGGAAGGGGTCCAGTTCCTGGTGTCGTTTGACAAATGGTGATGGTTGCCGACCGGGGCGGCTGTTCGCTTTGGGCATGCCGGTTGGACGGAGCCAACCTGCGCCGATGGCGGGACGTGGGGCACCAGGTTTGTGTCGTCGACCCACAAGAGATTCCAAGGGGAGACAAGGTGAATTTCAACGACCTGCTCGCCAGCCGCGGGCCTCGTGTGGTGGTCCGACGGATCGAAGCGGCCGTGGCCTTGCTTTGCTGCCAACTTCAGGGATATCGCCGCCGGCGTAGGCTCCAATGCTGGTCCAGTCGGCCGCGCCGGGCCGCACCTGCCGTTACCCATTGCTGGCCGCCCGCCCGTTTGCACCGGCCAAATCGCGCTGCCGGGCGTTGGTCGGCGGAGGACGGTTTGCTTTGCCCATTCGCTGTGGTCGAGGACACATCAGGGATCGACGGAGGATCAGTCCTCGAAGCTGGCTTGCGCTTCGGGGCAGGCGCCCCTTCAGCAACGGTGCCACTGGCCTGCCACGCCTCAAGGTCTCGCTGCTGGGCTTCCTGCTCTTCGCGGTGGTGTTCGATCAGGCGGCTCAGGGTCGCCGCAGTCTCGTATAGGCTGCCGTCGCGCGTCGCCAAATACGGCCGCCCATCGATCTCGAAAATCTTTCGCTGCATGGACAGGCGATGGACTTGGTCGCGAGAGGCCGGAACGAAGGCAATGCCGCAATCCTTCGCGGCCGCGATCTGCTCGGCAGAAATTTGCAAACTACAACTCGCCAATCATGCTGGTTTTAGGGTTCAGGGTCCTACCTTGAACAGATTGTAGCGCCCAGGCGGGTTTCAAGCGAACGCCTTCGGAACGTCCGCGTGACTGTGCGAAAGATTGGGAAGGTGGATCCGAAATGACCTTTCTGGTCGGCCTTCTGCTTAGAACGGACCATGAATAGAAGCCCTGCGAAGAGGCTGCGAAAAACTATAAAATGCCAGCATTCCTATAGGGTGAGGCCAGTTGTCTCTTGCCACCGGGCCGGAAGTGATCGAGTTCTCGAGACGCGCGACTTTGTGCTTTCCATTTGTCCGTGAGGGGGTTATGTTCACATCCCGTTCTGTGGGAGGGCGGGATGGAAAGCGGCACTCGGATCGGCCGTTTTGTCGTGGTCCGCGACGTTGATGGGCGATTGCACGCAATTGCCCTGGGAGCAATCTCCGCTGTCAGCGACGATGGGGAGGGAGGCGCTATGCTAATGGTCCATGGAATGCGCCTCCATGTCGAACAGTCAGTTGAGGCGATCATGGCCTGGATCGCCGGGCCGAGCGGGGCATGTGGGCAAGCCGTCACCGGCTGACAACGCCACTCACCCGCCTTGCTACGGGCGGGTTCGCCTATCGGTCACCCTGCGGTATTCGCTCCCACCCAAGGGCGCGCAGGTCTTGGATGACTTCCTCATCGAGCACACCGCTCGGACCGCTCATGTAGAAGGACAGGTAGTCGCCCGAGCCAACAAGGCTAGCTACGATTTCCCCGGTCGAGCGCATGCCGAATACGCACTCCGTGCCGTCCAGATGCCGCCATGTCGAGTTCTCAAGCGCGCGGTACAGGAGTTCAGCGTAGGTCAGACTCGCCACAGCCTTGGCCCGGACCACCTCGCTTGCCTTGATGTCGCGTTCCAAGGAGCGCTCTGGGGTAAGCTCTGCACGCTCCCCGCTGCCCCTCAGCCCGTTAGTTGCTGACCGCTCGTCGATGAAAACCACCTGGTCTGCTTCAACGCGTAGCCGGCCGCGGCGCCATAGCCCGTTTGCAAGAGGCCGAGCCCAGACACGTCTCTCTTCTGGGAGCTCACGCGCCTGAGGTGGCAAGCCGAACATGCTACCGGCAGCATCGAGCCAGCGGGCATGGACGCCGCGCTCCACGATTTCGCCGTCAGGCCCGATGACCACGGCGCCGTCGACCTCATAGGCCTCGCCTTCATCCAGCTTCAGCGTTGCCTCGCCGATCTGGCGTTCAGATTGCCGGGCCTTTCGCTCACGGTCGCGTTCATCCCAGAATTCCTGAGTCGCTTTTTTCCTGGCTGGGTCAGCCCATGCGACGGTCCAGGCGAACTGCTCGACGAGTTGCAGCGATGCCTTCCGGACCTCCACCAATCTGTCGAGGCGATCCTGCTCCCATTCTTCCGGACCGCCCTCCCTGCCTGTTGTAACCAGCCGAATCTCAGTGCCATCCGGGGAAAGGATTGCCCAGACCATTTCCGGCTCGCCTGGCCGCTGCTCGTCAATTGCAAGATGCCAAGAACCCGCCAGCCCGCAGAGGTAACTGTATCCCGGCCACCCTCTTCGCCACTGGAAAGCCGCGCCTGCAACTCATTGCCCGCTGCTGTGAGGTCTTCAGCGTGCATCCCTCTCCCTCTCGGACCTCGGTACGACCCGCATGTAGTCCGGCAGCCGCCGCTCATCTACCCACAGGGCTACAAGTGGCGTGATCGTCCCCACCACCCCGAATGTCATTCCATCGAGCAGGTGCCCCTCCATGAATAGGCTGCAGACATGAGCGCCCGGCAGGCACTCGATAACGGCACCGCGGTAGGTATAGCGCCCGCCGCCCCACCTCCCCTTCGGATCTGCGAGGACCGGTTCCGGGCGAGGCGGAGGCTCGGGAGCTTCGAGGATGTGCCTGGGTGCAGTGTTGTCCGTCATTCCCCCTTCCTACGGTGAATCCCGGACATGCAGATGCAAGTCTGGGCAGTAGAGGCAATCCGCGCAGAACCGCACCATCAAGGATGCCACCACCAAGTCCTTCCACTACCCCGACCTCGAGGTGCTGAAGGCTCATAGCCTTGCCTTTGTCAGAGCCTGCAACTTCGCCAGGCACCTCAAGGCTCAACGATGGCGACCCCCCTTCCAGGCAATCTGCGATGCCTGGACCGAGGACCCCACCACTTTTCGTAACAACCCGCACCACCTCATCCCGGGACCGTACACGTAGCGCAGGGAAAGTGACCGCAGGCCATCAAGCCCAGCTCTTGGCTGTGCCCGCTTCTTACTCTCAGAATGAGGCAGCAAAGATCCTCTCACGGTTCGACAATAGATGTCTCTAATGCTGTCCAAAGCGCGCCAAGTACTGACCCTCGCCAAGGCAGGTCGGGTAGTGCCGCATCCGCAGGCGGGGATGCCGTTAGCATTCCTCCACATTCCGAAGACCTCCGGCGTAGCCGTCTCTCAGGGACTGCGCGACGCCCTTCCATCGCACACTGCTTTCACTGGCTTCGACAGGGCGTTGTTCGGAGCTTTCGACGAGTTCGACACCATCGAGCCGAACCTACGCCAGATGATCCATCTGAATGCCGCCGGGATAAACCGCGACGCGGATCTCGTCCTGGGTCACTTGGCCCTCTCAACCCTGCGTGCGGTCTATCCTCGGCACCGTCTGCTCACGATTCTGCGCGAGCCCCGAGCGCGAGTCATCTCGCACTGGCTATATTGGCGTGGCCTGCCGGACACAGAGGTGTCGAGATGGGGAAGCTGGGGTAAGCACGTTCGGTACAGCAGCCGCCCCTTGGGTGAGTTCCTGAGTTGCCCTGAAATCGCCTGCCAGACCGACAACCTTGCGGTGCGGATGCTGCTCTGGCCGCACCCGCTCATCCCGGAGGATGGATTCATCCCACCGGAGGCGGACCGTGTCCTGCTGCACGCGGCACGGCGAGCGCTGAGCAAGCTGGACTTCGTTGGCGTGTGCGAGGATCCCTTGCTGAACGCTCGGGTCGGAGGTTTTCTTGGCCGTGATTTCCAGCGTCCAAGAATGAATGAGACGCCCACCTTGCCGCCGGAGTGCAGGCCCGTGCTGGCGCGCGAATTCGATAATCTTACAATGGATACCCTCCGCGTCTGCACGCGTCTCGACCATACGCTGTGGCATGAGGCGGTCCAGAGGGCAATGCCTGAGCGTGAGCCAGAGGTGGTCGGTGAGCAAGCCTTCCTCGACAACCTATTTCGATATGTCGAACGATCGACCGTGCTGGTGACCGGACCGACACTCGCTTCAGGCAGTTTGAATTGAAAACTCATTGACCTGGCTTGGGCGACTGACCAGTCCCCATTGAGTGGTCTGGGTAGAGTTTTAGAGCGTCTAATGAGATATGTGCGCGGATGTGCTTGGAGGCGCGCTGACAATGGTGATTCGCTGGGTGTGTAGCGGGTGGAGGTCGGCATGGCGCGCCGGCGGATTGGGCAGGAGGACCTCATCGCACGGCCGGAG
>Ga0207747_1002029_pt1 | contig 12161 bp, 9 predicted proteins | sample HigsolmetaGSP11D_FD_184839 | JGI IMG/M metagenome (GOLD analysis project Ga0207747, IMG submission 184839) | High solid enriched microbial communities from the Joint BioEnergy Institute, USA - SP1-1-D (SPAdes) | ecosystem: Engineered > Bioreactor > SSF (Solid state fermentation) > Aerobic >...
GGGAACCTCAAGGCGATAGGGCGCGCCGGGATCGGGGTGGACAACATAGACGTCGAGGCCGCGACCAAGCGCGGCATCCTGGTCGCCAACGCCCCGGAGAGCAACACCGTCGCCGCCGCCGAGCACACTTTAGGGATGATGCTCGCGGTCGCACGGCGCATCCCGGCCGCCGACGCCTCGCTGAGGCGGGGGGAGTGGAACCGGGGTGCGTTCAAGGGGGTCGAGGTCGCCAGGAAGACGCTCGGGCTCATCGGGCTCGGGCACGTCGGTTCGATCGTCGCGCGCGGCGCTTTGGGGATGGGGATGGAGGTCCTCGCCTACGACCCCTACGTCTCCGAGGAGAGGATGCGGGACATGGGCGTCGGGCGGGCGGAGAGCGTGGAGGAGGTGCTCGAGAAGGCGGACTTCGTCTCGCTGCACGTCCCCCGTACCCCGCAGACGACCGGCATGATAGACGCGGAGGCGCTCGGTCGGATGAAGAGGAGCGCCTACCTGATAAACGTCGCCCGCGGCGGGATCGTGGACGAGCAGGCACTCTACCAGGCCCTCAAGGAGGGAAGGATAGCCGGGGCCGCGCTCGACGTGTTCGCCGAGGAGCCGCCCGCGGGGTCTCCTCTTCTCGAGCTGCCGAACACGGTGCTCACCCCTCACCTGGGGGCGAGCACCGCCGAGGCGCAGGACCGGGCCGGCCTCACCGCCGCCGAGCAGGTGGCGGCGGCGCTCAAGGGCGAGGTCCCGGTGCACGCGATCAACGCGCCGGTGCCCTCCGGCGAGGGTGCGGAGTTCGTCTCCCAGTTCTCCGGGCTGTGCGAGACGCTCGGCAGGCTCCTGTATCAGCTCACCGACCATCCGGGCAACCTGCTCAGGATCGAGTACCACGGCGAGATCGCCCGCTACGACACCCGCCTTCTGGACGTCTCGGCGCAGAAGGGGCTCCTGGAGCCGATGATCCACGAGCCGCTGAACTTCGTGAACACCCCGATCATCGCCCGCGAGAAGGGGTTCAAGGTGGAGACCTCGAGCTCGCCGGAGAGCGCGGACTACACGAGCCTGGTGGTGCTCCGGCTCTCGAACGAGAGGGAGAGCGTGGTGAGCGGGACGCTCGTCGGCCCGCGCATGCGGCCGCGCCTGGTCGGGGTTTTGGGCTTCGACGTGGACATAGAGCCCGAGCGGTACATGCTCTTCATCCGCAACGAAGACTTGCCCGGCATGATCGGCAAGGTCGGGACCGCCCTCGGCGGCCACGGCATCAACATCGGCAACATGGCCGTCGGGCGCGGGGAACCGGGCTCGCGGGCGGTCATGGCGGTGACCGTGGACGACCCGGTGCCTCAGGAGGTGATAGAGGATCTGCTCAAGATCCCGGGCTTCAAGGAGGCCCGTCCGGTGACGCTCTGGTGAGGTTTTCATGTCTGAGGTCGTAGAGGAGATACTGAAGCGCTACAGGCCCTCAGCCCCCACCTACCACCCCGGGGAGAAAGCTCCCTTCTCGGGCACCTTCGTCTGCGATCGGGGCACGATGCGTCCCCCGGTCTACGTGCAGCTCTCCCGCGGGGAGGAGTTCCCGGAGGCGGAGGGTATGGGCCGCCACACGCTCTGGCGCTCGACGAACATCCAGGCCTGAGAGAGCCCGCAGGTTCCCGCGCGGGGCCGGGCTACCCGCCGTGCTCCCGGATGAAGCCCACCGCAAGCTCCGCTATGCGGGGTGCGTCGTTGTCCAGGGTGGCGACGTGGTAGGAGTCCTCGAGCCGGACCAGCTCCTTGTGCTCGCTGCCGACCTTCTCCAGGAAGTAGGGGCCGTTGTCGGGTGGGACGACGTGGTCCTCGGTCGACTGCAGGATGAGCGCCGGGCAGCGCACCTCCGGCAGCAGGTCGTCGGTTGCGCGCATGAGCGCCATGAGCTCCTTCATCGCCGGGACGGGCATCTCGTCGTAGACGAGCTCCTCCACCCCCGCCTTCTTTATGTCCGAGCCCACACCCGGCAGCGTCGGCGGGGCGTCGGGGGAGAGGACGATCCTGGCGAGCTCGGGGTTTCCGAGGAAGACGCAGCCGTTTATCGGGATCACGCCGCGCACCACCTCGGGGTGCGTCGCGCCGAGGTAGAGCGAGAGCGTCCCGCCCATCGAGAGCCCGCAGACGAAGACGGTGCGGGTGCGCTCCTCCAGCCAGGCGAGGCCTTCCTCGAGAGAAGAGATCCAATCCTGCGCCGTGCTCCTCGCCATCTCCGAGACGCTCGTCCCGTGACCGGCGAGCCGCGGGCCCTCCACCGTGAACCCCTCGCGGGCGAGGGCCTCCCCGAGCGGGCGGACGCTCTGGGTCGTTCCGGTGAACCCGTGCGAGACGAGGACGCCGACATCGCCACCCTCGAAGCGGAAGGGCTCCGCTCCTTCCATGACCCGTTCGGACATTTGTTTCCTCCTCAGGAGCCGTTTATCGCGCGCTCGGCGAGCCGGGTGCCTTCGACCATGTTGGAGAGCTTCTCGTAGGCCACCTCCCAGGTGCGGGTCCTGAGGCCGCAGTCGGGGTTGACCTCGATGCGCTCCGGGCCGAGGACGTCGGCGGCGTGGAGGATGCGGTCGCGCACGAGCTCCGCAGGCTCGATGAAGTTCGTGTGGATGTCCAGGACCCCTAGCCCGATCTTGCCATCCCAGGCGCTCTCGGCGAACTTCTCCAGGATGGCGTAGCCGGGCCTGTCTTCGGGTTTCCTGCCGGGTTCGCGCGAGTCGCGGTTTGCGAACTCGAGCTGCAGCTCGTAGCAGTCCACGAGGTCCTCGATATGAGGGAAGAGACATGCGTAGTCCGAGAAGCAGATGTGCATGCTCGTCCGGGCGTCTATCCCTTCGCGGGTCGCGTTGAAGGTCTCTACGACGAGCGGGACCTCCTCCGGGCGGGTGGTGGCGGCGGGCTCGTCTATCTGCACCCACTCAGCTCCGGCCTCGACGAGCCCCTCCACGTTGGGCCGTATCACCTCGCGCGCGACGTCGAGCCCGAACGCCCGGCGCGCCTCGGCCCGCCGGCTGGCGGAGGCCCCGAGCATGCTGCCCGCGGCGTAGTACTCGTCGTAGGACCAGTCCAGGATGGTGTAAGCCCCGGTGAAGGGCACCTTGACCACCCTGTCGGTGTGCTCGCGCACGAAGAGGAACTCCTCCAGGTCGTAGGGAGATTCCACCCTCGGGCGCTCGACGACGGCGGCCTTGGTGTAGTACTTGTTGTCGAAGGAGCGGACCGTGCCCCGGCTCTCGAAGCCGCGGGCGTGGCGCGCGACGTGGTCGTACATCTCGCTGCGGCGCTGCTCGCCGTCGTAGACGACGTCGAGACCCGCGCTCTCGAGCAGCCGTATCGCGTACAGCGCGGCGAAGTCCTGTATCTCGGCCCTCTCCTCTTCGGTGAAGCCCTCACCCTTCGCGAGGAGTTCGAACAGGCGCTCCCGCCCCTCGACCCCGAGGCGTTCCCCCCACCGGCGGGCCTCCTCGACGTCTTCGCTCCCGACCGGACGGCCGGAGACGGACTTCACCCGCCAGCCCGGCTTGGCGAGGCTCCCTATCTCGCGGGTGGTGAAGCGGATCTCGCTCATCTTCCTAACGTTCCTCCTTCGTGATCCTCGCGGCCTCTCCGAGGAGGGCCAGCTTCTGGCGGGCGATCTTCTCCGGCACGAACTGCAGGTCCCCGTTTGGGACCAGGTGCAGCTCCGCCCCTTCCTCCAGCTCTCCGAGCAGCTCCGCGGCGAACCGGGCGATCTCCTGCGGCTTCTCCAGGAGCGAGTTGCGGGAGTCCATGACCCCGGCCAAGAGCGTCTTCGGGAACGGGCGCGGCAGCGCCTCGACGTCGGTCGCGTAGAAATCCACCCCGATCGCGGCGACGTCGAGCTCCACCAGCTCACCGAGAACCTCCCCCGCGTCCCCGAACGGGAGCTGCAGCGCGAGCGGCAGGGGGCTCTCGAGGGCGTCCAGCGCCCGGCTCAGGGGGGAGACGTCGACGTTCCCGCCGAAGAGCGCGGCCTCCTGCAGCACGACGAGCGCGCATCCCCTCTGCGCGAGGTGCCTGATCTGGGGCCCTATGACGTTCGCCGCGATCTCCTCGGCCTCGATCCCCCCCGTGGAGAGGGCGGCGAAGGAGTGGGGGGAGGGGAGCGTCGCCACCCATTCCCCGGCGGGGAGCCTGGAGAACGCGAAGTAGGGCTCGCCGAGCGGCTCGGCGAGGCGCACCCTGCCGCCGGCGGGAGAGGGTGCCCGGAAGAACGTGTTGGTGTTCAGGAAACGGGTGAGGGGACCCGGCTCGATGCCCTCCGAGGCCTCGGCGAACGGGCGGAAGATGTCCTGCCAGACGAGGAGCCCGTCCGAGACGTAGTCCAGCCCGGCCTCCCGCTGCGCCTCGAGGAGGCGCTTCAGATCTTCTTCCCTCCTTCTCTCTACCTCTTTCTCCGTCGTCCGCTTCCTCTCCAGATCCCGGGTGGCCTGCACCAACTCCTCGGAGCGGGCGTAGATCCCGGGCGCGTAGGCTTTCGTCTGCGGCATCTCCTCTCCTTCCCTTTTCTAACTGCGCGAGTGGGGCCTCTGTGCGGCCTCCATGACCGCCGCGGCGAGCTCCGGCGCGCCCGCCGGGGGCATTATGTACGCTCCGGAGACGAGATGCTGCGTCCGGGAGAGGATCTCCTGCGCGACCTCGACCCCGTAGAGCGGGGCATCCTCGGGGGAGAGGTCCGCCAGGCGGCGGCGGATGCGCTCGGGGATGCTGATGCCCGGCACCTCGTGGTGCAAGAACTCCGCCTGCCGGGCGCTCCTCAGCGGCAGGAGCCCGAGGAGGAGCCTCACCCTCTCGTCCCCTATCTCCTCCAGCGCCCGCTCGAGCGCCCCGACCTCGAAGACCGGCTGGGTCCAGAAGGCGTGCGCCCCCGCCTCGAGCTTGCGCCGAAGCCGCTCGACCTCCGAGCGCAGATCCTCCGCCGTCGGGTTGAAGGCCGCCCCGATGAGGAAGCCCGGCGCCCGTCCGACCGAGTTGCCCGCGAGATCCTCCCCCGCGTTCATCCTGGAGAGGATGTGGATCAGGCCGATCGAATCCGTGTCGAAGACGCTCGTGGCCTCGGGGTAGTCCCCGATCTGGGCCGGGTCCCCCGTGACGGCGAGGATGTTCTTCACCCCGAGGGCGGCGGCCCCGAGCAGGTCGGCCTGCAGCCCGAGGATGTTGCGGTCGCGGCAGGAGATGTGCGCGACGACCTCTATGCCGGCCTCCTCCTGCACCACCTTCGCCGCCGCCACCGGGTGCATCCTCAGGCGCGCCCGGGCCCCGTCGGAGATGTCTATCGCGTCCGCCCCCCTCTCCTTCAGGAGGCGGGCGGCCTCGACGACGCCGGAGATGTCGTTCCCGCGCGGGAGGTCGACCTCGACGGCGATCGCGAAGCCTTCTTCCAGCCTCTCGGCGAGCCGGGTGGCTGGCCCCGATCTCACCGTCCCGTCGTCGGACCTCTTCGCCGCGGCCTGCGGGCGGGTCGTCCTACGCTCCGGTACGAAGTCTTCGAGCGCCCGGGCGAGGGCGGCTATGTGCTTCGGGGTGGTGCCGCAGCAGCCCCCGATGAGGCGGGCCCCGGCGGCGGCGAGGGTCAGCCCGCGGGCGGCGAAGTGCTCGACGTCTTGGGTGTAGCGCACCCGGCCGTCGACGAGCTGCGGCAGTCCGGGGGTGGGGTAGGCGGCGACCGGACCGGCGACGGCGGACATCTGCTCGACGATCCCGGCCATCCGCTGCGGACCGACGGTGCAGTTGGCTCCGACGAGGTCCACCCCCCACGAAGAGAGCTCGTGCGCGACCCGCTCGGGGAGACCTTCGGCGAGCGTCTCCCCATCCTCGACGAAGGTCTTGGAGGCGATGACGGGAACGCCGAAGGCGCGGGTCGCCTCGTAGGCCAGGCGCAGCTCCCGCAGGTCGGTGAAGGTCTCCAGGATCAGGGCGTCCGCCCCTCCTTCGAGGAGCGCCTCGGCCTGCTCGGCGAACGCCTCCCTGGCCTCCTCCGGAGTCAGGCTCCCCACCGGGGAGAGCGGCATACCGAGCGGGCCTATCGCGCCGAGCACCAGCACCTCCGTGGAGGCTCTTTCGGCGGCCTCTTTCGCGAGAGCGGCCCCGGAGAGGTTTATCTCGCGCACCCTGTCCTCCAGGGCGTGCTCGGCGAGCTTGATGCGGCTCGCGGCGAACGTGTTCGTCTCTATCGCCCGGGCCCCGGCGCGCACGTACTCCTCGTGCGCCCTTCGGACGAGATCCGGATGTGTGAGGTTCGCCCGGGCGTAGGGATGCCCGTAGCCCACGCCACGCTCCGCGAGGAGGATCCCCATCGCGCCGTCGCCGACGAGGACCCTCCCGTCGAGGTATTCTCTCAGGTTCGTCTTCAAAACCACCAGCCTCTCTCCGCTTCGTCGATCTTCGCGCGGAGGAGAGGCCGCGGAAAGCTCTGCGGCCCATCTCTCGGAGGCTCCTCCGCGGGAATTGGCACCTGGCGCGGGACTTCCCGCCCGCCGGTTGCCGCGGCTTCACAGGGCCCGTCCCTCCACCGCTCTGGATGGGCTGGCGGGAATTACACCACGATCATGATGGCGTTGCAATCGCCGCGTGGTCGACTACGGCTCTGGACGTTTGCATCTCTCGTGCGAACCGCCACACCGCAGGTTGGGCTCGCGTCGTTCTCCGGGCCCAATCACGACGGGATGTGGGTCTCAGGAGGGTTCTTCGAGCAGGCCGGCTGTGGAGAGGATGGCCGGGAGTTGTTCGCGGATCTTCGGGTGGCTGAGGAGACCCTGGTGGCTTCCCTCGTACCAGACGATCCGCGGCCTTCCCCAGTGGCGCCACAGCCGCTCGGGCTGGGATGGCGGGACGACCCGGTCGGCGTTGCCGGCGAAGATGGCGAGCCTCTCCGGGGGGAGGAGGGGATCGAGGGCGAGAGGTGAGATGACGCGGCTCAGCAGCGCCAGTTTCCGCTCGTCGAGGCCGGAAGCCTCGAGGCTCTTCACCGCGGCGCTCGGGGCGGCGTTCCAGAACATGTCCGGGTAGTCGGAGGGGGGATTGCTGGCCACGACGCACTCGAGGTCGCGCTCGAGTCCGCACAGCAGCGCGGCGACGTAGCCTCCGAGCGAGTGTCCCAGGACGCCTATGGCTGGGGCCCCCTCCAGGCGCAGCCGGACGGTGATCCTGCGGATGTCCCAGAGTGCCTGGGACGCTGCGTGCAACGTGTCCATTATGTCCCCGGAGAGCACCCGGTCTCCGCTTATGAGCCCGATCTTTCGCGGGCCGTGGGTCGGGAGCACCGGGATCAAGACGTTGAGGCCCAGCTCGCGGTGCAGGTAGTCCGGCTCGAAGAGCGAGAGGTCCAGCCTGGGGGAACCCATGCGGATGCCGGGTATGCACACCAGCCACGGGCGCTGCTCCCCTTCGTGCCGCAGGACCCAGGCGCAGGCGGTGCGGTTGCTCTCGTAGGAGAGCCAGCGCTCGTATCCCGGCTCTGCGGGGTGCGGCTCGTAGCCGCTCTCGTAGGTTATCTGCTCGAAGGCGGTCCTGCGGACGTGACGCCTCCTTACGCGGACCTCGTTCACCGGGGGTGGGGTGCGGTGGTAGAGGGCCGGCCTCGCCAGCCACCCCTTCTCGTCGAAGAGCGCGAGCGCCGCTTCCGCCTCTTCCGAGACCCGTCGGGCCCGCTCCCCGGTCAGGAGCGGCCACGTCGTGAGAGCGAGGTAGCACATCGAGGCCTCGTCCTCGGCGGCGCGGGCGGCCAGCTTCACGCCGATCTTCGGCTGCGGGACCCCCTCGGGCAGCTTCTCCCGGACGAGCGAGGCGTAGCCGGTCAGGACGAAGCCCGTGGCGGAGAGCACGAGGAGGACGGCGGCGGCTGGTCCCGCGACCGCGAAGTAGGGGATGGCGAACACCGTCCCGAGCAGGGAGCCGAAGGCCATGAAGTGTCGGATGCGGGCGTTGCCGGCCCACAGGAGGTCCGAGAGCCCGGCCGCGAAGAGCAGCGCTCCCGGCGGCCATCCCAGGACCACGCCCCACACTCCATCCCGTGCCCCGCTCCAGAGCCAGGCGCCGCCGAGTACGACTGGCCAGAGGGTGGAGAGGAGCAGGATCAGGTGCCGCCTTCTGGGGGTCTCCCGAAGGTCCTCGCCGTGTTCTTTCTCCCTATCCTGCGGCATCAGGGTCGTCCCCGGTGTTTGACAGCAGGACGCAACGAGCTACTCGTACTGTACAGCCTCCACGATGTCCTTTCTCGCGGCCGTCCGGGCCGGAAGGAGCCCGGCGAGCACCCCGATCACGAGCCCCGAGAGGATCGCGTAGAGGGCCGGGAGCGTCGGGTAGTAGAAGGAGATGTCGAAGCCGTTCGCCCCGGTCCCGCGCACGAAGAGGTACCCCAGGAAAGAGCCCAGCGCCACCCCCAGCAGGCAGCCGATCACGCTTATCACGACCCCCTCGTCCACGATCAGCCGCCCCACCTGCAGCCGGGTGGAGCCGATGGCCCGGAGGATGCCTATCTCCCGCGTGCGCTCGAAGACGCTCATCGAGAGGGTGTTGACCACCCCGAACGCCGAGACCGCCACCGAGACGCCCATGATCGCGTAGAAGAACACGTACTGCTGCTCGAAACTGCGCTCTATCGAGGCCTTCCACTCGGCGTTCGAGTAGAGCGTGAGCTGTGGGTAGTCTTTGATGATCTCTTTTATCCTGTGCGCCACGGCCTTGCGATCGGCGCCGGGGGCGACCTTTATGGCGAGGAACCTGTCTCCGCCCACGTTGAAGTCCCGCGCGAGCGCTCTCTTGGAGATGTAGACGCCCGTGCCCCCGCCGAGGATGTCGTTGTCGACTATCCCCGCGACCCGGTAGTGACGGGTGCCTTTCGGGCTCGGCACGGATACCTCGGAGCCGACCCCGAGGTGCTGGGAGCGGGCGAGCTGCTTGCCGATGATCGCCTGACCGTGCTGGAGCTTAGAGAAAGCCCCTCTGCCCACGCCCTTGCCGGAGGCGTAGTTGATCCTGAAGATGTCCGTGTAGTTTCTGTCCAGCCCGAAGATGAAGAAGACCTGGCCTCCGCGGGCCTGTACGGTGGAGGAGATGCCGGTCGTCTCCTCCACGCCGGGGATCTTCCCTATCCTGTGGGCTATCCTGGAGGAGAAGACTATGTTCGAGTTCTGCGCCGTGGGCTCGACGACGTAGTCGCTGCCGAGAGAGCTGTCCAGGTAAGCCCGGATCGAACCGAGCAGGCTCCCTCCCAGGGTGGCGAAGGCTATGACGAGGGCGATGCCGATCATGAGCGCCGAGGCCGTGAGCGCCGTCCTGCCCGGGTTGCGGGTGGCGTTGGCCGACGCCATTCGCCCTTCGACCCCGAAGAGGAGCCTGAGCAGAGGGGAGAACCCCGCGGCCATCGGCCTGACGAGCGCAGGGACCAGGAGAGAGATGCCCAGGAAGATCGCGATGACCCCGGCTATGCCGGAGGCGTAGACGAGCCCCTGCAGCTGGGCCGAGAGGTGCTTCGCCAGGTAGTAGGTCCAGGGGATGCCCCCTCCGGCGAGGACCACACCGGCGATGGGCGAGAGCCTGGCGACGCGGCCGCGCCGCCTCCCCCCGCTGGAAGCGCTGCGGGAGCGCATCGCCTCCACCGGGCTCACCCGGCCCGCGCGCAGCGCCGGGTAGAGGGCGGCGAGCACCGTGATCAGCACGCCTATCACCACCGCCGAGACGAGCGCGAACGGTGAGACGTCCACCCGCTCTATCTGGAAGTGGAATGCCCGGCCGAAGAGGTAGGAGAGACCTCGGGCCATCAGGTAACCGAACGCGAGCCCCGCGATGGAACCCAGCACCCCCAGCGCGGCGGCCTCCGTGATGACCGAGCGGGCGATCATCGAACGCGTCGCCCCGAGCGCCCGGAGCATCCCGAGCTCCCGGGTCCGCTCCAGGACGGTCATCGAGAGCGCGTTGAAGACCAGGAACGCCCCGACGAAGAGCGAGGTCCCGGCGAAGAACAGGAGCGCGAGCTCGAAACCCTGGAACTGGCTGTTCGCCTCGCGGGTGCGGGTCGAGGAGAGCTGGGCCGTGAGCCCTCTGCCGAGCGAGGAGTCGAGCTCCTTCCTGAGCCGCTCGACCGGCACCCCCTTCGCCGCCTGCACGGCCACACCCGAGATCCTGTGCGGGTAGCCGAACTCCTTCTGGACGAAGCGCAGCGGGGCCATGCCGAAGGCGATCCCTCCGAAGGAGCCACCCGGCGTCCTGAGCGTACCCACCAGCTTCATCCGCACCACGCCGCCCGGCGTCCCCACGCGCACCTTCTGTCCCACCCTGAGCCCCGCGGCCTTCGCGGTGCCGGCGTCGAGCATCAGCTCGGCCCCGCTCCTCGGGTAACGCCCCTTCGCCAGGCTGAAGCCGGTGGCGAAGGCGGCGCTCTTCGGCTCCACCCCGAACAGACGCATGCTCTCCACCCGCGGGCTTCCTCCCTTGCCGCCGAGGATGAGCGAGGAGGGTACCGAGAGCCGGGGGGCCGCCGAGCCCACGTCGGGGTTCGAGCGGATCTCGCCGAGCCTGGATTCGTCGAAGGTGCCGTTGCCGCCCTGCGCGGTGACGGTTATCTCCGCCGCACCGTAGGCCTTCGAGTAGAGCTCGGTGAACGTCTTCGACATCGTGTTGGAGAGCGTAATCACGCCGAAGACTATCCCCACGCCGAGGACGATGCCTATCGCGGTGAGCGTGGTGCGCTGGGGTCTGGCGCCCAGGTTGCGCACGCTCAGCTGCGAGAAGCGCCTGAGCTTCACCCCTGACCCGCCGACTCCAGCGTCTTTATCCGCTCCAGGATCTCGTCCGGAGAGAGCCCTCTGGCCTCGCTCACCATGCGTCCGTCGGCCAGGAAGATCACGCGGTCCGCCGTACTCGCGGCGCGGGCGTCGTGGGTGACCATGATCGTGGTCTGCCGGTAGCGGCTCGCGGACTCCCGCAGGAGCGAGAGTATCTCGCCCCCGGTCCGGGAGTCGAGGTTGCCGGTCGGCTCGTCGGCGAGCACGATGTCCGGGTTGCGCAGCAGGGCCCGCGCTATCGCGACCCGCTGCTGCTCGCCGCCGGAGAGCTCGTCGGGGCGGTGCGTCCTGCGGCCCTCGAGCCCCACCAGATCCAGCAGCTCCGAGAGACGGCCCTCGTACTTGGAGGCCCTCTCGCCCGCGATGAGCGCGGGGAGAAGGATGTTCTCTTCTGCCGAGAGCGTCGGGATGAGGTTGAAGAACTGGAAGACGAAGCCCATCCGCTCCCGCCGCATCAGGGTGAGCTTCCTGTCGGAGAGGCCCGAGAGGTCCTGCCCGCCGACGATCACCCGCCCCGAGGTGGGTTTGTCCAGGCCCCCCAGGATGTGCAGCAGGGTGCTCTTCCCCGAGCCCGAGGCGCCCATGATCGCCGTGAACTCGCCGGTCGGGAAGCCCGTCGAGACGCCGTCGAGCGCCCGCACGGCGGTCGGGCCTTCGCCGTAGACCTTGACCAGGTCCAGAACCTCGACCGCGATGCCAGAGTCCAGCCGCACACGCCGAGTATACCCCGAGATGAGGAGGAGACGTTTCGTAACCTCGCTGCTACAATACCCTTCGACCGTGACCTTCTGCTTCCCGCCCGGCGCGGGAAGCCGCCATCGCGAGACCACAGGAGGTAGAGAATTTTGGAGAACGCCTACGAGGTCATGCTCATCGTGATCCCCGAGCTCGACGAGGAGCAGGTCGAGAGCACGGTCGGCCGCTTCCGCACGATCATCGAGCGCACCGGTGGGGAGATCCTGAACGTGGATCAGTGGGGCAAGAGACGGCTCGCCTACGAGATAGACCACCGCTCCGAGGCCTACTACGCGGTGATACACTTCACTGTTGGCGAGAGGACCCTCGTCGAACTCAAGCGCATCCTGCGCGTCTCCGACGACGTTCTGCGGCACATGATCGTGAAGCTCCCTCCCGACTACGCGGGATCGCTGCGCGAGGAGGAGAGCGTCGAGGCGGCAGGATAGAAGCGGATCGCGAGGAGGTAGCACGAGAACATGAGCACCAAGGGCAAGGGATCCGGCGGCGGGCGCTCCGGCAAGAACAAGCCGTGCGTCTTCTGCAAGGAGAACGTCACCTACGTCGACTACAAGGACTACAACACCCTCAGGCGCTTCATCTCCGACCGGGCCAAGA
>Ga0207747_1002031_pt1 | contig 12152 bp, 22 predicted proteins | sample HigsolmetaGSP11D_FD_184839 | JGI IMG/M metagenome (GOLD analysis project Ga0207747, IMG submission 184839) | High solid enriched microbial communities from the Joint BioEnergy Institute, USA - SP1-1-D (SPAdes) | ecosystem: Engineered > Bioreactor > SSF (Solid state fermentation) > Aerobic >...
CCCGCCGATGCCGCTGACCATCGTCTCGATGAACACCTCGCGGTCGATCACCTGCAACGTCCCAACCGCCTCGCACCGATGCACGGTCACGAGATCGCCGCCAGGGCGTTTAAACCGCAGATCTCGCCGTTCGAACAACTGCGCGAACGTCAGCCGCGCACCGTGCAGGCGCCGCCCCAGCCACTCACGGCGCTTCTCGCCGCCCTCGATTGGGCGACGGCGACCGTCCTTGCCGCTACCGTTGGCGGGGCTGACCAGCGCACGGAACTGGTACACCCGACCCGCCTCAATCCGCTCATCCACCCGCTGAGCCGCGCACGCCGGCGGGATACGGGAGAGCAGGAGAATGCGATCCCGTTCCACCCGATAGACGAACGGCCGTGGAGAACCGTACGGAACTCCAGGGAAATACCCCCACAGCACCTGGTGCAACGAATAGGCTGGCACCGATGGCCTCGCCACCGTGGCCAGCCACATCAGCCGGCCCCCAGCAGCGCGCGGATCTCGCCACCCTGACTCTCGAGCATGGCGTTGTACTGATCGCACAGGTGCTGGTCGTAGGCTTCCTTCGCGGCCTTTGCCGGCGGCGCCAGCAGCGCGGGGCCATCACTGACGCGCACGAAATCGCGCTCCTCGCCGGTGTCCATATCGAGGATGCGATAGTCGAGCCGGACCTTGCCGTGCCCGCGGTTGGACTGGCCGCCGATGTGCGGAGAGCGCGAAAATCGATGCAGAGCCGACACCAGCACGCCGAGTTCCACCTCGGACACGTCCAGGCATTCAATCTCGGTGTAGAGCTTCACGCCGGCCGCCAGCAGCTCGCTGGTCATGCGCATCTGATCGGCGGGGCCGTCCTTCTTCCTCGTCGGCCCCTCCAGCAGCCCGGCCGGCTCTTCCATCAGGTACTCACGCACGCGCTCGTCCTTGCCGTCGTCCTTGCGGCTGAAGGACTTCTCGAACGTCATGCCGCGGTAACTCCGGCGGGCCGCCTCGCCGAGGAACTGATCGGGCAAAACGACGGCGGCCTCCTGGCAGATCGGGTAGCTATTCATTACCCGCAGCTTGCCGGGGAGAATCTGATTGCCGACGCCGCCGCCGAACAGCGAGATCATCGGGATTGCCCGGCGCATGGCGCGCGCCGCATTGATGTCCACCACCTGATCTCCGCCAATGCGACCACCGGAGAACAGCAGGTGGAACGCCTCCAGCGGCACCCGCGCTTGGCCCAGATAGTCGAGCATGTAGCTCGCCGCCAGATCGCGCAGCTGACCGCGCCAGGCGTTGCCGTTGTAGCAGAACACTTCTTCGATGCTGCCATCCGGCTGCATCAGCGGCTCCTGCACCAGATAGCTGGTGGTGCTGATCGACTCGCCGATGTGGCTCAGCGGCGAGCGCAGGGTAAACGTTCCGTAGATCCGCACGTGCATTAGATGGCCTCCTCGTCGATTCCCACGTTCTGCTCGATCGGTTTCTCGCGCTCCAACCGGTCGCGCACCAAGAGCACGATCCAGGCTGTTTCACGGTAGAGCTTGTCGATCACTTGCCGATGATCGACGGCAGCGAGTACCCGCGTCAGGAACTCACGCTGCTCGTCGGCCACGAACTGGACGTACTCGGTCCGGCCGGCGGCGTTGGTACGGGCAAGCAACGAGATATCGCCCTTCACGCCGGCCTCCATCCAGCGCGGATTGATCGTGTCGCAGCACAGCCGCGGCTTCAGCGATTCTATGAAGGCCGGCAGCGTCTGCGCGCGCTTGGCGGCCGCCTTCACAAACCGCTCGATCTGGCCCCACATGTCTGGCGTGACCTTGAAGCGCCGCCGGTCGCGCGAGCGATAGACGGCGTAGGTCAGAAGAGCCCCAGTTGCTGCGTTGATGTCGTCTGTGTCGAAGCCGTAGTGCACGGTCCGTCCTCCTCCTCGACGGGCGCCGCAGCGCCCTCCTGTTTCTGGCCGCAGAAGTGCGCCAGCGCCATCAACCCCGGCTCGCGCCGGCGCCACTCAATCATCGGCTCCTCGGCCTCGCGCCAGGTGCGCAGACCGACCTTGAGCAGCTGCCCGTGGTGGTACTCGCCGCTGAGGATCTGGTCCTTCGAGAACCCCATCGTGTAGAGGCGCTCGAAATCGGCCAGCAGCGCGGCGAACTTGCCGCGATCGACGTAGACGCGCTCTTCCTCGAACTGCACCGGGAACACTTCCCGGCTGTGCGCCACCTGGGCTCGGAAAATCAGATGTTTCTGCCCGCTGGTGGCGATCACGAACATGAACGGCGGCGCCGGCGGGTTCAGCAACCACTGCCGCCACCCGGCGCGCTGCGGGCAGTCATGCAGCCCAGCGGCGAACACGTGGCTGTAGCAACGCCAGCTCATGGCATGGCCGGTCTTGAGGCCTTTCTCGGGGTGAGCGACCACATAGGCTTCCCATGTCTCTTTGCTCTGCATCGCCACGCAGGGCTGGCAGATGGTGCGGCTCGGGAGATGGGCGGCGTTGTTGTAGTTGGTGAACGTCGGCTTGATGGCGATATCCATCGGCCACCCTTGGCCGCCAGTGTCGCCGCCGCAGAGCCAGCACACGGCGTCCGGGCCGAACCGCTCACCGCGCTTGGGAGCTGGCGGCAGGAATTCGCCACCGCCGACGCAGGCCCAGGCGAAATGCGTAGGCAACACGTTCATCGATCGATCTCCGGAAACGCCCCGATCACGGCCCAGCGCACTCGCTCAAGCTGCCGCTCGAACAGCGCTTTGCTGATCGCCAACGCATCCGCGCCCGACCGAATCGAGTGCCCACCAGCATAGTAGGCCAGCGCCACGCGCACGGCGATCTGCGGCAGCCGGGCGAGCACTCGGTCGAGCCGCTGGATGCGCTCCGGCCACGGTTCGGAGCGCTCCACGATGCCGACATCCGTTTGCCGTTCGGCGCGGTCCGGGTACATCGGCAGGATCGGCACGCGCCGGACTTTCCCGTAGCCGACGGCCACCTCAGTCAGTCGCCGATGCCTCGACCAGACCGCCTGTTTGCGCTTGCGCGTGCGGCTGCCCCAGTTCTCGATCATCGTCGCGATCGTGCTCCGCCCCTGCTTAGGGCCGATCGGACTCGGAGTGCGCCGCTGGCACTCGCCCCACTCGGCCAGCAGCGCATCGGCGCGGGCCTCAAGCACATCTTGAGAAATCGCTACTCCAGCCATCCCCGCCACCTCGCTCCGCCCTACCGTTTCCGCTCTGCCGCTGCCGCGCAGTCCACGCACGTCTTGATGCCCCGAAGCGCCAGCCGCCGTCGCTCCGGGATCTCCTCGCCGCACTCCACGCACTCGCTCGCGCTCTCGCCGACGTAGCGCACCCGACGCGCCACTAGCCCCTCGATCTCTGCCGTGACCCGCTCGTCGGCGATGTCGCATATGTCAGCCATGTGCCCGCCCCTTCATCTCCAGTAGCCGCTTGATCGTCTCAACCGCCTTGCCGCTGCGGATCATGCCGGCGCTGAACCGCACCACGTCCCAGCCCATGACAGTCGCCTGGTTGTACTTCTCGGCGTCCTGCTCGAACCCCTTGCCGCGGGTGTGCCGGCCGCCGCTGTAGATCCCGCCCTCAACCTCTGCCGCTACCCGCAGATCGGGCCATGCGAAGTCGAAGCGCCAGCGCCGGCCAATGGCCTTGGCGAACGGGTATTCGCGCACTGGATCGGGCAGCTTGTGGGCGCGGATGTGCAGGGCGAGGGTGTCCTCAAGGGCACTCATGCCACTGCCCTCCGCAGCCTCTCCAGATGCCCGTTCGTCATGCGCAGCAACTGCATTTCGGTGCCGTACCGCGCCACGAATGCCCGCTTGCTCCGTGCCAGCGACGGCCCCTTACTGGCCTCCAACACGCTATCCGGCAGCCCCGCCACGCCGACGCCCCGGTGGTGCCACGGACAGAGCGGGATGGTGTAGTCGTGCCCCAGCCGCCGGCCGCCCATCGTGATGTGGTGAATGTCGGCAGGTTCGGGGTGGCCGTCGCCCGCGATCCCCTCCAGCCGGCAGCAGATGCAGCCGACCATCTGCAGGTCGGCAAAGCGGCGCTGCTGAGCCTTCGTTGCTGCCTTGGTTTTGCCGACCATCAAGCCACCCTCCTGTTCTCACGGCACGGCCACGGCGGGCAGGCAATGCCCAGCTTCTCGCCCAGGTGCCGCGCCAGCGTCTCGTGAATCACGGTCGGCTCGACGGTGGTGATCTCGGTCGTGCTCTGCTTGCCGGTCAGCGCTTCCTGGATCGGCCGCCACAGGTGCTCCTTGACGCTGGCCGGCGTCCAGGGGATCTCCACGCCCGGCTTGAGCGTCTTGCGCATGTCGTAGCCGGCCGCGTTCAGCTCCTCCGCGAGCCACGCGCAGAACAGGTGCAGCGCGGCGTTCTGGCTCAGCGTGCGCGTGCCTGCGGCCTGCTTGAGTTCCATGCGGAAGTAACGATGCTTCGCCCACATGGCGTCGAGCGCGCGATGCGCTTCCGCCAGCGTTGCGGCGCTGTTGATGGTCAGCTCAGCCACGCGCCTCTCTCTCCCTCAGCATCAGCTCCAGCCGCGCCAGCGCGTTCCAGGCGGCATGCGCGGCGTGCAGCAGCTTGGTATCAGGGTCGCACTCCTCGCCCCGGTGCTCGGCACTCAGGTGCCGATACATCGCGTTGGTGTATCGGCGCACGCCGTCCTGCACGTCTTCCCAGCCGTCGCGGGTGTACTTGGTCGCGCCGTAGGTGCCCACGTCGGCCACCGCCAGCAGGGCGCGGGCAAATCCGCGCTGGATCAGCTCGGGCTCGACCTTGCCGGAGTCGAGCTTTGCGCCCGGCTCGTGCGGGTCGATGCCGTTGGGGTCGCGCTCAATTGAGCCGGACGTCTGCATCTCGTGGGTGTCGTTAAACGGATCGGTCATGCTGCTGCCCTCTCGCTCTTGTGCCTCTCGCACACTGACCTGGCCTCGGCCGCCGTGTCGTAGACGCCGATGAGCTGCCAGCGCTCGCCATCCAGCCGCCAGGCGCTGAACCGCCATCGGCAGCCGACGCGCGCCGCGCTCACCCGGTAACACCCAGTGGCATCCTCTTCGTAGTACCTGTCGCGCCGCTCCCACTGCATGGCCTCAGCGGTTCATCGCCAGGATCCGCCGGCACTCGGCCAGCGCCGCCCGTGCCTTCTCCGGGTTGCGCGGCGCCTCCAGCAGCCTCGGCGCCGGCTTGTGGTACGGCGCCAGCGGCGTGCTCGGATCCGTCACGCACAGCGCCCGGAACTCCGGCAGCGTCGGCGGCCACTCCCTGCCCTGCTCCAGCAGACGCTCCAGGCCCCGGCCGATCTGCTCCACGCTCACGCCCTGCAGCCCGCGGCGCCAGGATTCGTTCGCGGCCTCGCCGTAGGCGGAGATCCAGCGATGCCCGTAAATCTCCGTCATCCGCTCCCACAGCCGCGCCATCACCGCTTGCTCACGCGCGGCGGAACTCGCCTTCGATGATTCGTCCACCTGGATCCGGGATGCCGTTTGCACGACGGACTCGGGCGATTGCAGAGTTATCAACTGGCTGACTGGCTTCACGGTGATTGCTCCTGGCGGGTGTGGCGCGGTTCTGGCTGCGGGTGAGCCAGTTGGCGATGAAGCGCTTGATGCCGCGCGCTGTCTTGCGATTGGACGGGTTGGCGAGCAGCCACGCCCGCATGCTGCGCAGTTCCTGCAACACGTCGAGCGCAGGAAACAGGCTGGCGTACTCGGCAAGGTCGGCGTCGGTCACCGCATGCTCGCCCTGCAGCGTCGGCAGTCGGATGACCGCCGGTGCGTTCTCTGTCGCGTCGCTTGGCGGCGCGGCAGAAGAACATGAGCGGAGCGAATGTTCTTCATTACCTTCTTCCCGGATACCGGATACCGGAGGTGTGTCGGGTTTTGCCTGTTCTGGGTATGTCGGGTTTGTGTCGGGTTGTTTGTCGCAACCCGCGCCGCTATTAGCGTTTGCCGTGTCGGCTTTGCTATGTCGGGTTTGTGTCGGGTTTGTGTCGGGTTTATTTGGCGCGGGCTGATCCGTGTCGGCGAGCAGGCATTGAAAAACCAGCCGCTTGTCCATAGACCTCAGAGCGACAAGTCCGGCCTTTTCCAGGCGCGCTGCTGCTCTCCGCACGCGCGACTTGTCGGGTGTGCCAGAATCCGTTTCGCCCTGGTGCGGCTCCACGTAGAGCGCTTCGGCAATGCTCTGCCAGCTCACGCCGCGCACGATCCCCACCGTGCCGGTGCGGTAGTCCATGTACGGCCGGATGCCAAACACATAGAGACAGCGCGCAAACCAGGGCAGCCCCTGCAGCGCCTCCATCTCCCTATCGTTCAGCCGAACCTGCATGTCTCTACTTCGCCACCTTCAGCGCCGGCCGCGAGTCCTGCTCGATGGCCGCGATCAGCCCCTTGAGCGACGCAATCGCCTCGCGGGCTTCGCGCACCACGCAGGCGTCGCGGGCCTCGCCGGCTAGGCGCTTGCTGGCAAAGTCCACGGCCTCTGCGCACTCCTTCATCACCCGCACCACAGAGCTGCAGGGGTCGGCGTCGCGGCTGAAGTCCGGCACCGCCAGCAGGCCGTACATCGCCGCCAGGTCGTCCAGGCAGGCGCTGCGGTACGGCTCGGGGAGCGCGTTGACCACGTACGGCTCCATGTCGGCCGGCAGGATTTGCGATTCCTCGGGGTTGAGCCAGCGGTAGACCATCTGGCCGTTGGCGCGCATGGTGGCTTCGTCGTTGCCGACCGCCACCTTGATGCGGCGGCGCTCCGCCGGGGTGGCGTCCACGTAGGCTTGGCAGGCGGCGTAGCCGAGGCCGTTCTTGGTACTGTGCGGGTCTTGCTGCAGGGCCCGCTGGTAGTGGGTCCAGATGATGTCACTGCGGGTTTGTGCTCGCGGGTACATGCTTATTGTTCCTCGCCGCTTTAGGCTGTCCCCCAACAACAATTACAAGGGCACAGCGATGAGTCAGATCAGTCGGACGGCGCCATCACTGGCGCGCCCTCGGGGCTGCCCCCGTTCCTGCCGGCCATTCCCGGCCGGCCTGCTCCATCCCTGCGCGCGGCATCCGTGCCGCTGTGTCGCCCCTGCCGCTGGCGTCCGTGCCGGCGGGTGTTGCGAATAGAAAGCCCCGCTCAGGTAGCCGGGGAATCCGCGCCTAGGGCTGCGGACCTGCTGGAGGAGACTGGCCTTGAGCTCGCAGACGGCCTTCCACCCAGGATTCGCCGTAGCGTTCCGGATAGAGGATCTCGAGCTCGGTGATCTCGTCGCCGCAGCACTTCGCCAATCGCTCCTCAAGACGCCTGGCGTCTTTCGATCTCCGCGAGTTCCGGCGCCAGCCGGCCCAGCGGCACGCCAGTTTTGGCGGCCACGGTTGGCGCGTGCTCCGTTGGGAGCCGCTTCGCGACGTTCAGCCAGTACCAGACGTGGCCCTGTTTGACCTTGCCGCCGATGAGGCGAGCCAAGGCCGACTGACCACCTGCCCTGCGAATTGCCTGTTGAAGTGCACGGAGTTCTACGCTCATGGAAGAAGACTACAAAGTAATTTGTAGCTCGTCAACAAACCAATTTGGCGGACTACAAACTAATGTGCTCGCCATGACTACAAAGATTGGCGAGCGCGTTCGTGAACTGCGGAAAGCCCGAGGATGGAGCCAGTCCGAGCTGGCTCGTCGCGTTGGAGGGGGCGTGAAGCCGCAGAACATCCAGCAGCTCGAGGATGGGACCGTGAAGCGGCCCAGGTACTTGCTCCGGCTTGCAAAGGCCCTAGATACCACGGTTGAGTATCTGGAAGAGGGCCACCAAGGCGCTAAGCCCGCTCGCGGGTTCGGCCTCGGTACGGAGAACGTGAAGCCGGTGCAATCGTCAATGCGGACGATCCCGCTTCTTAACTACGTGCAAGCAGGGCATCCAAAGGAGGTGCTGGATGACTATACGCCAGGGACCGGCATGGATGAGGTGCCTCTGGACGCAAGAACTGCTGAGCTTCTTGGCCCCCACTCTTTCGCGCTCGAGATTAAGGGCGAGAGCATGCTTCCAGACTTCCGCGAGGGGGACCACATTTACATCGACCCAGACGTGAAGCCCAGGCCGGGCGACTTTGTGGTTGCGCGCATTGAGCGCAACGCTGAAGTCACCTTCAAGAAGTACCGACCACGCGGGCGCGATGACGCCGGCAACGAGGTGTTCGAGCTGGTGCCGCTCAACGACGATTACCCGACGCTCATCATCAACAGCCAGAACCCGGGGCACGTCGTTGGGGTGATGGTCAGCCACGTCCGGTTCTTCCGACGCTGACGATACAGATGCTATACGAGAGGAGGGGGAATGAAGAGGATTGCCGCTGTGTTCGGGCTTGCGGTGCTGGTTGCCGGCTGCGGAGAGCCCAAGATTGATGGCGCATCTGAGGGAGCGCTGAAAGAGTCGATCCAGGCGATCGCGAACAAGCTACCAGAAGACCAGCGCGAGACGTTCAAGGACGCGGTCAAGACCGTCGCATTCGACGGGCTGGACCTGCGCGACATGATGCGCGACGGCGGCAGCGAGAAGTACCTGGTGAATGTGCGAGAGCGGATCCACGGGAAGACGGCCGCGGAAGTGATGGCTATGGCCGACAAGATCCGCGCTGAGCGCGAGGCCGCAGAACGCCAGCAGGCCCTATCCGAGATCGCCGAGCTCGAAGCCCGCAAAGCAGCAGCCGAGGCCGCCGCCGCACAGCTACAAGCCTTCGTGGTCGAGCGGTCGCGCTTCTACAAGCGCCCGCAACGCTATGGCGGGGATGAGCCGATCATTGAACTGACGGTGCGCAACGGCACGGAACACGCCATCTCCCGCGCCTACTTCGTCGGCACCATTGCTAGTCCCGGCCGTTCGGTGCCGTGGCTCGTTGAGAGATTCAATTACAAGATCCCCGGCGGCCTGGAGCCCGGCGAGACGGCCAGCTGGTCGCTCGCGCCCAACATGTTCAGCGACTGGGGGAAGGTGAGCGCGCCGAAGGATGCGCTGTTCACGGTGCGGGTTGAGCGACTTGATGGCGCCGATGGGGAAGCCTTGTTCGGCGGTGCCACCTGGACTGAGCGCGATGAGGAGCGGCTGTCGCAGCTCAAGGCGAAGTACCCGCAGTAGACCAGCCCCCTCCTCGCGGAAGCCGGCGGACGGAAACGGACGGATATGGAAAGTCGTCGTATTGAATCCTTAACCATTAAACCCGCATAATGTGTCCATGGCGGGTAAAGCCTAGGTAGCCGCGACGCCCATGCGGGTATCGTAAGCGCGCTGTAAGCGCGTCGGCCCTAGGGTCCGCCTATTTTTTTGCCTGCGCGCCGGGAATGACTTCCTATCTAATCTAATTGGACGAGAGCGGCGACCTCGGGTGGACGCTGGACAAGCCGTACAGACAGGGCGGCTCCAGCGGCTGTTCGTCGCCAGTAATCCAGCCCCAGCAGGCCCAGCCCGGCGCCTAGCCACTCCAGCCACAGCATTGATCTTCCCCCTCCCTGTGCGGGGCGCTCAGCGTATCCGTGGCCCACCCCGAGTAAACACGCCGCTTTCCATACTCGTCCGTCCGCGTCCGTTGTCTTCCGCGCTCTGCGGGGAAATTTGCAGCTACCTACAAACTTTTTTGTTGACCCGCCTGCAAAGTTCTTTGTAGGCTTACTCCCACAGCCAACACGAACAGCCGGGAGACGAAGCCCATGCCCTACACAACCACCGACCTCCTCAACGACATCTCCCGCGCCGTCGGCGGCCTGCCCTCGAAGCTCGACCCGGAGATCGACGACGTGGCCGGCGCTCACCGCGAGCACTGGCAGAACGAGGCCAAGGAGTGGTTCGCCGACAGCCCGGCGGAGCTGCTGGAAGAGCTGCTGAAGGCTGACTGGCACAAGCACAAGGCCATGCACGTGCGCCTGGAGCAGTTGGTGGCTGAAGAGTTCGCCAAGGACGGTGAGTTCCGCCGCCTGGCGCTCGCCGCCATCCGGCCGGCGCTGGAAGACAAGGCCGAAGAGCTGGCCGACCAGGCCGAGCGTAACCGCGGCATCGAGCGCGCGGCGTAGATCAACGGGGGAAAGCTGCCAGGCGAATGACGCCGGAGTCCCGAGGGCAGACAGCAAGTACCCCACCACTTACCCACGCCCAGGCACGGAACGCAGCAGGCGGCCAGGGATGGCGCCGCCAGGGCGATAGCGAGAACGAGGACAGCATGAGCGAGCAGAACAAGAACGGCGGGGCGGCGTTTCCGACCCTGACCTACGACCAAAGCGCGGCGATGAACGGTATCGGCGTGTCCGTCACAGATCATCCCGGCATGACCCTGCGCGATTACTTCGCGGCGAAGGCGGTGCAGGGGCTACTCGCCAACCCCGGCGGCCCGATTCAGGCAAACGGCATGAGCGGGTGGAACTGGTGCAATTGCACCGTAGAGAGTGTGGCCGATTTTGCTTGGCATATCGCCGACGCCATGCTCCGCGCCCGCGAGCAGGAGGGCTAGGCCATGCACGACTACATGCCCAGCAGCGAGGCCGAGCGTGTGGCCGCCGAGGAATGGCGCAACGAGCAGCGCCGGGATGCCTACCTCTACCGCCGCGACAGCTACGAGCGAGCAGCTATCGAGCGAACCCCCCTGCCCTACATCCAGCGGATGCAGGCGGCGGTTGCCGAGCTGCGGCGGCGGGAACGGGCGGCACGGAGCATTGCGTGATGGACGACTACGACAGCGGGCCGGACTGGCGACAAGCCGAGGAGATCGAAGAACAGCGTTGGCACGAGGAACATGGCAATGATGAACACTGAACACGCAACGCCGGCGCTCTTTGCGGCGCTGGCAAAGGCGCAGGCGGAGATCGAGAACGCCGCCAAGAACGCGGCCAACCAGCACTTTCGCAGCAAGTACGCCGACCTCGCGGAAGTTCTCAACACGGTGCGCCCGGTATTCGCCAAGCACGGCCTGTCGCTGATCCAGTCCACCGGCTTCGACGGTTCGCTGGTGTCGGTGACGACGCTGGTGGGCCATGCCGAGGGCGGATTCATCACCTCCACCGCCTCCTGCGTGCCGGCAAAGACCGACGCGCAGGGCGTAGGCAGCGCAACGACCTATCTGAGGCGGTATTCACTGGCCGCGATGGCGGGCGTAGCGCAGGAGGACGATGACGGGCAGGCGGCGGCGCATGACCGCAAGCCGCAGGCTCGCCAGCCGGTTGCCAAGGTGAGCGAGAGGCAGGCCGCCGAGCTGCAGTCCCTGATCGACGAGACCGGCGCGGATGTCGCTGGCTTCCTCAAGTTCTTCAAGGTGAGCGCGATTGCCGAGCTGCCCGCCCAGGACTTCGCCCGCGCTGTCGCAATGCTGGAGAAGAAGCGCGCTACGGAGGCCACGGCATGAGCAACCTCACGCTGTACCAAATCGCCGACCAATACCAGGATGCGCTGAACACCCTGCTCGACGCCGACCTCCCGGCCGAGGCCATCGCCGACACGCTGGAAGGCCTGCAAGGCGAGCTCGAAGTGAAGGCGCAGAACGTCGCCGCCTTCGTGCGCAACATCGAGGCCAGCGCCGAGGCGATCCGTGCCGCCGAGAAGCAGATGGCCGAGCGCCGCCAGATGCTTGAGCGCAAGGCCGAGCGCATCCGCGAGTACCTGCTGACCAACATGCAGCGGGCCGGCATCAAGAAGATCGAATCGCCGTGGTTCGTGCTCGCTGTGCGGAAGAACCCTGTGTCGGTGGTGATCGACGATCCGGCCGTGCTGCCCCGCGATCTGATGGTCGAGAAGGTCACGCACTCGCCGGACAAGAAGGCAATCAAGGCCCGCATCGAAGCGGGCGAAACCATCCCCGGCGCGCGCCTGTAGGCCGGCTACCGCGTGGAGATCAAGTAGGCATGAGCAACTTTAAGGAACTGGTGCGCGTCGGCAAGGACGCGGTTGTCCGCTACACCGCCGGCGGCAAGCCCGTCACCGGATTCTCAGCCGCCTTCGATAACGGCTGGGGTGATCGCAAGCAGACGGTGTGGCTCGACTGCTCTTACTGGGGTGAGCGCGGAGAGAAGGTCGCCCCGTACATCACCAAGGGCAGCCAGATCGTCGTCGAGGGCGACATCGGCACCCGCGAGCACGACGGCAAGACGTACATCACGCTCGATGTGCGCGACGTGAAGCTGACCGGCGGTAAGGGCGAA
>Ga0207747_1002036_pt1 | contig 12135 bp, 13 predicted proteins | sample HigsolmetaGSP11D_FD_184839 | JGI IMG/M metagenome (GOLD analysis project Ga0207747, IMG submission 184839) | High solid enriched microbial communities from the Joint BioEnergy Institute, USA - SP1-1-D (SPAdes) | ecosystem: Engineered > Bioreactor > SSF (Solid state fermentation) > Aerobic >...
CGTCCTGTCCCGCATCTATACCCGCACCGGGGACGACGGCACCACCGCCCTGGGTGACATGTCCCGGACCCGCAAGTCCGACCCGCGCCTGGCCGCCTACGCCGACGTGGAGGAGGCCAACGCCGCGATCGGGGTCGCCCTCGCCCTCGGCGACCTGCCCGAGGAGCTGCGCGCGCCGCTGGTGCGCGTGCAGAACGACCTGTTCGACGTGGGCGCCGACCTGTGCAACCCGGTGACCGACGATGCGGCCGCCCAGTACCCGCCGCTGCGGGTCACCGAGTCCTACATCACCTGGCTGGAGGAGCAGTGCGACCGGCACAACGCCACGCTGCAGCCGCTGCGCAGCTTCGTCCTGCCGGGCGGGGCGCCGGGCGCCGCGCTGCTGCACGTGGCGCGCACGGTCACCCGCCGGGCCGAGCGCTCGGTGTGGGTGGCGATCGAGCACCACGGCGCGGCGCCCGCGGGGACCATCAACCCGCTGACCGCCCGCTATCTCAACCGCCTGTCGGATCTGCTGTTCATCTTGTGCCGGGTGGCCAACGCCGGCCACGGCGATGTGCTGTGGAAGCCCGGCGGCGAGCGCTGAACCGTCCCCGCAGGTCCCAAGGGGGTGGGGATAGCCCCACCCCCAAGAGGCGGGCACGCCACCTGTCGCACGCCGCGCCCGTCGGGGAGGCTTTGAGCATGCGAACGTGCCTGAACGGGGGCGGTGGAGGCTGACGACGATGGCGAACGGGTTCAAGGGCGTGGCGGCGCTGGCCGCCTCCCTGACCGCGGCGACGGTGGCGCTCGGCGGGTGCGGCGTCCTCGACGCCGCCACCTATCACGAGGACCGCAAGTACGAGCTCACCGGCGGGCTCAAGGCGCTGAACGTGCGCCTGGAGGAGGCCGATGTGGAGATCATCGGCACCGACGGCGACGAGGTCAGCGTCCATGAGCACCTGTCGTGGACCGAAAAGCTCAAGCCCGAGCCCTACCACCGCCGGGAGGGCGACGCCCTGGTGCTGGGCTACCGCTGCCCGGACGTGGTCAGCATCGGGCTCAGCCGGTGCGCGGTCCGCTACCGGATCCAGGTGCCCCGCGCGATGGCCGCCACGGTCCGCACCGGCAGCGGCGACATCCGCGTCCGCGGGCTGGCGGGCGCCCTGCGGGCCGAGGTCAGCTCCGGCGACATCGTGGCCACCGACCTGCGCGGCGGCCCGGTGGACGCCTCCGCCGACTCCGGCGACATCACCGTCAGCGGCGCCGGCGCCGTGCAGGCCAGGACCGACTCCGGCGGCATCGACCTGCGCGACCTGCGCGGGGACCGGGCCCGGGCCGAGGCCGACTCCGGCACCGTCCGCGTCGTCTTCGCCGCCGACCGCCCGCCGAACCTGGTCCAGGCGACCAGCCGCTCCGGCCGGGTGATCATCAAGGTTCCGGCCGACGTGCCGTATGCGCTCCTCTACCAGGAGCGGATGGGTGATCCCCGGATCACCGACATCACGATCGACCCGAACTCGCCCCGCCGGATCAGCGCCCGCGCCGACTCCGGCTCCATCGACATCTCCGCCTCCTGACGCGAGCGGCGCTCCGAGCCGGATACGGGTGCGGGCCCGCCCACCATGGCCACCGGTGTCGGCGGGCCACTCATTCCAGGCGCGGCCCACCGGCCGAACGGTTTCCCGGGCCCGGGCACGGGCGACGCCGCCGCCCCGGCGGGACGGCGGCGTCGCGGTGGCCGGACCGGATGGTCAGCGGATCAGGTGGCCGCCTCGCCACTCGGGGCCGCCGGCGGACGAGGAGGTGCTCTTCAAGGTGACAGTGGCCGTGCGGGCGGCCAGCACGTCCTCGACGGAGTGGGCGTAGCGCTGGACGACGTGGGCCGCGCCGTCGGCGAGCTGGTCCAGGCCCGTCCAGTTGATGTTGGTCAGGTCGTCGCAGGCCTGGTGGTAGCACTTGTCGAAGGCCTCGCCGGCCGTGCCGCCGTACAGCTTGACCTGCTCGGGGGTCTTGGTGACCTCGGCGCCGCTGAACAGGCCGCCGGCCGGGATGCCCACGTTGATGAAGGCGTAGTAGTCCGAGCGGCCGTCGAAGGCGGTGGGCTCGGTGGCCAGCTTGCGCTTCTTGAAGTAGTCGGTGAAGGCCTTCTCGATCTCGGCCGAGCCCGGCGGCGGGTCGGTCGGGGTGCCCAGCGAGTTGTCACCGTCGTAGACGAAGCGGGCGAAGTTCGGCGAGCCCAGCATGTCGAAGTTCAAGTTGAGCGCGATCTTGGACAGTTCCTCGTCGCTGAGGGAGGCGACGTAGGCGTCCGAACCGATCAGGCCGCTCTCCTCGGCGCCCCACCAGGCGAAGCGGACCCTGTTCTTCAGGCCCTTCTTGCCCAGCTTGCCGATCTGCTCGGCGATGGCCAGCACGGTGGCGCTGCCGCTGCCGTTGTCGTTGATGCCGGGACCTTCGGCCACGCTGTCCAGGTGCGCCCCGACCACCACCGTCTTGTTCGGGTCGCCGAGCTTGGTGTCGGCGATGACGTTCTTGGACGAGCGCTTCTCGTGGAAGACGTCGGTCTTGATGTGCAGGATCAGCTCACCGGCCTTGGCCTGGGCCACCAGCGAGGAGCCGAGCTCGTAGGTGGGGCCGAGCACCGGGATGTCCACCACGCGGCCGCCCAGCGTGCCGTTGACCGGCCCCTGGTCGGCGGTGGCGGGGTTCTGGTAGATGATCGCGGCCACCGCACCGGCGGCCTCGGCGTTGGCGGCCTTGTCCGCGAACGTGCAGCCGCCGCGCACGATCAGCGCGATCGATCCGGCCGGGAAACCCTCGAAGTCGTCGGACTCGCAGCCGCTGCCCACGCCGTCGGGGTCGTCGGTGTCCACCGGGACGGCACGGGCGGTCACATCGCCCTCGCCGGAGTAGTAGTGGGTGAGGAAGTCGCCGTCCAGCGCCTCGGTGTAGGTGGCCGGAGCAGGGCTGACCTGCTCGAAGACCGTCGGGGCCTCTTGCTCGTAGTACTCGAAGTCGAAGTTTTGGACCTGCGGCTTGTAGCCGGCCTTCTTGAGGACCTTGACCACGTAATCCACGGAGGCGTCGAAACCCGGTTGGCCGGAGGCTCGATTGCCGCCGTTGCGTTCGGCGACCCGCTCCAGTTCGACCAGGTGTTTGCGGATGTCCTTGATCTTGACCAGCTTGGTGAGATCGGGACCTTGCACCCCGGCCTCTGCGGGCGCGGCGGTCATCACGCCGGACAGCAGACCCGCCAGGGCGAGGGGAATCCCCCAGTGTCGCTTCCGCACGCTCACTCCTCGGGTTTCCTATGGAGCCGAACGCGCCAGATGTTGACATTGCGCCCACACTACCCACAAGGGGCGATAGTCAAGATTGCGTTGCAGATTTGACAAGAGGGACAATTCGCCCTATTCCGGCGGGCGTTAACCCTTGGAAATATCGACCGGAAATCCGGGCGGAGCGGCCTCCAGCCAGGCCAGGAAACCGGTCAGCGCCGCCTGGCCCATCGCCAGCTCCACCCGCAGGTCCTTGTTGTGCACCTCGACGATGCCCGCGTCCGCACCCAGTTCCGGCAGCTCGCCCGGGTCCGGCCGGCGGCGGTTGGACACGATCAGGCCCCGGCGGCCGATGACCTGCCGGGGCCTGAGACGAAAATCGAAAACTCGATGCCAGTGCAGCTCGTCACCGCGGTAACGGGCCAGACCCAGCCGCCACGGCCCCGGAGCGCCGTCCTGCGGCAGCGTCCGCAGGCTGCACTCCACGGTGCCGCCGCTGCGCTGCAGCAGCCAGCGGCGCAGCAGAACCGCGCTCAGGAACAGCAGGGCGAGCAATGCCGCCGCAGCGAGCACCCCGCCCACGTCCCACGCCAGGTGCTCTGCCAACTGCCCCCGCCCTCGGTCCCGCTTCTAGGCCTCAAGCCCCGCGGCGCGCAGCCGGGCGCGGGCGCGCCGCTCGGCCACCGCGGCCGCCTCGTCACCGCCGCCTTGGGCCTGCGCGGCCTGCAGCGCCTGCCGGGCCGCCTCCACGTCCACATCGCTGCCCAGCTCGGCCTGCTCGGCCAGCACCGACACCTCATCAAAGGCGACGGAGACGAAGCCGCTGCCGACCATGGCGGTGATCTCCGGCGAGCCGTCGGCCGGCTGGATCTTCACCACGCTGCCGTCCAGCAGCACACCGAGCACCGGGGCATGGCCGGGCAGGATGCCGAGCTGGCCCTCGATGGTCTGGGCGACCACCATGGAGGCCTCGCCGGACCAGATCTCACGCTCCGGTGAGACCAGCCCCACCTTCAGGGTTGCCACTTGCACTCCTTGTGCGTCGAAGGAACCTCAAGCCCTTCCGGGGCGCCTGCAACAGGCGCCCCGGAATCTTTCGGCTCGCAGGTCAGCTCGCCAGTTCCTTGGCCCTCCGCTCCACGTCCTCGATGCCGCCGCACATGTAGAACGCCTGCTCGGGCACGTGGTCGTACTTGCCCTCGACGATCGCCTTGAAGGAGGAGATGGTCTCGTCCAGCTCCACGAACACGCCGGGCTGGCCGGTGAAGGCCTCGGCCACGAACATCGGGTGCGACAGGAAGCGCTCGATGCGCCGCGCCCGGTTCACCGTGACCTTGTCCTCTTCCGACAGCTCGTCGATGCCGAGGATGGCGATGATGTCCTGCAGCTCCTTGTACTTCTGCAGGATCCGCTTGACCTCCTGGGCGACCTCGTAGTGCTCCTGGCCGATCACCTGCGGATCCATGATCCGGGAGGTGGAGTCCAGCGGGTCCACCGCCGGGAAGATGCCCTTCTCGGCGATGGGACGGGCGAGCACCGTGGTGGCGTCCAGGTGGGCGAAGGTGGTGTGCGGCGCCGGGTCGGTGATGTCGTCGGCGGGCACGTAGATCGCCTGCATCGAGGTGATCGAGTGACCGCGCGTGGAGGTGATCCGCTCCTGCAGCACACCCATCTCATCGGCCAGGGTCGGCTGGTAACCCACCGCCGAGGGCATCCGGCCGAGCAGGGTGGACACCTCCGAACCCGCCTGGGTGAACCGGAAGATGTTGTCGATGAACAGCAGCACGTCCTTCTTCTGGACGTCCCGGAAGTACTCGGCCATGGTCAGCGCCGACAGCGCCACCCGCAGTCGGGTGCCCGGCGGCTCGTCCATCTGGCCGAACACCAGGACGGTGTCCTTGAGGACGCCCGACTCGGCCATCTCCACCCACAGGTCGTTGCCCTCGCGGGTGCGCTCGCCCACGCCGGCGAAGCAGGAGGTGCCGCCGAAGTTCTTGGCGACCCGGCGGATCATCTCCTGGATCAGCACGGTCTTGCCCACGCCCGCGCCGCCGAACAGGCCGATCTTGCCGCCCTTGACGTACGGGGTGAGCAGGTCGATGACCTTGATGCCGGTGACCAGCATCTCGGTCTTGGACTCCAGCTGGTCGAAGTCAGGGGCCTTGCGGTGGATGCTCCACCGCTCGTTGATCTCCAGCGAGGAGGTGGGGACGTCCAGGGTCTCGCCCAGGGCGTTCCACACGTGCCCCTTGGTGACGTCGCCGACCGGAACCGAGATGGGGGCGCCGGTGTCGACCACGGTCGCGCCGCGCACCAGGCCGTCGGTCGGCTGCATCGAGATGGCCCGGACCATGTTGTCGCCCAGGTGCTGGGCGACCTCCAGGGTCAGGGTCTTGGTCTCCTCGCCGAGAGTCACATCGACGTGGAGGGCGTTGTAAATCTCCGGCATGGCGTCGGCGGGGAACTCCACGTCGACGACCGGGCCGATGATTCGGGCGACACGCCCGGTAGCGGTCGCCGTCTCTACCTGTGCGGTCACTTACTCACTCCCCGCGCTCGACTCGGCGAGCGCTTCAGCGCCACCGACGATCTCGCTGATTTCCTGGGTGATCTCGGCCTGCCGCGCCTGGTTGGCCATGCGCGTGTAGACCTCGATCAGTTCGTTCGCGTTGTCCGTCGCGGACTTCATCGCTCGGCGCACCGAGGCGTGGAACGAGGCCGCCGACTGGAGCAGCATGTGGAAGATCCGGCTCTCCACATAGTTCGGCAGCAGCAGGTCCAGCGCCGCCTCCGCGCTGGGCTCGAACTCATAGGCCGGCAGCACCTGCCCGGAGGTCGTCTCCTCGATCTCCAGCGGCAGCAGCCGGAGCACCCGCACCTGCTGGGTCAACATCGAGACGAACTCGGTGTAGACCACGTGGATCTCGCCCACGCCGCCTTCGGCGTCGGTCTTGAGGAAGTCCTCGGTCAGCCGGCGCCCGACCCGCTCCGCACCGGCGAAGTCGGGCCGGTCGGACATGCCGTTCCACTGGGCGGCCAGCTCCCGGTTGCGGAACCGGTACCAGGTGATGCCCTTGTTGCCGATGACATAGGGCACCGGCTCACGGCCCCGCTCCCGCAGCCGCGCGATCAGCGCCTCGGCCTCACGGATCACGTTGGCGTTGTAGGCGCCGCAGAAGCCGCGGTCGCTGGTGATGATCAGCACCGCCGAGCGGCGATCCTCCGGCTGCTCGCGCAGCAGCGGATGGTCGATCCCCACCCGATGGCTGATCAGCGCGGTCAACGCCCGGGTGATCTGGTCGGCGTACGGCTTGGACGCCTCCACCGCCTGCTGGGCCTTGACGATCCGCGAGGTGGCGATCATCTCCTGGGCGCGAGTGATCTTGGCGGTCGACTTGACCGATCTGATCTTGCGCCGCAGGAGGCGAAGCTGTGCACCCATGGAGGATCAGTCCTTCTTGACGATGCGCTGGACCTTCTCCTGCCCCACGGCCTCGTCCGCGATCGGCTCGACCGGCTCATCGGCCACCAGCAGGGTCCCCTCGCTGGTGCGGAACTCCTTCTTGAACTCGGTGATGGCCGACTTGAGCGTGGTGAGGGCGTCGTCGGAGAGCTCGCCGGTGTCGCGGATCTCGGCCAGCACACCGCCGTGGTTGCGCTCGATGTAGTCCAGGAACTCGGTCTCGAAGCGGCGGATGTCCTCCACCGGCACGTCGTCGAGCTCGCCGGAGGTCCCCGACCACACCGACACGACCTGCTTCTCCACCGGGAACGGGCTGTACTGGGGCTGCTTGAGCAGCTCCACCAGCCGGGCGCCGCGCTCCAGCTGAGCGCGGGAGGCCGCGTCCAGGTCGGAGGCGAAGGCCGCGAAGGCCTCCAGCTCACGGTACTGCGACAGCGCCAGCCGCAGCGTACCGGCCACCTTCTTCATGGCCTTGATCTGCGCCGCGCCACCGACTCGCGAGACCGAGATACCGACGTTGATGGCCGGCCGCACACCCTGGTTGAACAGGTCGGTCTCCAGGAAGCACTGGCCGTCGGTGATGGAGATGACGTTGGTCGGGATGAACGCCGACACGTCATTGCCCTTGGTCTCGATGATCGGCAGCCCGGTCAGCGAGCCGCCGCCCATCTCGTCGCTGAGCTTGGCGCACCGCTCCAGCAGCCGCGAGTGCAGGTAGAACACATCGCCCGGGTAGGCCTCGCGGCCCGGCGGGCGGCGCAGCAGCAGCGAGATGGCGCGGTAGGCCTCGGCCTGCTTGGACAGGTCGTCGAAGACGATCAGGACGTGCTTGCCCTGGTACATCCAGTGCTGGCCGATGGCCGAGCCGGTGTAGGGGGCGATGTACTTGAAGCCCGCGGGGTCGGAGGCGGGGGCGGCCACGATCGTGGTGTACTCCATGGCGCCGGCCTCCTCCAGGGTGCGGCGCACGTTGGCGATCGTGGAGCCCTTCTGGCCGACGGCGACGTAGATGCAGCGCACCTGCTTCTTCTCGTCGCCCGAAAGCCAGTTCTCCTTCTGGTTGATGATGGTGTCGATGCAGACCGTGGTCTTGCCGGTCTGCCGGTCACCGATGATCAGCTGCCGCTGGCCCCGGCCGATCGGCGTCATCGCGTCGATGGCCTTGATGCCGGTCTGCAGCGGCTCGAACACCGACTGCCGCTGCACCACGGTCGGCGCCTGCAGCTCCAGCGCCCGGCGCTCGGTCAGCTCCAGGGGGCCCTTGCCGTCCAGCGGGTTGCCCAGGGCGTCCACCACGCGGCCCAGGTAGGCGTCGCCCACCGGCACCGACAGCACCTCGCCGGTGCGGCGGACCTTCTGGCCCTCCTCGATGCCGCTGAAGTCGCCCAGGACAACGGCGCCGATCTCACGGACGTCCAGGTTCAGAGCCAGGCCACGGGTCCCGTCTTCGAACTCCAGGAGCTCGTTCGCCATGGCCGAGGGCAGCCCCTCGATGTGGGCGATACCGTCGCCGGAATCGACAACGGTGCCGACCTCTTCGCGCGCGGCCGCCTCCGGCTCATAAGACTGGACGAAGCGCTCCAGCGCGTTCCGGATCTCATCCGGACGGATCGTCAGCTCCGCCATGATTCCTCTCTTGCTTCCTTTAAGGGTCAGCTCAGTCTGCTCGATCAGCCCGCGCCGACTCGTCTCGGCCACGCGCTCGTCGGCTCGTCGCTTCGCCATCGGCGCCGCGAGCCCTCCACAGGGCTGTCCGCTCGCGCCGCAGGCGGCTGGGCCGCCCGCCGCGCTCTGCCGGCTCTCCCCGACGCACCGCCCGGGCGGCCGCCCGCGCCGTCCGGGCGCATCGGTCCCGGACGGCGGGCGACGTCGGGAAGAGACCCACCGGTCAGCCCCCGGCGAGCCGCCGCCGGACCTCGTCCAGCCGCCCGGCGATCGTGCCGTCGATGACCTCGTCCCCGATCTGGATGGACAGGCCGCCCAGCACGCTCGGGTCGATCTCGATGTTCAGGTGTACCTCGTGGCCGTAGGCCGCCGACAGCACGGCCGCCAGCCGGGTGCGCTGCCGTTCGGTCAGGTCCACCGCGGAACGGACCAGCGCCACCAGGCGCTGCCGTCGCTGCGCGACGAGCCGACCGTAGTGCGCCAGCCCGCTCTCCAGGCTACGGCCTCGCGGGTGCAGCACGAGCTCGCCGATCAGCCGCCGGGCCGAGGGGGTGACCTTGCCGTCCAGCAGCGCCGACAGCAGGCCGTCCTTGCGGTCGTCCGGCAGGGCCGGGTCGGTCAGCGCCGTCCGCAGCTGCGGCTCGCCCTCGACGATCCGGGAGAACCGGAACAGCTCGTCCTCCAGGTCGTCGAGCACGCCGTCGGCCTCGGCGCGGGCGGCCTCGGCGGTCACCGCCAGCGTCTCCAGCGCGTCGGCCAGCTCGCTGGGACGGGTCCAGCGCAGCCGCACCACGTCCTGCACCACCGAGGAGGCCGCCGCGGAGACCTTGCCGTCCAGCAGGCCGGCCACCAGGTCGGCCTTGGCCTGCGGGCGCGCCGACGGATCGGAGATCGCCCGGCGCAGGCCGTGCTCGCGGTCCACCAGGTGCAGCACCGCGAACAGCTCCCCGCCGAGCTCCGCCAGGTCGGCCGTGGCCAGCACGGTCTCCAGCCGCTCCCGCGCCTCGGCCAGGGAGGCGCGGGCGACCGCTCCGATCACGGCAGCGCTCATGCGGGCTCCTGAGTGCGGGTCCGCTCCTCCAGCTCGGCCAGGAAGCGGTCGATGACCCGGCTCTGGGCGGCCTGGTCGGCCAGCGCCTCACCGACCACCCGGCTGGCCAGCTCGACCGCCAGCGCACCCACCTCGGTCCGCAGCTGCTGCAGCGCCTGCTGCCGCTCGGCCTCGATGGTGGCCTGAGCCGACTCCACGATGCGCCGGGCCTCTGCCTGGGCCTCCTCGCGCATCTGAGCGACGATCTGCGCGCCCTCCTCGCGGGCCTTCTCCCGCAGGCGGGCGGCCTCGGCACGGGCCTCGGCGAGCTGCTTTTGGTACTCGGCCAAGGTGGCCTGGGCCTCCCGCTGGGCCTCCTCGGCCCGCTTCAGCCCGCCCTCGATCGCGTCGGTCCGCTCGGCCAGCGTCTTTTGGATCTGCGGGACGAGCTTCCAGCCGACCACGATCAGCACGATCGCGAACGAGATCGTGCCGAAGATCAGCTCGGCCGGTGCCGGGATCAGCGGGTTGTGCGGTTCGCCTTCCGCGGCCAGGAAGAAGTTCAAGGTTCCGCCTTCCGGTCAGATGGTGGGAAGGGCAGTGGATCAGCTGTGCACGAACGGCACGACGAAACCGATCAGCGCCAGCGCCTCGGTGAGCGCGAAGCCCAGCAGCATGTTGGTGCGGATGACGTTGGTCAGCTCCGGCTGACGGGCGATGGCCTGCACGCCCTGACCGAAGATGATGCCCACGCCGATACCCGGGCCGATGGCGGCCAGACCGTAGGCGATGGCGCCGAGGTTACCGGTGACTTCAGCAAGGAACATTCGCGTTTTCCTTCTCGATCGGCCGGCGGGATCTCCCACCGGAGCTGGGGTTGGACGAAAAGAGTCAGGTCAGTGATCGGGGTGCAGCGCTCCGCCGATGTAGGAGGCGGCCAGCAGGGTGAAGATGAACGCCTGCAGCGCCTGCACGAACATCTCGAAGCCGGTCATCACGATGGTCATCGCGAACCCGACCACGCCGAGCCCGGCGCCCAGGCCGGTCAGCTTCTCGATCAGGAACCAGTAGGCCACCGTGGCGAAGAAGGCCAGCAGCAGGTGACCGGCGAACATGTTGGCGAAGAGCCGGACCGAGTGGGTGAACGGCCGCAGCACGATCACCGACAGCAGCTCGATGGGCGCATACAGCACATACAGCGGCTTGGGCAGGCCGGGCGGGAACATCATGTTCTTGAACCAGCCGATCAGCCCCTGGTGCTTGATGCTCAGGAACCACATCATCACGTAGACGATCGCGGCCAGCACGATCGGGAAGGCGATGTGCGAGGCGATCGGCATCTGCATGAGCGGGATGACGCCCATCCAGTTCATGATCAGGATGAAGAAGAAGGTGGAGACCAGGAAGGGCATCCACCGGTCGCCGTCCTTGCCGATCATCGGCCGGGCGATCTGGTCGCGCACGAACAGGTAGCCGACCTCGCCGATGTTCTGCACGCCGCGCGGCACCAGCTTGGGCTTGCTGAAGGCGGCCCAGAAGAAGCCGCACACGATGATCACGCTCAGCGCGGCGAGGAGCACGGGCTTGGTCAGCCAGCTCGGAGCACCGTCCCACAGCGGCGCGAATTCGAACAGCTCCAGTCCCGGAGCCTGGAACTCCTCTCCGCCGCCGGATGCGGCGAGGATATGCGACGCGCTCACGCGGCAGTCCCTTCGTCGTAGCTAGTGCGGTGCTCAGGTGCGTGCCCGGAGGGCTCGATGAGCGCCGAGCATCGGCCGGCCCGCCGCCGGGACGCCGCCGGTGCGGTCAGCGCCCGTAGCGGAGGTAGACCATGTAGAGCGCAAGACCGAGACCGACCAGGATCCCGATCGGGAGCAAGGCCGAGGTGCCCAGCCAGCGATCCAGCAGCCAGCCGATCCCCCCGTAGACCGCCATCCCGGACAGCAGATAGCTCGGGATCGACCATGCGGCGTTGGCGAAACGCTGCTGGTCGGCGCTGCGCTCCGGCTCGCCGGGCTGCTGGTCGGGCCGGTGCCCCTCCCCGCTCATCGCAGCACGGACCATAGCAGCCCACTCCCCTCATGGTCATATCGGAGTAGTCACTGAGGCCGAGCCCTGTCGCGGGGATCACCCCAGGCCGGTTCACCACGCCCATCATGGACCCCGCTCGCCGGCCGAACCGGACAGGGCGCCGGTGGCGGAGTCGCTCCGCCCCGCGGCCCCGGCGGGGTCGGCGGGATCGTCCACATAGAGGGTCTTGGCGCGGGCCGTGACACGGATCTCGGCGCCCACCCACACGACCGTCAACGCGATGATCGTGTAGGCGAAGACCGCCGGATCCCAGGCCGTGACGTCCCGGAACACCGCGATCAGCGCGAACATCACAAAGATCTTGGTGATGTAGCTGAGCACCGCGGCGGCGAACATCAGTTGCGGCGAGACCTTGGACGCGTAACTGACCGCGACCACGCTGACGCTGAAGAAGGCGATGGCCACCAGCGTGCCGAGTGCGGCGCCCAGCGCCCCCTGCGCCCCGGCGACCAGCAGGCCCACCGCGATGGCGAGCGCGCCGGCCAGGCCGGTGGGGATCGCGGCGCCCCGCAGGATCAGGGCGTCGGAAGAATGCATGCGGACTCCGCCTGGTCACGGTCTGTGTTCGGCGTCTTGCTCGTGAAAGGTATCACAAGCGTCGTGATCGCCCACAATGACCCATCACG
>Ga0207747_1002037_pt1 | contig 12134 bp, 9 predicted proteins | sample HigsolmetaGSP11D_FD_184839 | JGI IMG/M metagenome (GOLD analysis project Ga0207747, IMG submission 184839) | High solid enriched microbial communities from the Joint BioEnergy Institute, USA - SP1-1-D (SPAdes) | ecosystem: Engineered > Bioreactor > SSF (Solid state fermentation) > Aerobic >...
CATTTCAAAAAATACATGAGGAATTGTTGGAATATGCTCCGCAATTTGGATCAGATGAAATGGTTTTGCTAGATATGTTTGGCGAAATACTTGCGGAAATGGAAGAATCTGAATTCACAAACGAACCTCTTACAGAAAAATATTTACATGCTTTTCATTCACAACAACATCAATTATCAAACCTCATAGGCGTTGAGGAAGCCGCAAAAATCCTGGGGCTTTCCCCAGGAACAGTCAAGAATAAATGCGCTGCTGGTGAGTTGCCGGCGGTAAAAATCGGAAAGACTTGGGTGTTAAACAAAACTATGATCACCGACTTACGGAAGAACGATTAAAAATAAGCACGACCGAAAGGCCGTGCTTTTTCCGTCATTCCACGTCTTTAAATCCGCTACCATTCGACGGATTATTCACGATTCCTGCAAGTACAAGAATCGTCAGCACCGCGTCAACATACGCCTCATATTTTTCGGGCGCGACCGGCAGCCCGGCGTCTTGCAAAATCATGCCGATTAGCGCCGCCACTGCGACCCAAAGCCCGTAATTTTTGAAACGTGATGGAATTTTCATTTACGATCAACCTCCGTTATTTGAAAAGTTTTGCAAATGTTTGTTTGCCGGCAACACCGTCAACCGTAATCTTTTTCGCGCGTTGAAACGTTCGTACAGCTTTTTCTGTGTTGCCACCGAACTTGCCGTCAATTCCTTTAGGGTCATGTCCGTTGCAATACAACGCAGCTTGCAAAATCCACGTTAAATTACCACTTGCCCCACGTCTGACCGAAACGGTTGCATCTTCCGTTTTCGAACCGTAAATACCGTCAACGACAAGACCAGCGCGAAATTGGCGGTTGAGTTCCGTTTGAAACGCTTTGATGAGCGCTTTTTTCGTTTGCGGGCCGTACTTACCATCGACTACAACATCGAAGCCGTAACGTTTGTTTAACGTTGCTTGAATTTCGCTAATTGTTGAGTTGCCGGTTGGTTTCGTGTGTTTCGTCGGTTTCGGTATATCCACATAATTTTCACCGTTTAATTCCGCTTTAACCGCATTTAAAAACGACTGCCAACGTCCTTCTGCAAGGATTCGATGTGGGCAATATTTACCGCTCCAATCTTGATGCTTTTTAACGCGATCAACGCCCCAACCACGTTCACGCAATAGTTGCGCAATTAGTTTGATTGCGTTAGCTTCCGCTTTTTTGTAGCGATCACCGCCCGATTTCGAATAGCATATTTCAATACCGATTGATTTTCGATTGCCGGTACCGTTTCCGCCGTCTCCAGCATGCCATGCATTACGATCAAGTGGAATCGCTTGAACCGCTTCTTTATCGTCTACTGCGAAATGGTACGACACTTGATTATTGTTGCGAATCATATACGCAATTTCGTTCGCTGCACTTGCGTCATTTGCCGTATTATGAACAGTGATATACTCCGCGCTCATTTTGTACGGACATTTTATCGAGTATTTATCGGAAGGAACGAAGTTTTTTCGAATTTTTATCGCCATTTTGTCGTCTCCTTTTCGTTTAGTTTTGTAAAACCGTATAAAAAATAGCGATTGCACCACCTATTATGCCGGTACAAGTCGCCGTAATGATCGCACCGGTTATGGTGCGCCGTATCCATTTTGTGTCGTTTTTAATGTCGGTTATATCTTCGCGCATATCTTTTATATTCGATTCAGCGACGGCTAATCTCGTTTTAACGTCGACCATATCCGTTTCTAGTTTTTGTATGCGCTGTTCCATCGTTCGCCCATCCTTTCCAGCAAAATAAAAAGCACTCGTCATTGAGTGCGTAATATTTTCGCTTCTTCGATCAATTTCGGGATTGAATCGTAATTTTGTTGCACAATTGCATCGCGAATTTCTATCATTTTATCAAAATACGTTTTCTTGTCAGGGTAATAATCCCGTAACTGTGCAACAAAAACGTCGATGTAAACCCCGTATTTCTGATTTTTATAATCTTTCGATAAATCGTTTTCCAACGTTTCTGCGTCGGAAAACAAGAAAATTTGTTCTTTATTAGCTTTGTCGATCATATCATTAACGCTATATACGTCCCAAGGCGTTTTATTTCCAATATCGACCGTGCGACTGGTTGGTGGTTTTATCGTTTCTTTCTCTTTTTCTTCATGTTTTTGTATTTGCTCATTTACTAAAACTTGCTGCGCTTCTTTAACTACATCAGACTTATTTTCGTTTGAAATTTGATAACCGCCAAATGCACCGATTCCTAAAGCTAAAGCAATTATGGCACTTATTCTTAATTTTTTCATCAAACGCACACCCTTTTTGGTTAAATTTTACCACAACCTTTCTTACGTTTGTATTATTTATTTAGATTCATAAATCGGAAAAATCGCTTTTATATCGAGACGCGATATGATGACATTTCCTAACACAAGCGTAATAATATCATGGTTGTTTATCTGTTCATTTAGCAAAATAGGATCGTAGCTTTCGACTTCAACGTCAAATTCTTGCCCACTGTGAGTTATAACTTTCAACGCAATCATTAATATTTACCTCCAATTTGTGAACGTATAAATAATCGACTTGTAACAGTAGCATTAATCCTTGCCAAACTGTTCGGCGTAATTTTTATTTCCGCATATCGACCTCTTTCAATCAGTCCGTTTTCGTCTTTCGCAAGGTACGGTATTAAATTAATGTCTTGTCCGCTCGTTTGTGTATAGGGAACGACATTTCCGTCAACTTCGATCTTAACGCTTGTGGGTGTTTCGTCTAGTTCAAAAATGCCGAACTCTATATCATGAGTATGGTCTGGTAACTCTATTTGATGTGTGTGCGAGGGAATGTCAATTTCATGCGTATGATTCGGTATGGTTACAGAATGAGTGTGGTTTGGTATATCGAACTCGTGCGTATGTGACGGAATACTTACGCTGTGCGTATGTGACGGAATACTTACGCTGTGTCTGTGGTTCAATTGGTCATTAACTTCGACGGCATGAAAATGATTATCGAATGTAGCGTCTTGTATCGGCAATCGCGTAGATGAGTATATAAAAAAAGTAGGATTACTAAATTCGCTAGAAACCGTCGAGCCGCCACCGCTGCTTGATGTTTGTGTGCTTCCTCCGCCTGCCGCAGTTGACTTCGCAACGCCGCCACCGCTCGAACTTGTTGCGGTCGTGCCACCGCCCGAACTTGTCGATTTAACAACCGCTCCACCTGCGCTTGTAGATTTGACGATAGCGCCTCCGCCTTTGATAGCGCGCGTGTAACCACGAAACTTTTGCGTTTCAAACGTAAGCACCATTTCGTTGATATTTACAACATCGCGTGGAATTGGAAATCGGATAATAACCGGGTGTGTCGGGTCACAGTTGTCGGCAAAATCTCGCGAATCAATGTTTGTCGCACCTTGCGCATACACTTCGTTAATTTCCTGCCGCCGTTCCAAGTCAGCCGTTGCTGTACTTGCGTTATCGCTTTTATTCGCGATTTCTAGTTCGATATTTCCGCGATCTCCGTACAAGTCCGATTTGTTTACGCTCACAATTCGTGCGTCAATCGTGCCAAAATCGGGATCAACGATTCGGACGATTTTACCAACGTCAAATTTATCGATGTCGATACCGGTTAATTCGTATAGATCTACCGCTTTAACTTTATATGTCACTTTCGGTTCACTTAATTGGTTTAACAATGACTGACCTGCCGACATTAATGCTATAGCATCTTCGTAGCTTCGATCAACCCAAACGTATGATTTTAGTCCATACTTCGCAATTGATTCCGTGTTTTCTAAATACGGTTTGCCGTCGTTTACTTTTTCAATCCCTAGCTGATTGACGCCTTCGCCGTAACCTAAAGGATAGATACGGTTCACGATATTTTCGGGGTCGAATGTACGTTCAATTGACCGCATATTTCTGCCATAACGGATAACGCAAGTTGGCTCGGTTTCAGGTCGTATAAGATTGAGCGTCCATGGATATGTTTTTGTGTCCCACGTCCACTCAAACGGCACAGTAAACGGTTTTGTTAACGAAAATAAAGCACCAAGAAGCCCGTTTTCGTTCGACCAACTGTACGAAAAATAATACGTAAAATCGCAAGTACCTAACGCCCAATGCTTTGTTGACTGTTGATCGAGAATATACAGAATGTTTTCCGCAGTCGTTAAATTTGTCGTTTGATGATAACGAAAAAGCACGTCATCTGTTAGCGTTGCGATGACGTGCTCTAATTCGTATGTTATTTCGTTTGCGATTTCGTCTTTAACCGTTTCTGTCGGTACTATGCGAAACAGACCGATGTATTCGCCTGTTATGTCGTCCGTTATTTCGACGAAACGGAACGGTTGGCACTCGGCGTTTTTCGGGTCGTCTATCGGTAAAGAAAAAGAAGCCGTCCAAACGGAGTTGAACGACTTCTTATATGAGATGGCGTATGCGTTTTCGAGGATGGCGACAAGGTTCATTTGCTTATCGGAAATTTTTAGCAATTTCTCACCTCCAAATAAAAATAGTTTGTCAAATAAACAACTGGTTCCCGTTCAATTGATGTATTCGTAAAATTATTACTTACATCACACAGTTTTTCTAATTTTCAGTTAAAAGCGTCATTTTATTATGAAAATCCACGTATTGAAAAACGTTTATAATAATTAAGCAACTTTTTCATTTCTTTTGTTTAGGTTTTTGTTGTTTAGAAATCTGGAATAAGCCACAGACAACCCTAAAATAATGCAAAATGGCAACATTTGCGAAGGTGTGAATAATCTATGTTCGGTGAACGACGAAACGATATTAAACCAAAAAGCGATTAGTAACCCTTTTTGCAACGGTAGTAATTTTATAGTTTTTATAAATGTTCTTACTTTTGTTAAGAAAATAAATAGAAGTAAGAACCCTACAATGCCTGTTTCAGCCAAAACATTCACAAAGGTATGATGAGCATGATTGTCTCCAAGCCGAATATTTTCCGTCAAATTAATTTTTAAAACGTGAGAAAGTCCATAAAGATTGTAAGGGGTATCGTTGTAACTTCCAAAACCTGTGCCAAATATAGGTGATTGTAAAAATAAATAAATACCTCTAGGCCAAAGATAATATACTCTTGCGAAAATTGTACTAGCTCTTTCTATATCCAGTCCTATTTCTTGATAGAAAAATTGATTACTCAAAAAACCGGAAGGACTAACCTTGACATAAAACCATCCTAAAAATATAACTTGAAATATAATCAATGACGATACCAAAAATTTTGTCTTTTTATCTTTCAATATAATAACGATAATAAACGCAACAATTAACCCTAAAATACTACCCCTCGAATCAGTAAGATATAGACCAAATCCATTAATTCCACTCAACAAAAAGAACCTCTTTTTTCTTGTTCCGAATAAGTATCCTACTGATAAAGCTGTTAGAAATCCTAAAAACCCACCTGCCGCATTATGTGCGTTAAACAAAAAATGATAAATAGGTTCATAAAAGAATATGGTGCCGCCTGTCACTAAAAATATAATAATAAAAACAAAATTGACAAGTGTAGACCAGTAAATAAAAAACCTCACAATCTTATCTAAATCAATATTAGCTTTAATTAAAGAAAGTATAAGGAGAGGGGCGAAAGTGATGAATACATTTCCGTCCCTCCTAAAAAAGTCATACATTATTAGTTGTTTTGGATCATACAAAAAGGCATTAACCGCAAAATATACCAACATAATAGAAAGGTACAAAAAAACAGAATGTACCGTTTTATAATGAAACAAAAAAATCGGAAGAAACGGTAGTAATAACGCTAATCCTGCACTAAACGGAACTATGTTTGTAAAAGTGAAAAATAAACACAGAATCGATAATAAAATTACACTATTAAAAGCAAATCCATTCCTTCTATCTATAGGTAATTTCACGACTAGACTCCCCGTTTTTCTTAATATTTTTTTAATTTAAACATAACATCTTTTTCACTCCTTTACAATATAAGTTAATAATATTACATATACACAGAAATTACGTTTGTATTGCCCCGTACCCTTTCCAAGTTCCCGGTGTTCCTGCTGTTGTACATACCCAACCTTCGTAACCTCCAGCAGTCGGTACAGTATTGATATGTTTATCCCCTAATGACCAAGTTCCTGCTGTTGGCGGTGCATCGTCATAAATAACTTTGTTTAATCCTTCTCTTTTTGTTACGATTCCTTTTCCATATGGGTCAAGGAAAATGTCCTTGAACGTGTATTCTAATTGATGATTGGTATGCTTTGAAATTTGACTCTTATACCATTTTAGATTCGTAAGCTGCAAATTTCCTGTGCATGTTCCATATGCTTGCCACTCGATTCTGAATATCGCTAAATCAGGGAACTCACCTAAATAGAAAGGCATTTTTAAAGTAACCTTTCCGTTTGGACTTAAACAATATGTTGTTCCGTATCTAACTGCAAAATTTGTACCGTCATCGCGACAAAAACTAAAGTAAATACGAAATTGGTCATTAGATGCGAACGATTCGAAATCTAACTCGATAATATAAAAATCCTTTTCGGCCTTGATGTTGGTTGGTATTGTGTATTTTAAAACCCTTGTTCCAACTGCGTTGTTTAAAATCAATTGTACCCCATTTGTAATCTGCGCAATATCACTACTACTCGATACTGTCCAATTGTCTGGCACACCGTTAGTCCATGTCGCCATATTAAAGTTTGCTGGTGTAATATCGACATCCTTACGATTTCGGCTGATTCCGTTGATAATCAAACTGTTACCGATAGCATAACGACTATTAAAGCCCGGACAGTTGTTCACCCTTACTTCTGTGCTTCCGCTAACAATCATTGGCGAATATCTCCAACCGTTACTACCGTCTGTACCATCCTTAAAATCGCAATTGTCAAAAGCGAATAATCCTGTATTGCTACTTATCACGGAGGTTACGGATGCTCCACCATAAAAACTGCAATTTGAAAACATTACACGTCCATTGACGTTTATATTTGTAGTAATAACTGGTTTATGAATCGTGTTATTTGTAAAAGTGCCACCTGTAAAACGAACCATATCAACGTTATTATCAATATAAATGGCGCGATTACAAATATCAGCACAGCACGATACCAAATCCCCCCAAAATTGATTACCGATTTTAAACCCGTAATTATATCCATAGCAGAATAAATCAAATGCAGATAATTGATCTACATGTTGCAAATCAAACGCTGTTCCGTTGTTTTGAATCCAGTTTCTTATGTTACTTCCTGCCGAATATGAGAGCGCAGGCCAAAAGTGGATATGTTTAGCTCTCGCAACATCAAAAACATTATTTACTCTTAAACCTGTTTCGATTGGCGCTCCGTAAATGTTAGAAATATTGAACCTTCCTGCATCCTCTAAATTAATCGCTCGATAGGAGTTAATGAACAATAGATTTTCTAAATACACATTATCTGTATTAGCCGATTGTGGTGTTTCTTTTCTAGTATCTATTGTCCACGAATATGCCGTTGGAGTAGTGGCTGTTTCGTCCACTTGATTCGGATAATAAAATGCAAAACCGCTTATTCCGCTAGAGGATTTCATACGGAAAGCTGATAAGGTTGGGTCTCCTGTTGTATCACCTTCACCCACTGTAATTTCAAAAACAGGTTGTTTTGTTCTGTCTTGTAAGTTGATAAATTCGGCGCCTTTCAAGAATACATATGGTTTCACAATAACTTGGCTTGAAATAATATAAGTACTCGAAGGAAAGAATATTGTACCCCCATTTGTTAAACTATCAATCGCTCTTTGTATTCTCGGCGAGTCAGTGACTTCAGGGTGTATTCTTGGAAAATCTTCAATACTTCTAACAATTCTTTTTAAAATTCCAATTTTATCGTCGACATCGTTCAATCTATCCCGCAAAACCGGAAACGTCGTCCCATCCGCTTTTGTTCTCGCCTGCACGACTTCTGCGTCAGACTGACCGTTTTCTATAATGATATTATCTAATTGCGTCTGTGTACTTTCCGAATTTTGTAACGCTTGATTTGCTGTTTCTACCGCTTGACCAGCCGTAGCTACTGCGTCGTTTGAATTACGCAAAGCAGCGTTAGCGTTATCAATCGCCATATTTACTTTCGGATACGCAATTCGTAACGTATCCGTTCCTAACAGTTTAGGTGCGTCAGCCACGAAAACACCTCCTACAAATATTTAAACGTGAAATCGAATGAAACATTTAGATTCGAATGTTTTTCCGCGCCAATAACGATTGAATTTAATCCGGGAAGAAGTTCGATAAAATCACCGTTTAAAATCGACAATTTATTTACACCGTTAACTTTGACGGTGTAATTTTCTCCGTCTATTTCAATTACGTCTTTTACATTGTTTATAAAAAACGCATTATCGTTTCTCGTGTTCCAAAAGTCTACAGAATCGGCGGTTCCTGAAATTAAAATTTTCGGTCTAACCGATACTGTTCCGTCATTAATAATCTCGCAAACTTCCGACTTAGTTGGCGTCGGATTTAGTTTAAATTCGTATTGTGCGCCGAGCGTTATATCTGATAGAACGGGAATATCCGAATCCAAAATAATATTTGTTGAACTGTAGAGAAAATAAGCATGCGGGTCAAACGCTATAAACGGTAAAGAAAAAACGCCCAATCGCGCGACACGTTCAATATCAACCGCGCTCACCAATCGAGCGTTATAATATCGATCCCTCGCGTCACCAAACCGTAATCTAACAGTTCTCGGACGACCCCACTCGTCAAGCAATAGCGTATTTAATTGTTGAATCGAGCGCTTTAATTCCGAATAATTTTCGTGACGTTCAAACACGCAATTGAGTGTAATTTCACGCGGTTCTAACCAACCGCCGAAATCGTATGCGCCATGACGGCCGGGCACGGTAATAGTTTGATTACGGATGGCTGGCAACATCGGTTCTTGCGACGACAAACGGACACGAACGCCCAAATCCTGCAATAATATGTCGTCAATATACACAACCGATTCCAGCATGTTAGATTCGTACACGACGACCGCCTCCTTTTCGTTCAGATCTCGTTTGTCTATTTATTTCGCTACTAACCGTTGGCGCAACGATTTTTCCGACTTGTTTGCCGTCCATTTCGACCGTTAAACCGTCTAGTTTTCGTTCAAGATTCGCTATTGCCTGCGCAAGCAACTCTTCGCGAGAATTTACGTCAACCGTTCCGTTTACTGCGCTAGATAACGAACCATAAACGCCTGTAGGTGTCGAGTAAGCAAGCGACATGCTTGGTACGTCAGGTGTTGCCCATTCCGTCATTTGTTCGGCTGCGCTAATTACGTCATTTTTCATTCGTTGAATGCCCGCGATAAGACCCAACGGCAAATATTTACCGACCTCATCGCGCATAAGACGAGACGGAGAGTGTATGCCGAAAAAACTTTTAATCGACTTTAAGACACTGTCTGTAAATCCGCCGATTTTTCCGATTATCCAGTCTTTAACGGAATTAATACCGTTCCACAAACCTTTGATTAAATCTGCACCGACATCAAACATATCGTCAACTTTATCGCCGATAGCGCCAGCCAATTTCTTGACCAAATCCCAACCAAGCGACAACAACTCCGGAATTAATTTCGCTATTCCGTCAAGTAATGCAAGTAAAATTTTTCCTCCTGCTGAAATTATTTTCGGCAAGTTGTCGATTAACGCGCCAGCCAGCTTTACGATGAGCGTTAAACCTGCTTTAATTAGTTGCGGCAGAATCTTCATAATTCCTTCGATTAGCGCCGTCAACACCTTAATGCCTGCGTCAATAATCTTCGGTAAGTTCGCAATTAATGCGCCAAATAGCGCTAAAATAAGCATGACTCCGGCGTTAATTAACTGTGGTAAAATCGAAATAATTCCGTTAATTAGCGCGTCAAGTATTTTAATACCCGCGTCAATAATTTTCGGCAGGTTGTCAACAACCGCCTGTACAATCGTCAATATAATTGACAATACTGCATCAATAATCGCCGGTATAAGCGTAATAATCCCCTCAATAAGTGCAGTTATTATCGTAATTCCCGCTGTAATAATACGTGGTAAATTTTCTGAAATCACGCTTAAAATCGTCGTGACTAACGTCAAAATTGCGTTTACAATCAACGGTAATGAGTTAACAATTCCGTTTAATAGGTTTGTCAAAACGGTTACGCCCGCTTGAACAAATTGCGGGAAAAACTGTGCAAGCGTCGTTATCAACGTTGTTACAATCGTGATAACTACCGGCAAGATTAGTGGAATTGCCGTCGTCAGACCTTCGATTAGTTTCGTTAGCACATCAACACCCGACTGCACAAACATTGGCAAATACGTAGTTATCGCGGTTATGACATTAGTTATAACCGCTGTAATACCGTTAAGCAGAGCTGGCAAATTCTGTTGCATACCTTCAGCAATTGCTGGAAGAAATCTCGCGCCGGTCAAAATCAATGCTGGGATACCGCCGACTAAAAAGCTAATAATTGTCGGCACCAATTGACCGAACATATTTGCAACTCCGCTGAAGTCGCCGCTAAATGCCCGCGAAATAACATCGGCCAAACTTTCAAAAAATGGCACTACTCTTGTATTTACAAGTTCGACAAACACGTTTTTTAGTTTCGTCAACACTTCGCCTGCTTTTACAACGCCTGACACAAACGCGCCTTTTAGTATTCCCCAAATCTTATCAATTGACGCGCGGAACGGCTCGGAGTGTTTGTATAACGCAACAAAAACAGCAACTAAGGCGCCTAAGGCGATAACAGCAAGGCTAATCGGGCTCGTTAAAAATGCGAACAAGCCGCCAACTACTTTTAATTTTCCGCCTAGCTTCGTCAGAAACGGCAATAATGGCGCAATGGACATCATAAACAAGCCAATTCCGGCGGCAACCGTTCCCACAACGGCAATAAATCCAGTCAATGTCGCAAGCACTAACGCCGCAACCGATATAAACTTCTGTAATTTCGGCGGTGCATTATTAAACGCTTCAATCAGCTTGGTTATCCATTCCACAAAGCGTTGTATGATAGGTGCTAAATGATCGCCGATTATTATTTGCATAGTTTCAAACGCGCCGTTCATCTGCTCAATTGCACCACCGAGACCACCCATCATTTGTTCTGCGGCTTTTTGCGATGCTCCTGCCGAATTTTCTAACGACTTCGTCATAGCGTCAATCTTATCAGGACCTGCCGACACTAGCGCCATCATACCAGATACGGCTTCCGTTCCGAATATAGCCGCTAATGTTGACGCCTTTTGAGCGTCCGTATAGCCGTCCATTGCCTTTGAAAGGTCTCCGATAATTTCGCTTAATGACTTCATATTGCCGTTGTTGTCCGTTACTTTTACGCCTAAATCGTCTAATGCGTTCGCCGCTTGTTTAGGCGGATTTACTAAACGGAGTAATGACGCACGAAGCGCTGTTCCCGCTTGTTCTCCTGCTAGACCATTATCGACCATGATACCGACCGCAGCCGATAATTCTTCAATCGAATACCCAAGTTGTGCCGCAGGTCCGGCCGCATATTTGAACGCATATTGCATGTCTTGTATGCCTGCCGCTGACTGATTAGCCGCTTGTGCTAATATGTCAGCAACTCTCGTAGCTTCACTCGCCTCAAGTCCGAACGCATTGAGTGCCGATGAAACGGTGTCAGCCGTTAGCGCCAAGTCCTCGCCGGACGCTTCTGCTGCCGCGATAATGCCAGGCATGGATGCGATAATTTGATTAACATCATAACCTTTCGCAGCCATTTCCGTCATAGCCACCGCCACTTCTTGCGCGCTTTTAGTCGTAGATGCACCGAGATCAAGCGCCGTTTGTCTAAGCGCGTCAAATTCTTCCGATGTTGCGCCGGCTATTGTCGCTGCTCTACGCATAGCTGTGTCGAAATCTACGGATGTTTGCACCGCTTGTTTCAACGGAAGTGCAATACCGGTCGCAATTGCGCCGAACGACATCGCAATTCCGCCAGCAGTGTCGCGCAAACCTTTTCCGAAATTGTTCATTCGCGTGCCAAAATCGGACACTTCTTGTTTCGCTCTCCCCATCTCACGCGCGAGATCGCTTATGTCCGCGCCAACTCGGACTGTAATATTTTCTTCCAAGCCGTCACCCCCT
>Ga0207747_1002038_pt1 | contig 12132 bp, 8 predicted proteins | sample HigsolmetaGSP11D_FD_184839 | JGI IMG/M metagenome (GOLD analysis project Ga0207747, IMG submission 184839) | High solid enriched microbial communities from the Joint BioEnergy Institute, USA - SP1-1-D (SPAdes) | ecosystem: Engineered > Bioreactor > SSF (Solid state fermentation) > Aerobic >...
ATTTCACGGGGTGAGGTTTTACGTTTACTGGCATGCGGATACCCGTGCTGTTCCCTTAAGGCTTTCATATAGCGGTAGAATGTAGCTCGTTTAACTTGTAGATCAGGGAAGGCCTCCACCAATTTGATATAGATGTTTGTATCCCTCATTTGTGGACAAATTTTCAAATGTTCCAGTATGTACTGACGATAGTTATCCATATGGTACCATTCCTTTTCAGCTTCCCGAGCATAATCTTCTACGCTCTCATTCCAGTATTTGCTGACAGATGAATAGGTTATCCCCAGTGCTTTTGCGGTTTTTGTCTGAGCAAGTCCAAGTTCTTTGTACTCCTGGATTTTTTGGTATTGCTCGATTCCAATCATTATTGATTTCCTCCTTTGGTTTTGTTATAAAATCGATACCTGTAGCAGTGCAATCATAGGCATCAACTCTTTTACCGGATTGTTAAATCAAATTTACCATAAATAAAAACACCCGTTGGGGATGTTTGTGGATAATAGTAGGTTATTATTATTTTTATCCCGCGATTATGCTATTCATAGTAATGTTAATTATTAATAAATTTCAGTATTTAGGAATCGCTCAAATTTAGATTCGCTACCGTTCATTCTAATTATTAAAATCAAATGAATGCTCATGTAAAAATTAACACTGGGAATTTATAACATCCCAGTGTTTTTAAGCTCATCTTCAGACAGTTCCAGGTTACACACAAAACACCTGCCTACAGTTAAAAATTGCCCGCTCAGGTTGTCTTCCGATTCTGTATAGAGCTTAAGAACGCAAAAAGAAGCATTCCCACAGGCAGGACATTCCATACTGTCTCGTACAATCTCCCTTTCATCATAGGAAGAACGAATATTGAATTTTTTTCTTTCCTCAATTAATTCAGGATTTAACTCGTTGTATTCTTCTCTCTTTTCCCTTATTTTCTGGCTTAAAGTGTCAGATTGTTGTCTTGTTAACTCTTCTTCTTTTGCCTTAAGTTTCTCAAAAATAGTTTCATTAAAAATATCGTTATATTTGTCAGCATCAGATACTTCCTGAATAAGTTCCCGGATAAAGGGTAATATTTCATTAAGGATAAAAAGACCTTCATCCACAGGGTTAAAATAATACTCGAAATAGTGGACAATATTGTTACGCATGTTGCCTAATCGAACTAAGGCTGCTTTTCTTTTGTCCCGCTCTTCGCGAATTCTTTTCAATTCGTGCTTATCTGTAACAGCCTCATCCTCTTCAATGTCAAGATTAAATAATGCCTCATATCTTGAAGTTAGTTCATTGTATGGGATAGTAAGAAAGGTTTCGCGCCTTTCTTTACGGGTCATAAGGTTTTGTTTCGACTGGATATTTTTAACTTTGCCCTGAAGCTTCCTAAACCTGACCAGGTGTTCTACGTTGTTGTTCTTATCGAGCACCAGCACATCGTCAAGCTCACATAAACGCTGTTTCATGAGCCGCTCAACTGCGACGGCAAATAATACCACTGACAGCTCGAAATGCTCGCTGTCAGTAAAATATCTCAATGCTTCGGACAGGATAACTGAGGTGTGCATTACTCTCCAAACACCTCCCTGTCCAAAATTATTTTTATGGTCTGTTTTGCGTTTTCTTTTAGCCTTCTGATATTAGCCAGAGTTTCAAACTGGGTATTAAGGATATTTACTATTTCCTGCTGTTTTTCGATTGAGGGAAGCGGAACTTTAATATAACCTAAATCAGTTTGAGTTATTGATGGGTATTGAGACTTTTCCATAAGCTTAGTTAGCTCGGATACAAATATATCAGATAGAGCATAAAAGAATAAAAATCTGGGTTGTATTATTTCTTTGCTTCTTAATACAGCAAAACCTGTAGAACATATTTGATTATTAAATCTCTCGTCATCAATTATACAAAAACTCTTTAAGTTAGGCCGAACAGTAGAAATTAATACATCGCCAATTTTTACAAGCCGTCTTGCTCTGCTTGGTGCAGTCTTGCCGCTTATAATCTTATAATCTGTTATCGTGAAGGCCTTATTGTCAACAGAAGAAATATCTATGTATATAAACTCCTTTCCAGGCTCCTTTTCAGGATTTATGCTTTCAGGATTAATCTCTGCGACATTTGGCAACTCTACCCATTCCCAGTCTCCTTCAAAAATACTGTCGTCAATTCCTACTTCAAGAATGGTCTTTTCAATAGCTTTACACTGTTCAATAATAGCTTGCTGCTTGTCCAAGCGGGCAACCAGTTCCTGTTGAACAGGAAGAGGTGGGAGAGGGATTTGGATATTGGCTAAATCATCAAATTTCAAAGTATCCCTAATACTACCAGAAACTGCTTCATTGATTTTGTTCATCATCCAATCTGTTTTCAATAAATAATACAGAAATCTTGAATCTGTAGTTTTACTATCTTTTACTTTAAATACTACATAAGCAGGGCTTACAAGACCTTTAACAACGTTATCAGCAAATCCTATAGAACCTATATTAATTCTGTAAGGATTATAAACAAAGCAATCTTTATATATTACCTTATAGCTATTAAGGTTTTTAGCATATACTTCTTCGTTATTTCCATATACGTTTTCTTTAAAATAATCTTCTGCAGGAATTATTCCGAACTCTTTACTAATACTATAGACTGGCAATTCTTCTGAAAGCACATTTCTATCCGTAATTTGATCAATGATTTCTCCCAGTCTAACAATGTTATGTTTCCTACTCTGATAAAATAAATTTTTATACAGCCCCGGGTTAAGGTTATAATCTTTTGCCTTGATTTCCTCAATCGTCGCCGTCCAGCAGAAATCATTATCTATAAAATCAGGCAGCTCCTTTGTTGGGTTATTAAGCCAATCTATCCATTTTATGAACACTTCCACCGCTTTAGGCAGGTTCCCACAAGGCGGTTCGTAAATGTTTGGGTCATCACCCTGAAAAGCTCCGTTAATTGGTCTTCTCTGGGTTGTTAAGGTAAATCCGTCATCTTTCACATCAACAAACAGCACCTGCTTTGTGGTGTAAGCATTTTGTTTCTTTGTCTCGTTCCATTCTTCTTTTGTGGGTTTTTCAAAATACAGCACTGTTGTTTTGACTCCGGAATACGGCTGAAAAATACCTGCAGGCATGGAAAAGACAGCTTTCAAATCAAACTCTCGTAAGAGCTTCATGCGTATATTCTTAAATACAGAGGAATTGTCAAATAGAATCTTGTCCAAAATTATCACTACCGCTCTGGAATGCTTCTTACCGGGTTCAGAAGGTTTCAATGCTGCCATAATATGCTGGATAAACAACGCTTCGTAGCGTTTGGCATGGAACTCAAAAGTGCCAACCCGAGACTGAGCAAGTGGACCATACGGTGGGTTAGTTAACACTACATCATACTTTTCTTTATGTTCTAACTGTGCTCGGTTGTCTAAGCTGTCAGCCTCAAAGAGGTTGGATTTGCCGTCATTGTGCAATATCATATTCATGAGGGCAAGTTTGTAAACGTCTGGGGCCTTCTCCACAGCATATAGAGACTTTTCTTTCAGTTTACGGATAAGATTTTCTGCTTCATCCGATAGAACTCCATTATATGCAGCAGTAGCTTCATTAACTCTCATTCCTGCTTTTACAAGATTATCAATTTTACTCTTTACTACTTCGAAGGCACGCAGAATAAAACCTCCCGTACCAGCCGCAGGGTCATATATTTTTTCCCCAATTTCTGGCTCAGCAAGTTCCACCATGAAATGAATGATGTGGCGAGGAGTAAAATACTGACCATATTGTTTTTGTTCGCCAAGCTTTTGAACAACAAATTCGTATGCTCTGCCCATTACGTCGAAGTTTTGCTCAAGCTCAATGTCTTTCAGCCGTTTTATCAATTCTTTAATGGTCGGGCTGTACCTTATACGCCATATATGATTTTTAAATAGCCGTCTGAAAAGGCTTAAATCCCTGCCATCGTGGTCCTTAACTTCGGCCAGTTCGGAAAATATGTTTCTAACATAATCGACTATAGTAAACTCTCCATCGTCAGTCTTTACAGTTTTTCCATCACTTGCCAAAATCTTTTCTGCCCATGTGGAAAACCTCATGTGATTTGGTAAATCAGGCACAAATTTAGTTCCATCCAAACGGGCGAGTTCTTCTCTTTGTTTTTCTCTCTCATCAAAGAGCTTTAGAAACAAAAAATAGCTAAATTCTTCTAGATACTCAGTGGTTTTGAGAGTATCGTCTCGAAAAATATTGGCAATATCCCAAAGCTCAGAACCAAGCCTGTGAAAATCTACTTTGTTATTGTTTTGTTCCATCAATATTCCCTCCGTTACACATCAAGAAATGATACTGCTTTTATCTCGTCATAAAGCTGAACAAATTTGTCCAGCGAACCGAATAGCCCCTTTATCCGGGCAATTCCACCCTTTTGTTGAAGAAGCTGGCTGTTAGAAAACTGGGTAAAGGTAAGAGCAGGATTGCGTTTTTTGAAATCGTAGAACATCATAATAAATTCCACTTGTTCATCGTTCAAATGCTTTTTCTCCTTCAGATGAGCAATAACAGCATCCCTGTTCTTTTCTTCAACAGTCTTAAACCTTGTTTTTCCAAGTGCGACACCAATAAAATCTTTGTAAGTGGCAGTGACTTCGCCGTAAATATCCCTTAGTGTGCCGATGTCAAACCCAAAAGCCTCAAGATATTTTTCATCGACTGGAATGCCGGGGTTTAAAGCTTCCCAGGATAAAACTGCCTGAACAAATCTTTCTTTTAAAACAGTCTTTTCTTTAATAGCTTTAAGTTGCGGCTCAATTTGCTTTCTAATATGGTCAAAAGCAGATGAAGTAATAACCTCTGACTTGACTATCCAGACGGGGACGTCAGCAATCACCATTTCGATTTTTTCAGTTTCTTTAGGTTCCTTACCCTCGCCATCTTCTTTATCTGAAGGTATCTTTTCACCGTCAGAAGATACCTCTGTTTCTTCAGTAGTATCAATTATTTCATCAGTTTCTAAGGTTTCATCGGTGACGACCTCTTCAATACCTGCAAGGTCTACAAAGTCGATGAGTTTAAAGCTTTCCTTTGTCTTGCCGTGTTCTTGCTCGTTACACTTACGAGTGGCACGTCCTTTCATCTGAACATAGAGAATTTTTGACTTTGTGGGCCTAGCCATTACCAGAACTTCAATGTCAGGAGCATCAATACCGGTGGATAGCATATCTACGGAAACGGCAATACGAATTTCACTGTCGATTTCCTGAAACTTTCTAATCAGTTCAGAGGCGTTTCTCACCTGATTATGTATTACAACTATAAAGTCTTCTGCTTCGCTTGAGTCCTTTGGGAGTTTGTTCAGTTCGTTGTATTTTGTTATCAACGCATCGCGCAAATGATTGGCGTGCGCTATGCTTGCCGCAAAAACCAGTGTCTTTGGAATCGTATGCGTCTGCTCATATCCTATTACTTCAAAATATTTTTCGGCTATTAATTCATTCCTTCGCGGGACATCCACACGTCTGCCAAGGTCTTCCGGCTCAAAGTCAAAACCCATGTCATGAATCCCACTGAGGTCTACATTGGTCAGGAACTTATATCTATCGGTAAAAGCTAGTATGCCGTCTTTAACTCCCTGATAGTAGCTGTATCTGAATACCGGTTCTCCAAAATAATCGTCGGTACTCTGCGTTTCCTTATCAGATGGAGTTGCTGTTAACCCTAAAACTTTGGCCTTGCCAGTCCTGAAATGCTCAATAACCGTGTGCCAATCTCCAAAATATGACCGATGACACTCGTCAAGAATTACCAAGTCAAAGAAATTATTCGGGTATGCACGATACTTATCATTTACATACAAAAACTGAATTGTTGAAACAGAAATATCATTATATTTATCCTCTTTTGTGCCGGTCAAGCGGTTTATTTTAAAGGTATCGCCTAATACCTTATTGAAAGAACGGACTGTCTGTTCAGCAAGAGAATCCCTATCTACTAAAAATAAGACTCTCCGAACAAGGCCGACTTTGTAGAGCTTGCCGATTATTCCCGCCGCTGTTATCGTTTTTCCTGTTCCGGTAGCCATTTCGATATAGGTTCTGTCTCTGCCTAATTGAAATGCGCTTACCACCTGTGAAACGGCAATTTTTTGATAATTCCTTAAGCCTGCTAAAAGAATATCAGTTTCCGGGTTTAGAAAATCTTTTATCTCGGCATAGGTCATTAGCCTGCTGATTTTTTCTGGTCTTGTATTTGCTTTAAGGTTTTGCCGGTAAAATGTTTTGCCATCTGAAGCAAAAATTAAGAAGACTTCCTTGCCATTTTCATTTAGTTTCTTTGCATAGTTTTTGGCTTGGACTAAAGCCGCATTCAAATCCATCCCCTGTTTCTTGGCCTCAATAATAGCCACAGGCAAGCCATTTACCAATATGGCATAGTCTGCTCTTTCTCCGCCCGGTATAGGATACTCCTTAGTTATTTGAGTAAAATCAGCCAAATTCCAATTTAGTGCTCTTAAATGTTCGTCAATTAAGGACTTTGCATTTTCCTCCGTATTCATCTATTTTCCCCCTACAAAACTACTGTTCTTTAACATATAACTAATATAACTTAATTTTTTATTTTCTTCTAAACTTTGCATCTTCAGGCTTTTCCGCATTCTTTGATATAACCCACGCCCAACCCAAACGAACAGCGCCCTTAATGCGCCCTTGTTCGCATAAAACTTGAACTCTGCGCAGGGATATATTCCATTTTTCAGCAGCTTGTTTTGTCGTTAAGTAATCTATTATGAATACCTCGCAGAACACAAAATTCCAATTTTTATTATATGCGAAGAAACGAACAATTTCAACATATTACAACTTTATACATAATAAAAAATGTATTTTCAGAAAATGAGTATACCTGCATTAAATGTACATCCATCCTGTCTCCTCAACCCTATGAAAAATACTCGTTATCTATTCTGTCAACTCAACCCTACCCATTTTTGAGCTCAAATTTTACCCCAAAAATACTCTCTCGATATGTTTCCATGTACGTATTTCGCCTCTTTAGGTTGAGTAGACAACTTGGATGTACTTCCGAAACCCCAGTAAAATCAAGGCTTACAGCCGCGACATCAAGACGACACACTCAACATGGCTTGAGCCGCTTGGATTGATGTCTTGGGCTGATTTTTTGAACCTTACGTTTACGGGAACATGTCAATGGATTTTAAGCATTTTTTCTGAAAACCGACGTTCGCGGAAACATGTCAATATCTTTTTGAAAATGCAATACAATTTTGTATTTTGTCTGTGCAAAAAATCAAGATACATAAACTTATAATTTATTATCTTCCATAACCTATAATTAAATATTCAAACAAAATGCTTAATTTATTTAATAACTTTAAATATATTTCTTCTATATTATCAAATGATTTAACATCTAAAGAGACTAGAATATTCCTTTTAATTTCTTCTTTCTTTTCATATGAAAGTAAGTGATCATAATATTGTCTAAAATCATTCAATAAATATAACGGAGCGATTATATTTTTAATATCATCTGTTGGTTTCAAAACTTTCTGCAATAGTGCTTCATAAAACTTTATTGATTTCCAATCTTTATATTTGTCACAAGGCTCTGAATATAGTTTACGATATAACGCTCTAAATCCAGCGATATTTACCCCCTCAATCAACACCTTATGTAACATATTTATTGTTGGCTCAATAGTTTTTTCAGTAAAAACAATGGGCTTTTGATACGTTTCAATTTGATGACGGATTTCATCATCAAGATGAAAAAGTGAAATACCGTAATTAGATTCTATGCATTTAAAAAGTTGCTCCTTCTGCAGGCAAATTCTTATTTCCTTATTTGGTTCACTCCATATACAGCACATTTGTGCCATGTAAAACTCAGAATCAATTAGTTTATGATCTGATTCAATATTGTGAGGTTTCATTATATCTAATGTTTTATTATCTAAATAACTTAAATCTCCCAACCAAAATACGACTTTCCCATTTCTGTTAATGCCAAATGGTATTCCCCATTTACCTTTTAGTTCAAAGTACCCATATGTCTCTGAATTCAGCTTAACATGATAATCTGGATCGTTTAAAAAATATAGTAATACTTTATTTGAAAAATATACTGGTGTCAGGAATCCCTCTATTGAATGCTCCTCGTCATAGCATAAACCCGGTATATTATAGTAATCTCTGTGATCGTAAATAAAATCCTTGTCCTTGCAATATTCAAATTTCTTTTTATATCCTCGATACTTATGAATTCCTTCATAGTGACCCTCTTCAAGCATAATCTTATAGCATCCATTTATCATTTGTTTGGAATGCATTGGTAAACAGATACTGCTACATTTCGTACATTTTAACACTAATAGCTCTTTAAAATGCATTATTCTATCTTCAATAATAATGTCAACACTCTCTTCAGAAAGTTCTCTCAATGCACCGCATTTATCACAGCTATGAAAATGATACTTTTTGTATTCATTAAGAAAGCTATCATAGGATTCAAATTTATATTCCATAGTTACACCTTACCTTTTATACTTTACTGATTTGATATTGTTCTTTTCACGAACATTCCTGGATGGCAAATTATAAATAGCCTTATTAGCATATAATTCTCCATCAAGGAACGATGTTATAAACTATAGTCCTATTTAGTTTGGATCCCTTCTTCCAAATATTATAATCTGAAATTACGTAACTCCATAGCGTTTTACCATTTATTACTCTACGCATTTCTTTAATTTGATGTAGTTACCAGGAAGAGCCTCAAATAATTCCGGGTAATGCCCACACCTTGCCCTTATTTGGGTATATTCCGCCTTACTGCCATCTTTTTTTAAATATAGCCTTCGCCTATATATCTCATCGGCAAGTTCAGCTGCATGCATCGTCTTGTTTTCTGCTTCTGATAAGACAAGTCTCATGGCTTCATGAAGTGTATAGTAATGCATTTCATTCATGCCAATTTCTGTATCAGCTAAATTGTTTTCATCATATTTTAAGACTATATAAGCTGGCTTATTATCTTTAAGCAGAACCACTTTTCCGTTTTTATCAACGACATAGAATACATGTTCTATATTGGTTTTTAATGAATCAAAAGGAATTAAGCTGTCAATTTTAATATCCATGTTTAACCACCTCACCACAATTATAGAATATGATCAAGTATTTGTCTATATATTTGGTTATATATTTGTATGAATTAAGTGGGAGATATATGATCAATTCATCTACCTCCTACTCACACCTCCGTGCATACCGTTCGTTACACGGCGGTTCTCAAGTTATACGCCATGCATGGTGCACGACAAAAGCGGCCGAGTTTACTGAAATTTGTAAACTCGGCCGCAAAACTATTCTATCAAGCAACACCCACCTAAGGGTCGTCATTGCTTTTTACGCTGTATTGTCTTTTTATACGGGGATGGAATCTTTTCCAGACTGTAGTTGCCTTTCACTTGCATTTATATTTGAATTATTCCGCATCCTCTCGAACAGTATTTTGCGCTCCTTCTAGATGTCCACTAATCGCACCGACTATGAACATTACTGCCAGCTAAGCCATAACGCAAGAGATCGTCAGTAAGTACACCAGCAAGCGGCAATATTCTTGCAATTTTGCATGGGTTATATCTCTTTAAAATATAAGCAGAAGTTATATCGGGCAATACCAGCCTCTTGCATAAATCTCTCTGTTGAAGCAACTGTTTTTATTCTTTGATAGTGCTATCTTCATGCTGCAAAAATGCTAATATGTCGTCTGTCAAACCGATAAGAGTATGGCCTGCGTCCTGCAAAACTACGACTTTTGCATTAGGCACTAGGTTTCTAAAGCGTTGTGCTGTTTTCAGCGAGTGAAACATTATGTCTTTTTGTCCTACGAATATAAGGGAAGGCATCGTCAATCGCGATAGTTCGGCATCTGTAAAAAGCGGTATTCGCTCCCGTCTGAAATTGAAGTTTTTCCCAATCAGTTTTTGATAATCCATTATGGCCTGTGGTATAGATTTTCCTCCATTCACTTTACGATACAGCCGCTCAAGGCCTTTTTCGCCCAAAAGTATATAGAATAGAGAGATGTACGCAAAGGAAGTTTTTTGCGGGCCAACACCTGCTGGGCATAGCAGAGCAAGCTTATCGACCTTTTGAGGATTAGCAATTGCAAACTTCAGTGCAAGCCATGCCCCTAAGGAGATTCCGACTATACTGGCTTTTTGTATAGACAGTCCTACAAATACATCGTGAAGCCAATTGTTAAAATCAGGGCCCTCAAAAGGTAGTTGTTTGTCGTCGCTTTTGCCGGGTTCGCCTTGTAAATCAACAGCATATACCCTGTAATACTTGGAGTACTTTTCCATATCCTCAAGCCACATGACTGAATTTATACCACTTCCATGAAGCAGTATCAAAATAGGCGCATCTTTTTTACCTGTCGCTATCACAAAAGCCTTCCCAAAACGTGTATCAACATTGACCTGTTCATAGGGAATCCGCATGCTATCAAGAAAAGTATCATACACTTTGTATACGGCATTCCTGCCCTCGATTGTTTTAAAAGCAAATGTATTTGTCATATAATTTTCCCCCTTATGCTAATAGCCAGCTAATGGCCTCTTCCAATTTGGTAAATATACGAAATGAATTTCCCTTTCGATGCTCGGAAACCATTTCCTGAAAACGTGCAGGGAAATTCTGCCCGCCTTTTATGACTACAGCTGCTTTTATATTGTAGTTTCCAAGTTTCTGGAGCACGACACCGGCAAGTCCTGTCCTTAATTTAACGAAATCATCCGAAAGAACATTTCCATCCAAAACCACAGCGTTCGTATCATGTTCTGCACACAACGATATGATGTCAATCGCATCTTGTTCCCGTTGAATTAATGAACCACTACTTGTGAAATAAAGGTACCTTCTTCCTTGGCTTTCTAATATTTGATAATTCATTGTTGTTGATCTCACCTCGTTACTTTCTTTTTGTACAACAGCTTCCGTCGAAATGCTTCTCTCATCCGGCAGTCCCGCAATGAATTCTTTTACCTTTTGAATCCATTTAAGTTCGCTGAAATAAAAGGCCAATATATTCTCTCGTATCAAATCTAAGAACATTATTTTGCCGAAAGGTTCTTGTTCAGCAAAATAGCATTTGTCGAGTTCTCTTTCAGATAAAGCAGCTTGCATCTTAACTACATCAGCATATGAAGCCAGCATTTTTTCCAAATCATCACGCTTTAATCGATTGGCCAAAGCTAGTTTAATTAAAATTTGCTTATTGAAAGCAGGTTCATCGGTAACGGAAAGCAGCCAGTTTTTTAACTCATTTAGGCCATCGTCGGTGATGGTGTAGATATTTTTTGACGGCGAGCCGTCTTGATGTTGCACCTCTTTTGTAACAAAACCTTCGTCTAATAATTCAGCAAATGCTTTATATATCTGGTTGTTATTGCCGGACCAATGCATAAAAGGTGTATTCTGAATTATTTTCTTTACTTCATATCCAGTCAATGGTTCTCGGTTTAGAAGTCCCAAAATCACATGGTTTAATGACATAGCAATCCCCTCCTTAAATTTACTGCAGTAACATATGTTAATGATAACACATGTTACTGCAGTAGTCAATATATTCTTTGTTTTTGTTTTGAAAAACCTTCTACTGTTTGAAAAAGGTGTTTTGGAGGGAAACCCCTTTGCCTGCTGGATCAAGCTGACTGGTATAAACACACTCCTTTACGACAATCTAAACAACTGGCGGCTATCTTAATATCCATTTATAAGTTTGCTTCTATCTCTAACCCCGACTTAAACTCAACCACTATCCTGTCATCATATACCGTTACTTTTTCAACCAGTTTTCTGACCAGTTTATCATCGAACTCCGTAATATTATCAGTTTGTGTGTTAAGAAAGTCTGTCATCTCAGCAATCCGATCCCGCTTATCTTGGCGAAGAGCGTTTTTTGAAAGGGTTTCTTGCCTCAAATCCCGTAACCGATAAATCTCATTGACAATATTATCGTATGTTTCCTTTGAATTTGCCTTTTGGATCAACTCGGTTTGGAGTTCTTCCAGCCTTTTATCAATATCTGCCGTACTCTCATCCAAATCCGCGCTTAGTACGGT
>Ga0207747_1002041_pt1 | contig 12124 bp, 9 predicted proteins | sample HigsolmetaGSP11D_FD_184839 | JGI IMG/M metagenome (GOLD analysis project Ga0207747, IMG submission 184839) | High solid enriched microbial communities from the Joint BioEnergy Institute, USA - SP1-1-D (SPAdes) | ecosystem: Engineered > Bioreactor > SSF (Solid state fermentation) > Aerobic >...
CCTTCGCATCGCCTTCGAGCAGCTTCGCGCCGCCCTCGATCCCCTCGTAGCCGATCGCCGCGATGCGTTCCATGGTGCCCCAGAAATCCTGGTTCGCCTCTTCGTGGATGATGCCGATCAGTCCCAGTTTCGGCCGCGTCATGAGGATTTCCCTCCTTCCGCAGGCGCCGTGAACCGGCCCTCCTGCAGCATGGTGATGAACGGATTGTCCGTTACCCCTTCAAGCGGCAGTTCCACCCGCGCATTGCGCCGCACCGACTCGTAGAAGGCGTAAATGATCTCCGACGCGCGCAACGCTTTTTTATAGGACACCTCCGGCTCTTCCCCCGTGATCAGGCAGTCGACCGCATGGCGAACGTAGCCCGCCATCTGCTCGGCATGCGGCGTCACTTCCACTTCCGGCTTCCAGGACGGATCGGCGTAGACGGCGCCGCCCTTGATCTCGCCATCCCACATCACCTCGAGGAATCCTTCCGTGCCGATGACGCGCACGCCGCCCCAGATGTCCATGTCGGGTCCGCCCGCCTGGATGTTCGCCCGCACGCCGTTGCGGAAGACGACGAGGCCCGCCGCGACGGATTCGGACGGCACATTGAACCAGTTCAGCGTTTCGCTGGCGTCGACGGCGCCGAGCACCCATTTCGCCGGCGTCTCGTCCATGAAGCTCATCGCCTGATCGAACGTATGGATGCCGCAGTCGAGCAGATTGGGCGGGGAGTACAGATCCATCCGCACCACGCGGCCGATCCGGCCTTCCCGGATGAGCCGGCGCACCGTCTGGTTGCCGCGCGCGAACCGGCGCTGCAGGGAGAACGTCAGCTGGCAGCCGGTCTCCTCTGCGATGCGGGCCATCTCGAGACATTCGCCCCATCCGGGCGCCATCGGCTTCTCGGACAGCACGGCCCGGACGCCCGCCTCCGCGCAGTCCCGGAACACCGGCAGATGCAGCGGCGTCCAGAGACAGATGATGGCGATATCGGGTTTCACCTCGTCCAGCATCCGCCGGTAATCCGTATAAACGGCGGCGCCGAATCCGAAGGCTTCGTTCAGGGCATTGGCCGAATCCTCCGAAATGTCGGCCAGCGCGACGACCTCAAGCCGGCCGTCGGCCTTGACACCGTGGGCGTGCTCGTGGGCGCGCTTGCCGCATCCGATGAAGGCGACGCGGAACGTTGCATTCGTGTTCAACCAGCCATCCCTCCGTTTGTTGAGATGATGTTTGTTGAGATGTTGTATCCCCTTTCATTATGGGATGGCCGGTCCGGAAGCTCAATGCACGCAAGCGAAGTTAAACTGGATCCATTTGATGCCGTGAGCGGAATCACATCCTTCGCTGAAGAAGATGCCTATAATGGGGAAATTAAATCGGCGAAGGAGGGCATGCGTCATGGAAAACGGCAAGCGGACATTCGTCATGATCAAGCCGGACGGCGTGGAGAGAGGGCTGGTCGGCGAGATTGTGTCGCGCTTCGAACGCCGCGGGTTTAAGCTGGCGGAAGCGCGGATGATGCGCATCAGCAGGGAGACGGCGGAGGAGCATTACGCCCAGCACAAGGGCAAGCCGTTCTTCGGAGAGTTGGTCGACTATATTACGTCCGGCCCGGTCTTCGCGATGATTCTCGAAGGGGAGGGGGCCGTGCAGCTGGCCCGGGCGATGATCGGCGCGACGAATCCTGCGAATGCCGCGCCCGGCACGATCCGCGGCGACTACGCGAGGTCGGTCGAAGCGAACGTCATCCACGGTTCCGATTCCGACGAGAGCGCAGAGCGCGAGATCCGGCGGTTCTTCGGTCCGCAGGCGTGAAGTTGCGGGAACGGAAGGCGTGAAGGCGGGGGCTTAAGGTCCGGCCGTTATGGTTATACTTGGGCCAAAATGCCAAACGCCATTTCCCGGAGGGTCATGCCAGTGAACCGCAGCACGTCATTCCGTATTGCCATCTGCGCGATCGCCATATGGTCTCTGCTGACGGTCGGCCTCCGTCCCGGGCCGGCCGCCGCTGCCGAGGCGGCAGCCGACCTGCACCAGCTGGAGACCGCCGTCGCCGCCGCGCTGCTTGAGCGCCGGGAGTCCGTGCAGATCGACTATACCGGCGACGGCCAGGAACTGTCGGGCCGCATCAAGGACGTCATCATGGACGCGCTGAAGCGGGACGATTACACGTCGTACATCGTGGATTCCTACTTCTACTCGATCCGCAAGCTCAGCGGGCGGTCGCACATCCGGCTGACGCTGAATTACCGGGAGACGCTTGCGCAGACGGCGGAAGTGGACCGGCAGGTGCGGGAAGTGCTCGACCGGCTCATCACGCCCGAAATGAACGACCATCAGCGGGTGAAGGTGATTCACGACTGGATCGTGCTGCGTCTGGCCTACGACGTCGGGCTGAACCGCTACACCGCATACGAAGCGCTGCGGACCGGCAAGGCCGTCTGCCAAGGCTATGCGCTGCTCGCCTACAAAATGTTCAACGCGGCGGGCATCCCTGCGCGGATTGTGGAAGGGGCCGTTCCCGAAAGCGACCATGCCTGGAATCTCGTGCGCGTGGGCGGCCGGTGGTACCACCTGGACGTGACCTGGGACGACCCGGTGCCGGACCGGGGCGGCGCGGTGTCCTACGACTATTACCTGAAGACGGATGAAGAGATGCGCAAGGACCACACCTGGACGCGGGAATATCCGCGCGCGGACACCCCGTATGAGGCGGCGGTCAGGGAAGCGAAGCAGACCGATCCGGCGCGGGCGGGCTTCTACGATTCGCTGGAAGCGGCGCTCGGCTGGAAATGGCTGCGTCCGGAGCATACGGCGGCGACGGCGGACGAGCTCAGGCGCAAGATGGAGGAAGCGGCGGCATCCGGCGCGGACGGCTTCAAGGTGCGTTATTTGCGCGGCGACGCCGTGCGGACCGATCTTCAGAAGGCGGCGGCGGAAATCAAAGCGGCCGGCATCCGCGCGTACGAGGCATCCATCTTGCCGTTCGGGGATGACGGGGCCGTGCTGGTCGAAGTGTCGCTGATCCGGTAGGCAGCGGAGCTTGCCTTCGTTCTGGCGGCCCGCCCGCGGGCATATACTCCTTACGGTTAGCATGAAGCCGGAAAGGAGCGGAGAAGTCCATGAACATGGCGAGCCTTGCAGAGGAAGGGCCGCTGTTCGAACATCGGTTCTGGCTGCAGATACTGGGAGACCACGCCCGATTCATCCTGATGGCGCTGTCGCCGGCCGAGAAGGATGACGTACGGCAGGCGGAATCGTTCATTTCGCGGTTCGACGCGCTGCTGGCGGCCGCCCGGATGCAGGATGCGGAGGCGCGGCTGGCGGCGCTGAACCGGGAGGCTATGGATGCGACCCGGGAGCTCAAGCAATTCAAGCTCAGCCTGCTCGAGCGGCTGCTGCTCGGCAAGGTCGACCTGCTGTTCACGCCGACCTTCCTGAACCATATGGTGAACGAACTGGAGGAATACGAGCACATTCTCGAAGAATTGCTGGCCGGGCGCCCGGTGCCGCGCCAGCATCCGCTGCACTACGACATGGTCTGGCTGCAGGATGCGATCGGCCATGCGGCTGAGCTGTCCTTTGACATGGACCCCGTCGAGCGGCGCTGGATCGAGAAAAGCCGGGCGTTCCAGCAGGAGTTCGGCGCGTTTTTCCTGAAAGCGGTTGAAATGGCGGGATATCTGCGGACTTCGCTCCGGACGTTCCCCGCCTTCCAGAAATTCCATTCCGACATCGACCTTGAGATGAAGCTGTTCATGCGCTTCCTGCAGGAGATCGAGGAGCTGCAGATCGGACCGAAGCTCCTGGACCGGATTCATCCGCTCATGCCGGACCACATGTTCCGCGAGGAGTGTTACTATCTGACGAAACTGGCCGCTTACGGCCTCGTTCCCGAACCGGGCTGCAATCCGGCAAGACCGAGGCTCGCGTGACGGGAAACCGCCTCGCGCGGTATGTGTCGATTAGGCGCGAATCAGGGGCTTGTCTGCCTATTTTTAGAAGAACCGTGCGATATACCCATTCCTTGTCCCGCAAATCGCAATATACTGAAACGGGGCGAGGAAGGAGTGATCGCGATGAGGCGATTGGTCGGCAGATTGCTGCTGGCAGCTGTGCTGATCTTCGCCGCTGCATCAGTCACGGCGGACGGCTCGACGTCCGCGCAGACGGAAGATTCCGTCTATCGGCTGGTGCCCGGCAAATTCGACATCCATACGGATGGCACGCATCCGGAAGAGACGACGAAAGGATTCAACGATGCGCTCCAGTGGGCGCATGATCAAGGATATACGACATTCATCGTTCCACCCGGGACCTACATGATCAAGAAGAGCGCGAAAGGGCAGCCCGGCCCGGACGCGCGGATCAACATGGTGCCGGACATGACGTTCGTGCTCGAAGACGGCGCCGAACTGGTAAAGGAACCGAATGACTCCGAAATCTACGAACTGCTTTACATCGGCCGTGGCGTGAACAATGTGACGATCAGAGGCGGAAAGTTTGTCGGCGACCGGGACCAGCACGATTACAGCCGCAAGGATCACCCGTACTCGTCCGGCACGCACGAGGGCGGCTACGGCATTGTGGCGCTTGGCGCGCGCAATCTGACGATTGAGGGCGTCGAGGTGTACAACTTCACCGGAGACGGGATCGTGATCGGCGGCAGCGGCCAGATGGTGAGGGACCTGTATGGGAGCAGTTTCGTCCCCGGCGCCTTCGATTCGGACGGCAAGCCAACGGCAGCCGAAGGGCGGATCCGGACGATTACGCCGGTGCCGCTGAACCACGAGAGGTTCAAAACAGACCCCTACTTCGAACTGTCGAACAACATCAACCTGCCCGCCGATTTCGAACTTTATTTCTATGATGCGGACGGCAACCTGATCGGCCCGAAGCTGAACGCGAAGGTGCGGCAACGGATCCAAATCCCCGCCGGAGCGGCATCGTTCCATCTGGTGTTCGAGCGGGCCGACAGCAACGGCTCGTACATCGAGGTCTGGTCGAGGGTGCCGTCGGAGAACGTCATCGTCCGAAATTCGGAACTGCATCACAACCGCCGCCAGGGCATCACGATCGGCGGAGCGGACAATGTGGTGATCGAGCATAACGTCATTCACGACATTAACGGGGTTGCGCCCCAGTCCGGCATCGATGTCGAAGGCGGTTACGGCGAGAACGGTTTTCTCAATACGAACATTCAAATCCGGAACAACGAGTTCTATAACAATGCCGCCTATGACGTCATCCTGTACGATGGCAACAACGCGGTTGTGGAAGGCAACCATCTTGCGTCGCGGGGCAAGATCGGGCTGGCGGTGTCGTCGCCGTTCACGGGCGCGCTCGTCAAGAACAACCATTTCGACGGCACGCGGCTTGTGATTTATCACGATGTAACGCTCGTCGGCAACCAGATGAACGATTCGTACACCTTCATCGAAGGGCCGAATGTGACCATCGACGGCATGAAATTTACGGATTCGTCGTTCACCATCAGCAGCAGCCGGCCGTTCGGCGTGGAAGTCAAGAATGTCACGATGGTGCATACGAAGCGGGCGGACAGCGGGTTCGGCATCTGGGTGAATCCGATCCGCGTCACGAACATGACGATTATCGGCGAATCGCGGCTCGGTGTGATCAACGCCGGCAACACGACGGGCAATGAGTTCACGAACCTGCGGGTGGTCGGCCACAGCGGCGGCACGCTGCCGCGCGGAACGTACAACGGGTGCTATTTTGAAAGCGCGCCGGAGAACAAGCGCGAGCTGGCGATTTCGGCCCCCGGAACATACGTGTTCGAGAACTGCACGTTCAAGTCGCCGATCGTTCCGCTCGCCATCTATGATCCGGGCTCGGACGTGACGATCCGGAATTCGTCCGTCATCCTCGACGGGGACAGCCACGGCGTCTTCGTGGGAGCGGCGAAATCGTTCGTGTTCGAGAACAATACGGTAAAAGCGAACGCGCTCAAACGTGCGGAACTCGAGCTCGTGAAGATCAACGACTACTGGCAGCGGAACGACCCGGCCGATGTGCTCAAGGCGGTCATCCAGAACAATGTCATCGAGGCGAATATCGCGGCGAGGGGCATATCGACGATCTACGCGGGAGTCGGCGCTCCGCCGTATATCGTGAAGGACAACACGCTGTACAACGCGAAGCTGTTCCTGAAGGCTGACGACGTGCAGTCCGGCAATCAGGAGTTGACGAAATAATGTGATGCCCAGGTGACGGGGGCATGAAGAAGACCCGGCGGGTGCGCGGCAAGGCGGCCCGGCCGGGTCTTCGCGTTGTTCGGCGGGCGGCGCGGCAGCCGCGGGCCGCCCCCGTTCGTTATGGGTGCGTGTCGGACCGCTCCCGCCGGGCGGCGGTCATTTGCTGCCAGACCGTGCCGGCGGCTTCTTCGCCGCGCTCGATCCGCTCGAGCGCCATCTTCGCCTGCAGCCGGACTTCGAACTCCTCGTCCTCCGCCGCTTCGCGCAGCGCCGGCAGCGCCGATTCGTCCCCGATTTCAAACAAATATCGGGCAGCCCGCCAGCGGACGAGCTTGTTCGGATCGCGCAGCGCCTCGATCATCGCCGGCATCGCGGCGGGGTCGCCGAGGTCCGACAGCGTGTCGCCCGCGGTGCGGCGGACGGCGGGCGACCGGTCGCGCAGCGCCTCCACCAGCAGGGGCAGCGCCTCCGGCGAACGAAGATCGCCGAGGTAGACGACCGCTAGCCGCCGGACCGACACGTTGTCGTCGCGCAGCGCCTTGGCGAGCAACGGCAGCATGCCGGGCTCCGGCTGCGTCCGCTCCAGCGCCGCATAGCGCGTCTGCCAGTCCGGCGCGTCGAGCGCTTCGGCAAGCTCCTCCGCGGTGAGCGGCCGCCGCTCGCGCGGCTGGACCGGGGTCCCGGCCGCGGCCGGCCCCGCCGCTTTCGCGGCTTCAATCAGCTCGCGCAGCCGCTCATCCGTATAGGCGGCGTCGAGTTCCGCCGCGACTTCGGCGGCGATCTCCTCCGGCTCCCCGTAGCGGATGCCGTATTCCTCCAGATGGCGCTCCATAATCAGCGTCGAACCGGCCGCTTCATGGACGGCCGCCGAGAATTTCTCCGGCAGCCCCAGGCGGGCCGCCTCGCGGTCGCCGATGCGGACGCGGACCTGCATCGGGATGCCGCGGTACACCTGCACCAGGACGTGCAGTTCGCCGAACGCGGCGTCCGGTCCGGCCGGCGCGGGTGCGGTCCCGGCCGCGCCTTCCGCCGTCTCGAACAGCTTCGCCGCCTCGGCCAGAATGCGCGGCCAGTCGGCGCCCGGCTTGCGGTCGAGCGCGATGAAGTCGGCGGTGCGGAACACGCCTTTGACGCCGTCGATCTTCAGCAGGCTCCGCAGCGGCTCGGGCGCTTCGTCCGCCTTGTCCGGCGTGTACGCGGCGCGGCGGCCGGCCGGCCACCGTTCGTCGACGTTCAATTTCATCGAATTCGGGCTGGGCGTCGGTTCCACGGACAACAGCTTCATGCGGAATCTCCTCCTTGCATCGCCGCCTGAATGACATTTCTGACGGATATTGCTGATACTATAGTAGCCGATCTTCGCTCCCGAACCAAATATGACGCCAAAAAAAGCACATAAGGAAGCCAAAAGCGCATCTTGGATGCCGCCGCCCGCAGGTCTATACTGAGACGAGACAGACATACGATACCGAGGAGGACAACCGTAAATGGCAGACACCGTCCGCATCGGCGTCATCGGCGCCGGGATGATCGGAAATGTGCATTTGAATGTGTTCGGAAAACTGGAGAACGTGGAGATCGCCGGGGTGGCCGACGCCTCGCTGCCTGCCGCCGAGCGCCGGGCGCAGGAGCACGGCGTGAAGGCCTACGAGACGCCGCAGGCGCTGCTCGACGATTCGTCGATCGACGCCGTCGTCATCGGCGTCCCGAACCGGTTCCATGCGCCGCTCGCGATCCAGGCGATGGAGCAGGGCAAGCATGTGCTGCTGGAGAAGCCGATGGCCATCAGCGAGGAAGCGGCCAGATCGATCCTCGATACGCAGCGCCGGACAGGCCGCGTGCTCATGATGGCGCATCAGATGCGCTGGTCGGGCATCGCCCGCGCCGCCAAGGCGAAGATTGACGCGGGCGAGCTGGGCCGGATCTACAACGCGAAGACCGGCTGGCTGCGCAGGAAAGGCATCCCCGGCTGGGGAAGCTGGTTCACGCGCATGGACGAAGCCGGCGGCGGACCGCTCATCGACATCGGTGTCCATATGCTCGACCTGACGCTGCACCTTATGGGCAATCCGAAACCGGTCTCCGTCTTCGGGACGACTTACGCCGAATTCGGCCCGCGCCGCGAAGGGATCGGCAGCTGGGGAACGCCGGACTGGAACGGCTACTACGACGTCGAGGATCTCGCGACGGCGCTCATCAAGCTGGACAACGGCGCGACGCTGTCGCTCGAAGTGAGCTGGGCGGCCCATTCCGCCGGCTTGCCGGAAGAACCGTTCGTACACCTGATGGGCACCGAAGCGGGCATCGCCCTGATCGGCAACCGCGGCACGATCGTGAGACACGCAGGCGGCGAGGTCGTCGAAGAGGAGCTCAAGCCCATGGAAGGCGAAGAGGATCGGCTCCTGCTGAGCCGGCACTTCGTCGACTGCGTCCGCGAAGGGAAGGAGCCGATCGCGCCGGCGCTGTCGGGCTATGTGAACAACCGCATTTTGAGCGCGATCTACGAATCTTCCCGCACGGGCAGCGAAGTGAAGCTGCACTGGGATTGACGCGCAATGGGAGCCTCCGGGCGGCCAGACCGCTTCGGGGGCTCCGCTTCATTGCGAATTCAGGCGCGCTCAATGGCCGCCCGTCGGCTTCTGTGCTATAATGCGGGAGGATGTACTCATTACAGGGGCAAGGACGGGGAAGTGATTCGATGATCAGCACGAGCGGCGTTACGCTTCGTTACGGGAAGCGCGCGCTTTTCGAGGATGTCAATATCAAGTTCACGCCGGGCAACTGCTACGGCCTCATCGGCGCGAACGGCGCGGGGAAGTCGACGTTCCTGAAAATTCTGTCCGGCGAGATCGAACCGACGAACGGCGAAGTGCATGTGACGCCGGGCGAGCGGATCGCCGTGCTCAAGCAGAACCACTTCGAGTACGACGAATTCAAGGTGCTCGACACGGTCATCATGGGGTACAAGCGGCTGTATGACGTGATGAAAGAGAAGGAAGCGCTCTACGCGAAGCCGGACTTCAGCGACGAGGACGGCATGCGGGCCGGCGAGCTTGAAGCGGAGTTCGCCGAGATGAACGGCTGGGAAGCGGAGTCGGAAGCGGCTTCCCTGCTGAACGGGCTCGGCATTCCGAACGAGCTGCACGACAAGCTGATGAAGGAGCTGGACGGCAACCAGAAGGTGCGCGTCCTGCTGGCGCAGGCGCTGTTCGGCAACCCGCAGATTCTGCTGCTGGACGAACCGACGAACCACCTGGACCGGCAATCGATCGAATGGCTGGAAGATTTTCTGCTGAATTATGAGGGAACGGTCATCGTCGTCTCCCACGACCGACATTTCCTGAATACGGTCTGCACGCACATCGCGGACATCGACTACGGCAAGATTCAGCTCTATGTCGGCAACTACGACTTCTGGTACGAGTCGAGCCAGCTGGCGCTGCAGCTCATGCGCGAACAGAACAAGAAGAAGGAAGAGAAGATCAAGGAGCTGCAGGCGTTCATCCAGCGGTTCAGCGCGAACAAGTCGAAGGCGAGACAGGCGACCGCGCGGAAGAAGCTGCTCGAGAAAATTACGCTCGACGACATCAAGCCGTCGAACCGGAAATATCCGTTCATCCAGTTCAAGCCGGAGCGCGAGGCGGGCAAGCAGCTGCTTCTCATCGAAGGGCTGACGAAGTCGATCGACGGCGTGAAGGTGATCGACAACCTGACGCTGACGGTGAACAAGGGCGACAAGATCGCGCTCGTCGGGCCGGATTCGCTCTGGAAGACGGTGCTCATGCAAATTCTGATGGGCGAGCTTGAACCGGATGCGGGCACGTATCAGTGGGGCGTGACGACGACGCGCGCGTATTTCCCGAAGGACAACTCGAAATACTTCGACGGCGTCGATCTCAATCTCGTCGATTGGCTGCGGCAGTTCTCGAAGGAGCAGGACGAGACGTTCATCCGCGGCTTCCTCGGACGGATGCTGTTCTCCGGCGACGAAGCGCTGAAGAAAGCGAGCGTCCTCTCCGGCGGCGAGAAGGTGCGCTGCATGCTGGCCCGGATGATGCTGTCCGGCGCGAACGTGCTGCTGATGGACGAACCGACGAACCACCTGGACCTCGAGTCGATCACGTCGCTCAACAACGCGCTGATCGATTTCGACGGGACGATGATCTTTACCTCGCATGACCGTCAGTTCGTGTCGACGATCGCGAACCGGATTCTCGAAATCACGCCGCGCGGCGTCATCGACCGGCTCATGACGTACGAGGAATATCTCGAGAGCGACGAAGTCAAGGCGCTGCGGGAGCAGGCCTATTCCGCATAAGATATGGGATGAAGCCGCCGGGGACTGGAGCCTGGCGGCTTTTGACGTCCGTCTTGACCGTCCCGCTCTGGATAAGCGGAAAATTTTCATCTGCCTGCGAAGCTGCTTCGCCTCTTTCCTCGTTCCTGCCGGCGTGTTCGAGACGGGGGCGAATCGAATTGGTTTTTACGGGATGTTCTCGCCTCTGCAGACGGGTCGGCCGTTTTTGCCTGCGCGGCAGAAGATGGCTTGCGGACAGACTGTTGCATTCATGCATAAAGTCGCGCACCGTGTCAAAACTGTTTCTCTGGACCCACACGGAACCGGTCGGTTATCATACTGCTGTTGTGGATGAAACGATGGAACGGAGGTGCCCGGGCTGGACCCGTATCAAAACATTCGAGCCGGCGAGCGGGGGGCATGGGCGAGCATCGCGGCCTATCTCCTGCTCTCGGGCATCAAGCTGGCCGCCGGGTACGTGTTGTCCTCCAGCGCGCTGACCGCGGACGGCTACAACAATCTGTCGGATATCGCCGCTTCCGCGGCGGTGCTCATCGGTCTGCGCATCTCGCGCAAGCCGCCCGACAAGGACCATCCTTACGGCCATTTCCGGGCCGAGACGATAGCGGCATTGATCGCTTCCTTCATCATGGCCATGGTCGGCCTGCAGGTGCTGATCGACGCCGGGCGGTCGATCACCGCGGGCGACCGGGCCGCGCCGGATCCGGCATCCGCCTGGATCGCGCTTGGCGCCGCGCTCGTCATGCTTGGCGTCTACGCCTACAACCGGCGGCTGGCGGCGCGCATCCGCAGCCAGGCGCTGATGGCCGCGGCCAAGGACAATCTGTCCGACGCGCTCGTCAGCGTCGGCGCCGCGGCGGGCATCTTCGGCTCCCAGTTCGGCATGCCGTGGCTCGATCCGGTGGCCGCCGTTGCCGTCGGCCTGCTCATCCTCAAGACGGCCTGGGGCATCTTCTACAGTTCGACGCATACGCTGACCGACGGATTTGACGAGAAGGAACTGGAGACGCTGCGCGGCACGATCGAGCGGACGAAAGGCGTCCGGCGGATCAAGGACATCAAGGCGCGCATTCACGGCAGCAATGTTCTGATCGACGTCATCATTCAGGTGGATCCTGAACTGTCGCTGATCGAGAGCCACCAGATCAGCGACGAGATTGAGCGCCGGATGGAGCGCCGGCACAACATCGCGAATGTGCACGTCCACGTCGAGCCGTACGAGGAGCCGAGTGCTTCGCGGACGGAGGGGACGTAGGCGGGGCACGCTCGGTCGGCCTTGGATCGCCCGCAGCGGCATGGGAGCCGCCTGCGGGCTTATTGCTGTGCGCGGACGAGCGTTAGCGGCGAGAGGTGACTTTGTTGGGGGTGTCGGACGAGCCGGGCGGCTTCGCTGCTTATGCAACGGCATGCGGTGCCGTTCATCGTGTTCGTCCCCGCACTTGGGCAAAGAACCGGAGGAACTCTAACGAAACTGAGGAAGCTGTCTATTCACTGTGGAAAAACAAGGCTCCATCCCCTACTGAAACTTGCAATTCTCGTCCACAAGCCGTTGTGGGTCGGATTGGGGGGATATCCGCCATCATCATGGGTCTTACCTTTCGT
>Ga0207747_1002045_pt1 | contig 12110 bp, 13 predicted proteins | sample HigsolmetaGSP11D_FD_184839 | JGI IMG/M metagenome (GOLD analysis project Ga0207747, IMG submission 184839) | High solid enriched microbial communities from the Joint BioEnergy Institute, USA - SP1-1-D (SPAdes) | ecosystem: Engineered > Bioreactor > SSF (Solid state fermentation) > Aerobic >...
CCTTCTAAAAATGATTCTTCATTTTGGCGATAAAATGCCATTACAAAAATATCACAACTGTAGCAGAGTCGCATACAGAAAAGATTTATAGTAACTTTTTTATTGTCAAGGTACACAGTTTTGCGCCCCAATCTACTTGTGCTGCTTCTCCTGGGTCAAATTCAAGTGGAACGAATGCTTTTGGCATTTCATCTTTAAGTTGTTGTACAGCCAATCTTACTGTAGATTCTCCACCTTTAAATCCTTTTTCTTCTACTAGACGATGATATATCCTTCTAGCTGTATGTTGCTGTTTTTTTATTCCTTCTGTTTCATCTTCCTTAATGCACTGTCTGATAAAGTCCATAACATCAGGTGTTAAGACATCAGGCTCACGGGAATATTCTTTTCTCTCCCAAGGAACATTGTCACCTTTGCAGTATTTTCTTACAGTGTTCCTTGAAATTTTTAATTCCCTGGCTATAGCCCTTTGAGACATTTGATGTACTGTATACATTTCTCTAATCTTTTGGTATAAATTCACGTCGATAATCACACCTTCCAACCTCCTGTAAAATTTATCTTGTATAATAAATTTTACAGGTTTTTTTGTGAAAAGTGGATCACTTTTTCGTTAGCACAGAGCCACTTTTTGGCTCACTTTTATATTAGCATATACATGAATACATTAGTTCTCTATCAAGCCACCAAACAGGTCCTTTTATTGGAGTGTCATTTTCTCTTCGTGGAAATATGTGCCAATGAATATGAGTATCACCATTGCCAAGCAATTCATAATTTAACTTATCTGGGTTAAAAACATTATAAACTGCTTCAGCAACCTTACTCATTTCAGTTAAAAACTTAACCTTATACTTTTCATCCAAGAAGTGAAGCTCTGTTTCATGTTGTTTACATAAAAACAGTGTGTATCCCTTAAAATATTGATAATCTCCTATTACTACATATCCTGTTTCCAATTCTACAACAAAATAAGGATTTATTTGTTCTTTAATCATATTAATCCTTTGACATATTAGACAATTATTACCTTTCAATCAAACCACTCCTATTCCAACTTTGATTTAAGTATCATAAGCAACATTTTTTAAGCTATTAATAATAACTCTGTTCGATATTTACCAATTTTGTAAAAGCAAAATTGAATTTGATTTTATTATACAAAGTTGCAGCCATGTCTGCTGTCATTTTTAGTACTCTTTTTGCGTTTATGGCTACTATTTTGAATAAAAAACAAATTTTTGGGCGCACTAATCCCCTTACTGGCATTGTATCTATATGATATCTCCGCCTTAATATTGATTGAAGACCCTCTACTCCATTACGTTTCTTTTGAAGTATGCTGTATTCTTCTGATGACATTTTCTTTAGTTAACTGGCTCTTTGTATTGTTTTTGCTGTTATTAATTTTTTTCTGTAGCTTTGATCCACATTTTTCTCTTAGTGGACAGTGAAGAAGGTCCCTGCCGGTTTCCAGATAATAAAGATATAGCCTTTCACGAAAACGGCTAAAAGTCCTGTCACTGAAAGGTTGGCTTTTAAAGCTTGAATTTAAAACAAACTTTTTTGTTCTCTCATCCAAGTTTAAAAATCTGTCATCCATTGTGATTTGTTGAGATTCATTTAATACAAATGCCATGGCAATATATCGCTCCTTTTACTTACTATATTTCTATTTTACCGTACATCAGTACATATTTAGAGTTTTACATGTATAATTGGATAAAAAAATACTTATGACACCATAATCAATTTTTATAATGTAAAAATAACATCTTATATATCTTTATGCAGTGATTACTTTATTATCAACCTGTAATCCTAAACTGTGTATAATAAAGATCTTTATAAACTCTGCCTTTATTGAGAAGTTCCTCATGATTTCCTCTTTCTACAATTCTACCGTCTACTACAACAAAAATCACATCTGCTGACATAATAGTTGATAGACGATGTGCTATAACAAGACTCGTTCGTGACTTTAAAAGGGGTTCTATGGCCTTCTGTATAAAAAACTCAGAATTAGAGTCAAGTGATGATGTAGCTTCATCAAATATTATAATTTTAGGATCTTTTAGAAGCGTTCTTGCAATAGATATCCGCTGTTTTTCCCCACCTGACAATTTGATGCCTCTGTCACCCACAACTGTATCATAACCATCAGGAAGAGTTTCGATAAAATCATGTATATATGCTGCTTTACACGCATTTATAATCTCTTCTTCTGTTGCATCTTGACGTGCAAAAAGTAAATTTTCTTTTATAGTAGTGTTAAAAAGATAAGTATCTTGCGTAACCATTCCTATTTGCATTCTTAGAGAATTAAGTGAAATATCTTTTACATTGATTCCATCCAATAAGACTTCTCCCTTTCTTACATCATAAAGTCTTGGAACAAGATATGTAATAGTAGTTTTCCCGGCACCACTAGGTCCAACTAAAGCTGCCATTTGACCAGGTTTTATTTCAAAATTGATATCTTCAAGTGTATCATATTTGCCATTATAAGAAAAATAAACATGCCTAAACTGAATATTGCCTTTCACACCTTTAATTTCTATTGCATTTTCTTTTTCTGCGATTTCACTTTTTAAATCTAAATACTGAAAAATACGTTCAAACAACGCTAATGAGCGAATAATATCTACATGTATATTTGAAAATGTGTTTACGGGTCCATAAAGTCTTGATACAAGCGATACAAACATGACTATTCCGCCTATTGTAATGCTATTATACCTTATAAGAATAATTCCTCCAACCAAGTATATCAGCATTGGACCTATGGCAATAAAAGTCTGAATGGTCATAAAAAACCATCTGCCAATAATTGTTTCCCTAATTTGAAGCTGTGTCACTTCATTGTTTATATCTTCAAATTCTTTAAATTTTTCTTTTTCTTTTGTAAAAAGCTTAATAAGCAATATACCGCTTATATTCAATGTTTCAGTTATTATATTTGTCAGCTCCGCAAGCTTTGATTGTGCCTCAAGGGCTATTTTCCACCGACTTTTGCCAACTTTTCTCGTAGGTACAACAAACAAAGGCAATGTTAATAGGCTTACAATCGCCAATATCCAGTTAGTATAGAATAACGTTATAGCAGTTGTTAAAAATATAAATATACCAGATAAAAGCTGAATAAATGTATTTGAAAATATACTTTCTATTCCGCCTATATCGTTGTTAATTCTCGATGTTATCTCTCCCGTTTTCGCATTAGAAAAAAAACTTATGGACATGTGCTGCAAATGATTGTACATGTTTGCTCTCAAATCACGTATTATACTTTTTGAGACTAAGCTATTTAAATATGATTGCCCAACAGTAATAACATTAAGCAATAACGTCGTTATAAATGATAAGAAAATATACAACATTAAAAGTCTTAAATTTCGCTTCGGCAGTGCTATATCTATTATATTTTTGGTAAGGATAGAAGGAATTACACCTAATATAGAAGTAGTAATAACAGTTAAAAACATTGTTATCATAAGCTTCCAATACGGCAAAAAATATTTTAATATTCGTATAATGAGTGATTTGGTTATGTGAGGTTTCTCATCAGTTTCCCTATAAAATCTCCTGCCACGATATCCCATTCCCTGCATAATAATATCATTCTTTCGCTAATATAATTTACAAAATAAATTATATCAAAACTTTCTATGATTTAAAAATCTTAATATATCTATGTACCATAACGTTGTTATTGCAAATTAATTTTAAATTTACTAAAACTTTACACTTATATAAATCTGCACATTACTAAGAAAATGGGATGGCTCATTCTAAGACTTCAAAGACCTCTGAAGCATTTAATAGGCTTTAATAAGCCTTAAAAACGCCTAAAATTAGGCTTTTTTCATTTTAAAAACTGGAAATTGTTAGGCTTATTTCACGTCTAATTTTTAGTAGTTTTATCTATTTTAACTCGCAATCAAAAAGGGTATATGCTCTATGACACATACCCTCAAATATGCTATTTTACTGGTGCGCCCGACAGGATTCGAATATATCCCCAGGGGCAACTCGCCTGACAAGCTCATTGGCATAATATTTGGCATGGTATTCAGTACTCATATTTATCCTCCAAAGGTAAATAATGTTTTTTTATCGATAAAACAATAAATTCTCTCAAAAAATTACTAAATTTAATTCTGAATTCATACTTTCTACTTGAATAATATTTTTTACTGGTTTAAAACCATTGCGCTTGTTAAATAAAATTATACTTCAATCCTTAATTTAACAGTATAAATGCTATTTAGCTCCCATTTTCAACAAATCTTTTTAATTCTGTTTCAGATATGCGCCATAAATCGCCTACTTTGATAGCTTTAAGTTTACCTTCACGTATCCATTTATAAACAGTCCTTATATTTATCTGTAATTTCTCCGCAACTTGCTGCGGTGTATAGTAATTATCCATTAAATCACCACCTATCACCATGTTAGCATAGATTATATTACATTTCAATCTAATATTTGACAACTGAAATTAATTGATATATATTGTAATTAGATTAAACTTAATGTATTATATATCATTAAAATAATAATTTTTTCTAAGGAGGTTTTGTATATGAGGCAACGCGGAAGTATTAGAGAAATGGGTGAAGGAAGGTTTCGTATAGCAATATATCTAGGTATTGATACTAATGGAAAACGCAAATATTATTACGAAACAATACATTGCAGCAACAAGAAAGAGGCGCAAAAATATTTGACACAAAAATTGAACGAGATAGATAATGGAACTTTTATCAAACCTGCAAATATGACATTAAGAGAATACCTTGACGAATGGAAATAAAATACTTTAAAAACACGTGTAAGGCCAAAAACATATAAAAACTATAAACAGCTTATAGAGCTTTATATTAAGCCTCATTTAAGAAATTTTAAAATTAAAGATATAAATCCTCTACTAATACAAAATATATACACAGCTATGATAACCAAAGGTCTTTCACCAAGAACTGTCAGATATACACATACAGTTTTAAAAAATGCATTAAATCAGGCTATTAAATGGCAGATAATGAAAACTAATCCATGTGACGATGTCGATCTACCAAAGCAAACAAAAAAAGAAATGAAAGTATTAACACCAGAACAAGCTAAAAAGTTTTTAGAAGCTTGTATCTATAATAGATGGGGTGTATTGTTTGAACTACTCCTAGCATCAGGCATGAGACCAGAAGAAGCACTTGGTCTTAAATGGGAAGATGTAGATTTCAAAAATAATCGTATCCACATTAAAAGAGTCTTAACAAGGACAAAAGAAGGATGGAATCTTGAAGAACCAAAAACATCAAAAAGTAGAAGAACCATACCTCTTCCAAAAGAGGTAATAAAAAGTCTCAAAGAACATAAGAAAAATCAGGTCGAAGAAAAACTTAAAGCAAAAGAAACTTTAAATTACGATAAAGATAAGGAAAAATTTACGTCAGAAGAATTGAAAGAAAAATTATAGGATCCAAAAGTAGTTAGTGAAAGATTAGGACATGCCAGTATTACATTAACGCTTGACACTTATTCTCATGTACTACCAGACATGCAGAAACAGGCAACAGATAAGCTTGAAAAAACGTTGTTTTAATTTCGCATACATTTCGCATACAAAAAAGGTATCGATAAAATCTCGATACCCTTTAATTGGCTTAAATATTGGTGCGCCATCAGGGATTCGAACCCAGGGCCCGCTGATTAAGAGTCAGCTGCTCTACCAACTGAGCTAATGGCGCACGCCTTATGGAGCGGACAACGAGACTCGAACTCGCGACCCTCACCTTGGCAAGGTGATGCTCTACCAACTGAGCTATGTCCGCATGTTATAATGGTGCGGGAGAAGGGACTTGAACCCATATGCCTTTTGGGCACTAGAACCTGAATCTAGCGCGTCTGCCAATTCCGCCACTCCCGCATTAACGCCAGATTGTTCTCTTTCTAAAAAATTACTATTTTATATTTTTGTTTAATGACCCATCCGCGATTCGAACGCGGGACACCCTGCTTAAAAGGCAGGTGCTCTGCCGACTGAGCTAATGGGTCATGGTGGCTGGGATGGCAGGATTCGAACCTACGAACTGCCAGAGTCAAAGTCTGGTGCCTTACCACTTGGCTACATCCCATCAATGGGGTGGGTAGTGGGACTCGAACCCACGACCTCCAGAGCCACAATCTGGCGCTCTAGCCAACTGAACTATACCCACCATATTATCAATTTCAGTATGTTTCGCAAAAAATGGTGCGCCTGAAGAGATTCGAACTCCCGACACACGGATTAGAAGTCCGTTGCTCTATCCAACTGAGCTACAGGCGCATATTGGAGCGGGTGATGGGAATCGAACCCACGTAGCTAGCTTGGAAGGCTAGAACTCTACCATTGAGCTACACCCGCATATACAGTTGTCATTGCTTTCTGCCTCATCGCTCTGACAGTTTTAAATTATATCAGGAATATTTATCTTTGTCAACACCTAAAAATTAATTTTGTAATTATTCTGTGATAATGTCATATTAAAAGTATTTTGTAATAATGTCAATATGAGAAAGGAAAGATACTATTTGCCAAAAAGGAAGTACAAAAATTATAATGTCCATCTATTACTCCAATTCGAAGTTGCAATGTAATGACAAATTGGTATGGCTCTTAAATTTCTTTTAACGGTGCGAGAATTACTTAAACATCACCTCTCTATATACACACTATTCCTATAACTCTTTAAAGACTCTTCCCTTATTTTTTATCATCAACCAAACATGCTATAAAGTAAATAAAAAAATTCCTAGCTTCAACTCTTATTTTGCTCTCATAACTTTTAAGGCTACTAATAAAATATATTCCCTTAAAAATGGCATTTTCACTGAATAAATTTATCTTTTTAGATAAGATTTTTACATGATTATTGATAGTTATTATATCTCTGCCCCTTCTTTTTGTACATCGTTCTTTATCTGTGACAAAATCATTCCAAAAAGTATAAGTAAACATCCTAATATATTTTTTATTGTCAAATTTTCGTGTAAAATTAAAAATCCACCTATTGTTGCAAATACTGATTCCATACTTAGAATAATCGCTGCATAAAATGGTTTTGCATTCTTTTGACCAACAATTTGTAACGTATATGCAATACCAACCGAACATATGCCAGCATATAAAATAGGAATTATAGCTTGAAATATTTCATAAATAATTATTTTTTCGGTAAATACTGAAACAAAAAAACTTAAAATTGAGCATGTCACGTATTGATAAAAAGCCAATTTTATCGCATCTATTTTGTTAGAAAAATAATCAATTAAAAGAATATGCAATGCATAAAATAAGGCACTTCCAAGTTCTAATAAATCATAAGTTGACATGTAAAATCGATCTGTTATGCTAATGAAATACAAACCAGCAATAGAAAAAATAGCCCCCAACCAGGCATTTAAAGATAGTTTTTGATTCAAAAACACACTTAAGAATGGTACTATTATAACATATAAACCTGTTATAAATGCTGCCTTTCCAACTGAAGTCCCTATAATTCCTATCTGTTGAAATGAAGAGGCTAAAAAAAGAACTGTTCCGAGAAGTAACCCCCCTATTAACATATTTTTCTTATTATTGCTATCTATTTTTAAACTCCGTTTTCTGTTATTCATAATGATTAATGGAATTAACGAAAAACTTCCAAGCATAAACCTTAGAAAATTAAATGTAAATGGTCCTAAATATTGCATTCCAACACTTTGTGCCACAAAAGCAAATCCCCAAATAGCTGCTGCTGCTAATAGCATAATGTTAGATTTTATAGTCTTTTCGGTCATTAATATTCCTCCGTTTATTGTGGACAATATAAATACCTCCATGAGGTTAATCCCTATATTCATTCCTATCTTTATTTCAATTATATATAAAAATTCAGTAACAACATCTCAAAACAAAAGCAAGTGTTTTATCATCATCAACAAGATTTCCTCCATCATAGGCATCCTGCCCACATATTCTTACCCTTATTGTTGATTTTTTCAAATTTACTTCTCCCCAAATTTTTCTTATTTCTATATAACTTTCTCAAGAAAAGTTCTTGTTCTTGATTCTTTAGGATTTAGAAATATTTGTTCAGGAGTTCCCTCTTCTACTATTCTCCCACCATCCATAAATATAACTTTATCTGCTACTTCTTTTGCAAATCCCATCTCATGAGTTACAACTATCATTGTCATACCTTCCTTTGCAAGATTTTTCATAACATTCAATACTTCTCCTACAAGTTCTGGATCAAGTGCAGAAGTCGGTTCATCAAATAACATTATATCAGGTTCCATACATAAAGCTCTTGCAATCGCTACTCTTTGTTTCTGACCACCAGATAGCTTTGATGGATATTCATTAAGTTTGTCACTTAGTCCCACTTTGTCTAAAAGATTTTTTGCTCTTTCCATTACTACATCTCTTTTTTCTCTTTTTACTGTAATAGGAGCCTCCATTACATTTTGTAACACTGTCATATGTGGAAATAGATTGAAGTTTTGAAAAACCATCCCCATTTTTTCGACTACTCTTCTAATATGATTTTTATTTCTAGTATCGAGAATTTCCCCTTCAATTACAACAGTACCACTATCAGGCACTTCTAAGTGATTTAGACATCTTAAAAATGTACTTTTCCCAGAACCAGAAGGTCCGATAATAACTAATACTTCACCTTTTTTGACTTTGACATTTATATTTTCAAAGACTTTAAGCCTTCCAAATGATTTAGTTAGCCCTTTCGTTTCTATCATTGTATCATTCATAATTTAATATACCTCCTAATAAATTGACAACTTCTTTTCAGCATAGCTAAATAAAGATGTAAAGAATGTCGTCATAAATAAATACAAACAAGCTGCAACAAAATAAGGTCCTAATGGATCACCTGATGCCGATACCAAAAGGCTTGCTTTTCTCATAAGTTCTTCCATCGTAATAGCAGAAACAAGAGAAGTATCCTTTATCATTGCATTAATCTCATTTCCAATAGGTGGAATTACTATTCTTGTTGCCTGTGGGAGTATAATTCTTTTCATTGTTTGAAAATAAGTAAAACCAAGTGCTCTTGCAGCTTCTGTCTGACCTTTGTCTATAGCAAGAATACCGCTTCTGATTATCTCAGCCATATATGCACCCGAATTAAGGCTAAGTCCTATAATAGCTGCTTGAAAAGAACTCAATCTTATACCAATTGCAGGTAATCCATAGTATAAAACAAATAACTGTAGCAAGAGCGGAGTTCCTCTGAATATCCATGTATAAAAGTTTCCAATTGAGGAAATTATCCTGCTAGAAGATATTTTTACCATTGCAATTATTATACCTATAATCACTCCAAATGTTATAGAAATCAATGTCAACTGTATCGTTATAGCACTTCCTAAAAGTAAGACTGGTATTATGCTCTTTAATGTGCCAATATCCATTCATCTTCTCCTTCCAGATAATACAATTAATGTGATAAATTAATATCATAAGTGCATAATTAAAAATCATATATATTTTATATTAATAAATATATATTAATTAATCATGCCCACTTCAAAAAGTGGGCTAATTTCAATACTATAATAAAAATTTTCAGCTTTTGTTACTATAAATATCATATCCAAACCATTTCTTTGAAATATTTGATAATGTTCCATCATTTTTTAAATCATCTAAAGCCTTTTGATAAGCATCTCTTAATTTCTTGTCTTCTTTTCTAAAAGCAACTCCAATTGGTTCTTGAGTTAACATCGACTTTATTTTCTTAATTTTGTCTTTTTTTGATGCAATATAATAATCACCCACTTGAGGATCTGAAACAACCGCATCAATCCTTCTGTTATTAAGATCTAAAAAGGCTTCTGTCATTCCATTATACTTTTTAATTTCTTTAATGCCATTCATTTTACTTAATACCTCTTCTGCGGTTGTACCTACTTGACAGCCAATGATTTTACCTTTTAGATCATCTTGATTTTGTATGGTAGTATTATCGCTGTTTACAAATATGGCATTTCCGCCATAAATATATGGCTTTGTAAAAATCATAGTTTTCTTTCTATCATCTGTAATACTCACACTAGACTGAATTAAATCGAATTTTTTGGATTGGAGCGCTACAAATATTCCATCCCATGATGTTGGCTTAAATTCTACTTTTACACCTAGTTTCTTAGCAACTGCATTAACAATATCAATATCAAAACCAACTAAATTATTGTCCTTATCTCTAAATTCCATTGGAGGATATGTATCGTCTACGCCTACAACTATTTTACCAGCCTTCTTTACCCTGTCTAATGAGTTATCACCGCTGCTTGCTGTTGTTTTGGATTTACCGCAACCAGATATAACAGTCATGATTAAAGCTATGATAACAAAAATGGAAATTACCCTCTTCATTTAAGACACCTCTCTTATAATTTATTAACAATCTAAAAGTAAATAAACCAGTGTGAAGTTAATACCATCCTTTTCAAACTAATATCACTATTTTAAAAAAAACAAAGGCACTTTATAACGAATCGTCATAAAGCACCTTTGCTTTCTCTTTATTAATATAAAAACTACAACTAACTTAATTGTATAAAAAATTACCTATTAATACTGGAACAACTGGAATAACATTACATCCCTTTACAACTTTAATTTGTTGATTTGTCTAACTTTGCTTTTTATTATAATATTTTATCATTATAAAGTCAATAAAATTTAAAAGTATTCTGTGATAATGGCCGTATGAAAAATTAAAGATGTTGTGTGCAAAAGCTTGATGAACCACCCAAAAAAGACTGTTGACAACCTAAAAAATTAATTTTTTGTACCACTTCTTTTATTCCCAATATACTGCTCCATATCGTCTATATTTAGAAGCTGTGGCACAATAATGCCATTTTCAATGTTTACAATAGACACAGTCCTAGATGAGCCTTCTCGAGGCATTGATGGGCTACCAGGGTTTAATACAATCATATCACCATCATTGTATACCAATGGCACGTGCGTATGACCATAGAAGACAGCATCAACACCATATTCCCTTGCTTTTTCTATTATAATGCTCTTTTCAAACTTTACATAATACTTGTGCCCGTGTGTCAATAATATTCTTTTACCGTCAATATCGATTATCTTCTCATATTTTTCTTTATCACCAAAATCACAATTGCCATAGACGTATAGCGTAGGAATTCCAAACTCTCTATTTAACTCTATAGCATCTCTGTAATAGTCACCTAAATGTATTATATAATCAATGTTTTTAAGATTTTTAAGAATATTTCTAACAGATTGTATCATACCGTGCGTATCACTTGTAACAAATAATCTCATTTAAAATCCTCCAAATTATTTTTTAAATAATCTTTTAATTTTTTCAAAGCGTTTGCCCTGTGACTTACCTTATTTTTTTCTTCAAGTGTAAGTTCAGCTAAAGTTTTGCCTACTTTATCTACAAAGAAAACTGGATCATATCCAAAGCCAAATTGACCTCTTGGACTATCAAGAATCGTACCTTCTACTTTTCCTTCTATTATAGCTTCTTTACCTTTATAAATCAATGCTACAACAGTCCTAAAAGTAGCTTTTCTCTTTTCAATTGGTACGCCTTCTAAAAGTCTTAAAAGTTTCCTATTGTTATCTTCATATGTTGCATTTGAACCAGCAAATCTCGCAGAATATACACCTGGTTTTCCATCTAAGTAATCTACAAACAAACCTGTATCATCGGCAATTACTATATCATCAGTCAAATTTGCCAAAGATCTAGCCTTTAAAAGTGCATTTTCTTCAATTGTATCTCCTGTTTCTTCTATTTCATCATATGACCCAATATCATCCGCTGACAATACTTCAAAGTCGTCTTTAAAAAATTCTCTTATTTCATCTACCTTATGCTTGTTGTGAGTTGCTACAACTATTTTCATCTTCTTCAACTCCAATTTTTAATGATATATCTCCCAATGCTTCTTTCTGTATTTCAATAATTTTATTAAGACCATCTTCAGCAAGTCCTAAGAGCTCTGTAAAATCATCTTTTGAAAAGGGCCCACCTTCTCCAGTCCCCTGTATCTCTATAAACTCACCTTTA
>Ga0207747_1002046_pt1 | contig 12107 bp, 6 predicted proteins | sample HigsolmetaGSP11D_FD_184839 | JGI IMG/M metagenome (GOLD analysis project Ga0207747, IMG submission 184839) | High solid enriched microbial communities from the Joint BioEnergy Institute, USA - SP1-1-D (SPAdes) | ecosystem: Engineered > Bioreactor > SSF (Solid state fermentation) > Aerobic >...
AGCCACGACAAGGGCAACGGCGGCATCGGTGGCGGTATCGCCTCAGAGGACTGGGAGCGGTTCTACGAGTTCACCGGGACAACCCTGAAGGACTTCCCGCTGCCCGCCAATACACCAGTCGAGCGCCCAGCGCTGCTGGATGAGTTAGCCCGAGCCCTCCAGAGCCATTCCCCCGCCGAGGTCGCCAAGCGGCAAATCCCCACTGCCGTAGCACTTGACGATGCCAGGGCGGAGTCGGAGCGCCTACGCGCCTTGATGATTGCTCATCAGGAGGAGCTCGACTGGGAGTACTACCGCATCTACGGCCTGATCGACGAGGACCTCACCTACTCCGGTGAGGTGCCGGGGGTGGCGCTGGGTGAACGCGCCTTCGAAATCGCTTTGGCCCGCCGGATGCAGGACGGGGAGGAGACCGCCTGGTTCGAGCGGCACGGCTCCACCCCCATCACCGAGATCCCCGACCACTTCCCCGCCGACTACCGTGCGCTGCTGCAGCGCCGGCTGGACGCCATTGAGTCCAATCCGCACATCCGGCTGTTGGAGCGCCCGGAGTACAAGCGGCGCTGGGCCTGCGAGCCATGGGACAAGCAGGTCGAATCCGCGTTGCGGGGTTGGCTGTTGGATCGGGTGGAGGACCGCTCACTGTGGTTCGACCGCGACGGCCGGCCGACGCCGCAGTCGGTGGCGCAGTTGGCCGACATCCTGGACCGCGACGCCGAATTCCGGTCGGTGCTGCAGCTGTGGGCCGGCGACCAGAATGTCACCACCGGCGCTGCGTTGGCCAAACTGCTTGCCGACGAGTCGGTTCCGTTTCTGGCGGCTTACCGGTACAAGCCGTCCGGGTTGGACAAGCGCGCGGCGTGGGAGGAGACCTGGGAGCTGCAGCGCCGCGAGGACGCCGGGGAGAAGCTGGACTCCCCCATCCCGGTGCCGCCGAAGTACAAGCCGGCCGACTTCGCCAAGCCCTCCTACTGGGCGCACCGCGGCAAGCTCGACGTGCCCAAGGAGCGGTTCATCTCCTATCCGGGCGCTGGGCGTGACAGCGACGGCACCGAGCTGTTGGGTTGGGCCGGCTGGGACCACGCCCAGCAGGCACTGGCTTTGGCGTCGCTGATCAGCCTGCGCATCGAGGAGGGGTGGGAACGCGACCGGCTGATTCCGCTGCTGGCCGGTCTCCATGAGCTCGCCCCGTGGGTTCGCCAGTGGCACAACGAGATCGACCCCGAATACGGCGAGTCGGTCGCCGACACCATCGACGCCGAACTCACCGCACGCCTGAACGAGTTCCACCTCACGGTGACCGACCTGACCAGTTGGCGCCCGCCCGAACCGGCGCGCCGCGGCCGAAGGAACGCACGCTCATGACCGTCCTGCTTCGTGACGTCATCGATATCCCCGAACGTGTCGGCAGCGATGACTATGTGCTGCGGCTGACCGATAGCACCGATGACGACGCGCACATCGCCGCGACCCTCGACGCGTACGTGCTGACGACGTCGCTGCGGGAGAACTTCATTGATGCACTCGATTTGGTCGCCGATGCGATCAACCGGCACACCTCCCGCGCTGCGTATCTGACCGGTTCGTTCGGTTCGGGTAAGAGCCACTTCATGGCGGTGCTGTTCGCGCTGCTCGGCAACCACCCTGCCGTGCGCACGTCGAAGTTCCAGGCGCTCACCGGCCATTACGACGAGACGCTTGCCGGCAAGAAGCTGCTGCGGCTCACCTACCACCTGCTCGGCGCCGCTTCACTCGAGCAGGCCATCTTGCGCGGCTACATCGACCAGATCGCCCGGCTGCACCCGGATGCACCACTGCCCGCAGTGCACCAGACCGACAAACTCCTCGCCGACGCCGAGAACCTGCGCGCCCAGCTGGGCGACGAGAAGTTCCTGGCCGGTCTGGGCGGCAACAGCGGCGGCAGCGGCGATCCGTGGGGTGGGCTGATCGGCGGCGGCTGGGACCTGCCCCGCTACCAGGCGGCGCTGGCGGCGGGCCCGGAGAACCCGGAGCGCCGGGAACTGGTATCGGCCCTGGTGCGCAGCTACTTCGGGTCGTTCACCGAGACCGCCGATTATGTCGATCTGGATCGCGGGCTGGTGGTGATCTCCGAGCACGCCAAAGAACTCGGCTACGACGGGGTGGTGCTGTTCCTCGACGAGCTGGTGTTGTGGCTGGCGTTCTCGGTGCGCGACACCGAGTTCTTCGCCCGCGAATCGCAGAAGATCACCAAACTCGTCGAGTCGTCGGGTCGCCAGCGCGCGATCCCGCTGATCTCGTTCATCTCCCGGCAGATGGACCTGCGCAAGTGGTTCGCCGACGCCGGCGCCTCCGGCGCCGAACAGGATGCGCTGGACCGCGCCTTCCAGTACCAGCAGGGCCGCTTCCGTGAGATCGAACTCGGTGACGACAATCTGGCCGAAGTCGCCCACGCCCGGCTGTTGAAACCGAAGGACGAAGCCGCCAAGAAGATCCTCGACGAGGCGTTTGCCGGGCTGACCCGCCGACCCGACGTGTGGGAGGTGCTGCGCGACAGCCTCAACACCGACGACAAGCACCGCGGGGCATCCGAAGCCGAGTTCCGGCTGACCTATCCGTTCTCCCCGGTGCTGGTGTCCACGCTACGTAACTTGTCGTCGGTGATGCAGCGCGAACGCACCGCGCTGAAGGTGATGCAACGCATGCTCGTCGACCGGCGCGACACCCTCACCGTCGACGACCTCATTCCGGTCGGCGATGCGTTCGACTACATCGTCGAGGGCAGCGAACCCATCGACAGCCACGCCAAGAACATGTTCGGCGCGGCCCGCGACATGTACCACAACCGGCTGCTGCCCGCACTGATGGCAAGGCACGGGGTCAGCGCCGAGCAACTCGAGCAGGACCCGGACTCGGTGCCCCGCGGCTTCCGCGCCCAGGAACGCATCGCCAAGACGCTGCTGCTCGCGGCGATCGCACCGAACGTACCCGCGTTGCGCGATATCACCGCCAGCCGACTCGCCGCGCTGAACCACGGGTCGATCAAGGCGCGGATCGCCGGCGGGGAGGCCCGGGTGGTGCTCGGCGTCGTGCGCGAGTGGGCCCAAAAGGATGTCCCGGAGATCAGCGTCTCGGACGGCTCGGACCCCGTGATCCGGGTGCAGCTCGCCGAGGTCGACTATCAGTCCGTACTGGAGCGCATCCGGGCCGAGGACAATTCGGGCCGACGGCGCGCGCTGCTGCGCCGCATGATCCACCGCGCGCTCGGTGTCGGCGACGCGCAGGACGACCTCGCCGGGGCCGTCACCCGCACTGTGATCTGGCGCGGTTCGCGCCGCGAGGTCGACATCGTCTTCGGCAACGTGCGCGACGCCGCGTCGCTACCCGAGCAGGCGTTCGACGCCCGACCGGGCACCTGGCGAGTGGTGGTGGACTACCCGTTCGACGAGGACGGCTTCAACAGCACCGACGACGTCAACCGCATCGACCGGTTGCTCTCGAGCGGCGACCGGAACACGGTGGTGTGGTTGCCGAGGTTCTTCACCGACGCGGCAATGGAGAACCTCGCGCTGCTGGTCAAGCTGGACTGGCTGTTCACCGGCACCGGTGACCGCTGGACGGAGAACTCCGACCATCTGCCGGCGCGCGACCGTGAGCAGGCATTCGGCATCCTGAAAAACCTGCAGAGCAATACTCGCGGCGCATTCGAAAGCCTCCTCAAGCAGGCCTACGGCATCGAGACGCCCGACCCGAAGCAGATCGCCGCCGAATCCCTGCAGTTCGACGTGCTGACATCGCTCAGCCGTGACTTCCAACCTCAGCTGCCACCGGCGGCGACACTGGGGGACGCCTTCCTCGGCATCATCGACCAGGCATTCAGCGCCACGTATCCAAACCATCCGAAGTTCGAGCCGTCCGACACCGAGGTGACCGCCCGCAACTTCGAAACGCTGCGCGAGTACATCGAGCAGGCCACCACCCACCGGGACGGCCGAGTTCCGACCAACCCGGGCGCAGACCGGACGGTGGTGCGCCGCATCGCCGGCCCGCTGCGGGTCGGCAAGGCCACCGAAGACCACTACCTGTTCGACCAGACGACGTTCGACTTCTGGGCGACCGAACTCGACAAGGCCGCGCACGCCGGCGACCCCGTGACCGTCGGTGCACTCCAGACCCACATCGATTCGCTGTCGCCGGCGTGGGGGCTGCAGCCGGAAGCACGCGATCTGGTGATCAGTGCCTGGGCGTTGCTACGCAAACGGGCCTGGTTCGAAGCGGGACGGGCCATCGCCGCGCCTCCGCTGGGGCGGTTGCGCCCCAACATCGAGTTGCGTGCCGAAGAACTCCCCGAGCAGCACGCCTGGGACGACGCCCGCACCAACGCGGCGAAACTGTTCGGCTACACCATGCCCCGCACGTATCTCACCGGAGCCAATATCGCCGATTTCGCGGCGCAGGTTCGTGAGCACGCCACCAAGGTCGCCACCACCGTGGGGCATCTCGTCGACGAGTTGCACCAGGCCTACCTGCGGCTTGATGCCGTCACCGGTCCAGATGACCGGCTGACGGCCGCCCAGGCACTGCACCAGTTCACCGAAACGCTCGCCCGCACCGCCGGGAACGTCGCGGTGATCGACGCCCTGGCCGGCGTCGAACTACCGGTGGCGCCGGCAACGGCTGGGCAGGTCGCCTCGGAGGCGGCCCGGGACACGACCACGCTGCGCAACTTCAAGTGGCCGCTGGTCGAAGTGCTCAAGGCCGGGGCCCGCGACGGCGGCGAGATCGGTGACCGAGCCAACGTCATTTGGAAGTCGCTGCAGGAGGCGGTGTCGATTCCGGGCCGTTCGCTCTCGGACGAGTTGACCGCGGCGGAACGCAAACTCGTGCAATGGGTCGTCGACCGCGAGCCGGTCAGCTCACCCGAGCCGCCGACTCCGGCGCGGCCATCTGCCGAACCGGCCGGTGAACACGTTCGGATTCTGCGGAGTGCGGCTGATCTGTCCAGCCTGCAGCAAGAGATCACCGCAGCCCTGCAGGACTCCGGCGGGAAGGTGCACGTGCGCTGGTGGGTGGAATGACTCACCTGATCGCGACACAGCCCATCATCCGGGCCCGGCTGGACCGCGCCGCGGAAAAGGGATACCACCGGGGCGTGCTGGGGCTGCGGGCCGTACCGTGCTGGGACGCCGGATCATTCGATCACCACGGCGTGCCGGTCACCGTGGTGCCGTGCCCGTCGGTGCTGGCCATCTGGGAGGCGATCGAATCGCGCGACCCCGACGGCTGGACCGTGGTGCTCACCGACGTCGAGGACGACGACCTCGGTGACACCGTGCTGGCGCACCTGCTCGACGGCCGGCTCATCACCCCGGACCCGTGGGATGCGGTGCGCGGCAACTTCTCCGCCACCACCATCGAACCGGCGCTGTACCGGGGCGTCGACAACGACCGAGCGGTGGCGAACGGGCTGCTGGACGTCCTCTCCCCCGACTCCTACACTCCCGCCCCCGGTGGCGTGCTGACCCGAGACCACGCCATGACGACAGTGGCACGCGACGTTCTGAAGATCGTCCGGGACCCGGGTGTCGAGGTCGACACGTTGGCGATCCTTGAGTGGAGCCGTTCCGCGGATGCCCCGGCACACCTGGCCGATCTGAAGGCCCGTGGCGGCGCTGTGTTGTTCGAGGCGACCATCGCCTGGCTGGCCGGCCGCGCCGGACTCCTCGGCCGACCGCTCTCGGTGCTCCTGGCGACCGGGCGGATCACCGACCTGGTGCCGCTGGGCATCATTGCCGGCCTGTTCTGCCTGGACGAGCCGACCGACCCGAAGGCGCTCGGCGTGTTTCTCGGCCACCACGGCTTGACCAGCCTCGACGACAAGGCACTCAGGGCCTGGTACACCAGCGCCCGTGGCTTGGTCACCAACGCGCTCAAAGAACCGCTCAGTGTGTTGCAGACCGCCGCCGCGCTCGCCGACGACCTCGGGATCGGCGCTGCGGCAGCCGCATCGGATCTGCTCCCGCAGGGCCTCGAGGCACGGATCAGCGCATTGGCCGACGCCCTGAGTGAGGCGCTGCCGCGATCGCTGCCCGCCGACCAGGGCAGCGCACTGATCGGCCAGGACGCACTCGCTCGCATCGAAACACTGTGGGCGGAGGTCGAAGCGCACTTTCTGGCGAAGCGTTCGCACACGGTCGATGCCTTCTCGGGGGCAGTCCGACTGGCCCGCTGGCTGGCGACCCCGGCCCGCGTCGCCGGCGGGCTGGCCGAGGCCACCGCTGCGTACCTGACCGGCGGCGGTTGGGTGGACACCGCGCTGACCAAGGCTCGCCGCGGCGCCGAGCAGCCGGGCGCCGCGGCCGCCCTGCGCGCCGTCATCGATGCCGCCCTGGCGCGGCAAGCCCACCACGATCGGTCATTCGCCCGGGCACTGGCCGGCGCGCCGAATCCCCCGGTGCCCGTGGTCGAGGACGTGCTACGCGACGTCGTCGTCCCGACCGCCCGTCGGACCCCCACTCTGCTCATCGTGATCGACGCGCTGTCGGTCGCGGCGGCCAACGATCTGGTGACGGCCATCCAGGAGAGCGGATGGACCGAGGTGTCAACCGACGGCCGTCGCGGCGGTGCACTCGCGGTGCTGCCGACCTTGACCCAGCGCAGCCGGTGTTCGCTCTTGTGCGGCGAACTGCGGGAGGGCTCTGACGATGCCGAACGCAGCGGGTTCCTGGCGCTGCTCCGTCACGCGAAGCTGGAAGCCACCGGCGGCGGACCCGATCCGATTTTCCACAAGGCGGCACTCGACGCGATCACCCCGGGTGCGGCCCTGGCCACCGATGTTGCCAACGCGGTGGCAGACACCGATCGTCGACCACTGGTCGCGGTGGTACTCAACCATGTCGACGACACCCTGCACCATGCCGACCCGGGTGGCGTCGACTGGACCATCGACACCATCACCCATTTGCGTCCACTGCTGAACGCCGCGCGCAGCGCCGGCCGCGCCGTCGTGATCACCTCCGACCACGGTCATCTCATCGACTACGGAACCGGCGTCAAAGCAGAGCGGGCCAACACCTACGGACAGCGTGCCCACGGCGACTTCACCAGCGTCGACACCGAACGCGAGATCGTCGTCGAAGGCCCGCGGGTCCTCACCGACACTCATCGAGCGGTGCTGGCGGTCGACCGCGACATCCGCTACGGCGCCCGTAACGCCGGATACCACGGCGGAGCCACCCCGGCGGAGGCCATCGTGCCGGTACTCGAATTCGTTTCCGGTCAGGTACCCGACTGGGCCAAACAGGTAGCCGCCGTCGAACCGAGCTGGTGGTATCCCGGCACGCATGCATCACCACCCGTGGCCACCCCGCAAAGCGATGCGCCGAGCCTGTTCGACATCGAACCGCAGCCACCGGCAAACCCCCTGCCGGCCAAGGTCATCCGCAGCCAGGTGTACGCCAACCAGCGCAGAATCGCCGGCCGGATCGTGATCACCGACGAACAGATCGAAACGCTGCTCACCGATCTGCTGGCGGCCGGCGCACACGAACTGACGCTGGCCCAGGCCGCGGCTGCGCTCGGTGTCGCGACGGCCAACGTCAACGGAGCCCTGATGCAGGTCAAACGCATTCTCGACGTCGAGGGATACGAGGTGCTCGCAGTCGGCGGCGGCGCGGTCAAACTCGACGAGGCCGCACTGCGTGAACAGTTCCGGGTGGCGCCATGACGGTCTCGGCGCGGCGACGCCGCGAGATCCTCGACGCGCTGCGTCGCGGCACTGTCCCGTCCAACGGCCTGGACCAGCTCGCCGTCGGGCTGGGCCGATTCGAGGCCGAACTGGACAACGAACTCGACGTGGTCGCCGCCGGCGGCGCGGTGTTCAAGGCGGTGCGCGGCGAGTACGGCTCGGGAAAGACCTTCTTCGCCCGCTGGCTCGGCGACCGGGCAATGAAGAAGGGCTTCGCCGTCGCCGAGGTCCAGATCAACGAGATCGATACTCCCCTGCACAAACTGGAGACCGTATACCGGCGCAGCATCGAATCGCTGCGCACCGCGTCGGTGCCACCGAGCGCGCTGCGGCCCATCCTGGACGCCTGGTTGTTTACCGTCGAGGATGACGCCGGCAAGCAGAACGTCGATGTCGACGTGTTGCTGGAGCGGCGCCTGGCCGATGTGGCCGCCCGTGCACCCGTGTTCCCGATGGCGATCCGGGCCTACCGGCGCTTCGTCGCCGAGGGCGACCACGACAGCGCCGACGCACTGGTGGCCTGGCTCGGCGGGCAACCGCACGTGGCGGCCGCCGTCAAACGGAAGGCCGGCATCAAGGGCGACCTCGACCACTACCTGGCGCTTGGATTCCTGCGCGGGCTGCTGGCGATCCTGGCCGATGCCGGCCACCCGGGTCTGCTGCTGGTGCTCGACGAGGTCGAGACACTGCAACGGGTCCGCAGCGACGCTCGGGCGAAGGCACTCAACGCATTGCGACAGTTGATCGACGAGGTCCATGACGGGCACTTCCCCGGTCTGTACCTGCTGATCACCGGCACCCCGGCGTTCTTCGAGGGCCGCCAGGGGATCCCGCTGCTGCCGCCGCTGGCCGACCGGCTGCACACCGAGTTCGCCAAGGACCCCAAGTTCGACAACCCGCGCGCCCCACAGCTGCGGCTCACCGGCTTCGACCAGGACCGGCTGGTCGAGTTGGGAATCCGGGTCCGAGACCTCTACCTTTCCGGGGTGGCCGATGCCGCCAGGGTTGCCGGTGTGGCCGACGACCAGTTCCTGGCTCGGTTTGCCGCCGCGGTGGCCGGTGAGCTCGGCGGCAGAGTGGGCATCGCCCCGCGTCTGTTTCTGCGCAAGTTGGTCGACGTCCTGGACAAGATCGAACAGTTCCCCGACTTCGACCCGTACGTCGACTACGAGGTCAAGATCTCCCCGACGGAACTGTCCGACACCGAACGCGCCGTCCTGACCGCGGACGACATACCGCTCGATCTCTGATGGACGCGTTCGACCAGCTCCATCCGGGCATCCAGTACCACCTGGCGAACACGTTGCGGTGGAGCGGACTACGGCCCACCCAGGCAGCGGCCGTGGCACCGGTACTCGCCGGCACCGACGTGCTCGTGCTGGCGCCCACCGCGGGCGGCAAGACCGAGGCGGCGATGTTTCCGCTCCTGTCGCGGATGGCGACCGAGGACTGGCAGGGCGTGTCGGTGCTCTACGTGTGCCCGCTGCGCGCCCTGCTGAACAACCTGCAACCGCGCATCGACGGCTACTGCCGCTGGCTGGGCCGGTCGGCCGCAGTGTGGCACGGCGACGTCTCGCAGGGGCAGCGCCAGAGGATCCTCGCGGAGCGACCCGACGTGCTGCTGACCACCCCGGAGTCCCTCGAATCGATGCTGGTGTCCACCAAGGTGGAGCTGCGGGTGGTGTTCTCCGGCCTGCGGGCGGTGGTGGTCGACGAGATCCATGCGTTCGCCGGCGACGACCGCGGCTGGCACCTTTTGGCGGTGCTGGAACGGCTCTCGCGCATCGCCGAGCGCCCGTTGCAGCGGATCGGACTCTCGGCGACCGTCGGGAACCCGGCCGAGTTGTTGGTCTGGCTCCAAGGCAGCTTTCGCGACCGACCCGGCACGGTCGTGGCTCCTACGGTCGAGGCACCGTCGGCGCCGGAGCTCACGGTCGACTACGTCGGCTCGCTGTTCAACGCCGCCAAAGTGATCGCCACGCTCCATGCTGGTGAAAAGCGGTTGGTATTCGTCGACAGCCGCCGCCAGGCCGAGGAACTCGGCGCTGCGCTGCGCGACCTGGAAATCGAAACCTACATCTCGCACTCGTCGCTGTCGGCAGCCGAGCGGCGTCGATCGGAAGCAGCGTTCGCCGAGGCGCACGACACCGTGATCGTGGCGACCTCAACCCTGGAACTCGGGATCGACATCGGCGACCTCGACCGCGTCATCCAGATCGGATCGCCGAGAACCGTTGCGTCGTTTCTGCAGCGCCTCGGACGCACCGGACGACGGCCGGGTACCACACGCAACTGCCTGTTCCTGTGTCTCGAGGACGAGCACGTTCTGTTGGCCAGTGGCATGCTGCAGCGGTGGGCACAGGGGTGGGTCGAGCCGATCGCCGCTCCCCCACATCCGCGCCACATCGCGGCACAGCAATTGCTGGCGTTGTGTCTGCAGCAACACCGGATCGGTAGCAGTGAATGGGCTCAATGGTGGGGCGACTTGCCGGTGTTCGACTCGTCGGTGCCGGCGATCATTGAGTTCTTAGCTGCGGAAGGGTATCTCGAAACCGACGGGCCGTTCTTGCATATCGGTCCCGAAGCCGAGCGGCGCTTCGGCCGGCGGTACTTCTCCGATCTGACCTCCGTATTCACCGCTGCGCCGGAGTTCATCGTGCTGGCCGGCCGCGAAGAGGTCGGCACCATCGGCACCGAGGTGCTGACCGAAAAGGTCGACGGCCCACGCCTGTTGCTGTTGGCCGGCCGGTCATGGCAGGTCACCCACGTGGACTGGGATCGGCGGCGATGTTTCGTCGAACCCGTCGACGAACGCGGGAAAGCCAAGTGGTCCGGACTCCCCGGCGGCCTGTCCTACGAGGTGGCCCGCGGAATGCGCGAAGTGCTGCTGGGCGCCACGCCGGCAGGCGTGACGTTCACCGGACGTGCCGCGAACATGCTGGCTCAATTGCGGGACAGCTATGCCGACACCGTCGCGGCAGACCGGACTGTCGTGTTCTTACCGAGCGACTCCACCGGACGCTGGTGGACCTGGGCCGGCACCGCCGCCAACCGGACACTGCAAGCGTCGTTGCCCTCGGTGGTCGATCCCCGTCAACGCATCGACGAGAAGTCGATCAGGCTGCTGCCGGGGGTGACGGCTGCCGAGCTTTCCACCGCGCTCGCGCACGTGCAGTGGCGTGACCCGGACGTGGATGCGAACGCGTTGTGGGGCTTGAAGTTCTCAGCGGCGCTCCCACCCGCGTTGGCGCAACAGACGCTGGCAGCACGTCTCGGTGACGCCGAACACGCCCGCGCGGTCCTGACCGAGCAGCGGTCGATCATCAGATCAGGCGTCTGAGCCGGCCGCCTACGGGTGGGATTCGAAGTGTACGCTCACCGTCGATGGCCTTCCGCACGACGGTGGTCGAGCTCGAATCGGATCAGCCTGCGTATTTCGTCGACCGCGTCTGCGGGCTCGAGGGCCAGAATCGTGCGCAGGCAAAGCGCGACGATGCGATTCTTCGGGTCGTAATTGTCCCCGTAATCCTGCAGGGTGGCGACCACTTCGACGTCCGCCACCTCTGGCTCTCCCACCTTGCATACGATTCGTCCGAGTTCATTTCTCCAGGTGCGCGGACCTTCGTCGTCCACCCAGTCGCCGAGAAGCTCGTCCAGAAAGCGTTCGGCCTCCAAGTAGTGTGACCTGTAATCGGCATCTGCCGCGGCCTTTGCCTGTTCCTAGGTCCGCTCGCCGGGTTTGCCCGCGATGGTGACAGAGCCAAACTCGAAGCATCCATGCTCTACAGACGAGCCGGAGATCGTGTATCCGATGATCTCATCGTGGACTGCTTTCAGCGGTGTAATCGTATAAGTCCAGTCCTCGCCCTCAGCAATCAGGGCATCCTCATCGGAGTCGTACAGATCCGATTCCCAATGTGGCGCATAGTACGGCGACACCGGATTCTTTCGATCCGCGTTTCCATTGACCATGTTCGGCTCCTCCGGGCAGGACTCACGAGATAGTGTCGGCAGCGGCGGAATGGGACGTGCCCGTCAGATTCCCGGCCGCGCGACTGCGAATACCGTGCTCGGTCGGCATGTCGAACATCCTAATGACGGCGCCGACAAATTCTTGTCGACTGTGCAGAGAAAACCCGATGCGTTGAGTGTGCTGGGACGATGAAAACGCACAGGACCGAAATGGATGTCCCGCTATTTCCGGTCCTGCCGGAACGGCCCCGCGCACGGCGGCGGCCAGGTGATGGTGCCGCCCGGCTCGCGCACCCCCCACCTGCGTTCGGTGGGCCGGCGCATGTCCGGCTGGGACTCCACGACCGGGGTGATCGCCACCGCCACCCACACGGCGGTGAGCGTCGCCGCGGCCAGGCCGGCCACCGCC
>Ga0207747_1002047_pt1 | contig 12095 bp, 8 predicted proteins | sample HigsolmetaGSP11D_FD_184839 | JGI IMG/M metagenome (GOLD analysis project Ga0207747, IMG submission 184839) | High solid enriched microbial communities from the Joint BioEnergy Institute, USA - SP1-1-D (SPAdes) | ecosystem: Engineered > Bioreactor > SSF (Solid state fermentation) > Aerobic >...
AGTTAGTACGAAAGAGTAAAGGGTTTTACTTACGGATAAAGGAAGAACCATTTCTATGGTGGGTTTTAAGGGTCACCAGTCAGCAAATTGAATTTATAGTGGTTCTTCCTGTGGAACTTGCTGATACCTTTCTCTCAAAGTTGGATAGCTTTACACAGTGGAGGCAATGCAAGATAGAAGAGGTTCCTGATTTCAAATTGGTAGAGGACCTGGAACATACGGATCTCTACCGCTTTCTTTATACGCAAAATGATATGTTCTCCTTAAGCTACGATTATCGAGAACAGCATACACCGCTAATAGACCTAATGAAACTGTCAAATGAACTGAATGAGCACGAACAGGTATCACTTGCTATTAGGACCAGCTCCTATAGCCCGCTAAGTTGGAAGCGGTTCACCGATTATACCTGGGCAAAATGGAATGAGGGGCAAATGGTTTATAAGCGAGGGTTGAACGTAGGCCGAATGATTAAGTCGGGTATTTATATGTTAGAGCAACTGTTTAATGAAATAAACCTCTTTATAAAGGACCTGCTCAATGCTATTGAAAAATCCTTTATGAAACCTGGTGAACGTAAGGAGCAAGAAACAAAATGGGTTACACTAAACAACCCCGACCGTTTCAAAATCGAAGCGAACGGAGGGCCGACCACACAGAGCAAGAAAAAGGCCAATCTTCTTGTATTTAAAACACAGGTCTACCTTCCCGTAACCTCTAAGGATCCGGTCCGAAGACATATGCTAGTAAAGTCTGTGGAATCGGCATTAGACGGACTGAGTGGGGATAATAAGCTAGCTCCGGTCAAAGTAAACATTCGAGGAAAGCAGTCACTTAATTCGTTAAACGAATGGAAAGCTCCGCATAAAACGTACAACCTGATGTCCACCGAGGAGCTGGGCAAATTGGAACAGCTTCCTACTCACGAACTGCAGCAAGAATTTGCTGACAGGATGAAGTTTAATAACCGTATTGAGGTGGATATTGCTTCCGAATTTACGCAGAGCGGTATATTAGCTGGATCCACTACAATTAAAGGAGAAGAGATTCCTATCCATATTCCGGTTGATGACCCTGATATGTTATTTACCCCTCGTGGAATTATCGGCTCCCCAAGAATGGGTAAGGACCAACTAGCGATTAACTTAATAGTCGAGGCCAATCGTAATTACGGGATAGGGGCAATCATTCCGGACGTAATTGATGAGCGCGTCGGACATCGCGGAATGGCAAATACATTGCGGGACCACATCCCTGCTGACCGTATTATCGACATCGACCTAGGCAACTTTGACTACCCACCGTATTTAGGACTGCATTCATTAGTTAGTGGTGAGTCCAATGATAGGATTATCAGCAATCGGATTGCACAGGAGTTAGTAAGATTCCTCATGGGCGACGATATTGAGAACCATCAAACGACCGAGTACCTCCGAGAGTTCGCTAAAGCGGTTAAAGGTGACCTGATTGGAATTAAGCTGATGTGCTTATCCTCTAGCTATCGTAAGAAGATCATTGCGGAACTATCTGCAAAAGGATGGGATACTTCAATACTCGAACAATTTGACCAACTGTCTGAAGGGCGTCAGAACCAAATCACACAACCTATTATGGTTAGGTTACAACAAATACTCGGCGATGAGTTCCTGAAGCCTATATTCGGTCAACCCCCTAATCCGAAAGTAGACTTTTATAAATGGATGAGAGAAGGCAAGGTAGTTATTCTACGCATTCCATCTCGTGACCTCGGGGAGGAAGCGGTTAAAACCATTGTTTATTGGATAGTTTTAATAACTTTCCTTACACGATTGAAAATGAATGTAATGGGGGATAAAGGGGTATTTTTAGTATTGAACGAACCACATCAGTTTATGACTCGGGGATTGGCTCACCTGTGCAAACGCATTTTGTCGGAAGGTCCGAAGTACCGGTTTGCTCCCTTAATTATATTCCACAACCTGTATCAAATTGAAGATCGGTCGTTTGTTCAGATACTGCTATCTAGCTCATTGAACTGGTTCATTTTCAAAAACTCTAACATACGAATTTATAGAGAGCTCGAGAACTATTTGGCCCCTACGTTTACACCAGAAAGCGCACTAGAAGAGACACGAAGGTTCCATTATATAGCATGCTGGTTAAATTCCCGAGGCGAGTACTCCACTCCATTTGTGGTTAAAGCACCGGACCTGGTATCGAAGAGGTACACTTCCTTTAATAATGCACACATTAGCTCCGCACAAAAACAAGTTTATGGCCGGTCAATCGAGGAAGTTATTCAACAGATACGGGAACGAGAAATGAGAATTTTTCAACCAAGTTCATAGAAGGGTTAACCAGCCTTCTTAATTTTTTGTGAATTTTTCTAAGGAACTCATTTACAAATTAGTGAATCTTGATTATAATAAAATTGTAAATTAAATTAATTAAACCTAGGAGAAGAGAATTTAACATTTTTGCAAACTAGAAGGGTTGCTAAATAGGCACACCAAAATAAAAAATAAAATCTGGAGGAGGAAATGAAAGAATGAAAATGAAAAAAGTCGTTTACAATGATGGGATGTTGAGCAGAATGAGAAAAAAGTACGCAGGATTCGTCTTGAACGGAGAGTATATCCCGTTTCACGAAGCTGAAGAAAAGAAAGTTGCAGTAATCAAAGAAATGAAATATAAAAAAGCTGGCATTTGGTCCAGCACAATATATGAAATTTACACAAAATCCGCTACATTTGTTATGGGTTATCGGCCTTTCGATGGATGGGCTGAAGATATAGAAGAAATGATTAAACACATCATTAGAATTAACAAATTAGACCTCAAGAACGAGGTCACTCGCGAAGAAGCAAAGATTTTTTTGGAAAACGAGTTTCCGAACACATGGACTAAGGTGTTAGAAAAGCAAAATAAAATTAATGAATTACTTTGAAATTGTAATTAATAGGAGGAATGAAAAATGGCTATCCAAAAACTGTTTATCGAAAATATTAATACAGAATGGAAGAAATTAGGCAACAGCATGAACACAGAATATATATACAATGGAAAGGAGCTAGGGATAAAATGGAAAGATAAAATAAAAAAATACCCAGCAAAAATTGGGGACGCCTTCGCGATAAACTGCAATGGAACGTTTCCAAAGGTTACCCCTTTAACACCGCCGAAAAGAAAAGGGGAGAAACTCCTTTGGCTTGCATCCTTCCCGAAGAGGGCAAGGGTGCAAAGGGAAGAAGATATTGAGTCTTTTGTAGAAAGTGTTAGGGAACATTACGATTGGTGGGGCTATCGTGAGTTTAGGAATCACGAGCCCGGTAAATGGTATCTTGTCTTATGCAATCGACCTGATTTCGGAGGTGTCCATCACGTCGCTGGGTGGGTCAGCGATGACCTATCCAACGACGAAGTTAAGGAGTTTATCGAGCGATATAAGAAATTCAGGGGGTTCTATTTCCCTGAATGGTATGTCGAAAAATTTATCAAGGAGGAATTGCATATGTAAATACTCTATTTGAAAAAGTTTCAAAGATGAAACCCGACTCCGAATGAGCCGGGTATTTTTTATGCAAATAACTTACCAAACGTATTCTTTCCAACAATCGCATCTTGCGTAAGACCGTTTGCCTTTTGGAATGCCAGAACTGCGCTTGCGGTGTTTCTCCCGAATATGCCGTCAAGGCCTTTTGGGTCGTAGCCAAGACAATACAACACTGCTTGGATAATCCATGTGATGTTTCCTTTCGCACCGATTCTTACATTGACGCATGCGGCTTTTGTTTTCTTTCCGAAGATGCCATCAACGACTAAACGAGCATCAAACTGTCGATTGAGTTCGGTTTGCAGTGCTTTGACGAGTGCCGCTTTTGTTTCGTTTCCATATATTCCATCGACAGCAATATTAAGCCCGTAGCGTTTGTTTAGTGTGGATTGAATGGTTTTTACGATGGTTCGACCGCTCGATCTTTCGATTATTTCCGGTTTAACCTTTTCTTCGGCTTCAACCACTTTTTCGCCTTTCACCATCGACATAAAATCATTCCACGAAACACCTTTCTCTCCAGAACGCAAAAAAGCAGGACAGTTTTTCCCGCTCCATTTGTTATGCTGGACAACATGCGATATTGGAATATTTTCCTCAGCCATGATTTTTTTCGTCAGCTCAGCCGCATTTTCGACGGCTTTTTTGAAGTCACCGTCTTGGTTTACGCATATTTCGATACCGATTGAATTTAGATTGCCGTCACCTCTACCGTCTCCTGCGTGCCAACATTGAACGGTGTGTGGGAAGGATTGTATCGCTTCTTTGTCATCGACTGTCCAGTGCCAAGACGACGAGAATCCTTTCGATTGCAAATTGGCGTGTGCTTGAGCGTTCGCTCCTTTGCTTGTATTTGCTGTTTCGTGAATTGTGATATATTTACGACCGTTCATGCCGGAATACGTTTTTGCTCGGCTTGTGACGAGTTGTTTTTTAATAGCGACCATCAGAATTTCACTTCCTTTCTATCCTTCAACTCTTGCATATATGCATCAGCTTGTTGTGCCTCTTTCGTGATGCTATTGTTCTTCCACCAAGCCCAAAGAGCTACAACAACAGTCGCAACGCTAGAAACAGCCTCATAGATTTGTTCTTCTGAAAATGGCAATGGATTCAAACCAAAGACGATTAGCGCTTGATTGACAAGCAAAATCACCAACACAACGAGTCTTACGATTGCTTGAGTCATTATGTTTCACCTCCCATGTTTCATAAATTGTTTTTGAGCAGAATTAACAACGTTATCAAAGCAAAAAGCCATCCGCCCCAGTTGCGAATGGCATCACCAACGATTTGCTTTCCTCGTGTTTTTGCTTTGATACGATCGATTTCTTGTCTCACTTGCCCCAATTCTTCGCGTAAGCCGTTATATTTCTTAATTACTTCCCTTGTTTGCCGCATCTCTGAGCGTAGATCTTGGAAATCTTTTTGCAACTCGTTGATTAGCTCGAATAATTCTTTGTTTGTATACCATTGTTCCCTCATGATATTTCCCCTCTCTATCGTAGGGATAACGACTCATGTTCCCCCTGTTATTTTTCTGATACCCTAAAAATAGCCGTCTGTTTTCCCTGTGAACAGACGGTTAGAGGCGACTTCACCGCCTCGCTTTGCATTTTTAGAACGCCTATTCAGCGTTCTTTTCTTGTGATGATATTTTTTCTTCCAGTTCTTTTATCCGCTTCAAATATGCCTCATTTGCCGCTTGTGCGTGAGCCAATTGGATTTCGAGATTAGCTATCTTTACCCCTAGTTTTCCGATTATATCATTTAGATTGACATTCAAGCTATCACCCCTAATATTCATAAATTCTACGCAAAACAGCAGCTCTGTTTAATGTCGACATATTGTCGTCATGTCCTACGATTTTATCGTTAGATATATAAAGTGTTTTTACCGCGATTTGTCCAGTTGTTGATAGAGGAATAGGGAAAAATGTGCTTAATCCCGGAAACCCGGTAGGGCCTACCAGCGATTTGTGAACATGAGTTTGTACAAAACGATAGTTACCAGCTGCACTTCCATCCCAATATGACCACAATAATACCCATCCGTTTGTACACTCACTCAAATATTTATCTGGTCTAATAGTAGTGCTTCCATTCGGATAACTTGCCCCATTCCAGAGTATAGTATCTCGATTGTCAGGCGTGACATTATAATCACCTTTTATGATTTCCCAAGTTGCATCATCAGGCGAATAAACTCCCGCCCGATTCCCCTCGACTAGTTGCACGCCGTCGCATTGAACCCATATACTATTGCCACCGTGTATTACGATTTCTATACTTTCTACAGGATCCATGTCAGCAGGAGTAGTAAATGTTATCGAATGGCGGACGACGCTGTAATCAGAAGGTACAGGATTAAAAATGCGATCAGCAAGTCGCACAACCCTATTTCCGAGCGCATCCACTCTCCACACTTCAAGTCTCGGCGTTCCTCCAACAGGAGTATTCCAATGACGCTTAAAATGCGCCGAGAGAGTATAAGTCACATTTCTGCTCGCTGGTATGATTTGCATCAAGTACGATCCACTTCTAACCGCAACAGCCTGCCAACCGAAAATGGGGTATTCATTTGGATCTTCCCCAAATTCTGTAAATACTACTTTTGGACTGCCACCGAAATACCAATGATTATCGTACATATGTTTCATTCTTATATTACACCAATGGTATTGGTAGTCATAGGTAGATTCGTCACGAAGCAATAATTCGAACGAATGGTCTCTGACCATATTCGCTTTTGCTACAATGCTGTACGGCATTTCTGATACATTATCTTCGAGCATAAAGTCGCCATCTTTTACCTTTATTCCATCTTTGCTAAGTGTAACTTTGTCGTTTGAAATTGAAACGTTTCCTTGCGAATCAACAATAAACTGGTCATTTACATTCAGACCATTTAGGGATTTGATATGCTTTGCTTCTACATAGCCATCTAGAGCGATCTTTTGTGCTTGTAACAATACCGTCGTCGCCGTCTGATTGATTCGTGATGCAATCTCGTTTCCGGTGTAATCCGTATAGCTTACTTTCGATTCGATTTCGCTTGCGTGTTGTGTGATCGTTGATTCTGCGGTGGAAAGGCGGGTGTCTATTCCGCTTATTTCAGCGTCAACATCTTCAGGTGCAGGTGTCCAGTCGGTGGCTTTGTTGCCTTTTTCAAGCTTGATATATTTTAACCACCATGTTTCCGGCATAGGATTTTTATATATTATCGGTCTTAATACAAAATCGCCTATTGGTTTTGTTTTAAAACGCAAAACAATTTTGTGCCACGTGTTGGCAGTAATGGTTCTATTTCCACCTTCAAGCGTAACTGAACCATCAACGCCGCCAGTTCCAGATTGACCGGGTGTGTTGATCCAATAATGTAAAGGCGCTGATTGTGTAACTGGAACATCCATATCGAACATAATTTCAGCACTGTAAACATATTCGGTTCCATTTTCTAGCGGCACATCAGCATGGCGAACTGAACCTGTAGCTGATAGACATTTGAATCCATCTTTTGTGACTACCTGTAAATTACTTCCACCGTTTAGCATCCAATTGGAAGTATTTTTAAATGATCCACTATTGGAAATCAAATTCCTTCCGCCAACCTGTACGCCATCAATCGCTGTATCCAATTCCGTCTGGCTAACTTTAGTAGCAATCATGTCAGCATGTTGCGTTATGGTGGATTCGGCAGTGGTAACACGACCTTCCAAAGCATCAAAATCCGCTTTTCTAGTAACTTCTTGCCAATCTCTCCAATTTGATTCGTTCCCGCCATAATTCATCCGATAATACGTTCGCGGCGGCGTCGAATGAGCTTTGTAAGTCTGTGTGACTGTTCCAACCGACGATCTTTCGACAATTAACGTTCCCCAACCATAAGCGCCTTGAGGAAAATTTGTTGGCTTTGGATTACTCCCGTAATCAACGTTATAGATTCCAGTTTCTTGAATTGTATTCCAATCAACGTTTGGTGCATTTCCTTTGTCAATCAATGCTTTTGTTTGAAACGTTTCAAACTCCGTCTGACTAACCTTTAATGCAATTTCGTCAGCCTGTACGCTCAATTCCGCTTCAATATCCGTGATCTCCTGATTCACCGTTGAAAATTGACCGTCAATTTCCGTTTTCGTATAAACATCCGTCGCATTCGCTTTCAATGCAATCTGATTCGCATTTTGCGTGATTGACGTTTCAGCGTTGTCTATTCTTGTTTCAAGCGATGAAATATTACCCTCGATTACTTGTTTATCTTGCTGATATGTCGTATTGCTAACTTTTGTGGCGATCTCGCTTTCCGTCTGCGACACACGGCTTTCGACACTTTCCAAGTCCGTTACAATGCCGTTAATGTCCGTCGTGTACTGCGTAACTGATACCTTGCTATTGAGTGCGTTATCAACTTCGGTTTTTGTGTACGTATCGGCTTTATCGGCTTTTGACTGAAGCTGACCTTCAACCCACGTCGCATCCGCTTTTTCCGCTATATCCGTTTCGAGTTCGGTTTTTACTTGGTTCAATTCAGACTGTGCTTGCTGTATCGCTTCCTGCTTCTTTTGCTCTGCGACAGTATCCGCATGAGACTTGGCATTTTGTTCGGCTTGATTCGCTTTGTTTGTAGCATCCGTAGCCGAAACGGTGATCGCTTCTTGTTTCGCGTCATCAGCATACGATTTGCTATTGTCATAAACCGTATTATCTTTCGTATCAATCGTCTGCTTGTCGTACGTGACTTCCATTACTTCGGTCATACTGACTTTCTTTGCAATCTCCGCTTGTAACGACTTCCAAATCGCAAAAACTTCTTCCTCGGTGTATTCGATATAGTCACCAAGTTCAACCGTTTTTCTGCCGTTTCGCTTGATTGACCGTTCTTGCGTATGGACACGGGCTTCGAGATACAACGGCGGGCTGAAAGCCGTATCCTTAATTTTTATCGTGTCGCCAAACCGAATTCTTTCATGTTCCAATCCAGGCACTTTTTCCAAATCCGCAATATCCGCACGATACGAAACTACCGAATTGACGCGCTTTTCCAATTCGTTTTCAGTAAGCGTTCGTAACTGTTCTTCGGTCATTGTCGAGTCAGTAGACTGCGGTTCGTACACTTCAACGAGATGCTGTCCGTTCCTTCCCCACCGTGCTAATGCATCTTTGTCCTCGACAAACACTTGTAAACGAGTGCCGTCTTCACGTTCCGGGCCAAGACCGATCAATGCAGTGACAATATTCGAGAAATCTTCTTTCCGCTCAATACCGATTAAGTCTTTGCCAAACTCGACTTCTCTTCCTCGCCACATGCCGACACGTTCAACCAAGTCAAGAAATCTTCCCGTGATCTTGTTTCCATCGTGTTCTACACGGAAATTTCGTTCCAATTTGTATTCAGTCGCAATTGTTTTCGTAAACGAGTACGGGTTCGTGTACTGATCTATGTGGAACGTTCGGGTTCCGCTGCCTTCAATCCGACCTGGGACCCATCCCGTACCTTCTAGCGCAAAGCCTAGCGCCATATTAGGCGTTTGATCTGATAGCGTTTGAGGCTCAATCGTTTTCGCTTTGGCTAATTCGAGATATGACGAGACGGAATAGACTTCGATGAATAAGCTACCGTCTGTGTCACGATATTTGCGCGTGTTTTCGATGATAAACTCGATGTATCTTCCATCTTCGTCAGGAATGATGATACGGTTTCTTTTCGCAAGATGTTCGGCATACTCCCGATCGGCAAACGTGGTGAAATCAAACGTTTCGAGCGTATCTTTGAGCGACTTTTTATGAACGTCATCCCAAAATTCATCTTCAGGGATAAAACCTAGTATCTTATCAGTTTGCGAATCTGCTATGTGGATCAAAAGTACTCACCTTCCCTATAAGAAACGTTCTCGGTATCTTACTCTAACCGCGAAAGAGTTTGACGGTAAAACTACAAACTGATTTTCGCCTTTTTGCAAACGGAAGAATCTAGCGCCGAAATCTTTCAAATCTTTTCGACTTTCTCCGTTGACCAAGATATCTTTTTCCGCATGGTCAAACGTGATAACATCGCCGGGATAAGCGATGTAAGGGGTTTGATCTTCCGTTACTTGCGCCAGCTCATACGCACGTATCATGTTGATTCTTGACGAATACGGGTTTTGAGTTCCTGCGAACATGCCGGTGTGGATTTGTACATAACGCAACCGTCCGGCATATTGATTATTCGTATCTACATAACTCGCTGTGTAAGAGTTGATATGCCGTAAATTGTTGTCTAGCCTTGTTACATACAACTCAAAACGGTTTCCTACCCGTCTGAACCGCAGTAGACCGTAGAAATACCCGCCGTGATATGAATAGTTCTGTTCGGTAATGAGGTAATTAGAGCCAAAATGCTCTAAAAATGGACCAATTCTTCCCTCGGCTTTTATTCGGTATAAGCGGGTATCGTTGTCTAGCACAGCCATTTTCCCTAAAACGTTAAAATATTCGTCATACAAATAAAATTCCATGCGGAACGTATCGTCCGGTGCATCGGTTATGCCTTGACAAATCATTTCGACTTCAAAATCCTGGACGGGTGTAATTTCTCGCATCACGGCCGGACCGTGCCATCTTTCGCCCGTTCCGTGCGATGCGACCGTAATTCCTGTTCCGTCGTAGCCGAATTGTCCGCTGACGTTTCCGCCGTCTACCGCAGTTCCTTGACTTGTCCACTCGTTCAGTGTTGCTCCGCGTTCTTCTAGTTTCAAAATGCGTTCATTTACGACATCAACATCGACATCAGCAGGACGACCGATCATCATATATTCATCATCTTGATTCTGTATCATCGCAAACGTGACGGGTTGAAGCACTTCTAATTCGAAAATCGGATCGGCTTCTGCGGTTCCATTGTTGTTGAGTGTGACGACATCGGATGGGAAGATGGCTTCGAGTTCGGGACCGTATTTGTAGGGGTCTCTTAAAATATAGATTGTGCCACGATGTATGCCGATATGGTGATATTCAACACTTTGTTCTGCGCCTGCATATTCGCCAAAGTAAGTGCGATCAAGTTCGTCAGGAAAAATAATCGGTACTTTTTCAGTCGTTTCTATAATTGCGCTAACTGCATCGATTTTCTTGCGCAATTCTTCTTTGTTTTTTGCGCGAATCTCATAATCTATTTCTAAATAACGAGGGGGCTTAGTGCGATATGTGACGTAGTCCTCATTTGAACCGATAACACGAATAGTAGTCAATTCTTGTTCTGTTAAACCTCTTCCTCGTACAGCAATAATCCTCATATACTGTGACATATCAATGTTGTTATATAGCAAACAATCACCCCCTGAAACTTTTTATAATTTTGGCATCTCGGTCTATGTTTTCTTTAACCGGTCTCCAAACAATTTCTCCAACTTTGCGACCGTCCATTATGACATCGCCCGCCTCTAATTTGATAACCGGTTGTTGCTGTCTGTGTTTTGTGCTTTCGATTAGTTGTTGTGTCACTTGTAAAGTGTTTGGAATATATCCAGCTAATACAGCAGCATTTGGTGTATATCCTCTTAACGACCTCAATCTATCAATCTGCAATTGTGAGCTTAATGCATCATCCACACCTAAACCAAGCTTTTCAGAGGCTTTTTCGACTATCTTTTGCATGCTTTCGATACCTTTTGCTAGACCTTCGCCTGTCCATTTCCCGTATTGTTCGAAAAGTTTCGATGGTGAACTAATTTTAAGTAGTGATTTTGCTTTATTAATAACTCCGCCAACTACTCCGGTTATCGCTTCAATTGCCTTACCGGTCATTTTCTTAATGCCACTAATTAAACCTTTTACAAGGTCTTTCCCGACATTGAGCATATTAGGTACCTTTTTTACAACAGCTTTTGCTAAATTAACAACTAACTCACCACCGAGCCTTAATAATTGAGGCAAAGCTTTTATGATTCCACTTATTAATTTGAGTAAAATTTGCATACCGGTAGCAATAATCTTCGGCAAATTGCGAATTAAAGCACTCGCTAATTCGACAATCAACCGTAAAGCTAACGAGATAAGTTGAGGCAAAATCTTAATGACGCCTTCTATCAGGGCTCTTAATATCCTAATCCCAGCATCAATAATTTTAGGTAAATTCTTAATCAATGCTGCGGCTAACATAATTATAATATTCAGCGCTAAAGGTATGAGTTGCGGGATGATTTTTCCGATCCCATCAATCAGAGATGTCAAAATCTGTATGCCTGCATCGATAATCATTGGTAAATTATTGATAACCGTTTCAACAATAGTTAGCAACAATTGAAGACCTGTATCAATTAGTACAGGTAACAATTGAACGATTCCTTCAATTAAAGCAAGTAAAATGGACGTTCCCATCTCGATAATCATCGGCAATTGCTCTACAAACGTTGTTAAAAGTGTTATAATAATGACGAGCACAACTTCAATAACTTGAGGTAACGCCAATGTCAACCCTTGAATTAAATTTAAAAGCACCTGCATGCCCATTTCTAAAAACTGCGGCAAATTCGTTGCAATCAGCTCAATTATTTTTGTAATAACTGTAAGTACTACCGGCAAA
>Ga0207747_1002048_pt1 | contig 12088 bp, 11 predicted proteins | sample HigsolmetaGSP11D_FD_184839 | JGI IMG/M metagenome (GOLD analysis project Ga0207747, IMG submission 184839) | High solid enriched microbial communities from the Joint BioEnergy Institute, USA - SP1-1-D (SPAdes) | ecosystem: Engineered > Bioreactor > SSF (Solid state fermentation) > Aerobic >...
TCCCAGCGCCGCAGCGTCGTCACCGACACGCCCAGCGCCTTCGCGGCCTCACCTATGCTAACCAATCTCTCCATTTTGGAGATATTAGCATAGGTATGCATCGATTCAAAGCAAACTGTTCAAACCCTGCCACGGGTCGACTGACAGGGACGGTCACGGCCTATCCGGACGGCTGGTCCTTCCCTGGCCTGAGTCTCGTCGCAAGCGAGGGCACGGAGCGCGTCGGCACGAGCGGCACGTTCACCGTGACAGTCATGCCGCCTCTGACCGTGTCTGCCCAGGAAACGGAGCTCGAGGCTACACACCTCGAGACCATCTATCTGGAGGCCCCCATCGTAACGGGTCAGATCGGCTCGCTGGCGTGGGAAGTCGTGACGATTTCTGGCAACGCCTCCAACATCTCATTCGAGCCGTCCGGCGCGATGTCCTTCAGGGCCAATAGCGAGTGGACGTTCCGGATCAAGGCCACGGATTCAGCGGACGACGCGGTCGCCGTGTCCGAGCCCATTCACGTCGCGTTCGCCTACCCGACGACACTCAATCCTGGCGACAAGACGTCGTACGCCAAGATCGAGGGCAACTCCATCTCGTCGACGAACGGATTCTATTGGGCGAGCGCCCGGGCCTACGGCGGCAAGTCGTCGGGCAAGTGGTACTTCGAGGCTTATGCAGGAAGCGTCGACAATGCCGTCGGTCTGGCGACGGGAACCGCCGTCATGGAAGACGGCCGCGCCCACGGTATCGCACCTGGCCAGCAGACGGGAACGATCGGCGTGGTCGCCTCAGAGGGATGGGTGTTAAAGGACGGAACCAACATTCTCACCAGCGACAGCCTGAAGTGGCACAAGCAGCGCCTGATGATCGCCTATGACGCGGACGCGAAGAGGATGTACATCGGCGTCAACGGGACTTGGATCGTCGGCGACCCGTCGACGGGAACCGGAGGTATCGAGTTTGACCCCGGTGCACCCGTCTATCCGATCGCGGGGTCCTACCGGACCGTCCCGGTTTCGGTCTACTTCGCGCCAGATGCCTTGGCTTACGGCGCGCCTCCTGGATACCGCGTTTGGACCCGGTGAGGGCGGGGCCGTCGGTTCTCGGATGCCTCAGTGCTTGCGCGACCTCGGCGGGGCCTCGTCTGGCTCCGGCCATCTGATGATGCCGGCGGCGACCGCCATCGCGACGACGGCGTACAGACGCGTCATCTGGTCATCATTGAGGCGATCCACGACCTCCTTGGTCATCACGCCGTCTCCGGCGAACGCTTTTCTAATCTCGGCTAGGCGCTGCCTCACGTACCCCAGGTCCGGCGCTCCCGAGCGTTCCAGCGACGCAACGATCTCAGTCGGGATGTAGATGTAGACTTCGTCGAATTGGAAGACCGCCTCGGCCTCGACCTGGTCGGGGAGCGGCTTGTCACGCTGCTGCACGAGGGCGGCCAACATGTTAGTTGCCGCCTTTTCGGCCTCCTCGCGCGTCTCGCACGGCATGGAGGATGGCTGCCCAATGATGGTCGGGAGCCCTGGAGGGAGGTCCTTGAACACGATATCGAAGAACCAGCCGCCCTTGTCGCCCTTATAGATGTGAACGCCCGCGACCCTGGTGATGTGAAGATGCGGGGACAAGGCGTCCATGATCGGCGTCATGGACTTTCCGCTCAAATCGAACGTGGCCGCCAGCCGCTCCGCCTCCGGGAGGAGCTTCTTCAGCATGAAGAAGGCCTTGCGGCGGTTGTCGAACTTTGAGTGGTCGTACGGCATCGTTCTCCCGTCGTTCGTTCGCATGACATGGACAAGGCCTGCGCCGAGAACGCATAGCCGCTGCCGCGGCGGATCTCAATGCGCGAACTGCATCTTCAGGTAGACGCGGGCGGGGTCGCCCCAATCCGCCCTCTCCCGGCACCGATGAAAGGATTCATGCGACTTCCACAGGAATCGTGATCACGAGACTTTACCCAACCCGGCCGACCGGCCATATTCGTGGTGTCCTGCGCGGGACGTCCCGCGTTGGATCCTTCGACTTTTCTTTCTGCGAAACTGGCCCCGCGGCGTCCCGCGGGGCCTTTCTTCGTTCCGGCGAAGACCACCCTTCACCGGGCCGCGCCGGTGCGCTTGGCGCGCGGCGTCTTGTCGATACGAGAACCGAGCCCCTGCGCGATGGCGACCAGAGACTTCTCACGGGAGTATCCAGGGGCGACCATCGGGTAGTCGGACGGCAGGCCCCAGAACTCCTTGTAATCCTTTTCCTCCATGCCGTACTTGGCGCGGATGTAGCGCTTGAGCATCTTCTTTTTGCATCCGTCGAACAGGCACACCAGGTATTCCTGGTGCACGCTCTCCTCGACGGGAACGGCGGGTTCCTTCGGCAGATGCGCCCAGCGGGAGCGAGCGTCGGCCGCCTCCGTCTGTTCCACGGCCGGGGTTGCGACGACGACCTTGTCGGCCGCGACGCCGAGCAGCTCGTCCCGGATCCTTCGGATGAAGGAGGGAACCTCCGAGGGGTCCATGCTGCTGCGGGACAGGAATGCGGTCACGATCTCGGTCGTGCCGCGGACGATCTCGGCCTCGGAGAGAGTGGCGGCGATGGCGTTCATCCTTCGACTCCTTTCGGGATTCTTCCCTCGTTGTCCTTATCCGACCCCTTTCGGGGTTCTGCGTTCGGTTCCCGGGGCCAGGAATTCCGTCCCCGAAAAATCGCCGAAAATTTGAACTAAATTCTTCCGCGAGTCCATAGCAAAGTTGCATACGGACGAATGTTCTCTTTTCGTTCCTGTAGAAAATCGCCTCCCAGTTTTCTGGAGAAGGACGGCGGCCCGCAAATTTCTCACGATACGCTGCGGTGGTCGAGAATCAGCCTTCGGCAGGAATCGATCCTTTGACGCGCCGACAAGACGGATCCTTGGTCGAGTCGGCCCCGGAATGCGATGCCCCCGCAGATCCCGGCGCCCCGTCAGTGAGCGATGCCGGTGAGGTTGAGGACCGCGTGGGCCATGTAGAGGACCACGGCGACGATAGCGGCGGCGACGACGCCGCGCGTGACGAGCCGCAATGGGTGCTTGCCGGGTTCCGCCGAGCCGACCGCAGGGATCATGCTGTAGGAGATGATGCCGAGAAATGGCAGGATGCCGACCATGAGGTCCACCTCCGCCAGTCCTAAGTCGGCGAGCAGCATGTTCAGCGAGACGTGCCCTGCGAGCAGGACGCCGAAGGCCATGACGGTCGATGCGGCCGTGAGCACCGATGACTTGATGGCGAACGCGAGGATCAGGGGCTTCTCGCCCCACGCGGTCGCGGCGACGGCATAGATCAGGCGGTCTCCGAGACCGATGCCCAGCATTAGTGCGGCGAACGTGGCGAGAGCTAGGACGAGGGAGCCGGAAGCGTAGCCGGCGACCACTGCGAAGTTGAAGGAAAGCAAGGCCCCCGCAAGCGATTTCAGTAGCGGCCTCCAGCCGTGCGTCACCTGCATGAGCGTGTTCCCGAGCGCGCAGACGTTCCCCCGTGGAATCGTAGGGATCGGCGGAGGCGTGGGTCAACCTCGTCACGCGACTGCGACAAAGGATTCCATCCGGTGGACCGTTTCCAATCGGCACTTCCAAAGGTTTCGATCCTATTCGACGATATCGTGCGGGCCCGACGATCGGGCGCAGGCATTAGTTCGCGGGCGGGGCGGACGCGGCCCGCCTTGTCCCGTGCGCCGCGCGACCGGCGCGCTGGTGTGAGGAAGCAAGGACTGGACCCAGGATGTCACTGTCATCACTGTCACGGTTTTGGACGATAACGGGACGCTTCAACGCGGGCATGACGGCGGGGATCATCGCCCTTCTCGCGCTCGCCTTCTACGGTTCCGTTACGATCTCGAACCTGCTCATGGAGCAGAAGAAGTCGGAGCTTCGAAACCTTGTCGGGACCGCGGTCAGCATCGTCGCCGAGCAGGCGGCGCGGGCTGCCCACGGCGAGATCGCCGAGGAACAGGCGCGCCGCGACGCGCTCGAGGCGCTGCGTGTCCTTCGCTATGACGGATCGGAGTACTTCTTCGTCTACGACCGCGGCAACCGCATCATCATGCACGCCATGGACCCCTCGCTCGAGGGCAGGGACCAGTCCGACCTCGTGGACGCCAACGGCGTCTACCTCGTAAGGGAACTCAACGGGAAGGCAAAGGAAGGCGGCGGATTCGTCAATTACGTGTGGCCGAAGCCGGGCGAAAAGAAGCCGTCTCCAAAGCTTGGATACGCGGCGCCGTTCGCCGAGTGGGGATGGGCTATCGGCACGGGCGTCTACGTGGACGACCTCGAAAGGATCGCGGACGGATACCGTTACCTTCTGTTCGGTCTCGCTGGCATCGCGGCAATCGGCCTTCTCGGCACGGCATTCCTGATCGGGCGCAGCATCGCCAATCCGATCCATGCCCTCGTGCGCAACATGGAGTCCCTTGCCGAGGGCGATACCGACGTTGTCATCGAGGGTCTGCGCCGCAGCGACGAGGTCGGCACCATGGCGAGGGCGCTGCAGGTCTTCAAGGAAAACCTGATCGCCAAGCGCAAGGCCGAGGACGAGGCCGCCCGGATGAACGCGGAGAAATTCGAGCGCGACCAGAGGCGCGAGGAGCTTCTCGGCAGGTTCAACGAGGAAGCCAACGGGCTGTCGGGCGAACTCGAGGGAGCCGCCAGCAAGCTCCAGATCACCGCCGAGACGATGCGGCAGCTCGCCGAGAAGGCGGCCGAACGGTCTATCGCGGTGGCCTCGGCCGCCGAGCAGACGTCGACGAACGTCCGGACGGTGGCGGCGGCCACCGAGGAATTGTCGATCTCGATCCGCGAGATTTCCGCCCAGGCGGCCCAGTCCTCGCAGATCGCCGACAAGGCGGTGCAGGAGGCGCAGCGCACCGACGACATCGTCCGCACGCTCGCGGTCTCGGCCGAGAAAATTGGCAACGTCGTGTCGCTGATCAGCAGCATTGCCGCCCAGACGAACCTGCTCGCGCTCAACGCGACCATCGAGGCGGCCCGCGCTGGGGAGGCCGGCAAGGGATTCGCCGTCGTTGCCTCCGAGGTGAAGGAACTCGCCACGCAGACCTCGAAGGCCACCGACGAGATCGCGGTGCAGGTCGGCGCCGTCCAGCAGGTCACGCAGCAAGCGGTCGACGCCATTCAGGAGATTGCCCGCACCATTCGTGAGATGTCCCAGATCTCCGTGTCCATCGCGGCGGCCATGGAGGAGCAGGGCGCCGCCACGGGCGAGATCTCTCGCAACGTCCAGGAGGCCGCGCGCGGCACCGAGCAGGTCTCGGAAAACATCATCGAGGTTCGGCAGGCTGCCGGCGAGACGGGCTCCGCATCCGCCGAGGTCCTGGCCGCTGCGCAGAACCTCGCCCGCCACTCGGAGAGGCTTGGCGGGGCGGTTGAGACTTTCCTGAGCGACATGAAGGCGGTCTGACACCTGGGCGCGGCCAGCCCGCGCCCGCATCCAAAGGAACGGGAACAGGACATGGACGACCTCCTGCGAGATTTCCTGATCGAGTCCAGCGAGCACCTCGAAACCATCGACGCCGAGCTCGTGCGGTTCGAGCAGAACCCGAACAATCAGGAAATCCTGAGCAACATCTTCCGCCTTGTGCACACCATCAAGGGCACGTGCGGGTTTCTCGGCTTGCCGCGCCTCGAGACCCTTGCGCACGCCGCCGAGACGCTCATGGGCAAGTTCCGGGACGGCATGCCCGTCACCTCGGACGCCGTGACGCTGATCCTGACCACGCTCGACCGGATCAAGGCGCTCCTCGCCCATCTCGAGCAGGGCAACGGCGAGCCTGACGGTTCGGACGCCGATCTCATCGAGCGCCTGGAGACAATGGCGGCAGGCGGGGCTGTGGCCGTTCCAGCAGCCCCGGTACCCGCCGAGGATTCCAAACCGTCGTCGGCCCCCTACCAGACCCTCGAGCGCCCGCTCATGCCGGGGGAGATCCCGCTCGACGAACTCGAGCGCATCTTCCGGGAAGCGCCCGGGCCCGACGAGGTGCCTCCCGCGGCCACGCCCGCCCCGGCGGCGTCACAGTCCGCTCCGGCCGCCAGGACTGCCGAGACGCCGTCCACCAAGCAAGCCCAGACAGAAGGCGGCGCGGGCGAGGGTGGCGGAACCAGCGCCAAGTCGCAGACGATCCGCGTCAACGTGGAGACCCTCGAGCACCTGATGACGATGGTCTCGGAACTGGTCCTGACAAGGAACCAGCTGCTTGAGATTTCCCGGCACTCGGAGGACAGCGCCTACAAGGTGCCGCTCCAGCGCCTCTCGCAGGTGACGGCGGAACTCCAGGACAGCGTCATGAAAACGCGCATGCAGCCTATCGGCAACGCGTGGCAGAAGCTGCCGCGTCTCGTGCGCGACCTGTCGGCGGAACTCGGGAAGAAAATCGATCTCGTGATGATCGGTGCCGACACCGAGCTTGACCGACAGGTGCTCGAGGTCATCAAGGATCCTCTCACGCACATGGTACGCAATTCCGCCGACCACGGCCTCGAGTCGCCCGAGGAGCGCCGCGCCGTCGGCAAGGCGGAGAAAGGCGTCATCCAGCTCAAGGCGTACCACGAGGGCGGCAACGTCACGATCGAGATCTCGGACGACGGGCGCGGCCTGAACCTTGCGGCCATCCGCAAGAAAGCGCTCGAACGCGGCATCGTCACCGAGGCCGAACTGGAACGCATGGGCGATGCACAGGTCGGCCGCTTCATCTTCCATCCCGGCTTCTCGACGGCGGCTGTAGTCACCTCGGTATCCGGGCGCGGCGTCGGCATGGACGTCGTCAAGACGAACATCGAGACCATCGGCGGGACCGTCGACATCCGCTCGGAGCCCGGCAAGGGGACGACGTTCATCATCAAGATCCCCCTGACGCTTGCCATCGCCTCGGCGCTGATCGTGGCGTCGCGCGGCCAGCGCTACGCGATTCCGCAGGTCGCGGTGATGGAACTGGTCCGTGTCGCGCCTGGCTCCGACCAGTCGGTGGAGCGCCTCAACGGCTCTCCTGTCCTTCGCCTGCGCGACCGTCTGCTGCCCATCGTCCCGCTGGCAGGTGTCCTCGGGCAGGATGTCGGCTCGACCGACGAGGGCTTCGTGGTCGTGACCGAGACTGGGTCGCAACGCTTCGGACTTCTCGTGGACGGCGTGTTCCACACCGAGGAGATCGTGGTGAAGCCGATGTCGTCCAAGCTGAGGCACCTCCAGATCTTCTCCGGCAACACGATCCTGGGCGACGGCGCCGTTGTCCTGATCATCGATCCGAACGGCGTCGCAGCCATGGTGGGGACGGGCGAGAGCGATGATGCGCAGGCGGGCGGGAACGCGCTCGCGACCGCCGGGAGCGCGCACGAAGAAACGACGACGTTCCTGTTGTTCCGGGGGGCCGATGACGGCATCAAAGCCGTCCAGCTTTCCTTGGTCACGCGTCTCGAGGAGATCGACGCCTCGACGATCGAGTGGACGAGCGGCGGCCAGCCGGTGATCCAGTACCGCGGTCGCCTGATGCCCATCGTTCCCATCGACGGCCTAGAGATCCGCCGGGATGGCACCCAGAACCTTCTCGTCTTCTCGGACGGAACCATCCACATGGGGTTGGCGGTGTCGGAGATCGTAGACATCGTCGAGGATCGCCTGGAAATCGAGATCGCGTCGGACAGGGACGACATCATTGGCACAGCCGTCATCAGGCGCCGGGCCACGGAGGTCATCAACGTCGGCCATTACCTTGGACGGGTGGCGAGCGCTCAGCGCGGCACGATTGGCGGCGCTCGCCGTTCGGTGCTCCTGGTCGAGGGGTCGCCCCTTGGGCGAAACATGCTGGCCACGATCCTTTCGACGGCCGGGCACGCCGTCACCGCCGCATCTGGCGCGGACGAGGCTCTGCAGGGGCTGTCCGCGGCTGACGTCGCGATCGTGGACCTCGACCATGCCGGCATCGCCCTCGTCGAGCGGATTCGCGCGGGGGCGGAGAGACCGGATGTCCCGGTGATCGGGCTCGCCAGCGGCCGGGACGAATGGCAGCTCAGCGAGGCTCGCAGGCTCGGGCTCGTCGACGTAGTGCTGAAGACTGATCGCAAGGGACTTCTCGATGCCCTCTCGGAAGCCAACGAACTCAGGGAGGCCGCCTGAAATGCAGAACACCCAGACCGTGAACCACGGCGGGACCGACGGCACCGATCTCGTCACCGTTACGGTGGCGGGCCAGCTCCTCGGGCTTCCCATCGACCAGGTACACGACGTGTTCGTCCCGACGGACATGACGCCAGTTCCGCTTGCGCCGCCGGAGGTGGCCGGGCTGCTGAACCTGCGTGGGCGCGTCGTGACGGCCGTCTCCCTCCGCCGCCGGATGGGCCTCTCCGATGCGAGGGAGGGAACGCGCGTCATGGCCGTCGGCATCGAGCGCCGCGGCGAATCCTACGGTTTGCTCGTCGACGAGGTCGGCGAGGTGATGCGGCTCGACCCGCGCGCGATGCAGCCGAACCCCGTGCATCTCGAGCGCCGCTGGGCGGCGCTGTCGCGGGGCGTCTTCCAGCTGGACGGGAGGCTGCTGCTCGCCCTCGACGTGGATGCCGCTTTGGCGTTTGATAAGGATTCGGAGACGGCATAGCATCGAAACCAGGATGGAATCCTGAAAAGCCATCAACAACGGGATCCTAGACGTGAGCCTCGATCTCAACACCCCCATTCTCGTCGTCGACGACTATCAGACGATGATCCGCATCATCCGCAACCTGCTGAAGCAGATCGGATTCAACGACGTGGATGATGCCTCCGACGGCACCGAGGCGTTGGCCAAGCTGCGCTCGGGCAAGAAGTACGGCCTCGTGATCTCCGACTGGAACATGGAACCCATGACCGGATACGAGCTGCTCAAGCAGGTCCGTTCGGACCCGACGCTCGCGTCCCTGCCGTTCATCATGATCACCGCCGAGTCAAAGGCGGAGAACGTGGTCGCGGCGAAGAAGGCTGGCGTGAACAACTACATCGTCAAGCCCTTCAATGCCGAGACCCTGCGCAACAAGATCGCCACCGTCCTCCTCGGGGAGTGACCGATGACAGCGGTTGATCCCCGGAAGCCTTTCCGGATCGAGGGTGGAGGCGGTGCCGTGAACGAGAACGTTTCCATGCAGCGCTTCAACGCGGTCATGCGCGAACTCAAGGCCATCAGGGACCTTGTGGAGGCGCAGAGGTCGATCAACGAGATGCTGGAGGAATTCCGTTCCGAACTGAAGGAAGCGCTGCGCCTCAAGGAGGAATTCGACCAGATCACAGACGCGATCTCCCAAACGAAGCAGGAGATCGCGACCCTTCACTACGCGGGCGCTCAGGGGCGCGAGATGGCGAAGGTCACCGACGAACTCGGGGCCATCGTGCTCGCGACCGAGCAGGCAACGAACCAGATCCTGGCGGCATCCGAGAGGATCGACGAGATCGCGGGCAACCTCGTCGCGCGCCTCGCTGGAGACGACAAGGCGCTGGCCTCGGAGATCTCTGATAAGGTCATCTCCATCTTCGAGGCGTGTAACTTCCAGGACATTACCGGCCAGCGTGTCAGCAAGGTCGTCAACGCCATGCGCTTCATCGAGGAGCGCGTGAAGACGATGATCGAGATCTGGGGTGGTCTCGAGCGCTTCCAGGACGTGCTCGCGAAGATCCCCGAGCGCCATGGCGAGAAGGCGCTGCTCAATGGCCCAGCCCTCGCGGGCGAAGGTCTCGCCGACCAGGACTTGGTGGACACGATCTTCAACGCCGGCGACGAACTCGCGACCGATCTGGGCGGACAGGCGTCACAGGCGGACATCGATGCCCTGTTCGCCTGACGGGGCGAGGCGAAAGGGAAGGGCGGGTTCGAGAAACCCGCCCTTCATGCGTGAACGGGATATGATTCCCCGAGGCCGATAGGGATTCATGGCGCGAATCCCGAATTCGTGCGCGCCGCCGATTGACAGACATTGCAGGATGCAATATCAATCGGCCATGGCTCGATGGGACAAACTCCCGACCTTGGGTTCTCGAGAATACTGTCGACCCCACCCCATGGTCCCCAACACGTTCGTCCCGTCGGGCCGGCGGGCGCCCTTCAATCCTTTCACGCCAGAGATCATTGCTGCATGAACAATAATCTCTCTTGGAAACCGACCACGCTCGTCGTCATGTTCGCCGAGAGCGCGCCCCAATCCCGCCTGCCTGGGCTTCTCGAAGCGCCCTGACACACTCCCACGACAACGACCACCGCGCATGTCAAGAGACGACGCCATGGCGAACAACATCATTGAATACAACGGCTATCGGCTTGATCCGCGCGCTACATTCGAGCGATCGGTTAGCCCCGCGCTGCTCGAGCGCGCTGCGCCGCACAAAGGAAACTTTGTCCTGTGGGACCCGGAATCCGGTGATGACGGCTTCCTGCTGGTCGGGGATGATCCCGCCGAGATGGAGCGGGAATTTGTCGAGTACTTCGGCGAATACTTGGCCGTTCCCGGCAAGAACGTCCTCTAGACCGCGCCCGTCAGGAGTCCTCAGGGGCCCGTCAATCCTTCTGGATACGACAGGGATAGGAGACGGGCCCCAAGCCACTCGGCATCCGCAGTCCTAGGACGAAGAGGTTGGTAATGAAAATCGGTCTCGGAGACGGGTCGGGCACCGAGCAACTCGCCAGCAATCTTCGCCCTCGCTCTGGGCGACCTTCACGAATCCCTCAAGGCCCGACAAGCCGCGCGTCGGGTTCTTGGCAGGGTTTGCCGCACCGCGGCGCACCTGTTCGAGTACGTGTCGACGCTTGACGCCCTCGACGCCCTCGGGCGGGGGTGGGGACGCGGGCTGAAGCGCGCCGTCGCGAACTGGTACGAATCCAAGGATCCAGACAGGCTCGGGTTCCAGATGATCAAGTTCCGTTCGCGGCATGGGTTTGACCATGGACGCCTGCTGAAGTGCTCGCATCCATCCGCTGGGGACGGGAGCGCGGCGCGCAAGGCGCACTACGTGGGGGAACCGCGATCGATCAATGCCTTGTCGGCTGCGATCTGGGCCTATCCCCACGCACGTGGGGGAACCTTGGGGCCGACGACCTTCAGGATGGCCTGGAAGAGCCTATCCCCACGCACGTGGGGGAACCAACCCGACGATCTTCGCATCGCCGAGGTCGCGGGGCCTATCCCCACGCACGTGGGGGAACCCTCGACGAGGCCAGGCAGGCTTCCCGGGTCGCGGGCCTATCCCCACGCACGTGGGGGAACCGGAGCCGACGAGCCACCGGTTCGACGCCGTCCGGGCCTATCCCCACGCACGTGGGGGAACCCTGTTTTTGTCGTAGGTCCCGGAGGCCTCCGGGGGCCTATCCCCACGCACGTGGGGGAACCTTTATACCGCCAAGCTTCGGCTCAAGCAAGCCGGGCCTATCCCCACGCACGTGGGGGAACCGTCGCATTGGCGACCTTCGCGATCTGGTTCACGGGCCTATCCCCACGCACGTGGGGGAACCAGCGCCCCGATGCGCTTCACCAGATCGATCGCGGGCCTATCCCCACGCACGTGGGGGAACCCGGGTCGCGGGTCGAATTGGCGACCTTCGCGAGGGCCTATCCCCACGCACGTGGGGGAACCAAGCGCCTCCGGAGTCATCCGGGGGCGCTTCTGGGCCTATCCCCACGCACGTGGGGGAACCATTCACAGCACGCCCAGAGCGGCGGCCGGGTTAGGCCTATCCCCACGCACGTGGGGGAACCAGGAGGTCTTTGCCGGCGAGGTCTTTCCCGACGGGCCTATCCCCACGCACGTGGGGGAACCATCCCGTACCGCCGGTCAGCCTCGTGAGCCCACGGCCTATCCCCACGCACGTGGGGGAACCTCTGAGCATTAACACACTGATATGCTCTTTACAATGTCAAAGAGCGCGCGGGCTAGAGGGACTCGGTCGTTTTGGGCAGTGGCCGCCGCACGAGCAGCATGGCGTCATGCGGCACGATTTCCTTGGGCGGCTCCCCGAGCGTGGCGAGGCCGAGGCCGCCGAGCGCCGCACTGTCAGCCCAGGTCATCACAATGCTGCCCCGGCCCAGCTGGCCGTACCAATCGTT
>Ga0207747_1002052_pt1 | contig 12080 bp, 10 predicted proteins | sample HigsolmetaGSP11D_FD_184839 | JGI IMG/M metagenome (GOLD analysis project Ga0207747, IMG submission 184839) | High solid enriched microbial communities from the Joint BioEnergy Institute, USA - SP1-1-D (SPAdes) | ecosystem: Engineered > Bioreactor > SSF (Solid state fermentation) > Aerobic >...
GGTTTAACGGACAAAAAATTAATCGTTACGATATCGAACATGTCAATAGTGAAAACTACAAAGCAATGAAAAATCGTTATCATGGGGACATGAATCGAACAGGATATTGTATAATAAAGATACACGCTTTGTATTCCTTTGGATACAATTGGGTCACAATTCAATTCATTTCAAACACACTTAATGATTGATGGGAATTTAGGGAGGAATAATTGATAAAAAAGGAGGTTTTTTAATGGACATAGCTATCATTGGATCCAACATGGTCGATCTTATTACATATGTGGATAGAATTCCGAAAGAAGGTGAAACACTCGAGGCTCCCAGTTTTGAAATGGGTTATGGAGGAAAGGGAGCGAATCAGGCTGTTGCAGCGGCCAAATTAGGTTCTAAGGTCATGATGGTTACAAAGGTTGGGGATGATATTTTTGCAGATAATACGATAAAAAATCTACAAGAATATGGAATCGATACAGAATTTTCGAGTAAAGTACCGAAAACTCCCAGTGGTGTCGCACCAATTTTTGTGAATCCCCAATCAAAAAATCGAATTTTAATCGTGAAAGGGGCGAATCAATATTTATTACCGGAGGATATTGACCGTGCTACAAATAAACTTAAACAATGTTCACTGATCGTTTTGCAATTAGAAGTTCCATTATCAACGATATATTATGCGATTGATTTTGCTTATAAAAATCATATTCCTGTTCTGTTAAATCCAGCACCGGCTACTCCGGATTTAGATTTTCATTCCGTTTGTAAATGTGATTTCTTTGTGCCAAATGAGACCGAATTAGAGATATTAACAGGAATGCCGGTAGAAACGGAAGAACAAGTTCAAGCTGCAGCGGCCAAATTGGTCGATAATGGTGTGAAAAATGTTATCGTCACAATGGGGGAACGTGGTGTTTTATGGGTGACAAAAGAGAAAGTCCAGCGGGTTGCTTCCTACCAAGTGGATGCCATTGATACAACAGGAGCCGGCGATGCATTTATTGGTTGTTTCTCTCACTTTTATGTGAAAGAAAAAGATATTCGGAAAGCAATCACAATCGCTAATGCATTTGCTGGTTTAAGCGTAACTAGACGTGGAACGCAGAAGTCTTATCCTACGAAGGAAGAATTAGAAACTTTTCTTTCCAGTCAATAGCCAATTCTGCGTTAACGGGTAAATTTGTATTCCGCACATTTTCTTCCAAAGTGTAAAATGGTGGATATGATAACCAAAAACTCTAACCCGTTGAAAAGGTTTTACGTTAAACACACAGTGGAGCATAATGTCATAGAATTTATATATGTGGGAGTTCTCTCAATATCTTGGTTATTTTGATAAAAACGTTTTGGATTTATACTAGAAGCTTATCACCATTGGCGTGACTTGCATTTTTCTTATAAATGGCATGAATCAATAATAACAGTGTTAAAAATCCGGAATAGAATTTGTCACAATAAAGGAGAAAATTGCGGAATCCATTATATCTCTCCTATTCATCACCGTGAAAATACGTACGGAATTTTAGTCTGTTTTGAATCCTCCTGTATATTCTATAATATCAATCTACTTGGAAATTTTAAAAAGAAATTATTGTAAAAAAGAAAAAGCTTGTCGAAAAGGGTGATAGAAATTCAATCCCTTTTAGGACAAGCGTTTCTTTTCATTCATTTTACAGATACAAACCGTGACCCTACCAAGTGCAAGTTTCCTTTTATTAAAATCGCAAAAAATACATACAATTAATTCAAAGTCTGTTTTATATGATTTGCAGAAATATAACCAAACACGGTGGTTGGGCCTAATGTGGAGCCTGGTCCAGGGTAAACTCGCCCCATCACAGAGGCTGAACAGTTTCCAGTTGCATACAGGCCTTCAATTGGCTTACCGTTTTTCAATGCTTGGCCGTGCTCATTGGCCACAATCCCACCTTTTGTCCCTAAATCCCCTGGATATATTTTACAAGCATAAAATGGTGGCTTTTCAATCGCACCTAAATTTGGATTCTTATACCTAGGATCACCGTAATAATTATCATATGCTGAATTTCCCCGACCAAAATCCTCATCCACACCATTTTCGGCAAATTGATTAAAGCGCTCAATTGTCTTTTGCAAACCATTGACATCAATATTACATTTCTCTGCAAGCTCCTTAATAGAATCCGCCTTAACCAAAAACCCACTTTCGAACGCGCTTTTTGGTGTTCTTCCAGGCAGCCAATCACCAAACAAATATTTTTTTCGATGGCGGCTTTCCATAATCATCCAAGAGTGAATGGCTTTACCCGTTTTCCGATGCCGTTCGAGAATCGCATGACCGGCATCAACATACGACTCAGATTCATTACAATACCGCTCCCCAAGTTGATCAACAATGATACTGTGCGGCATGGAACGTTCATAGACTAAAAACTTACGTGCCCCCGTTTCATCAATCGTTGCTGGTCCCCACCAAGCATCATCTAGTAAAGCTGTATCCATTTGTTTTCTTAGCGCAATTTGTAATATATCTCCTGTATTATCCGGACTTGCCGATGTCCAATCCGCACCGATATTATGGTATTTTTTCCGTAGTTCCGGATTCCGTTCAAATCCACCAGCAGCTAAAATGACGGCCCTACATTTAATAAAATGCTGCTTTCCCTCCTTTTCAATCTCAATTCCTACCACTTTATCATTATCAATAATTACATCTTTTAAAGGGGTAGATAACCAAAGTGGAATGTCCAAATCGAGCGCAATTTTTAATAGACGGGCAGTTAGAGCTCCACCAATTGAAACAGCATGAGCACCTCTTATTTTATATTTGAAACCGTTTACAAACATACCGACAACGGTTACAAAATCTTTTATATTGGTAAAAGCTTTTGGTAATGATGCAACTTTTCCGGAATATAAAGGAATCGGTGCTTTCATGTCCCCAACTCTTTGTGTATGCTCGTACATACCTAATGAACGGGCATCAAAAAATTCTCCCTCGATTGATCGACCGATTTTCCCTCCCGGTTTTTCTGGATAATAATCGGGATATTTGATACCAGCTACCCATTTCATCCCTAGATCTTCAAGAAACTTCACCATTTTAGGGCCATTTTTTACGTAAGCTACTTTCCGTTCATATGTTGAGGCTGGTCCTTTATCCTCAATGACCTCCTGCATATACGTTAATGCCTCTTCTTCACTATCCTGTAACCCGGCTTTTTTTGAAACGTGATTATTTGGAATCCATAACCCGCCACCTGAAAGAGCAGATGACCCACCCCAAACGTTTGCCTTTTCAATAATCAAGGTGTTTAAACCATTGTGTTTCGAGGTAATTCCTGATACGAGACCCCCTGCTCCACTGCCAACAACCACTACATCATATTCATCGTGCCAATGCATGACAATCCCCCTTCATGTATGTTTTTGAAAAAGTAATCTCGTCCTTGGTTGCTAACCTTTGAACCAAGATTTTTTCACTTTATAAAACTATATTTTGACAGATAGAATTTATTCGCTATTTTTTGGTATAGCTAGACCAGCTTGCTAGCTTGGCTTATTTACCTATTTAGGAAAAATCAACCGTTTTTCTTTTTTTCAAAATTTGATTTTCCTCCCTAATGCAATCAAACTGACAACTGCTGGAAATGTAAAATAACTACGATTAGATCAACTATCAAGACAGCTACAGGAATAAAGACGCCAACTGTCGTAATATTCATCGTAGCCAAGGCAAGAGAGAGCATTGCCTTCGTTCCGCCTATCATATCAACAATAACAACAGGATGGGCTGATGAAATGGTCGGTGCAATACCGGTGGTCGGGACCTAATCGTTTAGAAGTGACAGGAAAGTATGGAGTGCCACAAGTGATCTCTGTTGGCACGATGGACATGGTAAACTTTAGACCAAGAGAAACTGTAGCTAAACAATTTAATGGAAAAAATTTTATCAACATAATCCTACAGTAACATTGATGAGGATAACAATTGAGGAAAATAAAAGAATTGTTGAAAGGATGGCAAAAAGAATTAAACTAAACGTCGTGGGTGGACCGCGATCTTTAATACGGATATAACTTTGGAAAACGAAGAAATTTCGTATATACGTTATATGTTGGGATATTAAAGTCTTTTTTAGCTAATAGCTAATAGGAAAGTATAAATTTTTTCAATTTCTACTTTCCTAACGTATAAGTGCACAAGGAAAGCTTCGCGGAATACATAGCAGCCGAAAAAATTTTATATTTTTTCGGTGAACGAGAGAGACTTCGGTAGCTTTACCTCGCAAGCGAAAATGTTTTTTCGCTGAACGACGGCTCTTTGGTTGCCTAAAGGATCGGAAGCTCGAGGCGGCAGTCGTATTAACGGCTTTACATGTGTTTACTGTCTTCATTTCATATGTTGAAGCATACAGTGAGCCGTGATTTCCAAGTGTGACAACCACATGTTCCTTTTTCCAAAAGGTCAATATTAGCTGTTTTCACTGCTTCTGATGAATTGATAGGTAAATCGGTCAATCCCTGCCATTCTGTTTCATTTGGCACGAGTAATGATATTTCATTATTCAAACTTCCTTATTACAAATATTTTTGGCCTGCTACTGAACTCAAATTTATATGTCGGTTTGCCAACTTTAAACATCTGCTACTATTTAATAGAAATGGAACTGTTCCGAACGATTAGGCTCGTGTTAATTTGGATGTGTTTATTTTCAGCTGAATTATTTATTAGTTTGTTCAATAAATCAAGTGTCTGAATTGCGATATCCTTTTTGTTCACTTGTATCGTGGATAACTCTGGAACGATCACGCGGCTTTCACTAATATTGTCAAAACCGACAATGGAAATTTGTTCAGGTATTTTTATTCCGACACTGGACAAAACTTTTACTAAACTAATTGCGATATAATCGTTCTCACAGAAGATAGCCGTCGGGAGTTCTTTCATAGAAGCAAACGTTTTTTTAACTTCATCCTTTTCACTGATTTCCATAGCGGATAATTCAAAGATAAATTTATTTGGGACCGTCAAATACGATTCCTCTAATCTTGTAAAAAATCCTTTTTTTCTTTCTTTAAAGTTCGTAATCGTTGGCACACCTTTTGCATATCCGATCTTTTCATGTCCATTTTTAATTAGATAGTCAGCTGCTTGATAGCCACCGAGAAAGTTATTAATAGAAACAAAGTTGGCGTTAATTTCTGCATAGTGCGTATCCAAGATGACAAGATTAGAATAACTGTTTTGAATCGCTTGAATTAAATGTTTACTCAAATTTGTTCCAAGTAAAATGATACCTTCCGATGGTTGTTCATTCTCTGCCCCATTCAATTCGTGCAATAGTGTATCTTCATCAAATGTAGAGATGATTAAATCGTACGGATAGTTGTTAATTTCTGCAGATAGATAACTAATTAATTCATTAAAAAATGGTAAATCCTGATATTGATCAGTTATGAGATTTGGACTTTTACAAGCGATAAACCGGATAGCTCGTTTCAATTTGGAACGGCTGTTTGGATTGCGCTGTGGCACGTAATCATGTTCCTCGACAATTTTTAATATACGTTCACGTGTTTCTTTACTAACTCCCGGTTTTCCGTTGATAGCCAAAGAAACTGCTGACTTTGATACATTAGCTAAACGTGCGATATCTTCTAATTTCACACATGATCTCTCCTTAAACATACTAAATAAATGCACTAAAAACATACCATGTTTAGTAAAAATAATCAAGAAAAACCGTCGAAACAGCCGAATTTACTTGAAATAAACTAAATATAAACTCAAGTAAGCGATTTATTTATATAAAATACTTGACCTAGTTTAGTAGAGAATGTATAGTATAATTAGAAATCGATTTCTAAACTACAACTAAAATTTATCTAAAATTAATGTTCAGGAGGGTAAGTATGGCGAAAGATAAAGTAAAAATCGGATTTGCACCAACCCGAAGAAATCTATTTAGTGCAGAAACAGCGATGGAATTTTCTGATCTGACACGTAAAAAGTTGAATGAGCTAGAGATAGATTATGTGGATATTAAAGAGATTAATGATGATGGATTGTTGTATGACGATGAAGGCGTTGAAAAAATCGCTGAGAAATTTATGAAGGAAAAGATTGATGGTTTATTCATCATGAATGGGAATTTTGGAAATGAATGGGCAGTTGCTCGTTTAGCCAAAAAAATGCAAGTACCTGTTTTGTTATGGGGTCCTAGAGATGAACCTCCGGCAGAAGACGGTTCCCGTTTACGTGATACCCAATGTGGATTGTTCGCGATCGGAAAAGTGTTGCGTCGCTTCCGAGTACCATTCACTTATATTCCGAACTGCGATTTAGAAGATGAAGCATTTTCTCGAGGAGTTAAAGTATTTGAACGGGTATGTAATGTTGTGAAGGTTTTCAACAACACACGGATATTACAAATTGGTCCTCGTCCGTTTGATTTCTGGTCAACGATTGCCAATGAGGGTGAATTGCTCGAACGCTTCAATATTCAACTATCGCCAATTCCACTGAATGAACTAATTCAAGAAATCCGTCGTGTACAAACAGAAGAAAAAGAAGAAATGGAAAAGAACACGAAGCGTTTACATGAACTTGCAGATATTCAAATTGCTGACGATAAAGTAGAAATGGTTGTTGCTCTGAAAATCGCCATCCAAAATAAAGCACGTGAATACGGATGTAACGCGGGTGTCATTCAGTGTTGGACAGCATTGCAAGACGAAATCGGTATTTTACCATATGCGGCAGAATCTTGGCTGCAAGATGAAGGACTTCCTGTTACATGTGAAACGGACATCCATGGTGCGCTTTCTGAGTTAATAGTGGAAGCTGCTACATTAGGAGAGCATCGAGCCATGTTTGCGGATGTGAACAACCGCCATCCTGAAAATGATCATGGAGAATTATTACAGCATTTGGGAGTATTCCCGTTCTCTACAGCAAAAGACAAACCAGTCTTGCCTGAAAGTCATTTTGTGTTTGACTATCCGGGATCAGTTGCTTTTGAAGCAAAACCAGGCACACTTACTTTATGCCGCTTCGACGGTGACAATGGAGAGTACTCTTTATTAATGGGGAATGCGGAAGTCATTGATGGTCCTTATACGCAAGGCACTTATGTATGGGTAGAGTTCGAAAACTTAGCACGGATGGAAACGAAATTAGTTTACGGGCCATACATCCATCACATCGCTGCAGTTCACGAAGATGTCGTTCCAGTTCTGTATGAAGCGTGCAAATATTTGAATATTAAGCCTGATTTCTACGACCCGATAGAAGAAGATGTCAAAGCATATCTAAGGGGAGAGTAATGATGACTGAAGTAGAAAAAAGATTAGAAAAAACGGCTATAGAAGTTCGCAAAACTGTATTTAACATGATCAAAAAAGCGAAAAGCGGGCATACGGGTTCTGACTTATCCTGTGCAGATATTTTAACTAGTTTATATTTCCATGTGTTGAATATCAATCCGGAAAATCCGGACGATCCGGACCGCGATCGGTACATTCAAAGTAAAGGACATGCCGCTGAAGTGCTGTGGGCTGTTTTGGCGAAGAGAGGTTTCTTTCCAGAGAAAGAGCTGGATACGTTTTATGAATTTGGATCCCGCCTGATTGGACACCCGAACAATAAAGTTGAAGGTGTAGAAATGAATACGGGATCATTGGGACACGGTCTTTCCATATCGGTTGGAATCGCCTTAGCTGCGAAGATGGATAACAAATCTTATCATACGTATACCTTATTAGGGGATGGAGAATTAGCTGAAGGATCCGTCTGGGAAGGGGCAATGGCTGCCGCCCACTATCAATTAGATAATTTGACTGCCATCATTGACAGGAATAAATTGCAAATTACGGGAAAGACGGGCGACGTCATGAATGTAGAACCGCTCCGTGAAAAATTTGAAGCATTTGGTTGGCAAGTAATCGAGGTGGATGATGGAAACTCCATTAAACAATTACTGAAAGCATTCGCCGTGGAACATGAAAGTGGCAAGCCAAAAATGATCATTGCGCATACGACGAAGGGGAAAGGTTTCTCCCTAGCTGAAAATAAACCAGAGTGGCATCACAAAGTACCGAGTCAAGAACAATATGAACAAGCAATCAGAGAACTTGATCAACAGTTAGGAGCGATGGAAATTGGCAAATAAACTTAAAAACGATATTCCTAATCGACAAGTCATGAGCCAAGTTCTGACAAATGAAGCTAAGAAAAATAAAGATCTTATAGTGCTGACTAGTGATTCGCGTGGTTCGGCGAAATTGGATGGGTTTGCGGCAGCGCTGCCAGATCAATTAGTAGAAGTCGGAATCGCTGAACAAAACATTGTTTCTATTGCAGCGGGACTTGCTCATAGTGGGAAACGACCATTTGTCGTATCTCCAGCAGCATTTCTTAGCACGCGTAGTATTGAACAGGTTAAAGTGGATGTCGCCTATTCGGATACAAACGTTAAACTCGTAGGAATTAGTGGAGGAGTCGCTTATGGACAATTAGGGATGAGTCACCATTCGCTGCAGGATTTGGCTGTCACTCGGGCAATTCCGAACTTGCAAGTGATGATGCCGGCAGATCGGTTTGAGACGGAAAAAATGTTTGAGGCGTTAGTTCATACGGATCAGCCTGCTTATATCCGAATTGGTCGTAATCCGGTAGAAGACGTCTATGAAGATACAAACTATGAGTTTGAAATTGGAAAAGCGGTAACGTTAAAAGAAGGAGAAGATATGACCTTCATTGCAACAGGTGAAACAGTGAGAGTTGCATTGGATGCTGCCATTGCTCTGGAGAAGGATGGAATTCATGTAAGAATACTGAATATGCACACAATTAAGCCTTTAGATGTGAATGCGATCCTTCAAGCTGCGGAAGAAACTGGCCGGATTATCACGTTAGAAGAACATAGCATTTATGGTGGACTCGGTGGGGCCGTGTCAGAAGTTGTCTCCGAAAACCATCCCGTTCCGGTTAAAATTCTTGGTATCCCAGATGAGCCGGCGATCTCAGGAAATACAAGTCAAGTTTTCAATCATTATGGATTGAATGTGGATTCCATATCCAAAATTGCAAAAAAGATGATAAGGTCCTGATGGCGATGACAAAGGACCTTATCATCGCCATCGATCAAAGTACTTCTGGGACGAAGGGATTGCTTCTGGATCGGAACGGCCGGATTATAAAAAAACATTCAGTGAAACATAGACAAATCTATCCGCAATCTGGTTGGGTCGAACATGACCCAATGGAAATCTATGAAAATGTAAAAAGTATATTAAATCAACTCGCACGTACACCATCCGTTTCTGAGGGAAAATTGTCTGTGCTTTCGATCACAAATCAGCGGGAAACTATTGTCGTTTGGGACAAGGAAACAGGAAAACCGATCCATCATGCGATTGTTTGGCAATGCAGAAGAAGTACAGAAATTTGCCGACAATTGGTGGAAAAAGGATATGAGGATTTAGTTTTATCAAAAACAGGATTACAGTTAGATCCGTACTTTTCCGCATCAAAAATTACATGGATATTGGAAAATGTTGCAGGTGCCAAGGAAAAAGCACAAGAAGGAAAACTGCTGCTCGGTACGATGGACAGCTGGCTTATTTGGAAATTGACGGAAGGAAACGTTCATGCTACCGATGTGACGAATGCAAGTAGAACGCTTTTGTATAACATTTACACGAATGATTGGGATGATGAGCTGCTAAAGATTTTTGATATTCCACGTTTAATGTTACCTGTTGTGAAGCAATCAGACGCTTATTTTGGAAAAATTAAAGACTCTGATATCGAGCTTCTGAACTTGCCAATCGCAGGGGTCATCGGAGATTCACAAGGTGCACTACTTGCGCAGAAATGTGTAGAGAAAGGCATGGCGAAGGCGACCTTTGGAACGGGAACTTCCATCATGGTTTATACGAAAGAACCAGTTAAGGGCAAAAATGGCTTGGTCACGTCTGTAGCTTGGGGTATGGATGGACAAGTGCATTATGCTTTGGAAGGAATCATTAATACAACTGGAGACATTATCCGTTGGTTAAAAAATGAATTGCAATTGTTCACTGACTTTGATGAATGTGAAGCGGAAGCTACTTCGATTGCGGATAATAGCGGAGTCTATCTGATCCCTGCATTTGTAGGGTTAGGAGCACCGTATTGGAGCCCAGATACTCGTGCAGCAATTTTTGGAATGGACCGCAGCACGACAAAAAGTCACCTCATCAGAGCTGGTTTAGAAAGTATTGCCTATCAGGTGAAAGATATTGTTGAATTGGTTCATTCCGAATCAAGCGTCACGATCAAAGAGCTCCGAGTAGATGGAGGAGCGATAAACAATCAATTTTTAATGCAGTTTTTAGCCGACATGCTTGATGTTCCGGTCATTGTTTCAGATACAGCTGAACTATCTGCAATGGGAGCAGTCTATTTAGGTGGTTTAAGTGTTGGAATTTGGAATTCTTTTGAAGAGATTAAACAATTGGAAGCGATCTATCACACCTATTATCCTAAGATGGCTAGAGAAACAGCAGAAAATTACTATCAAAAATGGAAACAGTATGTTCACATTCTCATCCAACAAAACAAAAAGGTTCTCGTTTGATTGCGGACGATGAGATTCCTCACTATATCATTCACGAAAAAGGAAGGGGATATGTTAGAAAAAATGAAAGCTCTATAATGAAAAGGTTTTCGTATTTTGGAAAATTTGAAGGAATTTCTGCTCCAATGTCAGCTTGGAGCGTGAATGAAATAGTGGAGAAAACTTTCGTTTAATCTAATTGGAATTGGAGGTGTGATTCTTGTGGAAATAGAATTGAAAAATATTAATAAGAGTTTTGGTGAAGTCCATGTCTTGAAAGATGCATATCTTCATGTAAAAGAAAAAGAAGTCCACGCATTAGTAGGGGAAAATGGTGCGGGCAAATCGACGCTAATGAAGATACTTACTGGTGTTTATACGAAGGACTCTGGTCAAATTCTCATCAATGGTAAAGAATATGAGTTTAACAGTATTAGTGATAGTGAAAATCTGAAGATAGCTTTCATTCATCAGGAATTGAACGTCTTACGATATATGAGTATTATGGATAACATGTTTCTGGGGAGAGAAATAAGAAATAAATATGGCTTCCTCAATAAAAAAGAAATGGAAAAATTAGCGAGGGAAAAACTATCCTTGCTTGGTCTCGAAATTGATCCGAATACGTTAATAAAAGACATTTCAGTAGGGCAAAGTCAGCTTGTAGAAATCGCAAAAGCACTCTTAATGGATGCGGAACTGATCATTATGGACGAACCGACAGCTGCTCTAACAGACAAAGAGATTGATAAGTTATTTGAGATTATCAACGCTTTGAAAACGGATGGTGTTTCTTTTATCTATATTTCTCACAGAATGGAAGAAATTTTTACAATCTGTGATGAAGTATCAATAATGCGAGATGGTGCTTTCATCGACCAGAAATCTGTTAAGGATACGAATATCGATGAAATCATCAGTATGATGGTCGGTTATGATCTCGATGATCGTTTCCCAAGGGTGGAAGTTACTCCTGGAGAAGTTGTCTTGTCTGTAAAAAATCTAACAAAAGAAGGGCAGTTCAAAAACATTAATTTTGAATTACGTAAGGGGGAAATACTTGGTTTCTCTGGGTTGATTGGCTCTGGGCGAACAGAGATCATGCATGCACTATTTGGAAGCAGTACATTCGACTCCGGGGAAATTTATGTAAATCAAAACAAAGTGAAAATAAATTCTCCAATTGATGCCAAAAAATTAGGAATTGGTTTCATCACCGAAGACCGAAAAAACGAAGGAATCATATTGGACTTTTCAGTAGCTGATAATATGGTTTTACCATCTCTTCCTAATTTCAAAAAGAACAACATTGTTCAGGAGCAACAAATCAAAGAAGCTGTTGCTGAGAACATAAAAAGACTGAATATTCGTACGCATAGTCAAACGATCAAAATCAGGAATTTAAGTGGGGGAAACCAACAAAAAATTGTGATAGCCAAATGGCTGTTGATGAAACCGAAAATACTGATTCTTGATGAACCGACAAGAGGGGTGGACGTT
>Ga0207747_1002056_pt1 | contig 12067 bp, 16 predicted proteins | sample HigsolmetaGSP11D_FD_184839 | JGI IMG/M metagenome (GOLD analysis project Ga0207747, IMG submission 184839) | High solid enriched microbial communities from the Joint BioEnergy Institute, USA - SP1-1-D (SPAdes) | ecosystem: Engineered > Bioreactor > SSF (Solid state fermentation) > Aerobic >...
AATAGTAAGTATAATCCCATTATAGAAACGAATTAAAGGAGGATAACTATGATTATTAAAGAAGAAAGATATGTTATCACAACAAAAGAATTCCCATTAAAATTTGAAGCAGATAGTCGAATTCGTAAGTTTACAGCCGATGAGAATAACGTTTTCTATAGAACTGGTGATTTAACTGAATACATCTTAGAAGCTTATAAGTGGGAAACAGAAGAAGACGCAAAAGAATATATGGAAAACACAAAGGACTCAAACGATAATTTAGTATATTCACCTGAAGAATTTGAAATACGAAAGGTAGTATTTAGTTGTGAAGTCGAATAGGAGTGAATAAGGTGTATTTTGGATATAAAGTTAGGTGTACGTCAGAAACGTGTATATACAGAAATGAGTGTATTAAACACAATTATTCAGAAGATGACGATCCTGAACAAACCTATGTCGATTTCACAACAATATGCGAAAGAAATAAAACAATCATAATTGACGGTATACCAAATATTTAAGGAGGTCAAATGTCCAAAAAAGTTTTAGAGGGGGGTAAATTAGCTGGAGGTAATCCAAAGAAAAAAAGAGTAGAATACGATTATTACGCTACCAACCCCAAAGCTTTAGAAATGTTACTAGAAAAGTATGAATTTAAAGGTGATACATTTTTAGAACCATGCGTTGGAGCTGGTCACTTAGCAAATGTAATTAAACAGCAATTTCCTGATGCTGAATTGGATTGTGTAGATATTATTGATAGAGGTTATCCTAATACGATTGTAACTGACTTTTTAACATGGGAAACAGATAAAAAATACGATTGTATCATTACGAATCCGCCTTACAGTTTAGGAAAAGAGTTCGTTGAAAGAGGAATGGCTTTGCTTAATGATAGTGGTCAAATGGCTATGTTCCTTAAAATACAATTCTTAGAGAGTGGCAAGCGTAGGGAAATGTACAAAAAATACCCACCTAAATATATTTATGTATTTACTGATAGAATGGCTACTTGGAATAACGGTCAGGAACGTGACTCAAACGGTAAGAAATGGCAAACTACATTTTGTCATGCATGGTTTATTTGGGAAAAAGGAAGTAATACAGAACCAGTGGTTAGATGGTTATAACAAACAAATAAAACAAAGGAGAACATTTATGAAGAAACTACTACTAGTCTTTACATTTTGTATGGGTTTACTAGTTTTAAATCATACACAAGTTAAAGCATATACAGTTTTTGAAAGTAAGGTAGAAAAAGAAGAAGTGACATATTTGTGGACTACGACAAGAGTGAATTTCAGAACTGAACCTAATACAAGTTCAGATATTATAGAAACGTTAGATAAAAGAACTAAGGTACAAATGAAAATTTCCTCCGACAAGTGGGTTAAAGTTGAATATAAAGGGAAAGTTGGATATGTATATAAAGAATATACAACAAATAAAGAGTTGTTTACAAGTGATAAAAACCGTTGGGGGATAGAACTAACCAATGACGAAATTGATTTATTGGCTAAAATACTGTGGATTGAAGCGAGAGGAGAATGTGATGAAGGCGAAATCGCAGTAGTAGAATGCACCTTAAACAGAATAGTTGCATTACAATTTCCTGACACATTAGAAGAAGTGTTGTCACAAGACGGTCAATATAGTTCATGGAAATTACGTAATAAAGCAAACCCAACTGATAGGGAATATAAAATCATACGAAAAGTATTAAATGGGGAAACAGATATCTTATCAAAAGAAGCAATTTATTTTAGTATTAATCCACGTAACAAAAATATTGAAAAAGTAATTGGCAATCATTATTTTTGCAGAGAGGATGATTGATATATTAGAAATTATTCCAGATAACAATACATATGAACAATACGAAAGAGAAAAAGAAAGAAGAAGAAAATACATAGAAAAGCTAGAACGTCAAATAGATAAGAAAATTAATGAGTTAGAAGAAGGAGAAAATAAATAAAAATGTATACTCTTATAATCTTTTTGGCAATATTGTTCACTATTGTAGCTTTGATTTGTTATTGTTGTTGTGTAGTAGCCGTAAGAAGTAATCGTATTGACGAAGAAAATTTAAATAGAACTAGCAATTTATCTAAAGAGGGGGAATAGTGTGAAAACCATATTTAATTACATAATTGATGATTGGAAAAGAGTGAAAAATCATTGTAGAACCACCGATAATAAAGACTTTACCGATAATGAACCTACAGATACATTTAAAAAGAAATTGCTCATATCAGAGCATTCACCTATTAGGTTGCTGGAATTTGATTGGTCATGGAAAAAAATTAAATATTGGGTTTCAACTGAATGGAGTAGGCATAAATTTGAAAAGTTTATTAGTTCACAAAGAGATGATCGATTAAAAGATGATATTCCTAGAGATAAGAAACCACAAGATGCATTAGTTAATTTTGATGGGTATGCTAATATGCAACATGTAATCGACGGTTGGAGAAAAAGATTATGTTATCAAGCAACTAAAGAAGCGAGAGAATTGGCTGAAGATTTTAAAATTGAATTACATAAAACACATCCATATGAATCAAACGTTCTTGTACCAAATTGCATATATCGTTACGGATGTCCAGAATTTAATTGTTGTGGATTTTGGAACAAATTTTTAAAATACTGTAAAGATAATAATTTACCATTAAACTCAATACAGCAAAGATATGATGCTTATAATCAAATGTTTTACAGTGAAAGAGAGTGATTGTTATTTTAGTTATTACAGGAAAATCATGTAGTGGTAAGGATACGATTGTAAAAGAACTAGAGAAACTAGGATATCAAAGAATAATTACTTATACTTCAAGACCTATTCGTCCCAATGAAAAAGATGGTGTAGATTATCATTTTATATCACTAGAAGAATTTTTTAAAAGATATCTCGATGATTTCTTTTTAGAGATTGATTATTTTGATGTTATTGATGGTATATGGTTTTATGGTAGTTCACTTAATAGCTATCAAAATGCATCCGATAATACAGTAGCAATATTAACACCAAGTGGATTAAAGAAATTGAAAGAACATAATATACCTTTCATTAGTTTTTATATTAATGTAAGTGATGAAAAAATAAAACAAAGACAAATTGAACGGGGCGACAATACAAAAGAGGCAGAGAGAAGGTTTAAATCCGATAAGCTAGATTTTATTGGGATTGAAAATAAAGTTGATTATATTATTGATAATGAAGATAGAGATGTCGAAGAGGTAGTAAAAGAAATTGATATGTTGTATAGGGGAGAGAAGTAATGAGAGATTTTAAAATTTATCTCGCTGGAGGAATGCAAGATTTATCTGAAAATGAACAACGTATATGGAGAAGATTGGTTACAGAAAGATTATTAAATCAATTATATGAAAAAGATTATAAAGTAAATTTAATTATAATTGATCCATGTGAATATTACAACTTTCATAATCCCAGTCATGACACGGATTTAGAAGTAATGAAATTTGATATTAGGCACGTTAAGTCTAGTGATTTGATTATTGTGAATTTTAATGATCCAAAATCAATAGGAACTGCTTCAGAACTTGCAATTGCTTATAATCTAGATATTCCTATTATTGGACTCAACATACATAATGACGAATTGCATCCTTGGCTTAAATGTTTCTGTGACAAAATATTTAACGACATTAATAAATTAATTGATTATGTAATAGATTTCTATCTCACATAAAAATGTCATAAATACTGAAAAACAAACATATGATGAAACAGCTATGATGAAGGGGTGGTAGCTATAGAGAAAAATAAAAAAGTAGATGAAAAAAAAGAATTAATGTTTCTCTTTAAATTTCTATTAAATAACAATAAGATAAGTGAACAAGAATACAGAAAAGCATTAGATATATTAAGTAATACATATAAATAATTATAATAAAAAAGGGCTTATACTTTATGTATAAGTTCTTTTTTATGGTACACAGCTATAAGTTGACAAGTAACTACAGATATGTTAATTTTAAATCAACATATGATAAGGAGTGATATGATGAGAGCAGTAAATTATTGTAGGGTAAGTACGGAAGAAGAATCTCAAACTAATGCATTAGTTCGTCAAATGAGCGAATCAGAAAAATGTATACAAGATAATAACTGGGTTCATGTAGATAGTTATATTGATGAAGGTAAATCTGGAACAACTACAAAAGCTAGAGATGAATATAAAAGACTATATAATGATTTATTAACCGATAAATTTGATGTGATTGTTATAAAGTCACAAGATAGATTAATGCGTAATGTTAAAGATTGGTATTTATTCATTGATAGATTACTTGCTAATAATAAAAAGTTGTTCATATATCTAGAAAATAAATTCTACACACCAGATGATGCGTTAATTACAGGTATTAAAGCTATTCTCAATGAAGAATATAGTAGAGATTTAAGTAAAAAAATTAACAATTCACATAGAAGAAGACAAGAAAGTGGGAGCAATGTAATAATAACTAATGCTACATGGGGATATAACAAAATAGGTAAAAAGGTTGTAATCAATGAAGAAGAAGCAAAAATTATTAGACTTATCTATGATTTATATATTCAAGGGTATGGTAGTAGAACTATAAGTAAAGAATTAAGTAATAGAGGAATTAAAAGTAGAACTGGTAATGACTTTGCAGAAATAACAATCAGAAGAATTATACGTAATCCATTATTTAAAGGAACAGTAGTTATGAACAAAACTCATATTGATTTTAATACTAAAAAAACTATTCGTAACCCTGAAAGTGAGTGGATATATCATGAAGATGCTGTTCCTGCTATAGTATCCAAAGAAATATGGGAAAAAGCAAATCAAATCATGGATAAGAAATCGGAAATAGTTCACGCTAAAGAATTTGGTGAAAGACGTGTAGGAAAAAATCTTGGTAAATTCGATTTATCAAGTAAAATATATTGCGGTGAATGTAATTCTGTTTACTGGAGAAGATATCGTAAAAGAAAAAATGGTGAACAAGTAGTTGATTGGAGTTGTAGTGAATATATTAAAAGAGGACGTAAAAACATAGAAGATCCTAGAGGAAAAAATTTATTAAAGATTGAAACTGACGGTGGATGTGATAATAGACACATTAACGAAACTGATTTAAATAATATACTGGTTGAAGTCGCCAAAGACATTTTCAACAAAGAGAAATATGATATCATAAACAAAGCAATATCAATATTAAAAACTGTATTTTCACAAGATGATTTAGAAACAGAAAGAACACGTATTGAACAAGAGAAAAATAAAATTTTAAAACAAAAAAATATTCTATTAGATAAATTATTGGAAGATGTTATAAGCAATGAAGATTATAAAAGAAAAGATTCAGAATTAGAAGAAAAATTATCAAATTTAATAAAAGAAGAACAATCATTAATAGAGAGAGAAAAACAATCAGAAAATCTTGAAAAGCGAATAGCCGACATTAAAGCATTATTGGAAACCAAAGGGACAGATGCAAATAATGTGGCAAAACTTACTGAACATATTAAAAAGATAATAGTTTTCAATGATCACTTAGAAATATATTTCGATTTCTATGAAACTATTATTGTTGATATATTAGATAATGAAAATAATCGCATTAAAAATTATCAGTATGTGAACACAACTAAATACCTGATACCACATACTGATAATTATAGATATGATGGTAAGTATAAAAAAGTTAAAGTAAAATTATGTATCTAAAAATTAGGGTGGAAGAGTTATACTCAACCACCCTATTCATTTATAAATCACTCTTATTATTTTTCTCTTTTACATTTTCTGCGTTTTCATAAAATACATTGTATTTACTAACACCATTATACAATTTAAACATATTATCTTCAATAACAATCCCATCGTGTACAATGTCATCAAAATGACTAGTAATGTATATACCACTAGCTTTAAAATCTTTACTAGGTTGTTTAATAGTATTATTAGTAATGGTTATATTTTTACTACCTGTTACACAATTAGGTTTATTTTTCGTAATGCTACCATTTGTAGAATAGAATTTTTTAGCTGTAGTGATCTCAACACCCCTAGCATATCCATTGATTATATTGTTATCAATTAATACATTTTCCATATTGATTATCTTAAAGCAACTTCCATATCCACCAATAGCACCAACGCCGTTGCAAATATTATTAAGTATTTTTATATTGGTATGCTTCTTATTGCTTTTCGTTTGAGTATGAGTTCCTACGGCAACATTATAACCATCAAATTTATTACCAATCACTTTTATATTACTACAGTGTGTATCATCATAACATTTAGAAGATAAATTTGTTACATATCTTAAACCTTTACCAAAAGCAAAGTCAATTTGGATTGCTTCACGAAATGGATTCTTTTTATCCACTATATTTTTATCGAAGTGACATTTTTCTATAATAACATTCTTACTTGAATTTATCTCTATAGCATGACAACCCACATTATTCTTGATATGTACATCTTTAATAATTATATCCTGTGCGTGAACTATGTTGATTAGATTTGTAATACCTTTATTACCGTTTCCGATAATAGTACCACCTTGTATAGTTATATTTTTTTGACCATTATATTTTGTTGTATTTTTATTTACATATGTCATAAGCATATAGCATTTTTTAATTCGTTTTAAAATAGCACCATTATCAAGAATGATTTTAGTATTGCTATATAAATATAAGGTTCTGTCAATATTGTATGTTCCTTTGGTAAATCTTATAGTACATCCACTTTTCTTCAGACATTCTTGTATTTTAGACATTGACATACTAGGGGTAACATTAATTATTCTCTCGGTCACGATATCACCACCTAGACTAATTCATGAGGTATCATAATAACTTGATCAATGAAAATAATATCATCGTCAAAACCATTTAGTTCTTTTATTTCTTTATATCGATTTGATTTACCTAATAAATTCTTTGCAATTTTACTTAATGTGTCTCCACGTTTTACCGTATAAAGTGTATAAGCAACAACTTTTAATTTATCTCCAACGTTTATTAAATTAGCATTTTTAATGTTATTAACCTTAACCAATTTATCTACTGTCGTATTATATTGACTAGCAATCTTTGATAAATACTCACCCTTTTTTACTGTATGAATCATATAATGAATATCTTCTTTATCTACATTTTTTGGTTTTTCTTTATCAATATCAATTTTAATTCCTTTGGACTTTAAATAATTATCAAACCCATTTGCAATTTCTTCAGCACATTCTTCCCAAAAATCACTATTAGCCATTAATTCCTGTGCTTCGTATTCATTAGTCATGAACGCTAATTCAACTAAAATAGACGCTTTGGTTTTCATCGTTTTACAATTACATAGTGAAAGTGCTTGTGTTGATATTCCCCTATTCGTTTGTTTAGTACCTTTTACTAGTTCATTTAAAACAAACTGTGCTAAATTTTTAGAATCTTCAGCATATTTATCATGAATATAAACACCAACACCTTTAGCAGAATTGAATGTTTTCCCATCGCCATATGCATTGAAATGAATGGAAATAGAATAATCACATCCATAATTTTTTATTTTATTTTGTCTTGAAGTAAGAGATTCATCTACATCATCTTTGGCATTTTCATCATTCCAACCTGTTTTTATAACATCATAACCACGTTTAATTAATTTATTATAAAGTAAATTTGCTACCCCTACATTGGCATAATGTTCTCTATATTGTTCACCTTTCTTAATGTCTATCTTTCCATCTTTATCGATATCGACATTCTTCGTAAAAGGAGCAGTTCTCTTGCCATATGTATCACTACCATGACCAGCATCAACACCTACTTTAATTTTACCCATAAAATAAAATACCCCTTTCTAATATAGAAGAGGGTAGCAACAACCACCCTCTTAGTTAAATGTAACTTATATAAAATTACTTATTTTCAACAATAGCTTTAATATTTTCATTTTTCATTAACAATTCACGCATTTGAACTAATGCTTCATCTACCCATTCACTAAATTTTTCAAAGGAAATTATTTTAGCTAAAACAGGGAATTTAGATGTAAATAAATCGTATACATAACGTAGTTTAATAGTCCCAGTACCTCCACCAAATTCAGCTTCAGCTTCTGTTACCCAATATAATAATAATTCTTTAATTTTTCTAACCTGTTCCTTAGTAGGTAATCCTAAGAATTTAACCATAGTATAACCAACACAAATTAATAAAGCGGCAATACCTAATACAATATACCAATTATCAATGATCCAATTTAACATACAAAATCCTCCTTAAAATAATAATTATATTTCTTCTTCATTTTCACAATATTCTTCATTAACATCTTCTAATTTGATTTTGTATTTCTTTTCTAATTTAATTTTATTTTCTGTACGTGCTTTCCAATAATAGAATCCCGTCGAAACACCTAGTTCACCAAATATGGCTGGAATTAAATAGGAGAGAGCAGTAGTATCTTGTGTATACCACATTAAAGCCATGCTGTATATTACAACAACTATCGTAAGTGTAATAAGTATGTGAAAAATCTTCTTACTAAACTCAACCTTTTGTTTCTTTTTTTTAGACAAATTCACCACCTTATTTCCCATCGTAAAAACTATTATTTTCCATACATTCACGATACTTTTTACTTATGTAATCAAAAGCTAATTCTACTTTACCATTTTCCAAATTATTATCCTCTAAATATTTTTCATATCTATCATGTAGTTCAATTATGTAATCAAATTCCTCTTTTGATTTATTTTCATTAATTCTCAAACGATCTGCAAAGGTTAGGATATCTCTTCTCATTGATTCAACGGTATGATTTTGTAGATCTTTTTGTACTGTGTCTACTTTTTTCTTTAATATAGAAATATCTTCTTCAATAACTTTGTTTAATCTTTTTCCTATCCAATTTAATAATCCAGAAATGGGTTTTATCTTAATGGGCGTAATTTCAAAAAATATTCCACTTCCAAATAATATCCAAAATATGTACTTTATATAATCGATAATTTGCTCATTCATGTCACATTACACCTCATTTTCTTGATATTTGACACGAAATCTGATATAATACATTCGTGTCTTTATTGCACACAAAAAGAGATACACAGAGTTTCCCCTTTTTGGAAATGTGTATCTCTTTTTAATTATTAAATCGTTATATTAACCTTCATTGTCATTATTTTCATTCGCTTCTTTTTCAGCATCTATTTCAGCTTGTACTTCATTTGCTACTGTGATAACTTGATTAAAATCTTGTTCAGTAAGTTGCCCTTTATCATAATAATTAAATGCTAGAATATTTACTTGTGCTACACTAAAACTTCTTTCTCTACATGTTTGTATAAGATTATCTCTTAACCATTCACTTAAATTAAACATTACAATGTCCCTCCTAAGCTAATAACCGCCTGTTTTAGTTTTGATGTTTCGCTTAATAAGACTTCGACCGCATTCGCTAGCCGACTCTTAAATTTGGCAGTAATTGTTGGCTGTACGTCGGCTGTGGTGTAAATATTGGTTACACCTTTGTATGTTTCGATAGGTTGCAATTCGATTATGGTTTCAATTGTTGTTGCAAGATTGTATTGAATTGTAACAGGACTAGTTTGCAACGATGCTTTTAGGCTTGCTACATCGGTTGGATAATTTTCTATGTTTTTAGGAAATCTTAGGTAAATAGCATTGCTAACTAAACTAATTCTTGAATTTGTCGTGTTTGGAAAATGAGAGTTTATATTACTTAAAGTACCAGTAGTTCCCATACTGTATGGTAGCCTATACTCTACATAATCAGTATTGTCATTTAAGAATGTCCAATTTTCATCATCACTTCCATCTAATACAACTCTCTCTTTTTTCTTTATCAGTTTAGCTTTGTTATCGCCAATATACTCTAGAATATCCCCTTCTGCTAATTCGAAGCCAATATGAAATTTATTCGATTTGTAAGGTTCATATGAAGTAACATTGCCTTTTTCAATTTGCAAGTCAATCATTTCCAAAACCACATCTGTGCTATCTGTTGTTTGTATTTGAAATGTAATTCCATAATTTTCAAACCTCTTATCTAGAGCAAAAGAGCCAATATACGTTTGAAAGCTTGAAGATATTGCTGGGTTGCTGTTAATAATTACTGAAGCTTGAGCACCGTTTCCATCCCATATGGTAATTTTATTTAATCCTTTATTATATGAACCACTTTTTAACCGTAATTTAAACGATATTGTATAGGATCCAGCTAATATACTTTGATTGGATATTCCTAAATTTACTCCAAGTTGTGTACTATATACTGTATCTATTGAAAATCCACCATAATTACCTAATGGTGCTGTTGTAAATATTCCATCAAACAATGTAAGATTTGCTCCGGGCTTACAATCATATATATTGAACCAATTCTTGCCAATTGTTAATACATCGAAGTCCACTGCATTCTTTATGGTAGCAATATTATCTGGACTAATTTCTAAATCGGGATTTGCTGGTGTTATTGAAGTTGCACCCGCAATTTTTAATTCTGCAAAACAATCATCTGTTACCTTCGAGTGAACATATAATCCACTTTGCATTTCTATAGTAACAAGATCTACCTTTGAAACAACATCACTCAGAGTATTTTCAACCGTAGTCAATCGTGGAGCATAAGAAGCTTCAATAGCTTCTAAAGTAAATTTTCTTAAATTTTCATTTTCAATTCTTTGAATTTCGTTCAATTCTCTTATATTTTCTTGTTGAATTCTAAGATTTTCATTTTCAATTCTAGTATTTTCTTGGATAATTCTTAATTCTTCATTTGATGATAATTCATTTAATTTTTTATCCGCTTCTAATTGAAAAGATTGATACCAAGAAGGATTAGGTTCTTCAATAGTATCATCTACATATAATCCTTGTTCTACTTTAATTTGTGCTGGAATAGTAGACCATACTTGAAATTTATTATTTTCATCATAACCTAAAACTTCAATAGCAAAACTTACATATCCGTCTTTTTTAGATACTTTACTATCTATCAACCAACCAAAAGTAATAGTAGTATCATTAACAATTTTATTAATTACTTTTGTCCTATCACTATGTCCATCAGCGTTAATAAATTTAACAGCAATAACTTTTTCAGCTCGATCAACGTTCTCATAATATCTATCCATTATGAACGATATTACTTGTGAACGGTTATCCCCAGATACTATAATATCTTCAAGAACAGGAACTAAAATTCGTCTACCTTCAATTAAAATAGGTTCATCTGTGTCGTTTATATTTGTAATTATTTCTTCAACATAATTAGCGTAAAATTCTTCTGCTAACGAATAATCAAGTGGAGTAGCGTTATTTAACACATGAAATGATTGTTCTACATTAAAGGTTTGTGGTTTAGTTTTCCAAACATAATTTTCTTCTGAAAATTCAACCCATATAGATACTACACCAGATTTAACACTAACGTTTGAAGATAATGTCCAATCGAATGTAAAAGAATCCACATTAAGTGTATTTAAATAAGCCGTATCATATCCAGTTTTACCCTCTGCATTTTTATATGCTACACGAATTAACTTACTTGATAAATCCACACCATCGAAAAATCTATTCGGCATATTAAAAGTAATAGTCTTTGAATTTGTATCACCTTCAACAACTATATCTTCAATCTCAAATGGTATTTTTATTGTTTTATTTATTATTGTAAATTCAGTTGCCAATAGAATCACCACCTTTAAGATTGGCAATTTCTAGTTTTATTTTTTCTAATTCATTTCGAAAACTATTTATTAAATTAATTGTATCCTTTTGAATTTTTAATGTTGAATTATATGTTTGTGTCATTTTAATTAACCATTGATCAAAATAAGACATTTGTTGTGATTGTGAAGTTTTAGGAACTTCTTTACATGGTAAAATATCAAATGAACTTTCAGTAGTCTCAAAATTATAATCCTCATCCATGTTATATATTTTTAACCATACTGTAATTTTACCTACATGTTGTGTAATTCTAGAATTAACATCGTTAAAAAATTGATGATAATTATCGTTATATAAATCATCTGAAATCTTTAATTC
>Ga0207747_1002063_pt1 | contig 12032 bp, 7 predicted proteins | sample HigsolmetaGSP11D_FD_184839 | JGI IMG/M metagenome (GOLD analysis project Ga0207747, IMG submission 184839) | High solid enriched microbial communities from the Joint BioEnergy Institute, USA - SP1-1-D (SPAdes) | ecosystem: Engineered > Bioreactor > SSF (Solid state fermentation) > Aerobic >...
AATTGAATTTTTAGTAACCCAAAAACCTTTAAGCCCGCATTTTTCCGTTATTCCTGTGGGGAAAATATTTTTCAGCGTATTCTCTATCCATTGGGAATCCAGGAATAACGAACATCGCAATTACCTCTCTTATTAAAATACTTCTTACGTTCTGCATCTGTTTGCTTATATAGTTTAACCAATCGTTTATATCTTCGTTTCAATGATAAATAAATCGCATCAATTGAAGAACTTAATCGTCTTTGTAACAACATCATGGCAAATGCCGTGCTTTGACTCCCATTACTAATCGCTTTATTAAAATATTCTCTTACGTATTCTGTAACGGAATCATATAAGTCCAATTCTTCCCCTGTTAATTCAAACTGGATCGTTTTTGTTGTCCGTTTTGGAAAAATTGGTGTACCATCAAAATTCTTTAAGTTTTCTTTTAAGCGTCTAATTATAAAGGGATTCGATTTTTCTCGAAGACTTTCGTTAACCGTACTACTAGAAAAAACATCTTCATCAATTAATTTCATCAAATGGCGGAAATTTTCAGTATCTCCTTTATGTGGGGTTGCTGTTAGTAATAATACATGCTCTGCTTTATGTAATATGGACTCTCCTAATTGGTATAATTTTGTTCTGAAGACTTTTTTCTTTGCTGTCCCTTGGGTATATGCCGCCATTTTATGTGCTTCATCAACAATGACTAAATCGAAGTTCGCTTCTTGAATTAATAACCGAACATCATCACGAATTGCCCAATACATAGATGTAAGAACGTATTTATTTTCTATAAAAGGATTCTTCCTTCCGTATTCCTTAAGCACTGTTCGGTTAATGATATGGAAATGAAGGCCAAATTTTTGCTCTAACTCTTCTTGCCATTGTTTTAATACAAGTGGTGGAACAAGAATTAGAATTCTTTCTAATTGATATCTTGCAGTAAGTTCCTTTATCAACATTCCAGCCATTATTGTTTTACCTGCTCCTGGATCATCTGCTAGCAAAAAACGAACTTGTGGAGCTTGAAGCATTCTTCCATATACTGCCTCTATTTGGTGCGGTAACGGTATAACATTTGCATTACCTAAAGCTCTCGAATCGGAATATTTAATTTCATTCTTCAGCAATCTATATTGAATATATTTTTGTACATCGTAAGCCGAAAGTTTAATATTATTCACTCTTTCTGTGTGCATTTGATGAAATTCTTCCAATTTTTCTCTTTCAATCATTAAATTATAAAATTGATTCGTATCCTCACCGACTGCTTCAACAATGTAAAAGGCTTCGATTGATTCACATTTTTTAATCTCTACTGCTTCAGGAAAATACAAGCTTGATACAATATCCCCTGCTTTTAGCATGCTTTATCCTCCCTGAAATGAAAGTTTAAAGTATGAAGAAAACCTTATCCATAAGAATAAGGCTCACTGATCTCTTTCAACAACTAAATTTTCAACTCCCTGATAATAAAACGTTAAATTATTTTTCCGTTCCCTCAACTCATGTAAGTTTAGATCAATTTGAAATGGGAAAAACAGTGGATGATTAATAACTGAATTGACAAATAAATAATTACTACCAGAAACATTCAATATGGTTTGAAAAAGCAGCTCATGTAGGAGTTGATTTTCTATTGGTATTTTAACGTTCTCTTTATATGATCGATTTTCAGTAGGTACAATGATCTCCCAAGCCCTTAAACTCGAAATAACAGCACTAGTAGCCACCTCTACCCTTCGCCTGTCACCATATGATTCCTTCATTCGTTTCCCAATTGCGCTACTAGATACACTTTCTTGCAACTGAAATAAGCGTCCAAATTCATTCACTACTTCTTTGAAGAAAGGATATGCAATAATGGTCATACACCAATGAGTAAATATACGTTCCTCTTTGCTAAAATTATTAAACTCATTTAATATTTCATCACGAATATCCTTTAAATTATCTGGTGTGTTATACCAAATTTTCATTAACATCGTAATTACATTTTTCCGAGACTTTGCACCTGTAATATCTTCCCGCAAATAACCATCCAAAATCGCATACATATCGCTTCTTGAGTTCCTTTTGGATTGGTTTGCTGCAAAATCTAAATGATGTAATAGAATTCTTTGATCAAATCCTACTGGTTTGGTCATTCCAATCCACTTCCTTAACTGCTTCAACTTTTACAAATGGAACAATAACTTCCTCTATACTGATTCCACCGTGCGTTACAACATCCTGTCCTTTTGGTACAAAAGCTTGACCATATTGTGCTATGAGTACATGATAATCATCAGGTAGTCCAATATTGGACCATCTGATTACTGGTAATTGATTAGCTGAATCATCATAAATTGTACGGTCACGATAAATTCTTACGCGTTCTCCCTTTTGATCTACCAATACACCTTCAGATATTCTTCCAATTCCTTCTGCTTTTGTATTCCCATGATCTGATGTGATATAAATCGTGAAACCAGATCGATATAAATCCATTAATAAATTCTTTAGATAATTTGATTCCAACCATAATTGTAATTGACTAAAGACACTCTTTTCTCCTAACACGGCATGATGAGAAAATTGGTCAATTACATCAACAACAGCTCCAAAAACTTTTGTAGCTTTTCGAGACAAACCTTTTATTTTCGTCTTATCATAAGTTTCTGTACCTAACCCCTTTTGATACGTTACATATTGCTTTAAGACACCCTGTTCTTCCCAAAAAGTCTTCCACAGTTTTTCTTCAGAAGCTGTAGTGAAAATTGATTTTGCGAATGTTAACGGGACTTTTCCTGAAAAAATGGACTGACGTGACACAGAAGTCAGTGTTGGAACCCATGCAAATATCCCATTTTCGTCAAAGCTAAAACCATTATCTTTTAAATAATTTCGAACACTTACCCATTCGAAAAAACTCATACCATCTAATACGATTAAAGCAATCTTTTCATCATTGTGCCTACTATTATTAATTACATGTGGAATATGATGAACAAGCTTTGGTTTGGGAAAGGGGGGTAAACTAGTTAGAGAATGGTAATGATTTTCCATCCATGATTGAAAAACCAAGTTTACCTCACGAACTAAATCCTCCTGTTCTTTTCCAATAATACTCGCGGAATATTTATACTCAGCCAAATATTCCATTATTGTAATCCAATCTTTATATCTTTTTGCATGTGATAATTTGTTAAGTATTACTTCATTTAGATAATCTAGTTTCTTTTCCAGTTCTTCTTCAGGTTCTTTCGTTTCAATACCCGGCCACATCCAATCAGGTAAGTTGGAAGTATCTATTCCTTTTACTTTTTTTAACGTTCCATCTAAAAATAAATCATTCATCATTCGGCGAACATCGCCATCTGCTAACGGATTATGATACTCAATAGCAAGTGGATCTTTAATTTGTCCACTTTCATAAGTTGAAAATTTTATTACAAAATCTTTCCATTTTCCTTCTAGATAATGGTAAAAAAATCCCGGTGAACCTATCATTTCATTTATTGGTAATTTCATAAAGGCATGTAAATTTTTCCACTTTTCATATAGAAATTGCCTAACAACTTCAGGTAGATCCTTTTTCTGATAATGGATGGAAAGTAGAATTTTATATAATCCAGCTTCATTATCAATAATTTCATATGGTATTTTATAATGATATTTTATTATGTATGCTAACGTTTCTTTGTCAGATGGTTTGCCATTATATGATTGATGAACCGTAAATAAGTCATCAAAGTCTTCTTTATTCATCCTTCGGATAATGTTTGCAGAGAACTTAGGAAATATCGTTTGAATATCGATTTTTATTTTCAATGCTTTTTTATCAAATTCATAAGGCAGGGAGATATCTTCATTGGAAAAAACGATTAATTTTAGTTCCTTTTCTTTTCCCCTGATTTTTTGTTCGTAGATATGACGAAATGCAATGCTCTCGTCATATCTTAAAACAAGATAACCATTGTTTACCAGGTAATTCATTATGATTTCTTCATTTAGTAAATAATCAAAATCGTAAATAAAAAGGAATGTACTGCTTTGATTTTTAATTTTACTTATAATAACATCTCGCCAATTCGACATCTCCCAATCCCCCTTATAAACCTAATCGAATACATGCATTGTCATAGTACATAAGTAATTTGTCATCTTCCTGGATTACCTTCTCCGGAATTCTTTCTCCAACTTTTACAATGCTTTCAAAGTCTTTTTCACTATATGCTTTTTTAAATCCGGCACGAATGGCTTCTGTACGGAATGTTTTCAGTTTCTTTTTATTGCCTTCTAGTTCTTGTAAGTAATTCTCATATTCTCTCAACAACGCCTTCTCACGTAGTTTCTCTAAGTCAGCTTGTTTATTTGGATCTGGAACATACCAGCGATGCTTCGCCTTTTCAACTACTTTTGGATCCGTAGGTTCTAAACCACGTAAATCTTTATAGTTTTTTCTTAGATAAGTAAGAATTTGATTTGGAACAGGTCCGTCACCGTCATATCTTAGAAAGTTTTGATTTAATAAATCATCCAATTCTGGAAGCAATTCATGTTTTTCAATATGTTGTAATTCTTTCATAAAATTAGGATGAATATCTTGTCGTGTTTGTGGTTTTTTCATTAACTGTTGACGTAGCCATTCAATAGCACTGTTCTCATCTGAAACGAATAAGCTCATCTGTGTAAATTCCTTTACTAATGTACGCTTTTTATCATATTCCGCAACTTGACTTTCAAGGAAAACCATACCATCTCGCATTGGAAAACGTTGTGCTACCCCTGCTTGGAATTCTGCCGATGATATGGGGACAGGTAAACCATTTTGCACATGGTAAGCAACCATGCGATCAAAAAGTATACGTGGAGTTCTTTCAGGTATAACTTCAGCCTCTCCCTTATTTCCAATAAATCTAGGAAGCTGCTCCAAATGTTGGGAAACAAATATCCATGCAGATTCAGTTGTATTTATTGTTTTAAGAATCCTATCTATATTTTCTTTTTTGGGTTTATAGGCTGAAATTACCAAGTCTTGCTTAACCGCGGTCGTAGTAGTAACTGCTTTGAAACTTCCTTGTTTTTTATCAAGTGCAGAAACATTTGCAATTACAAAACCTGCTTTCTGAATTGCTTCTTGAATAACATTCCAAACACTTGCTTGAGAGTTACTAAATTCTACTGTCATCCAATGACCTGGCTTTAAAACCCTATAATAATTTTCAAAACATTTTTCCATTAAAAGCTGATATTCAGTAAGTCCTTTTCTTTGAGTGTTATTCATAATTGCCTCATCATGGGTATTTGTTATTAATTTTAACCAGGATTCCCATAAGTAGTTTAGTTCTGAATACATCAAATTTTTCCCAAATGGTGGGTCAGTGAAAATATAATCTATAGAATTACTTTCTATATTTATCAAATCTGTAGTAGATTGATTACTAACAATTGTTTTATGATTACTTTTTCCATCTTCCTCAATTAAAACATTTTTATAGTCCTGCAACTTTTTTTCAAGTAAGGCTATAGCATTTCTTTCAATAATTAATGATGGGATATAGAGTGTTCCACTTAGTCCTCCCGTTCCACCAAATCTAAATCTGTTTGTTTTTGTTGCTCTATTTATAGAAGCTTGGAAGAAAAACAATAAATGACCAAAAAACTTAGATCCCTTTGAATGCTTCACGAAGGAAGCTAATGTTTGTAAATTTCGCTTTGTATAAAAGTGATGAACATGAGTAAAGCCCATTCTGTCATTTCTTCTAGATTCATCACCTTCTGGCATTCTATCAATAGGAAACCAATCTATAAAATCTTTATTTTCTATTGTCTCTAAAAGATTTAAATCACCTTTATCAACAGATTTGGCAAATCTTTTTTTTTCAACTGAATAATATATATATACAGGAACTTGTTTCGCAAATTTTAATGTTTTATTTAAATATTTATCAAATTTTGTTTCCCAAGCCCTTTCAAGATTTTTCTTTTCTAATTTGCTGCCACAATGACTACATTCTACTTTATTGCGTATCTTATTGTTTTTTAAATCAACAGCAACGTCCCAATATACAATTTCTCTTGAGCAATTTGGACAAATGAACACATCACTCCAAACCACATTATTTATTATTCCTTTTTGTGAATCATTGCTACTTGTAACAAACATCCATTGATTATCATTTTTTACTTTATTTATTATTAATTCTGCCTCTTTAATAAACTCACTAACGTTTGGTATATTATTATAATTATAAGTTATTAGCGTTGCTGATGGTGATAAATCACTTAGCACCGCAATTCGTTCTCCCAATTTACTAGATATCTCTTTATCTTTTATGATATTTTCCGACTCAATTTCATACCCTAGTTCTTTAACAGTTTTATAATCCCCACATCTTCTTGCAGCTAAGCCTGTCATACCTGTACCTGAGAAACCATCCAAAATCACATCACCAGGGTCGGTATAGTGCAATATGTACCTCATAATAGCTTTATATGGTACTTTTGTGTGATAACTATGTGCATTGTATACAGCATCATTTTTACCTTCACTTATATTGGCAGAAAAAGGCTCTCTTCTATATTCTGAACTATCTCCAGAAGTACTTTCTTTAAGAATATCTTTTATCCAAGGATTCGGACAAGCAGTGTAATACGGTGGATCTGACAAAGCTATAATATCCTCATCTTCTCCAATTGGAAAGCCTTCTATCTTTTTTAATTCCGGTAATTTTTTTCTCAATTCTTCACGGAAATATTCTCTTCGTTCTTCATCGTTTTTAAAAGTCATCCCTAAGCAGACAACAGGTCCGTTATCTGCTTGGGATTTTTCATCATTAAATGATAATTGCATTGATTCTTTATCCACTGTACATTTTCCTCCTCTTACTTCTTAACCGTCAGACGTACACGACTTTCATCATTATTCCCTACTAACGCTCTTAACAATTTTTCAAAATTCTGTTTCGCTTCTTGTACTGTTATTGGATTTCCATCCCCAACGACTTTGATTAATTGCTCAACATCAATTTTTTCTTGATGGATTCCTTTTAGAACGATATTAATTGCATTTATTAGCTCAATGGAGATTGGCATTGTAAATTCTTGATTCTCTACGAATGATTGAATCAATTGTTTTTGCTTACCTTCTAATAATCCGATACTTTCCTTAACAACGGGATCGTTAAAGTTTGTTAATAAAGTATTTGTCCATTTTGAAAGAATGGATTCTAATTCCTCATCCAATTCATCTAGCGATACCTTTTCTCTGTTTAATTCTTCTCTTGGATTAAAATGGCAATGTGGACATTCAGGACGATGTTCTAATTTCTCAGCCGTTAAATGGTAACAATCCTTTAATCCTTTGATTTTCATTGTCCATTCTTCAAAGACATTACTTGTTCTAAATAATTCAATTTTTGTTGATAACAACTGAACAGCATCATGACGATCATCTTGTAGTAAGGCTGCTTTTTTCCTATTCTCCGTTGCATTTAACCTGTTCTGTTGATGTAATTGGAGATAATGTTCAATATACTCGTTTTTCAAGCTCTGTAATTCGGCTACCTCCGCTGAACAATCTTCATCATTTTTAAGTGCCAAACTTAAGTTATCAAGCGCAATGTCTACATTCGTCATCCAATCTTTACTAGGAGATACGATATAACGAGCATTCGTTAGATAATCAGCAATCTTTGTATATTCAATTAATCGCTTTTGGAGGTTTTCAAGTTTTTCTACAATCTTTAAGTTTTCTTTTTCTTGTTCAATCCGACTGACATCATATTTTAAATTCACCATTTTAGCCCTAGTATTATAAACTTGAAGTCCTTGTAGAAATTCGTTTAAACTATTGAGTTTATTTGTATAATCAGCCAATTCTTCTGGTGTAAATAAGGGTCCGTCCCATTTTTGAAATTTTTGACGTAAACTTGCTAACAGTTCTACTGTTCGGCTTGTTTCCTTTTTTGCACCGGAAATGATTTGCACTATAGCACGGTCCAATGAGTCTATGTCAGAAAAATCAACTTTGACTGTGTCAAACATTTCAGATAAAGCTTGGATTTCAGGGATTGGAAGACCACTTGGCTTCTTAATATGACTGAAGTAGGTAATGTCTTGAATTGGTAGTTGAACAAAATCATTGAAATTCATAGCCTCATATGTCGTACCACCAATTGTAACCACTATCTCGCCACTTTGAATTAATGCACCGAGAATGACAACAAGTAGTTCAGGCTCCATATCAAATTTTTTTGTTCGTCTTATATCTTCTGTTCCTTGAACTGTTGTAATCACTTCAATCAGTTCATTTTGATTTAATACTTGTCCTCGTTCTTTTTGATTTAATAATTCGACGACCCATTTTGCATATCCTGATTGTCTTGTTGTCGGATTCCCATTTTTATCAAGTAAAACAAGACCATCTAGAATTGCTTCACCCATTGTTTTTCTTTTTCCATTCAAGTAGTCTAAAGCATCTTTTACATAAGTATGCATATTTGCTTTTGTCAGAAAGGAACGATCAATTTTTCTAAAAGATGGATATTCACTGTACTTTATTTCGAACCACTGAGATAACAGGTCTTGTGAGACCGAATCAATTAAATCAACTAATAGATCTGGATTGGATGGTAAGAAAATACCATGTTCCAGTACATTTGCACTTTTTCCTTTATATACAACCTCATATGCATCGACAAAGTGTTCTTTAATCCATTTAACGAGTTTTCTTCGGTATTCAGTAATTTTGGGCTTATAGAGATTTTTATTGGTTGTTGTATCATTGTATAACTCTGTAGCTCCGCCATATAGACGTAACAACTTAATAAATTCATCATTCTTTTTCTTCAATCGAAAGAAAACTTCATCTTCTTTTTCTTCGTCTTTAAATTTTGCCTCTTCGAATGCTTGTAGCATATATATATAAAAGTCCCGTTCTGGTTGTGCAGTTGAACGTTCATTAGGTGCACCAAAGAACAAGTAACCTTGACGTTTTACTCGGCGATCCATCCAAGGGATTTCATGTAACCATATTTTATAACCACTGACATACGTGTTATCTGATACTTCAGTAGCATTTTTTAATACATCAAAATAGTAGCTGTCTAATTTCCCATTATCCAACATTTCTCCACGTTGAATAATAAGCTCGTCTACTGGAATTGATTCATCAATATTTATGTAATATTGTCCATTCTGGTCATTCAATGAGATGAATTGAAAACTCGCTGCATTACGTAAATCTTTCATAGCAGAATCAATAGATGTTTTTAACTCTTCAGCCACATTATCCTCAAAATCTAACAATGTTCTATAACTGATAAAGAGTTTATCTCGCATTGCTTCAGAAGTCAGACCAATTGGTGTATTTAAATCATCTGTTGTTAACCGAAACACCGCTAATGCATCTACCATTTTTTCAGCCATAGCTTTATACTGACGCTTTACCCCAGTTTGGATTGTTCCTTTTAGAGTATTTACCTTATCCATGATTACTTTTACGCGATCATTGGAACGCAGTGAAGAATCTTCAATGATATAATTCCAGTAATGGTCAAATGAAATAAACCCTGTAGCATCTTCAGGAACTTCTTTTGTAATTAATTTTTTTATTTCGTCACTAATTGTTTTTAATGCTACACGTTTTTCAGCAATATTAACTCTTTCAAACATTTCGAGATATGCTGGGTGAATCGGGAAAATGTTAACATATGTTTCCATTTCTTCTGACAGTCCACTATACATTTTTGTGAACTTACTTAAGTGTTCTCTAATAAGAGCCTTTTGTTCATCATTCTTTTTCAATAATCGTTCAGAGACAACAAAGGCAATATCTTCACGAACAATCCGTGTTTCTTTAAAACGTTCTTTCACCCTTCTTAGTGAATCAGCAACAAAGCTAAATTTCGGATTATCAAATAGCATTTCCTGTACCCCGGACATAAATCTAAAGCGTGTGTTACTACATACCTCACCCAATTCTCTTAAAAAACCAAGGTCTAGCGTTAATTGCATTTCATTTCTACTTCGCAAATAATCAAGAAGCTCATCAATAACTAAAAGTAACCCTTGTTCCGGGTATTCTTCATGAAATAAATCCATCATTTCATATAACATATCTTTATTGTTCGTTACTTGGTCAGCTGCTGGAAATGTATAATCAATCCCCATCTTTTCCAAACCATTTTCCAAGTGGTGACAAATAATATCGCGTAAAGACATCGTTACTGCTCCAAATTCAGCACGAATGACTTTAAACTTTCCTTCTATTTCTTTCGCTTTTTCAGCAACCTCTTCATAACGTAAATATTGGCTAGATTCAGGTAGCTCAGCAATTGTAGAAACAACACTCATTAAGTGTGATTTACCGGAACCGTAATTTCCAACAATGAGCATACCACGGTTATCAACCATTCTTTCAAATTGAAGATTTTCAAAAATATCATTAATTAGTTTATCTGCCATATGATCGGAAATCACATATGATTGCAATAGCGAAATCGCTTTATCCTTATCATTTGCTTCTCTTAATTGGATAACTGATTCGATTGGTTCAAATGAAATTAAATCATGATAACGAAGCATCCTCTATTCCCTCCATTTTATTTTATAAATACTTTCCCCTCAAAATCCTGACAAATAAAAAACTCAGGATGTCCGAATTCTGCATAAACTAATTGGCCATCAACATACATTCCAGGCCACTCAACAATTAATTGATATGTTTTACTAAGATTTTCTAATAAACGTACCGGATGTATCTGTAATATTGGGTCAAATAGAATATCAATATGTTGTAAAATATAGATTTCCTCTTTGTCTTTGAGAAACTGCATTAAAATATCTTCAACATACATTGGATATTTTTGTTTTGGTAAAGATACTAAATTTTCGCTTAATAACCGGTTTACATTCACTTTTTTATATTCATCAAGTAAAGGAATTGTTTTATGTAGATTTTCATTTTTATCAACTAAGAAAATTAACTTATGATACCAGGAATGCAACTCATTAATATCACTATTCAAACTATGTATATTCATATTAATAATCCTTCTTTCAAAGATAAAAATGAACTTTTTAGTCACATTTTCCTACGACAAGTTCCTCTTTTTACTATTTATTTATAATTAGACTTTTTTACATTATACAGTAATATTATACGATAATTTTAACAAACTTTGTTGGTATAATGAACTCTAGTTAAACCTATATTAAAATTTCTTAATGAAATAATTTCATGGGATAAATCTTATCTTTACAGTTTTATATATTAAATTATCCAACATTTTCTCCAGGGTTAATATTCAACAATAATCTTCTATCTAATAATTGATTTCCCCATTCACAAGATGACTAACAATGTGACTAACAATGCTGGATGAAGTAGGTGAAATTACTCCTAATATTCGTGAAGATAGTACACTTGTCGATTCGTACAGGAATTTAAATGACAAGAAAATAACTAGGAAGTATGAGGAAACAACTTTTACGTTCTTAGACAAATTATTGATGCGAAACGAAAACACCTATAATCGCCTAGATGAATATACTATTTTTAAAGCGATTTTTGGGGGGAATCGGTGTGGGATATTATGTGAAAGTAGATTCAGAGGTAAATTTATATGTAGAAGATATTAATCCAGCGGGTAAGAAGACAATTGTATTTTTACATGGGTGGCCGTTAAGTCATAAACAGTTTGAGTATCAATTTATTGTTCTCCCGTTCATGGGTTTTCGGTGTATCGGTATTGACTGGCGATGATTCGGAAAGTCGGATAAGCCAATAAATGGATATAATTTCGATCGGCTGGCAGATGATATACGTGCAGTATTGGAAGCACTCCAATTAGAAAACTTCACGCTAGTTGGTCATTCAACAGGTGGAGCCATCGCGATTCGGTATACGTCCAGGCATAATGGTTATGGTGTATCCAATCTCGTCCTTGTCGATGCGGCCGCACCCATTGGTTTTACGAAAGAAACGGCGAATCGATTTCTTACGCTTGCCCTAAATGATCGTCCGAAGTTGATGCAAGAAGTGATAGATAACTTCT